>WNFY01000518.1_pt1 | contig 39440 bp, 42 predicted proteins | sample 5400091 | NCBI WGS metagenome assembly WNFY01 (sample SAMN13153364, study PRJNA577476) | soil metagenome | isolation source: 60 cm soil or saprolite under grassland replicate 1 | place: USA:California | collected 2016-06-15 | reverse complement strand
TAGCGACTCTCCGCTACGACCATCGCGATTGGCTCGCCCACGTGGCGGAGCTTGTCTTTGGCGAGCGGGACCTGCGTGCAGGCGTTGAACACGAGGCCGGCGATGGGCGGGGGCGGGACGAGCAGGGGACCGGGGCGCCAGTAGTTGCCCAGGTCCGCCGCGGTGTATGCCGCGACCACGCCGGGCCGGCCGCGAGCGGCGGAAACGTCGACGCTCGTGAGCCGGGCGTGGGCGTGCTGGCTGCGGAGAAATGCGACGTGCAGCAGTCCGTCGAGCCGCACGTCGTCGACGAACAGCGCGCGACCGGTGAGGAGCTGCGCGTCCTCGTTGCGACGCACGCGCTCGCCGATCCCGCTACGCGCGCGGGGAGGGGGGGGCGGGGGGGGCGGGGGCACCACAGGCGAGTCTCACGGCCGCGACGATGTTCTGATAGCCGGTGCAACGGCACAGGTTCCCGGAGAGCGCCTCGCGGATCGCGCGCTCGTCGGGATCGGGATGCTCACGCAGGAACGGCACGAGGGTCATGAGGACGCCCGGGGTGCAGAACCCGCACTGCAGCCCGTGGGCCTCGCGGAACGCGGCCTGGAGCGGATGCAGCGCATCGCCCGCCCCCGAGCCGTCCGACAACCCCTCGACGGTCGTGACGTCGTGTCCATCCACCTGGACGGCGAACATCAAGCAGGAGCGTACCGCCTCGCCGTCCACCAGCACGGTACAGGCGCCGCACACGCCGTGCTCGCACCCGACGTGCGTGCCGGTGAGTCCCAGCTCGTGGCGCAGGAAGTCGGAGAGGAGCAACCGCGGCTCCACCGCGCGCTCGTGGCGCACGCCGTTGACCGTGACGACCAGCGTCATTCTCAAGGTCCGCAACGTTACGCCCTGGCCGGGAGTGCAGCAAGGCGACAGAATTCCATCATGAAGCGTCGCGAAGCACTCGCCAAGCTCACGGGCCGCGAGCGTTACGTCGACGACCTGCCGCTCGACGACTTCCTGTGGGGCATGACGGTGCGGAGCCCTGCCCCGCGCGGCCGCGTCTCGGGCGTGCGGTTCGGCAAGGACGTCGACTGGTCCCAATACGTCGTGGTGGACCAGCGCGACATCCCGGGACCGAACGTCGTGGCCCTGATCGAGCAGGATCAGCCGGTGCTCGCGGCCGGATACGTGCGGCACGTGCACGAGCCGGTGCTGCTCTTGGCGCACCGGTCGCGCGAGGCGGTGCGGCGCGCCGTACGCTCGGTGGAAGTCGTGGTCGCGCCCGAGTCGCCCGCCCTCGACTTCCGCGCTCCACCTTCGCCCGGGCAGATCCAGTACGGCCCGGACAACGTGCTCAAGCAGTTGCAGATCGTGAAGGGCGATGTCGAGCGCGCGCTCGCGCAGGCTGCGGTCGTCGTCTCGGGCACGTACGAGACCGGCGCGCAGGAGCACGTCTACCTGGAAACCCAGGGGATGATCGCCTATCTCGAGGGGGACGTGCTGGTGGTGAAGGGCTCGATGCAGTGTCCCTACTATGTCCTCAAGGCCCTGCAACACGCGCTCGCGCGCGAGGAGTCCCTGGTCCGCGTGATCCAGACGCCCACCGGCGGCGGGTTCGGCGGCAAGGAGGAATTCCCCTCACACATCGCGCTGCACGCCGCGCTGCTGGCGCTGAAGAGCGGTCGGCCGGTGAAGCTGATCTACGACCGCGGCGAGGACATGGCCGCGACCACCAAGCGGCACCCCGCGCTGGTGCGGCACCGCACCGGGCTGGCGCGCGACGGCCGGCTCCTGGCTCAAGACATCGAGGTCGTGATCGACGGCGGCGCGTACGTGACGCTGTCGCCCGTCGTCCTGTCGCGCGCGATCATCCACGCCGCGGGGCCGTACGCCTGCGAGCACGTGCGCATTACCGGCCGCGCGATGTTCACGAATGCCGTGCCGTTCGGTGCGTTCCGCGGATTCGGCGCGCCCCAATCGCAGTTCGCGGGCGAGCGCCACATGGACGTGATCGCGCTGACCCTCGGGATCGATCCGGTCGAGCTGCGGCGCATCAATCTGCTCAGGGACGGCCAGACGACCGCCACCGGTCAGGTGATCCGGGACGGCACCGATCGCCTGGCCGTGCTGGAGCAGGCGCTCGAGCTCTCCCGCTACCGGGAAAAGCAAGGGGAGCACGCCGCGTTCAACGCGAGCCACGCAACGCTCTGCCGGGGCTCGGGGCTCGCCACGTTCTATCACGGCGCCGGGTTCACCGGCGGCGGCGAGGTCGCGCTCCAGTCGCGGCTGCGCGTGGCGGGCCACCCGGACGGCGGCGTCGAAGTGTTGAGCGCCAACATCGAGATGGGACAGGGGACGCTGACGGTGTTCACCGAGCTCGCGGCGGCACGGCTGGGCCTCGAGCCCGAGGACGTGACCATCGCCGAGGCCGACACCGCGCGGGTCCCGAACTCGGGCCCCACCGTGGCGTCGCGCACCACGATGATCGTGGGCGGCCTGGTCGAGCGGGCGGCGGACGATCTGCGCCGCCGCGTGGGCCTGGACGACACGATCCGCGGTGCCGCGGTGAAGCAGGCGATCCGGAAGTGGCACCGGGAGCACCCCGGGGCGCCGCTGTTCGGCGAAGCGACCTACGAGAAGCCGCCCGGCATCGCATGGGACGACAAGACGTATCGGGGCGACGCCTACGGTGCGTTCGCGTGGGCCGCCTACGTCGCCGAGGTCGAGGTCGATCTGCGGACGTGCGCCGCCCGCGTGATCGACTTCGTTGCGGTGCAGGAGGTGGGCAAAGTGCTGAACCCGACCCTCGCCAAGGGACAGGTGCAGGGGGGCGTGGTTCAGGGGATCGGCTGGGCGCTCATGGAGGAATGCAAGTGGCGGGACGGGGCGATGGCGAACAACCAGCTCACCAACTACCTGATCCCCACCTCGGACGACGTCCCCGCGGTGCGCGTCGCGTTCCTCGAGAACCCGTACCCGCACGGCGCCGGCGGCGCGAAGGGGCTGGGCGAGCTGCCGATCGACGGACCCGCGCCGGCGATCGTGAACGCGGTGGCCCGCGCGACGGGGGCGGACCCGCGGGCGATTCCGTTGACGCCGGAAAGGCTGATGGAGCTCATGGAGAGTGCGGAGTGAACGACATATGAACGTCAACTCCGCATTCCGCACTCCACACTCCGCACTCTCGATCACGTTCACTCTCAACGGCTCACCGATGACGGTTGCCGTTGATCCCGTCGACCGGCTGCTCGACACGCTGCGCTATGAACTCGCCCTCACCGGCACGAAAGAGGGCTGCGGTGAGGGCGAGTGCGGCGCCTGCACCGTGTACTTGGACGGCCTGCCGGTGAACTCCTGCCTTATCCCCACGTACCAGGTGCGCGGACGGCAAGTGGCGACCGTGGAGTCCCTCGACCCGGGCGGCCTCGAGCCGTTCGAGCGCTGCGGCGCCACGCAGTGCGGGGCCTGCACTCCCGGCGTCGTGATGGCGGCGTGGTGGATCCGGGAGCACCCCGAGCTGCTCGGCACGCACACCGTCCGAGAGCTGATGGCCGGGAATCTGTGTCGGTGTACGGGATATGACGGCATCGTTGATAGCGTGGCTGAGGCTCTGCGGGAAACGGGAAGCGGGAGACGGGAAACGTGAACGTCATGTTGCCGGGAAGCCTGCCCGAGGCTCTCGACATGCTGGCGAGCGACGGCGCCGCCATTCCCATCGCCGGAGGTACGGACCTGCTGGTGCACTGGCCCGTCCGGGTCGATGCCCACGACCGCACCTACATGGATCTATCGCGGCTCGACGCCCTGAAGCCGCTCTCGTGGACTCGAGACGAGCTCACGCTCGGCGCACTCACCACCTATTGGGACGTCATCCAGGATCCCCGAGCGAGGGAGGAGTTTCCGCTGCTCGTGGACGCCGCGCGCCAGGTGGGGGCGATCCAGATCCAGGCACGGGGGACCTGGGCCGGGAACATCGTCAACGCCTCGCCCGCCGCCGACGGTGTGCCGGTCCTGATGGCATACGACGCGGTCGTGGTGCTCGAGTCGCGGCGCGGCCGGGAGGAAGTGTCGCTCGACCGGTTCTACTCAGGGTACAAGGAGATGAAGCGGCGTCCGGACCAGCTGGTCGTGGGGATCCGGATTCCGTGCCGCCGCTACTCCTACCAGGTGTTCGAGAAGGTCGGCGCGCGGCGGGCCCAGGCGATCGCGAAGGTCGGTCTGGCCGTGACCCACTCCGGCGCCGGCTGGCGGGTGGTGGCCGCGAGCGTCGCGCCCACCATCCGCCGCTGCCCTGCGGTCGAGCGACTGCTCGAGACCGGCGCGCCCATCGCATCCCCGGAAGGGCTCTTGCCCGCCATCGCACAGGATGTCGCTCCCATCGACGACATCCGCTCGAGCGCCCAGTACCGGACGCGCGTGATGGCGCGGCTGCTGTATCACGACCTGCGTGACGTCTGGGGGAAGCGGGGGTGATTCCGACCCGTCGTGTCGCTACCTGAGCGCCGCCCCCGCGCGAATCCATCCCCCCACGAGCGCCCGCTCCTCCATGGTCATGCCGGTCATGTTGCCGAGCGGCATCGTTTGCGCGTCGACCGCGACGGCGAGGATGCGCGGAGCGTTGGCCCGGATCTGGTCGGGGGTGTCGAGCAGGACGCCCAGCGGCGCGACCGGCATCCCCGCCGTCGTGGGCGCGCTCGAGTGACACGGGGCGCAGCGCCGCGCCACGATCACGCGGACGTCCGCGAATGAGACTTGACCGACCAGGCTCGAGGACGCCGGACCCGATCGTGGCGCGGTTGCGAGCGCCAGCGCGACCAGTGCAAGCGCGGCCGCCGGGAGAATCCAGACGTTGTTTCGGCCCTGGTTCCGCATGTTGAACCAATGGCGGGTCGCCACCCCGATCACGGCGACACCCGAGAGGATGACCCAATTGAGGCGGTGCCCGTACGTCGCGGGGTAATGGCTGCTCACCATGATGAACAGCACGGGGAGGGTGAGGTAGTTGTTGTGGAGCGAGCGCAGCGCGGCCTGCGTGCCGCGCGCCGCGTCGGGAGGGCGACCCGCGGTGAGCGCGCCGACCATTTCCTGTTGGGCGGGAATGATGACCATCAGCACGTTGGCCGCCATGATCGTGCCGATCGCAGCCCCGACGTGGAGGTACGCCGCTCGCGGGCTCAAGAGCTCGGTCAGGCCCCACGCGAGCGCCGTGGTGAGCACGAACAGGACCGCGCCGAGTGCGAGCGGCCGGGCTCCCAGCGCCGAGCGGCACAGGGCGTCGTACACGAGCCAGCTGACGATCAACGTCGTTACCCCCACCGCCACGGCCGCGCCCGGTGAGAGCCGGGCGACCTGCGGATCGACGAGAAACGACGCCGCGCCCAAGTAGTACACCAGCACGAGCAGCGCGAAGCCCGTGAGCCAGGTGGCGTACGCTTCCCACTTGAACCAATGGAGCGTGCGGGGCAGCTCTCCAGGAGCGACCGTGTATTTCACGACGCGGTAGAACCCGCCGCCGTGCACCGACCAGAGCTCACCCGCGACGCCGGGCTCCCGCCTCTCGGGCGGGGGCGGAGCGAGCCGACCATTCAGCCAGTTGAAGTAGAACGACGTGCCGATCCACGCGATCCCGGTGATCACGTGGGCCCAGCGGAGTACGAGGTTGAGCCACTGTTCCAGGTGGGCACTCACGACGGGGGGCTCAGCTGCCGCGGTAGGTCGTGTACCCGAACGGGCTGACGAGCAGCGGCACGTGGTACTGCTCGGCAGCACCAATCTCGAATACGATCTCGACGAACGGATGGAACGGCGAGATCCCCAGGGCCGCGAAGTACGCCCCCGTATCGAAGCGCAGGCGGTACGTGCCGGCCGACGACTTCACGTCGCCGGGGAGCATGTTCGCGACCCGACCGTTGCTGTCGCTCCGGGTGGTGGCGAGCTCGGCCCAACCGTCGCCCGAGCGGCGCGCCAGCGAGACCGCCACGCCCGCCGCGGGTCGTCCTCGCGCGATGTCCAGGATGTGGGTCGTGATGCCGCTCATGCGGCCACCAGTTTCTCGAGCCGGAGCCGCGTGATCTTCGCTTGCTCTTCCGCGGCGACCCGGAGCTCCGTCACCGGATCGTTCGCGAGGCGGGCGCGCAGCGCGGCGAGCATCTCGTCGGCGGTCTTCCCCGTGGCGGAGACCAGGAACACGTGGCCGAACTGCTGCTCGTACGCGCGGTTCTCGCGCGCCAGCGCTGCGCGGGTCGCTTCCGCCGCGCCGTCCACTCCCGCCTGCTCCCGGCGCGTCCAATCTGTGTTGGCTCGCCCGCCGATGCGCGGGTGCGCGGCCAACGCCTCGAGCCAATCGGCGCGCCCGAGCCCCCACCAGATTCGTTCCGCCGCCGCGAGCAGCTCGACGTCGCTCGCGAACGGGCGCGCGGCGAGCACCGCGTCCACCCACTGTCGAGCGCCGCAACAGCGACCGAGTGCGCTACGAGCCGCGTCGTCGGGAAGCGAGTTCAGATAGGCGGCGGTGGTCCCCTTCATGCTCCCTCCGCGATCCGGCCCCACGCCCGCACCCGGGCCACCCCGCCATCCGGAAAGATGTTCAGCCGTACGTGCGTCACGGGGCCACGAACACCGCGGGGGACCGCCAATCGGTGCTGCGTGTTGGCCCGCAGCGTGGTGCGGGGCACGAGCTCGCGCCAGCCGGCGTCATCGGGGGGGGCGCCGCCGGTTGCCACGTCGCACCCCTCGAGACTCGCGCTCTCGGGGAAATTGCCCTTGAAGTGAGTCGTGTCCAGGTCGACGCGCTCGATCACGCCGCGCCGGCCGAGACGCAGTACCACCCAATCGTGACCGGGGCCCCTGCGGCGGCGCGTTTCCCAGCCGTCGCTCATGTCCCGAGGCCGTCCCGGCATGATCAGGTTCAGAGGCTCCGAGAAGAATTGATCGCTCATGGCGAGCGGCACGCCGCCGTGCTCCACCGCCACCAGGTCGATAGCACGCTGCGCCGCCGCGATTCTCCGCCAGTCGGGGCGTGCCTCGCCCCAGATGCGCAGCCGCGCCACGCCGCCGTCGGGGTAGATCTTGAGCCGCACGTGCGTATAGGGTGCGTCGCTCGCGACGGCAAACTCGTTCTCGGCGTGGCCCGTGAGCGGTGAGCGCGGCAACAGCTCCACGAACGCGCGGTCCAGCGCGCGCAGCGCTCGAGCGCTCGCTGCGCGTGCGCCCGACAGCTGCGCCGCGTCGAGCGAGCAGGCGGCGGGATGATTGCCGCGGAAATGAGTCGTATCCACGGTGACCACGCGAATCGCGCCGGGGATTCCGAGCCGGATGATGCACCAGTCATATCCGCCCTCCGGGCCGCGCCGGCGGCGCGTCTCCCACCCATCCATCCACTTGCCACGATCGGTGTACCTGCCCTCGATGAACGCCGCGGGACCCGCCGCGAGCAGGTTGTGCCTGGGAGCGAAGAACTCGTCCGACGCGACCAACGCCAGCCCGCCGACGCGCGCCGCGGCGAGATCGATCAAGCCTTCGTGCGTCACCGCACCCATCTGCCGATCGCTCGTCCTGGAAACTCCCCTTCCTCATACACGCACGTTCCCCGAACGAAAGTCTGCCGGACGACGCCTTGCAGCGACATCCCCGCGTAGGGCGTGAGGGGATGTCGCTGGTGCAGTCGCTCGGGCTCGACCTTGAAAGGAGCCTCCGGATCGAACACGATGACGTCGGCGTCGCAGCCGGGCGCGATCCGCCCTTTGCGCGCCAGACCCGCGAGCTCAGCGGGTCGCTCGGCGCACCAGCGGGCGAGGTCTCCCACGTTCCGGCCGCGGTCGCGCGCTCCGGTCCAAGTGGCGGCGAGCCCCAGCTCGAGCGACGCGACCCCGCCCCACGCCCGCACGAAATCGCCCGTGTCGAGGCACTTGAGCACGGGGGGTGCAGGCGAATGGTCGCTGGCCACCAGGTCGAGTGTCCCCGCCGCGAGGCCCTCCCACAGGCGCTCACGGTTGCTCCGCTCACGGATCGGGGGGGCGCATTTCCAGGCGGTGGCGCCGTCCAGGATTTCCTCCGCGGCGAAGGTGAGATAGTGCGGACACGTCTCGGCCGTGATCCGGAGACCGGCGCGCCGGGCGTGCTGCAGCCGGTCGAGCGTGTCGGCCGCCGAGACATGCACAATGTGAACGCGACAGCCGGTTTCGCGACACAGCCCGAGCATCAGGTCCACCGCCTCGAGCTCCGCGGCTCGAGGGCGCGAGGCCAGATACGAGCCGTAGCGTCGCGGATCGCTGGCGCGCGACGCCGCCGCCCGCGCGATCGGGCCGGGGAGCTCGGCGTGCACCAACAGTGGCAGCCCGAGCCCGGCGAGCGTGATCATCGCGGGCCGCAAGTGAATCTCCGACACCGCGGGAAACTCGTCGATCCCCGACGGCACGAGAAAGCATTTGAAGCCCCGCACACCCGCCCGGGCCAAGGGCGCGAGCTGGTCGGTGTTGCCCGGCACCACGCCACCCCAGAAGGCGTAATCGACCGCCGCATGACCCGCCGCCGCTCGCGCCTTCAGCTCCAGGGCGGCCGTGGTCGTGGTGACCGGAACGCTGTTCAGCGGCATGTCGACGATGGTGGTGACCCCACCCGCCGCAGCGGCCCGCGTCGCCGTCTCGAACCCTTCCCATTCGGTCCGGCCGGGCTCGTTCACGTGTACGTGCGTGTCCACCACGCCGGGCAGCAGCACCGCGTCTCCCACCTCCAGACGGCGAGCCGCGTCGGGCGCCGCGCCGTGGTCGCGAATGGCGGTGATTACGCCGTCTGAGATCACGACCGCGGCGGGCGCGGTACCCTGGGGAGTGACGACGCGCGTGCTGAGAATGACGAGATCGGCGCGGGCGGCGGCCATGGCCGGGAGACGATACGTCGGCGGGCGCGGGTGTCGCCAGGGCGGCGCGGCGTCGCTGGTCGGTTGTGGCAATCCACTGACATGCCGACGCAACACTCGGCCGCTTCCGGAATCGCTACTCTTTTCAAATTCTTCGGTTTTGCACATGGGCCGCGCCAAGGCGATGCCCCAAAAAGCGGCGTGGCGTGTCGTGTTCGCACCACTATTCGACCTTGTTGTTTGGCATCGGTCTTGCGCATTGTCGCACGCGGAGGGCAGTCAGGTCGGCACGAACGCTCGAGGGAGCAGGGAGCAGGGAGCGGGGAGCAGTGAAAGAAAGTCGCAAACGGATCATCCGCATCGTGGTCGCGGCGCTGGGTCTGACGGCGTTGCTGGCCCTGCAGCCCGAGTCCGCACGGCTGGTCGAGTCGGCGTGGGCGCGAGGCGAGGCCGCTCGCGGCCCGGCAATGCGGAAGCTGATCCTGTCCGACCAGGCGCGCCGCTATCTGGCGCTCCAGTATCGCTCGTATTCGACCGAGTTCATGGGCTGCATGATCGGCGAGACCCGTGGCAGCGCGGTCGTGGTGCGGCGGATCGCGCCGGCCGACGTGGAGCCCAGGCACTCGACCGCGACGCGGGTCGTCCCTCACCAGACCTGCGAGGACGCCGGGTGGTCGGGGACGATAGGTATGATCCACAGTCATCCGGGCGGCGAGCGCTGCTGGTACTTCTTCCCGGGCACGCAGGTCGCGAGCTCGGATGGCCAGTCCTTCGCCAGCCAGCCCTATCCGGTGGATGCGATCATGTGCGGCGACCACGTTACGTGGATCAACCGCGACATGGCGGAGGCACAACTGCCGCTGGTGGCGGATACCGTACGCCCGCCTGTCCTGCCGCTGATGCGGTGACGTGGGCGGCGCCAGCTCCGGACACCATCCATGGGCGGACCTCGCTGCGACTTCTACGACTGGGCGACCCGCAGGACCTGTGAGGAGGCGGCGCGTTGGGTGACCCACCAGAAGTCTCAAGACACAGGCCGCCTCGAACGCTATTATTGTGACAGGCATCGGCCGCCGCGGGCGCATCCGATCGGCGCGCCGGGGGCCGCGCAGGATCCCAAGGCACGATAATGGATTGATGAATAAGCAACGCTAGGGTTACTATGGACCTGACACGAGCGGGGCCTTGACGCCCAAGCGCTATTGGGCTCGGCTGCGAGCGGACATCGACCGGCCGCTACGCCGTGGCGCGTGGTACCACGTGAAAAAGCTGGGGCCGCGCGAGGCCCTCCTCGACGTTCTCGGCGAAGCAGTGGACGTCCCGCGGCCGCTCCTCGATATCATCAGCAGACCGCCGTACCGCTGGTCCGTCGTACCGCGGCCCAAGAACCCGGCGCGGTTTCCCGGCGTGGCCGAGTACGCGGTCTGCCCCAACTGCCGGGAGCGCGTGCCGATCACCGAACGCCTGGCGTCGATGCGCTGCAGGCACTGCAACGAGGTGTTCGACGTCGCTTGGGAGGAGCAGTACTTCCAAGGCGTTTAGGTCAGCCCCAGCCGGTGCTGCAGGTGCGCCTGCACGGGCGGCGTGATGATCCCGCGCTTCACCGCGTCCGCGAGCGCGGCGGTGGTGGCGGCGCGATCGGCGTCGAGCCCCTTCTCCCGCAGCTCTTGAATGATTCGGGCGAGTCGGCTGTCATACTCCTGCGGCTTGAGCTTTTCGGCGTCCGACACCTGTTTCAGCCTCTCCAGCTCCTGCACGAACCGCGCAATTGTGACCGGTGCCATTGACAACCTCTCTTGGGGTCGTAGGCTGATCAATCTAACCCGTGGGCGCGCGGTGGCTGTGGTTTGACTTCCCCCCCCGGCTTCATTAGCCTGGGGCACCCCTGATCCGGTAGGGCCATGGTCAACGAAGCGGCATGGACGGCGCGCCTGGCGCGCTACAAGGGTCCTGAGCTCAAACGCAGCGTATGGCAGCTCGCCAGCGCGGCCGCGCTGTTCGCCGCCGCGTGGGCGCTCATGTACGCGAGCCTGCGCGTCGGCTACTGGCTCACCCTGGTCCTTGCCGTCCCGGCCGCCTTTTTCCTCATCCGCCTGTTCATCATCCAGCACGACTGCGGCCACGCCGCGTTCTTCCGGTCGACCCGCGCGGCCGACATTGTCGGCTCGATCCTCGGCGTGCTCACGCTGACGCCGTACCACTACTGGAAGAAGACCCATGCGCTGCATCACGCCACCTCGGGCAATCTCGAGCACCGCGGGTTCGGCGACATCGACACCCTGACGGTGGACGAGTACCTCGCCCGGTCGCGCTGGGCGCGGTTCAAATATCGCGTGTACCGCCATCCGGCGGTGCTGTTCGGCGTGGGCGCGGTGTTGCATTTCTTCGTGCGGCATCGCATCCCGGCGATCGTGCCGCGCGACTGGACGCGCGAGCGGCGCAGCATCTTCTGGACCGACGTCGGGCTGACCGTGCTGATCGCGCTGATGGGAACGCTCGTCGGATTCCGGAACTTCGCGCTGGTGCAGCTCCCCGTGACGCTCTTGTCCACGTCGCTCGGCGTGTGGCTGTTCTACGTCCAGCACCAGTTCGAGCCGACGTACTGGGAGCACGACGAGCGCTGGGCGTACGACGCCGCGGCGCTGCAGGGGAGCTCCTACTACCGTCTCCCCAGGCTGCTCCAGTGGGCCACGGGGAACATCGGGCTCCACCACATCCACCACCTGCATCCCCGGATCCCCAACTATCGGCTGCAGCAGGCGCTGGACGAGCACGCCGAGCTGCGCCAGGTCCCGACGTTGACGCTGTGGGAAAGCTTCCGGTGCGTCCGCCTTACGCTGTGGGACGAGCGGGAGCGCAAGCTGGTGCCGTTCGCGGCCGTCAGGACTTGACGATATCGCCGCTCGCGACCTGCCCTGAGCGTCTGAAGTTCTCCGACGGAATAAACACGCTGAAGAAGTCCATGCCGCTATTCGCCGGGCCGTTGTCGCACACGGCGAGCGTGTAAGCGACAACTCCGCCCGTGTCCTCCCGACCGGTCGCGTCGACCTCCACGCCGCGGCTCGGATCGCTGCAGACGCTCGAGCTCGATCGGAACGCCGTGATCCCGGTCTCGGGATCGCTCGAGTGATCGGTGGTCAGCGTGGCGGGCACGCCACCGGGGTGCAGGTCTTGGTAGTCCGTGCCCGTGAACCGTCCCGTCAGATCCGCCCGCACGTCGAAGTTGAAGGTCACCGCATCGTTCCCTGGCTGCGGAGGCGCAGTGCCGACCTGACCTTGGCCCGTCACGCGGCCGGCCGGCGGGGGCGGCGCCCCCGCGCAGCTCACCGAGAAGGTGGTCGTGGCCGTCCCGCCCGCAGGCACACTGACCGGGCGCGGGTTCGCCCCACTCACCGTGCAGTTGCTCGGCACGTCGCTGAGCTGGACCGTGTAGTCGCCGGCGGCGACCCCCGAGGCGGTCACGGTGGCGTTGGCGCCGATCGGTTCGCTCGCCCCCGTTGGGAAGCTCGGCCCCGTGGCGGTGAGCGTGTAGCCCACGGGCATGTTCTCGCCCGTTGTGGAGGTCGTGACCGTGAGATTGCCGGTCGTAGTCGTGGCCGCGCAGCTCACGGTGAAGCTGGTGGTCGCCGTCCCGCCGCCGGGGACGTTCACGGTCTGGGGGTTGGCGCTCGTCACGGTGCAGTTGGCCGCGGCGCCCGAGAGCGTCACCTGGTAGGTGCCCGCCGGGATGTTGGCAAAGGTGACGTTGCCGTTCGTCGCCATGGTCTGGCTCGCCGTCCCGGCCGAGCCGGATACGGTGACCGTGTAACCGTCGGGGTCGAGGTTCGAGCCCGTCGTGGAATTGCTGACCGTCAGAGTACCGGTGGTCGTGGTCGCCGCGCAGCTCACGGTGAAGCTGGTGGTCGCCGTCCCGCCAGAGGGCACGTTCGCGGTCTGCGGGTTGGCGCTCGTCACGGTGCAGTTGGCCGCGGCGCCCGAGAGCGTCACCTGGTAGCTGCCCGCCGGGATGTTGGCAAAGGTGACGTTGCCGTTCGTCGCCATGGTCTGGCTCGTCGTTCCGGCCGGGCCGGACACGGTGACCGTGTAGCCGTCCGGGTCGAGGTTCGAACCCGTCGTGGAATTGCTGACCGTCAGAGTACCGGTGGTCGTGGTCGCCGCGCAGCTCACGGAGAAGGTCGTCGTGGTCGTGCTGCCCGCGGTGATGCTCACCGTGCGTGGGTTCGAGCCACTCACGGTGCAGTTCTGCGCCACCCCGTTGAGTTGCACCGAGTGGTTGCCGGGCGATAGTCCGCTGATAGTCACAGTGTTGTTGATGGCGATGGCCTTGCTCTGACCCCCGTCCACCGTGAGCGTGTAGCCGTCGGGATCGAGGTTCGACCCCGTCGTGTTGGTCGTGACGGCCAGGTTGCCCGTGGTCGGCTGAGCCACGCAGGTCACGGAGAACGTCGTAGCGCCCACCAACCCCGCGAGCAGTGAGACCGTGCGGGGGTTCGACCCGCTGACGGTGCAGTTCCGCGCGACACCGGAGAGGAGTACGGTGTGATTGCCGACCGCAAGCCCGATGAAGGTGGCCAGGCCGTTCGTGCCGATCGACTGACTGACGCTGCCATCCACGGTGACGGTGTAGCCGTCCGGGTCGAGATCGGAGCCGGAGGTGCTGGTGGAGACGGCGAGCGTCGCGAGGCCCGGCAGGGGGAGGAGCAAGGCGTCGGGCTTGGGGCCCTGCGAATCATTACATGCGGCCGCGACCAGCAGCGTCGCAGCGGCCGCCACCACGAGATTCCGACCAACGACGCGTACCATGGCGCCTCTCCGTCAACGGGTTCAGGAAATTCCGGTTCACGGAATCGCTGGGCAAAACGCGGACCGCCTCCGCCCGAGGCGAATGTGGGGCGCGGCTGCCACTGGAAGGCGACGGGTTTTCGCAACACGGTGCGGCCGGTGCGCTGTAGCGGGGCATCCGCGCAGCGGCGGAGCAGCAGGAGAGATGTGACCCGCGATACGGGTCACACGACGCGTCAGCCGCGCAGGGCGGCGAACACTCCGAGGACGGCGATCACGACGCCCAGCGCGATCTTCGCGGCGGCGGCTGTCGCGCGTCCCACGACGGCGCCCCAGCCCGCCCGCACGGCGGTCTCGGGCGTGCGTGACAGCGAGTACTCGAACAGCGCCGCGCCGGCGAACGATCCGACAAACGCGCCGATCACGCTCCCGACGACCGGCACGGGCACGCCCATCACGGCGCCGACGATCCCGCCGACGAGCGCGCCCCACGCCGACCGGCGCGATCCGCCGAATGTTCTGGCGAATCGAAATCCCAGCCACGCTTCGATGACTTCACCCAGGAAAGCGAGGCCCACGACGATCGCGATGGTCGCGACGCCGACCGAGCGGAAGGCCGTCAACCAGCCGTAGCCGACGATGCCCGCCACCATGATCCACAGGCCGGGCAGGCCCAGGGGGACCAGCACGAGCCCGAGGATGCAGCAGACGGCGAGCAGGAGGGCAGGAAGGGCGTGACTCATGCGCGCCGGAAACGTACACTATCAGCGTGACGATCCTCCGGTTGTCGCTCGCGCTGGTGGCAGCCCTTGGGGCCGGCGCCGTGAACGCCATCGCGGGAGGCGGGACGCTGCTCACGTTTCCGGCGATCGTGGCGCTCGGCGTGACGCCACTCGTGGCCAATGCGACGAGCACCGTGGCGCTCTGGCCCGGTTCGCTCGGCAGCATGTGGGGCTATAGGGGCGAGCTTGTCGGCGCGCGTCGCTGGGTGATCGGCTTCGCCGCGCCGAGTGTGATCGGCGGCGCACTGGGTGCGTGGCTGCTGCTCCATACCGCCCCGGCGTCGTTCGCCCGGATCGTGCCGTTCCTCGTTCTGGGGGCGACGGTCCTGTTCCTGGTGCAGCGACCGCTCATGCTCCGGCTCACCGCGAATCGCGCCGTCGCGGAAGGGCCGAGCCCGAGCTTTCTCGTGGCGCAATTTCTGGTCGCGGTGTATGGCGGCTACTTCGGGGCGGGAATCGGCATTCTCATGCTCGCCGCGCTGGGATTCATGGGACTCACCAACCTCCACCGCATGAACGGGCTCAAGAACTGGGGCGGGATGTGGATCAACGGCGTGGCGGTCGCCATGTTCGCGGCCGGCGGGATCGTCCACTGGCCAATCGCGCTCACGATGGCGGCCGGCGGGATGATCGGTGGATACGCCGGCGCGCGCCTCGCCCAGCGCGTCGGCCAGGAGCGGGTGCGGCGCGCCATCGTCGCGATCGGCCTCGCGGCATTCATGTGGCTTCTGTATCATCAATGATCATGGCCGACAAGCGCATGGAGCAGCTGCGCTCCCTCCTGAAGAGCTACGACGAGCGCACCGCCAAGTTACAAGGCGACGTGAAGCCGACCCATGACGAGGGGGAACGGCGTCGGCGAGCGTGCGGCGATCGTCTCCGGACCGTCGTGCGCTCGGTGCTGGACCGGTTCATGGACGCGCTCAAGAACGCCGGGCACGACGCTGTCATCGAAGACGAGACTGCAACCGCGGGTGCGTATCCCAGCGTGGCGCTCACCTTCACGCCGCGCACGCCCGCAGGCACCGCCCTCGGCTCCACGCTCACGTTCAAATGCGATCCCCGGCGCGGCATCGCGGTGGCGCGCGACATCAAGCCGTCGCCGACCAAAGGCCGCGCCGTCACGAGCAGCACCGACCGCATCGGGACGATGAAGGTGGAAGCCGTGTCGGTGGAATGGGTCGAGACCAAGACGTTGAGCTTCATCGAGGCGGTGCTCAAGGTCAACTGAGTCACTGCACCATCCCGAACCGCTTGTTCTGGACGGTCATCTTGAGGAAGTGGCGCAGCCGCTGCCGGAAGATCTCCCGCCGCTGCCTGGCGGCATCGATCCAGCCGATTCGGATCCGTTTGTACGACTCGGGAAACGCCTGGAAGTGCTTCCACGTCGTCCGATCCCGTTTGATGGCCGCCAGGATGTCCGGGGGAACGCGCCACACGAGCCTCCGCTTCGTGTCGCTCTCGTGATCGAAGACGTGCGCGATCCGCTCCAGGCCCGCCTTGGTCATGCGGCGGGCGGCGATCAGCCGGCGCACGCGCTCGCGGTTCATTTCCGAGAGCCTGCTCGAGGACCGGCGGGGCGAGAACCGTTGCGCCCAGCGATCCTCATCCACCGGCTTGGTGATGCTGTCGATCCAACCGTAGCACAGCGCCTCTTCCACCGCGTCGTTGTAGGGGATGCGCGGCCTGCCGCTGTGTTTCTTGTAGTAGATCAGCCAGATCTCGGGTGCGGTCTGGTGATGCCGCGCGAGCCAGGCCCGCCACTGCCGGCGGTCTTTGACGTACAGGGTCGTGCCGATCTCCATAAGGAATGCAATCTACGTCTTGACCGGCTGCGGCTCTCTCCCTACCGTGGACCGTCTCCAACCCCTTGAGGCGACGATGGGCATGCGCTCCGGCGGGCTATCCGCCTTTGTGGTCTTGCTGGTGGTGTCGGCCTGCGGTGGCGGCAGGCGCAGCGTCCTCGTGCCCCCGCGCCTCGACCTGCAGCCCTACGGACGGCTCGGCCTCGTCACCTTTACGGTCGAGAACGCCAAGGGCTCGCTGCATGAGTTCGCGACCGAGCGGTTCGCCGAGGACATGCTGGCGGCGCAGCCCGGCACCGAGGTGCTCGAGCTCGGCGCGCAGGATTCCTTACTGCGGCGAGTAGGTGAGAAGGAGCTGGGCATCGCCGCGGCCCAGGAGCTGGGCAAGCAGCGCGAGGTCGGCGCCGTGTTCGCGGGCCATCTCAAGGTCACGAATCCCAAGGGGACCGGCGGGCTCGCGGGGCTCGTGACCCCGCATCTCGAGGCCACCGTGAAGGTGGAGCTCGCCGTGCGGCTACTCTCGACTCGCTCGGGAGCTACCCTGTGGCGCTCCAGTGCCTGGGCGACCGAGCGGGTCGGTCATGTGGCCCTGGTGGGTGGCCAGCTGGACTTCTCTGCCAAGGATCCCAAGGAGGCGTACGGGCCGCTGGTGAACACCCTCATTCGCCTGGTGACGCAGGACATGCGCTCGACGTGGCAACGGCAGTGAGCCGAGCGACCCGGGTCAGGACGCACGCGCTTTTCCCCTCTTCCTGTAGCTGCTTCAACGTGCCAAGTTGGTGCGCGAAGGCTTCACGCCGGTGATTTGACTACCGAGGGAAAGCGTCATGGCTGGCCTGACACCTGCGAGGCACCGCTGGTTCCGCGCGAAGGGACGCTCGAATCGCCGCGCCGGCGCCACACACAGGTGCGTCCGGCTCTCGCGACCTCTGCGGCGCGCCGTTTGCGGCTTTGCGCACCCATGAAGCGCGCCGGGTTCACCCTCATCGAGCTGCTGACGGTGGTTGCGATCATCGGTCTCCTGGCGGTGATCGCGATTCCGAAGTTGGCCAACCTCAAGGGGCGGGCGCAGGTAGCCGCCATGAAGTCGGATTTACGGAATCTGGTGACGCTCGAAGAGAGCTACTTCGCCCAGAACCTGAAATACGCGGCCGACCTGGGAACCGCCTACACTGTGTCGACCGGGAACGCCATGCCGATCATCACGCTGACCAGCGACGGCTGGACCGCGACGATGACGAGCCCCAGCTCGGGTCAGATTTGCGTCGTGTTCATGGGCTCGACGCCCGTCCACCCCGCGATCAAGGAAGGTGCGCCTGCCTGCGTCACGAGTGGGAGCGTGACGGTAACGCAGTGACGCATGGTCTGTGGCGGCCGCGCCACAGGGCGACACTCAGGCAAGGGTACTTCACCGCGCGACGCTTCCCCGCGCGACGGCGAGCTTCGCCTGCTGCTCGGCCGAGAGGGTGTTCTTGATGTTGATCAGCAGCGAGATGTGGGCGCGCTTCACCTCGCGCTCGACGCCCAGCACTTCGTCCACCTGCGCCAGCGCCGCAGCCTGATCGACGGCCGGCTTTTCGAGCAGCGAGGCGAGTCGCTGCGATTGCTCCTGCATACGCCACTGCAGGTCCACCACCTTGCTCTGGAAATCCTGGATCGCCTTCGTGATCGTGGCGCGCTGCTCGGTGCGGAGCCCGATGTCCTGTTGGTGCTGCATCACGAGCTCGGGAGGAAACAGCACGCGCGCGAGCGGATCCTCAGGCGCTTGAGGCGGCTGCTGGGCACCCGCCGTCGCAACGGCGAGCAGGACGAGAATCGGAACCAGGCAGATACGGAGCGTTTTCACAGAGTCCTCCGGTCGAGGCTCCGGGGCCCGAGCTGCGGCACGCTGCGCAGCAGGTCGTCGCCGGGGAGCTTGAGCAGGAAATCGGTGGGCGCGTGCCACCGCACGGTCGCGAGATCGATGTCCAGACCGACGCCGTTCTGCCCGCGTCGGGTCGAGACTATCACGACAGCCATTACGGCGACGACGACGGCAGCCAGTTTCAGAATGCGGCGTCCCGGTGCACCCGTTCGGCGAGCGCGTGCCGCAGCGACGGTCGCCTGGAACGGCGGGGTGCCGGCGGCAGCTTCCCGGCGCAGTGCCTCGAAGGCCTGCTTCAGCTGGGGATCGTCGTGCTCGATCATTCTCCTTCTTTCTCCAACAGCCTCCTGAGCGCGGTCTTCCCGCGCTCGTAGTGGGTGCGGGCAGTGCCCAAGGAGACGCCCGCGACGATGGCCGCCTCGGCGATCGTCAGGTCCTCGTAGAACACGAGATGCAGGACCTGGCGCTGGCGCGCCGACAGCCGCCCGAGGGCGCGCACCAGCCGCGCCGTTTCGTCGGCCCGGGCGAGCGCCGTCGCCGGATCGGGCCGGCCGTCCACGGCCTCCGGACCGAGCACCCAAGACGCGAGCGGCAGCCAGCGCCGCAGTGCCGACCGGCGTCGCCCTTCCCGGGCCGTACGCGCGATCACCCCCAACACGAACGTGCGGAAGCTCGAGCGCCCCTCGAAGCGCGCGCGGCCGTCGAGGAGCTTCAGGTAGCTCGCCTGGAGCACGTCCTCGGCCGCGGTCCGATCCCAGCCGCAGCAGCTCAACGCCCACCCGAACGCGGCGGCGTGCAGCTGCTCCAACTGGGCCGTCAGGTCGGCAGACATGGAGGCTCGTATCGATCTATGAGTGTCTTGTGGGGCTCGACTATATGACGCGGTGTTACACTCGGACCTTTTGCCCTCGCTCCTTCAGCACCCGCCTGAGGATCTTGCCCGAGGGTGACTTGGGAATGGCGTCGATGACCTCGACCGCGCGGATCTTCTTATAAGGCGCGACGCGCTCGGCCACGTAAGCCATCAGGTCCGCCGCCGACACGGCGCCCCGCAGCACCACGAAGGCCTTCGGCACCTCGCCGCACTCCTGGTCGGCAAGCGGGACGACCGCCGCATCGGCCACCGCGGGGTGGCCTCGCAGCACCGCCTCCAGCTCCGCCGGCGGGACCTGAAAGCCCTTGTACTTGATCAGCTCCTTCAAGCGATCGACGATCGTGAAGTAGCCGTCCGAGTCGACGTGCCCGATATCTCCCGTGTGCAGCCACCCGTCGCCGTCGAGCGTGGCCGCCGTGGCCTCCGGGTTGTTTAGGTATCCGCGCATCACCTGCGGGCCGCGTATCAGGAGCTCCCCGTCTTCGTCCGGCCCCACCTCCGTGCCGGTCCCCGCATCAACGATACGGCACTCGGTATTCGGCAGCAGCTCGCCGACCGTTCCGGGCTTGCATTTGCCGGGCTCGTCCGAATTGGCGTGGGTGACCGGGCTCGCCTCCGTGAGCCCATACCCCTGAATGAACCCGCACCCCACACGGCGGGCGCACGCGGTTTCGAGCGCGGCGTCGAGCGGCGCTGCGCCGGACATCATCGCCCGCACGCTCGACAGATCGTAGCCGTCCACGGCTGGGTGCTTGGCCAGCGCGAGCACGAGCGGGGGGACAACGAACGCCCGGGTGATGCGATGCTGTTGCAGGGTGCTGAGGAACGGCTCCAGCTCGAATTTGGGCATCGTGACGAGCGTTGCACCACGCCACAAGGCCAGATGCAGCACCACCTGCATCCCGTAGATATGGAAGAACGGCAGCACCGCGATGAATGCGATCCTGCTCCGCCACATGGTGCACCGAGGCCGTCTGGAGCAGGTTAGCCACAAGATTGCGATGCGTGAGCATCACGCCCTTGGGGAATCCCGTGGTGCCACTCGAGTACGGCAGCACGGCCAGATCCCGCGCCGGGTCGACTGGCCTCCGCAGGGCGGCCTCACAGCTCTCGAGCAGCGCCGCGAAGGGCGTGGCGCCCGGCGCACTGCCCAGAACGAAAATTTCCCGGATCCCCAAGCGCGGCGCCGCCGCCGCGGCCCGGTCCATGAATGAGGGCACGGTGACCAGGTACTGGGCACCGGCGTTCCGGAGCTGATACTCGAGGTCCTGCGCGGTCGCGAGGGAGTTGACGGTGGTCACGACGCCACCGGCCGCCACGGTGCCGAGGAGCGCCAGCGCGTACTCGGGGCAGTTGGGAGCGAATAGCCCCAGGACGTCGCCCTTACCGAAGCCCCGCGCGGCGAGACCCGCCGCGACGCGGTCGACCCCCGCGCCGAGCTGTGCGTACGTCACCATCCGCCCGGACGGCCCGTCGATCAGCGCCGGTTTGTCGCCGAGCTCGGCCGCCCTCGCAAGCACGAAACGATGCAAGGGGACGTCCGGCACCGGCACGTCGGGATAGGGACTCCGAAAGATCACGCCACCCTCTATCGAGGGGTGAGCGACACTACCGCGCGGCCCCAAGCCCGTCAACCTCGCGCCGATGCAGCTCCCGCACGGTCTCGATGGTATCCGACTGGTCCGGGCCCTTGTCCGGGCGGTAGCGCACGACGCGCGCGAAGCGCAGCGCAAGGCCGCCCGCATACGTGGGGCTCGCCTGGATGCCGTTGAACGCGACTTCCACCACGAGCTCGGGCCGCACGTGCACCACGTGCGCCTCGCGTCGGGTCTCGAGCCCGAGCAGCTTCGCCGTCTGCCATTCGAGCATCTCGTCCGTCATCCCCTTGAACGTCTTCCCCAGCATCACGAAGCCGCCGGCGTCCGCGTCACGGGCGCCGAGGTGGAGGTTCGAGAGCCGGCCGCGGCGGCGGCCGTGGCCCCATTCGGCGGCGAGCACGACGAGGTCGAGCGTGTGGATGGGCTTGAGCTTGAGCCAGGCGGCGCCACGCGCGCCGGCATCGTAGCGCGCGTCCAGTGCCTTAGCCATCAGCCCTTCCTGTCCGGTCGCGATGGCCCGCTCGAAGAACGCCGCGGCTTCGCCCGCGTCCGACGTCACGATGCGGGGCGCCCGCTGCTCGCCCGGTACGGCTGCGGCGAGCGCGGCAAACCGTCGGGCGTAGGGTTCGTCCAGGAGCGGCGCGCCGTCGGCGTAGAGGAGGTCGAAGAAGAACGGCGCGAGCGGGAGCTCCGCGCGCAGCCGTGCGACGTCGAGCTTCCGTCCGAAACGGCGCATAGTCACTTGGAACGGCAGCGGCGTGCCGTCCGGGCGCAGGGCAATCGCTTCGCCGTCCAGGATGGCGTCGTCGAGCGACAACCGGCGGACGGCTTCTACCACCTCGGGCACCGCCTGCGTGACGTCATTCAGCTGACGGGAGAACACCCGCACCTGGTCGCCCGCCTTGTGCACTTGGATGCGCGCGCCGTCCAGCTTGTACTCGAACGCGGCCTCCCCCTGCCCCAGCCGCGTCAGCGCATCCGTCACATCGTCCGCGGCCTGCGCGAGCATCGGCTGAACCGGGCGGAACAGCTCCACCCGAAAGCTCGTGAGGCCCGCCGCACCCTGAGTGAGGGCGGCGTGCGCCACGCGACCCAGGTCGGCCGCGAGCATCGTCGCGCGGCGGACGGCCTCGGCCTCGATCCCCGCCGCCCGCGCGACCGCCTCGGTCACGAGGCCCTCGAGCGCCCCTTGACGCAGCTCTCCCATGATCAGGCGGAGCAAAAACTCCTGCTCCTCGGCCGTCCCGCGGGCCAACAGGTCGCCCAACAGTCGTTCCTTCGCCTGGGCCGAGCCCTTGCCGGCGGTGTTCGCGAGCCGTTGCAGCATGGCGTCGACCGTAGTGAGCTCGAGGGCCGGAGCGCCGGCCGCATGCTCGGGCTTCGCGGCCTGCAGGGCGGCGTAGCCCATCCCGATCCGGCCCTGGCGCGGTGAGCCCGACAGGAAGGCGATCGCAATCTCGATCTCTTCCGGGCCCGCGCGCTTGAGGAGGGCGGCGACGAGCTCGATCTTCGCGAGCCGACCACTCGTTTCCGCGATGCGCTGCGAGGTCCGGACGAGGTCATGGAACAGCACGTGGTCCTCTGGAGCGTGCTACAGCACGACATCGCCGCCGGGGTCGGTGCCGCGCAGCCGCTCGAGGCGGTCGCGCGCCTCTCGCAGGCGTCGCTCGCGCTCGGCGTCATCGATGGTGGCGCTCGACCAGTCGGGCGTGCCGTCGGCGTCGAGCCGCACGCGCAGCACGACGCCCTCCCGCACCGTCACCGGTAGCGTCCGCTTGAGCACATCGAGCCCGACGCCGTCGTCGCCCACCAGCACGGCGACCGCTCGCTCGAGCCGATCGACCGAATAGAACGCTTGCCGCTCGCTCATTCGCTCACGGCTTCGCGTCGCAGGCGCAGCCGGGCGGCTGTCGACACTGGTAACCCCGATTGATGCAAGAGTTGCCGCAAGCCTTCCCGCGCGTGCAGACTCGGCAGCAGGTACGCGCCGGCTCGCTGCGCGAATCGGTCGGGCGCGCGGCGGGCGCGGGGATCGGCGCGACTCTCGCCGGGCCGGAGTATTCGTTGAGGACGATATAGCTGCCGTCGCGCTTGGCTTCGATGATCACCGCGCCGTCCCGGTCGGTGCGGTACAGCCGCGCGCCGGCGCTCCACTGCTCGACGGCCTGCGGCGATGGATGCCCGTAGGTGTTCCCCGCCCCCACGGAGATCACCGCAACCTGCGGGCGAGTAGCTTGCACCCACGCAGCCGTCGTACCGTTTCCGCTGCCGTGGTGGGCGACCTTCACGACCGTCACCCGCGGGACGGAGTCGTGCTGGAGCCAGTAGTCGAGCTCGTACTGCTCCGAATCTCCGGTGAGGAGCGCCCGGAACTGCCCGTACTCCAGCAGGATTCCTACAGATCCGTTGTTCTGATCCACTTGGCGAGAGGGCGGCGGCAGGACCCTCAGACGCGCGGAGCCTACGGTGATGGTCCGCGCCGTCGCCTGGAGGTACAGCGCCCCGCTCGCTTCCACCGCGCGCAACGTGCGTTGGTACGTGGTGGTGGTATGGGGAATGCCGTTGTCGAGGTAGGAGCGCACCACGGTCGACGCGAGCACGTCCGCCATCCCGCCGATGTGATCGGTGTGATTGTGCGACGCGACGATCAGATCGAGCGTGTCGTAGTGATGCGCCTGCAGGTAGGGGACGACGGGCGACGCGCCGGGGCCGGCATCGATCAGAACTCTCTTCCCCTCAGGGGTGACGATGAGCGCGGCATCGCCCTGACCGACATCGAAGAAGCGCAGCTCCAACGTCTGCGCGTTGACGGGACGGACAAGCAGGAGGCCGCCGAGGACGACGACGGCCAGCTGGCGCAGTAGGGACCGACGCTTCAAGGCGCGAGAAGCTTCCGGACGTTCGAGAGGATGGCCTCGAGCTGGCTGTTTACGCGGCGCTTCTCGAAGAGCCGACCGCGCAGCCAGGCGATGAGAGACCCCGGGGCCCACACGTCACGCACCGTCACGGCAGTCGATGCGGCCGACGGGTCGAGCCGGAAGAACGTCTTCCAGCCGTTCCGCTCACCGCGCTCCACCCAACCGAATGTGGTCGGAGGCGTGAAGTCCACGACCTCGAATTCGGTCGTGCGCTCACCGAACCGCACCTTGAACCGGACGCCTTTCTTGAGCGGCTTGTCGGTCTGGGTCCCGGCGCATCCCGGAAGCCATTCGGCCATGCGACCCGGATCGGTCAGCAGGGCGAAGACCCGCTCGATCGACACGGGGACGGTCTGGATGACGGTTCGGCTGACAGGGTGCATGAAGGGCTCGACGCTCGATGGTAGCGTGGCACCGCGGCGCCGCGGTGTCAACCACCTAGCGCGTGAGCACGGGGAGATAGGTCTTCCACGGCCCCACGGCCGTCGTGTACTGCTTGGCCATGACGCGCGAGATCTGTGCGATGTGGCCCAGGTCGTGAACGACCCACGATGCGAGCAGCTGCGAGAGGGTCACTGGGCCCAGCTCGGGATGTCGGCCGCGCAGCGCCAGCTGCGCCGGGGTCAGGTGCCAACCCCGCAACGTCGCGACGCCTTCGGCGCGCAATTCCCCGAATCGATCCAGTCGGCGATCGAGCGACCAGCCGGCGAATCGCCGGGTCTGCGCGAATCGGTCGAACGGCTCAAACGTACGCGATTCCCCCTTGGTGAGGATGATCGTCGCCCGCGGGATCCAATCGGTTTCCTCGCCGTGGATCAGGTGGCCCACCACGTCCTGGGGACTCCACGTGTCGGGGCCCTCGTTGCCGCTGGTCCACGGAGTGGGGAGCCCGCTCAGCATGGTCCGGAGCGTGGCGGGGGTGCAGGTCAGGACTTCAACTGCCGCGTCGAGTGAGAAATCCATCACAGGTTCATTCTCCTCAGGAACTCCGCGAACCGCGGGTCGTCCTTCACGGGATCGAAGATCGGGTCTACCCTGAGATAGGTCAGCCAGCCGCGCCGGTCCTCGTAGGCCCGCTCGAGCCAGTGGAACACCTGGTCGATGTTGCGGAGCCCGAGGTGCGCGATGCAGAACGCGACCGGCGTTACGTATCGCGCGCGCGCGCGCGCCTCGAGCTCGGCAACGAGCGCCTCGGCCTCGCGGCGCCGGCCCGAGAGCGCTAGCACGTGGGCTACGCCCGCGGTCGCGTACGACAGGTCCGGCGAGAGCGTGATTGCCTCGCGAAACGCGCGCTCGGCCTCGGCGTAGGCGCCTTGCTGTATCAGCACCAGACCCAGCACGCGATAGGTGTCTTCCGAGGTAGGGTTCATCGCGATGGCGCGCCGCAGATGGTACAGCGCATGCTCGTAGCGACGGGAGTAGTAACTCAGCCAGCCCACGCCACGCCGGACCGAGAGCGACGATGGATCGAGCTCGAGCGCCGTGAGCGCTTCCATCACCGCCTGCTCCTTCTGGCCAGTCACCATGAGCACGAACGAATACCAGTGATGCGCCGTGGCGAAGCCCGGGTTCAGCTCGAGCGCTCGGCCGTACTCGCGCATCGCTCCCGACCAATCCCAGTCGTAGACGTGCAGGACCCAGGCGAGCGACGTGTGCGCCTCGGGCAGAGTGTCGTCCAGCTCGAGCGCCTTCAGGGCGTACTCTCGGGCAAGCCGGTACCCCTCGGTGACGGGTACGCTGCGGTAGTCCACCTGGAGCGCGTACGCGTCCGAGAGCCCGGAGTACGCGAGCGCGTATGCGGGATCGAGGTCGATCGCCTGCTTGAAGAAGGCAATCGACTCGAGCACGCCTTCCTGGCTGCGCTTGTTCCAACAGTAGCGGCCCTTCAGGTAGAGCGAGTAGGCCGCGAGGTTGTGCGTATAGCGCTGCGGCGTGGGATCCGCGATATCGGCCAGGAAGGTGGTGCGCAGCGTGCTCACGATGGTCCGGGAGATCTCGTCCTGAACGGCGAACATGTCGTCCAGCGTACGATCGTAGCGCTCCGACCACAGGTTGCGCCCGTCGTCGGCCGCCGAGAGCTGCGCCGTGATGCGCAGCCGGTCACCCGACTTCCGCACCGTCCCCTCAAGCACGGCCGAGACGCCCAGCAGAGCGCCGATGGCGCGGATGTCCTGCGGCTTTCCCTTGAGGGCAAACGCGGACGTGCGCGAGGCGATTCGCAGCCCGTCGACCTTGGTGAGCGCGTTGATCAGCTCGTCGCTGATGCCGTCGCTCAGGTACTCATTCTCGGGATCGGCGCTGGCGTTCACGAACGGCAGCACGGCGATGGAGCGTGTCTTGCCGGCCGGCGCCGGGACTGCGGCCACGGCCCGAGTGTCTTCCAGGGCCGCCACGAGATCGGCAACGCTCGCGAATCGGTCCGCCGGATCCTTTGCGAGAGCGCGCGCGAGCGCCTGCTCGACCGCGGCCGGCGCGTCAGGACGGCGGGCGCGAAGCGGCGTCGGCGGCTCGCTCAGGTGCTTCGCGACGATGGCGCGGGCGCTCTCGCCGGAAAACGGCGGCGCCCCGGCCAGCATCTCGTAGATCACGCAGGCGAAGGCGTACACGTCGCACCGCCCGTCCAGCTCGCGATCGCCCGCCGCCTGCTCGGGACTCATGTACTCGGGCGTCCCGATGGCGAGCCCGACCTCAGTGACATGCTCTCCGCCGGCCTGACAGATGGCGCGCGCGATGCCGAAGTCGGCGATCACCGCGTGCCCGTCGGCGAGGAGCACGTTCTCGGGCTTCACGTCCCGGTGCACGAACCCCTCGCGGTGTGCGTAGTCGAGCCCCGCGCCCAGCTCCCGTGCGATGGCGAGTGCGTCCTTGAGCGAGAGCCGTTGCTCGCGCATCAGGCGCTGCCGTAACGTTTCCCCCCGCACATATGGCATCACGTAATAGAGAGATCCCGCCGCCTGGCCGGAGTCGATCAGCGGGAGCACGTGGGGGTGGGTGAGGCGTGCCGCGATCGTGATCTCTCGCAGAAACCGCTCGGCACCGATCGCGGCTGCGACGTCGGACCGCAGCACCTTGATCGCGACCTGGCGGCTGTGACGGCGGTCTTCGGCGACGTACACGGTCGCCATGCCGCCGCGGCCCAGGACGCGATCGATCACGTAACGATCGGCCAGGGCCGCCGCCAGGTCTTCCCGCACGCCCTCCATGCAGGGTAAGCTATCCCCCTGAAGGCCGCTTCGGAGTTCTGCTCGTTCCGTGATCCCCGGCCTTGCGCCCGGGGTCAGCAAGTCTCTATCCCGCGTTCCGACGCCCTGCCCGTCAGCGAGTAGATTCCCCGTTTCATGGTCGCCAATTCCGCCACCGTCGCCCTGATCGTGCTGATCTCCACGATCCTCTGCGGCAGCGGTTCCACACAGGAACCCGCGTGCGTTTCTCGGCGGGCCGGGAGTGTCCCCGCCGCTTACGCGGCGACCGTGGCGCGGGAGCGCACCCTCGTGTGCGAGCGGCTCGCGACCCGGATCCCCGGGGTCCAAGTGGCGGTGGCGGTGAACGGGAGGCTCGTGTGGTCGGAGGGGTTCGGGTACGCCGACGCCGAGCGCAAGAAGCCCGTCACGCGCGAGACCCAGTTCCGCATCGGGAGCGTATCGAAGCCGCTCACGGCCACGGCCGTCGCGCTGCTGTACGAGCAGCGGAAGCTCGATCTCGACGCGCCAGTGCAGCGCTACGTGCCGTCGTTCCCGGACAAAGGCTACCCCATCACGACCCGCCAGCTCACCGGCCATCTCGCCGGCATCAGGCATTACAAGGGTGAGGAATTCCTGCTGAACCGTCGATTCGCCACCGTGCTCGACGGGCTCACGATCTTCCAGGACGATTCGTTGCTGTTCCCCCCCGGCACGCGATTCTCCTACTCGAGCTACGCTTGGAATCTCGTCTCCGCGGTGGTGGAGGGCGCATCGGGGGACAACTTCCTGCACTACATGTCGGCACACGTGTTTCGTCCCCTCGGCCTGACCCACACGGCGCCCGACCGCGCCGACAGCCTCATTCTGGGCCGTACCCAGTTCTACGATCGCGACAGCGCGGGGCGCTACCACATCGCACCCCCCGTGGACAACAGTTACAAGTGGGCGGGAGGCGGGTTCGTGTCGACGGCCGAGGATCTGGTGAAGTTCGGGTCGGCGCTGCTCGAGCCGGGGCTCCTGCAGCCCGAGACGCTGGACCTGCTGTTCACGTCGCAGCGCACCAGCGCGGGCGAGCAGACGGGTTACGGCGTCGGGTGGTTCCTGCGGACCGACAGCTTGGGGCACCGCTGGGCGTTCCACGGCGGCGGCTCGGTGGGCGGGACGACGGTGTTCGGCCTGGATCGTGATTCCCGCGTGGTCGTCGCGATCCTCACGAATCTGTCGGACGCGCCGCTCGACCCTGCTCAGGAGATCGAGGCGGCGTTCGACCGCTGACATTGAGACGGCGGTGGTACCAGTAGTACCCGCCGATCGCCAGCAGCACCAACAGCGCGATCGCAATCACGGAGCGATAGTCGCCGCGCGACACACCGCTGCCGATCAGGACGCTTGCGAGCAGGGCCGGGGAGCGTGCCGGACCCGACAACACCACGAACTCGACGATGCTCATGCTCGACAACCCCGCCGCGTAACACAGGAAGTCCTTGGGCAAACCCGGCAGCAAGAAGAGGAGGAACATCGCCGACCTGCTCTTGGCGCCCGCGAGCGAGCGGTCGATCTTCGCGACCTTGTCTCTCCCGATGAGGCGCTCCAGCGCCGGCCGACCCACCACTCGGGCGAACCAGAAGTTGAAGGCCGAGCCGAGTGTGACACCGATGGCGGAGTATAGGAACCCGCGCCACACCCCGAAGACGTAGCCCGCGGCGACGGACGTGATCTCGCCGGGGATGACGGCAATCACGACCTGCAGGAACTGGACGGCGATGCACAGCAGCGCGCCCGTCCAGCCTCCTGCCCGCAGCAATGCGATCAGGTGTCCCTTGCTCGAGATGCGGTGCAACACTCCCGTGTGCCAGAGCACCCCGCCGCCGATCACCAGCAGGGCAACCAGGCACACGGGAAGGAGCCATTTCCGCATTTAGAGAATCGAGGTCGTCAGCGCCCCTTCGTGCTCGAGCAGCCAGCGCTTGCGGTCGAGGCCCCCGCCGAACCCCGTGAGCGCGCCGTTCGCCCCGACGACGCGATGGCAGGGCACGATGATGGGGATCGGGTTCTTCCCATTGGCGGCGCCGACGGCGCGGGTGGCCCGCAGGTCGCCCAAGCGGCGCGCCAGCTCGCTGTAGCTCAGCGTCGTCCCGTACGGGATAGCGCGCAGCGCATCCCACACGCGCCGTTGAAACGGCGTGCCGGGCGGGTCCAGCGGGATGTCGAACGTCGTGCGACTGCTGGCGAAGTACTGCGCGAGCTGCTCGCAGGCTCGGGCGAGAACGGCACTCGCTGGTCCGCGCCCGTCGTCCGACCCGGCGGCCGCGACCTGCCCTTTGCCCGGGAACCACACGCCGGTGAGCCCGGAGTCGGAAGCGGTGATCACGAGCTCGCCGATCGGGCTTGCAAACCGGGTCGCTCCCATCCCTAGTCCCCCTTCCAGGCGCCGAGCAGGCGTCTGACCAACACGAGCTGTCCCAGATGATACGCGTTGTGGTCGGCGAGGACGAGCGCTTCGCGCAGCGCTGTCTGCCCTGTGCCGTGCGGAATGCGGGCGAAGAGGTCCGTCGCCGGGTCGCGCACGAGTCGCAGCATGGTCCGGAGGTCGCGCTCCACCTGGGCGACGCTCTTGTCCCACGCGGCGGCGGCGGGTGGCGCGTCGCTCGCGGGCCAGTAGCCCGCCGGCCACTCCGGCGAGACGTGTGTCGCGCTCTGCGTGAACTCCACGATATCCCACTGTGAGATGCGGATGTGCTCGAGCAGACGCCAGGGAGTGAAGGGCTGGCCGGAAGGCTTGGTGCCCCGAAGCTGAGGTGGCAAGTCGGCGATCCCATCCTCGAACGAGACGTGGGCGTGACCCCCCTCGAGCAGCTCGACGAGGTGGTCCCGGAGCGAGCGGTGGGGATCGGTGCCGCGCGGTTGGCGCTTGACCGCCATGGGTGGGTCCCGGTCAGCCGGCGTCGTGCTTGCGCCGCTTGTCCCGGTAGAGCGCACGGTCAGCCCGGTCCAGCAGGCCGGCCACCGAGCCGAGGGTGCTCGCCTTGTGCGTCGCGAAGCCGAGGCTGATCGAGAGCTGATAGGGTCGGGCGGCGCGGCGGTTGAGGTCGCGCACCTGTCGCTTCAATCGCTCGGCGAGAACGCCGGCGCTGTCGGGCCCCGCGTGGCGCACCAGCACGGCGTATTCGTCGCCGCCGATCCGGGCCACCAGGTCCGAGTCGCGAAACGTCCGCCGCAGCAGGGCGGCGGTGTCGCGCAGCGCGCGATCGCCGACCGCGTGGCCGGCGGTGTCGTTCACGCCCTTGAGATCATCCAGGTCGGCGAACGCCACGAGCAGCGTCTCGTTGCCCCGGCGGGCGAGGCGGAGATCCCGGGTCGCGAGCGTCAGGAAGCCGCGCCGGTTGTACAGGCCCGTCAAATCGTCCACGAGGGCGAGGTCCAGGAGCGCGGCGTGGAGCCGGTTCCGCTCGATCGCGAGCCGGAGGGCGTGGGCCAGGACCGGACCGTCGACTTCACTCTGCACGAGGAAGTCCTGCGCCCCGGCGCGCACGGCTTCGAGGCCGTTGCGCTCATCCTCCGCATTCGAAAGAAAAAAGAGGAACGGTACAGCCGGCGCCAGCGCACGGAGCTCCGTGAAGGTCGCGAAGCCGCGGCGGGCGGAAAGCGACATGGCAAGAAGCACGACGTCGATTCCGCCCCGCGTCAACCGACCGAGCGACGCTTGCGGCGCCGCCGTTGCCACGGCGAACCGCTCCGGAGCGGCGTCGGCCAGGAGGTCGCGCACCCGCCGGGCTTCGTCCTCCTGGTCGGTCACCACCAGCACGACGACTTTGTCGCCGCGCGCCGCCATCTGACGCCGGCCGGTGGGCTCGCGTCGGTCGGCAGCGCGGCGTCGCTCGGCCTGGTCGCGCCGCTCCTCGTCGAGCGAGATGACTTCCACGCGGCGCTCGCCCAGCCGGCGCTCGCTGTCACTGCGCCGGGGCGGCAGCAGCCGCCGGTCGACCCTATGGTGCTCGCGTGCAACCATGCCCGTGCCCTTGTGGCCGGTGCATGGAAGATGGAGGGCGAGCGGAACGCTGTGAAGGGCACGCGACGCTCGCGCGCCGTGCCGGCACGGTGCAGATTCGGAGCCCATGGCCGAACGCAAGAATCGCCGAGACAAGGCCGACCGGCGCGGCGGTGGCGACCGCCGAAACAAACAGACGCCAGTTGAGCTCGAGCGTCGGAGGGGCAGCGAGCGCCGCACCGGGCTCGAGCGGCGGCTGGAGTTGGAGACCGCCGGCGACCAGATCCAGGCGGCGGTCGACCTGCTCACCTACGCGTTGGACCAGGGCATACTCATCGACGTGGACCGGTGGCTCCTTCAGACGGCGGTCGCGCGGTTGCGGCTGGCGGTGGAGCAGCTGGGCGAAGCGACCGACGACTCCTCCTAATCATCTTCGCCCCATGCCCGCCCCCATACTCGTCGAAGCCTGCGTCGACTCGGTTGAATCAGCACTCGCCGCCGCCCGAGGCGGCGCGCACCGCATCGAGCTCTGCGCTAGTCTCGTAGAGGGTGGCACCACTCCCTCCGCGGGTACGCTCGCGGTCTGTCGGGCGCGGCTCGACATCCCCATCTTCGTCCTGATTCGGCCACGCGGCGGGGACTTCCTGTACTCAGCGGCCGAGCTCGCGGTGATGCTCGAGGACATCGGGCGGGCCAAGGAAGCGGGCGCGCACGGCGTCGTGACGGGCGCACTGCGGGCTGACGGAGAGATCGACGCGGACCGGACGCGCGAGCTCATCGCCGCCGCCCGGCCGCTCCCGGTGACGTTTCACCGCGCGTTCGACGTGTGCCGCGATGCGGGCCGCGCGCTCGAGACCCTGATCGCCCTCGGCGTAGACCGCGTGCTCACCTCGGGCCAGGCCGGGACGGCGCCGGAGGGTGTGGAGACGATTGCGCGGGCAGTGCGGCAGGCGGCAGCCCGCATCGCCGTTCTCCCCGGGGGTGGCATCACGGTAGACAATGTGGCGGACCTGGTGCGCGCCACCGGCGTGACCGAGGTCCATCTCACGGGCGCGGTCGCGCGCCAGAGCGGCATGACCTTTCGCGCGCCGGCGGTCACGATCGGCAGCGCGGCGCCGCGGAGTGAGTACGAGTGGAGTGTGACGGACGCCGAGCGGATTCGGCGCGTTGTGGCAATGCTGGGGTGACAGTCAGATACCCTCCTGTTCCCGTGATCGCCGGGCTCGCGCCCGGGGTCAGTGGCTCTGGCCGACCCTACTCCGGTAGACGATCTTGGGTGGCCGGCGGTCCGACCCGTCATCGTGCCAGGCCAGCTTTGGAGGAGCATGTCTTGAGAGTGGTAGCGCAGCGCGGCTTCGTAACCGTCGGCTGGAGAGATCTGGCCAAGGCGCGAGTGGTGTCGCGCTGATGCCGCCTCGCCCCTATATCCTGAACGAGCTGACGTGGAAGGATGTGCGCGACGCGCGCTACGAGGTCGCGGTGCTGCCATGGGGTGCGTGCGAGCCACACAACCGCCACCTGCCGTACTCGACCGACAACGTCGAGACCGAGCGGATCGCGGACCTGTCGGCGCGCATCGCGTGGGAGCGTGGGGCACGGGTCGTGGTGCTGCCGGTGGTGCCGTTTGGCGTGAACACCGGCCAGCTCGATCTGCCGCTATGCCTCAACATGAACCCCAGCACACAGGCGCTGGTGCTGCGCGACGTGGCGACGGCGCTCGCCGGCCAGGGCATGCGCAAGCTCGTGATTTTGAACGGGCACGGCGGGAACGACTTCCGCCAAATGATCCGTGAGCTCCAACCGGCGGTGTCGCTGTTTCTGTGCACGGTCAACTGGTACCAGGTGGTGGATCCGAAGCCGTTTTTCGCCGATCTGGGAGACCATGCGGGAGAGCTCGAGACCAGCGTCATGCTCCATCTCGCACCCGAGCTGGTGCGGCCGCTGTCGGAGGCCGGCCCCGGCACGGCGCGCCGGTTCACGATCGCAGGCTTGCGAGAGGGCTGGGCTTGGGCGCCGCGGCAGTGGCGCCAGGTGACGGAGGACACAGGGGTCGGGAACCCCGCGGCCGCGACGACCGAGAAGGGGCGCAGGTACGTCGACCTAGTCAGCGAGAAAATCGCGGGTTTCTTGGTGGAGCTGGCCGGGGCCGATACGGGGAAGATGTACGAGTGAACTACCGCACTCTCACCCGGTATCCCCCCTCCCCATCGTCCAACCCCCACTCCGCCACCAACCCGCGCAGCTCGCCCTGCAGCAGACTCTTCACCAGGCCACGCAACACGGGCCCACCGGCCGAGCCCTTCCCTTTCCCCGTGATGATGTGGACCACCGCACCGGGCTTGCGGCGCCGCCAGCTCTCCAGGAACGCGCGCGCCGCGGACCGTGCTTCGATCGCGCCAAATCCGTGGAGATCGAGCTCGGCATCGGCTCGCGCGTCGAGCAGCGGGTCGCGCGCATCGAACGCGGGATGGCTGCTCCTGCCGCGTCTACCCACGTTCACCGCCTCTCAGCACCGGACCCTCTCCCCGGTCACCTCGGCCAGCCCCGCGCGCGCCAGCAGCACGACCCGGAACGGACCGTCGCGCGCCGGGTGGTGCCAGCGCGCCTCCCACACGTAGCCCCGGTCGCCGAGCGAGCGCACAGCGCGGATCTCGAGCTCGCGGTCTCCGTCCTCTGCCACCGTGTCCCAGCGCTCCCCGACGAGTCGTTCGATCCGTAGCACCGGCCCGTCGGCGGGAACCAAGCGTCCCGGGTGCAGATCTCGCCACCGCACCACGAGCGTGTCGCGGGCGCAGGTCTGGCTCAGCACTCCCCGAGTGACGCGCTCGGGCGGGGGGCCGGCCGTGCGGCGCGGCAGGATGGCTTGGGACTTCCCCGGAAAGGCGGCGATCGAGTCCACCAGGTTCGCCGGACTCGCGCCCGAGCGCACCAGCGAGGCGGCCAGCTTTCCGAGCTCCTCCGCAAGGACGGTGGCGCTGTTCGGTCCGAACAGCGTGGAGCCGCCTTCGTAGGCCTGCTCGCCGTATTCCGCGTCGGTCGTGACGTACTGCATGTAGCCGTTGGCGAGCCCGACGATGGTCACGGCGCGCGGCTCGAGCCCCGCGGCGCGCGCGCTATCGGCGATCGCGCGCTCGATCTGTGCACCGGCCCGAGTCGTCACCTCCGCCGGCACGACGCCCAGCAGGAGATCGCCCAGGCGGATCACCGAGAGCTGGGCGACCTCCGGTAGGCCGTGCGCCCCGACGACGAGCTTGCGCTGCAGCGCGCCCAGAGCCACGCGTTTCTCGCGCTGGCAATCGTGCGGGTTGGGACGGATGGCGTGCCCGCCCTCCTCGAGGCCGATCGGGAAGATCCCGAACAGGCGCCAGCCGTACAGTCGGGTGCGGCCGTCTTCGGCGCCGCCCAGCGTAGACGAGCCGGTTTCGGGGTACGGGCACAGGCGCGGGTCGCCCTTCAAGCGCAGGGTGCGGAACGCCACGCCGACGCGCAGGTCGCCGCGCAGGCCGGGCCCGAGCGAGTCGAACAGCGCGGCGGCGCGCGCGGCGAGCGAGTCGCCGGCGGTGTTGACGTAGCGGCGCGCGGCGGCGAGGCATAATCCCATCCACGCCGGGGCTGGGTCGCGCCATTCCCACGGCGCGGGCGGGGTGCGCGGCCCGCCCGGCCCCACCACGGGACGGAGCATCGGCGCGCCGCAGCGCGACTGGGCCGGCCAGTCAGGGGAAACGTCTCCCTCCGCTCCGTTCGCCACGAGGTGATAGCCCGCGCCGCGCCGGCTCAGCGAGTCTACATGCCGCTCGAGCCCCCGTTCGATGATCCCGTGGATGCCGGCGTCGAGCAGCTCGTTCTCCGGGGCGTCCGCCGTGCCGTGTATCGCGAACACGCTGAGGGCGCCGACCGGCCGATAGGCGCTGTCCGCACCGCGGCCCCGCTGGTCGACGCGCAACAGCGTCCACAGGGGGTTCACGGCGCGATGCGCCGGGTCGAGCCCGGGAGTCACCGGCGCGGGCGGCGTCCACTCCGGCTTGTTGCGCAGGAAGGCTTCGTAGCTCCGATTACGCGTGTGTCCCCACACCGCGGTGGCACTCCACGCAACGCGTGCCAGGCGCAGATCGCGCTGCGCGTCGAGTTCGGGGTGACCTGTGCCAGGTCGGCGACGACGAACGCGACGCGCTCGCCCGTCCGATCCTCGAGCAGCAGGGCCCGAGCGTACAGACGCACGCGATAGCCCGCGGCGCGGCGGCCCTCCGGGCCATTGCCGGCGAGTCCGACCCCGGGAGGGGGTGTGATGTCGACCCGGCCGAATCCCGCCCGCAGGCCGGGCAGCGCAGCCGGCGCCGGCCGGGCCGAGGTGGGACTCGGCAGCTGCAGCTCGTGGTACGCGATGCCGCACCCGGAGGCCACGAGCGACACCGCCAGTGCGGCCTGTATGCGCGCGCTCACCATGACACGATCGGCGGAAAGAACCGCAGCGCCAGCGCCGCCCACAGCTTGCCGCTGCGCCGCGCCTCACTCGGGCGAGCGCTGGTGGGCCGGGTCGCGTCGTCGGTGCTGAATTGCACATGGCCCTCGAGCCGCAGCACGGTGGGCACGCGGAGCGGCCGCAGCGTCACGTCGCTCGACGCGGCGAAATCCACGTGCGTCACGCCGGCGCGCGCGAAGTAGGCACCCTCCTGGCCGACCGTATAGCCCACGGTGGCCCGCGTGATCAGAGCGACGAACGGCTTGGCGAGCGGGTTGGCGAGCACCGGCACCGTGACGCTGCCCTCCACGTACGCCCCGCGCACGCGGTCGACGTCCAGCCACAGCGCGAGGCCGGGCACGACGTACTTCGACGTGCCACGAAGCTCCACGTACAGCTCGGTCGTGTTGTCGGCGCGCGTGCGGCCGGCGGACGGAGCGGTTCCGCGGAACGTGTAACGAATCCCGCCCAGCGCCGCCTGCACCAGCCCGAGGGACCACGTCGCCTGCCCCCAGTAGTTCAGCTCGGCGAGGCCGGCGCCGCCGGTGCCGAGATCCGACAGATCGTTGGGCCCGGCGCTACCGAGCTCGTAGCTCGCCCACGCGCCGCCCGACAGGAACCCGCCGCCCGCCTTCAAACTGACGAAGCCTTCCGGCTGAACGACCCAGCCGTTGGCGCGCGTCACGCCGCGCCACACGTAGGGCGAGCTCAGAGTGGCGTCGAGGCCGAGGTACACCTGGGCGCTAGCGGGGCTGGGTAGCCCAAGGGCCGGAAGGAGAGCCCCGGCGATGAGCAGCCGGACGCGAGGCATGGGGGCCGGTCTCACTTCCGCCGCTTCGATCCCAGCAACGAATGCTTGACCACCCCGTCGGGCACGGTCTCGCCGTGCCGCAGCGTGAACACGGCCTTGCGCCGCAACCCGAGATCGACCTCCACCACCAGGTGACTCCGGTCGCGAGCCATCCGCCAGGCGCGAGACGCCTTCGGCCCCCCGCCGGTCACGGCTCGCGCGGCGGTAACCGCTTCCGCCGGCGGGTCGGCGATCGCGGCCAGCTGCGCGCAGGTCGCGCAGCGGCGGGACTGCTGCCCCAGGTCGGCCGTGCACACCCGCCGGCCGCAATAACCGCACGCGACGCGATGCTGAGCGCACGCATCCTTGCCGCACACGGGGCATTCCTTAGCACCTGCGAGCGAGAAGCTCAGCGCATCCACATGGCAGGCTTTGCGGTGCTCCGCGCAGCCATACGCACCCGTCGCGTCTTGGAGCGGCTCGAGGTGGCTGACGCAGTGCCGCAGCCCGTCCTCCACGCATGGGCCTGAGTGGCCGGCGCAGACGAGCCTACCGCACGACGCACAGGCCCCCACTTCATCGGATGCGAACAACACCGACGGCTCCTCGACACAGCCAGCCCGGTGTCGCGTGCAGACGAGGCGCCGCGACGTGTCGGTGCGGCGCAGATGCTGCGAGCAGTGCACCTGCTCGTCCACCGCGCACACCGCCTGATGCGCCGTGCAGACCGAGTTGCCACAGCTCGCGCACTGCGTCACCTCGTCCACGCCGACCGGCTCGTTGGTCCCGCCCTCACAATACTTGAGACACGCCGTGCACAGACGTCGGCTTCCCTTCGGCGCCTCCGCCCCGCTCTGCTCCGCGTGGCGGTTGCAGACGACCCGGCCGCAGCTGCCGCACGGCGCGAGGCACGCCGTGCAGGCCTGATGCCCGTCCTCCGCGCAGACACCTTCGTGCGCGGTGCAGTGCTCGAGCCGGCACGACGGACAGGCCCGCACGTGCTCGTCGCACGCCGGCTGGCCGTCCACGCGACACTGAGCGATGCCGTGCTCCGTGCAAAAGTCCTCGGCGCACACCGAGCAGCGCGACGAGCAGGCCTCGCAGCCGCAGTGGTCGTGCCGGCAGATCACGAGACTCGCCGGGGGCCGGCCGCAATGGGGACACGCGAGCAACCAATCCGACCCACCACTGAGAGACCGCTGCGCGTTGAAGGTCGCATGACGGCCATGCGCGGACTCGAGCTGCCACTCGGCGCGCTGCATCAGGACGGTCGCCTCGATGAGCTGCAACGGATGCACGACGGCCTTCACTTGGCTGCGCCTGATCTCTTCGGTGCGGCGCCGCTCGGCGAGCGCCGTGACGGTGCCGATGGCCTCCGGGTCGCCTTGCTCCTTGAGGATCGACTCGAAATAGCGATCGAGCCGCGCGAGCTCGAGCGCGAGGTCCCGCTCCGCCACGGCGTGCCGCCCGGCGACCCGCTCCGCCGACTTCTCACGCAGATGGCTCAGGAGGAGCCGGAGCAGGTCCGCGGGCTCGCGCGCCGGGACTGTTGCTGCGGCCCCTGCGACGGACGGATCGGCGGGCTCGATCCGGCCCGCCTCCAGCTCCTGGAACACACCGGCCACATCGCCACTCGCCCGGGCGCCGGCCGACAGGTCGAACACATCGCTCTCGATGACCGCTTCCTCGACTCCGGCCCCGGCGCGCAGCACCACGCGCGCCACGAGCCGCCCCACGGGATGCACGGCGACGCGCGTCCTCCCCGGCTTTGCGGCGCCATCCCGCACGGGGACCGTCAGCTCGACGCGCTTCGAATCGCCGGCGCCAGCGGGCGCGATCAGACCCAATGAGAGGCGGGCGGCACGCGCGCGGATCGCCTCGATCAGCTGGGACAGGAAGGGGCTGCCGAGCACCGCGATCTCGGCGTCCGGGTCGCGCTCGAGCGCGTCGAGCGAGAACGCCACCCGCAGCGTTTTGCGGTCCCGGAAGAACGGGCGTTCCGCCTGGGGGAAGCTCAGCTCCGAGTGATCGGCGCCGAGTGCGGCCTGCTTCACCTTCGCAAGCTTGCAGTACCGCTCGAGCAGCGGCCGAAGGCGAGTGTCGGCGAGCGGATCGGTGTCGGTGCCCGACGAGTCGCGGCTCAAGCCGCGGCTCGGCCCTGCCGCTGAAGCGGCTAGGGCAGGGGCCGGGGGGGGGGGGGGGGGGGGCGGCGCTTCATATCGCATCCACTGCGATGTCCACCAGCACCAGGGGCAGGCGGTCCACGCGCGCCACCAGCGCGATCGCCCGTCCGGTGCTGGTCAAGCCGGTGAGCCGTACCAGCGCTCCGTATTCGGGGTGCGTGCCAGCCGGCTGCGGCGGCGTCGTGACGCCCCCAACCGGCTCGATCGACTCGAGCGCCTCGAGCACTTCCGTCACGTGCACGCCGAGCTTGTGGCGCTTTGCCTCCCAGCCGGCGGCCTTGGCGACCTGGCTCGTGCCCAACCCGAGTCTCAAGCGGCCGGGGATCGACAGTGCCTGGAACCGGCGCTCCAGGCGCATGGCGTTGTCGTCCGGCGCAATCAGGGAGTTGAGCTGCTCCTGCTCCTTGCCCACGGCGCTGCTCTTCTCGATGTCGGCGCCCATCGCCTCCACCCGGCGCGCGAAGTCCGCCTCGCTCTCGGCGGCGAGCCACTCTTCCGCCAGCCGGCCCTCGAACTGCTGCGCCCCGCCGAATTCGCCCAGGATCAGGTCCAGCTCGCCCACCACCAGCTCGAACAGCTTGATCTTCCGGTCGAGCAGCTGGAGGATGTACGACTCGATGGTCCCGGCGGCCGCCAAGTTCACGATGTGCACCTCGCGCTGCTGCCCGATGCGGTGCAGGCGTCCGATGCGCTGCTCGACCACCATCGGGTTCCAGGGCAGGTCGTAGTTCACGAGCACGTTGCAGAACTGAAGGTTGCGTCCCTCACTGCCGGCGCGGGTGGCGATCAGCACACTGCGCTGGTCCTCGTGGAACGCGCGGATGCGTTTGTCCCGCTCCGCGGTCGAGTGAGCGCCCCAATAGACAACCGGCTGACGGCCGAGCTTCTTGACGCGCTCCTCGATCAGCTGGATGGTCGGGCGGTGATCGCTGAAGACCACGAGGCGGTCCGGCGTGTCCTTCAAGAGCTGGGTCAACACATCCAGCTTGGCGTGCGTCTTGATGCCCTCCGCCCGCTTGGCGAGCTGCTTCGCGATGGTGCGGTACTCGGGGCTGATACGCTCGCTCTCGGCCAGGTGCGCGAGCGATTCGGCGAGCGCCCGCGACGAGGAGCACAGCCGCTGGCGCAGGTGGATGACGGCGAGCTGCAGAATACCCTTCTTGGTCGGCCGCCGGCGTGGCGCCCCGTCCTCCGGCTCTTCCTGCTCGGCCGGCTGGATGAACCCCTCCCGGTAGAGCCGACGCAGGAACTCGGTAGTCCGCTGGTACAGGTCCGCCTCGGCGCGCGTCAGCTTGACCTCGGGGTGACGCGGCCGGCGCGGCGGCAAATTCAGGTCGTCGACCACGCTCGAGCGCCGGGTGCGGATCATGACCTCGTGCGTGAGC
>WNFY01000349.1_pt1 | contig 39497 bp, 36 predicted proteins | sample 5400091 | NCBI WGS metagenome assembly WNFY01 (sample SAMN13153364, study PRJNA577476) | soil metagenome | isolation source: 60 cm soil or saprolite under grassland replicate 1 | place: USA:California | collected 2016-06-15 | reverse complement strand
TTGATCTACGAGAAACTCGATCGTGCCCGCATTTTCGTACCCGACGGATTTGGCCAGTTTCACGGCTGCATTTCCCATTTTCTTGCGAAGCCCCGGCGTCATCAGCGGCGATGGGCATTCTTCAATCACCTTCTGGTTGCGCCGCTGGATGGAACAATCCCGTTCGCCAAGATGGACGATGTGTCCATGACTATCGGCGACAATTTGAAATTCGATGTGATGCGGATTGATGATGAGCTTCTCGATGTAAACCTGTTCATTTCCGAAAGCTTTCTCCGCCTCGTGACGCGCGCTATGGAAAGCCGATTTAAGGCTTGGTTCATTATGGGCGGTGCGCATCCCTCGGCCACCACCGCCGGCGGAGGCTTTAATCATTACCGGGTAACCAATTTTCTTTGCGATCCTGATCGCGTCGCTCTCGGTCTCGACAATTCCGTCGCTTCCCGGCGTCACGGGCACGCCGGCTTTCCGCGCGAAAGCGCGAGCCGAGTTTTTGTCTCCCATAGCCTGCATCGCGCGTGAGGAAGGCCCGATGAATTTGATGTTACAGCTTTCGCAGACCTCCGCGAAATCCGGATTTTCCGCCAGAAATCCGTAGCCGGGATGAATCGCATCGACATCGCCAATTTCAGCTGCGCTCATGATACGATCGATTTTTAAATAGCTTTCGGTGCTTGGCGCTGCGCCGATGCAGATCGATTCATCAGCAAGTTGAACATGCAGTGAATCGACGTCCGCTTCTGAATAAACCGCCAGCGTGCGAATGCCGAGTTCTTTGCAGGCACGGATCACTCGCAGCGCGATCTCGCCACGATTGGCAATCAGAATTTTCTCAAACATTGGGACGCGCGATATGGCGCGCCCGGCGGTCGCGCCCTACCTTTCTAGCTCACGCGAAATAGCACCTGCCCGAATTGCACCGGCTTGCCGTTCTCGGCCACCACTTCGGCGACGACACCGCTGGTTTCTGCTTTGATTTCGTTCATGACTTTCATCGCCTCGATAATGCAAACCACAGTGTCTTCGTTAACCGTCTGGCCGATATCGACAAACGGCGCTCCGTCCGGTGACCCAGCGCGGTAAAACGTCCCGACCATGGGCGAGATGATCTCTTTCAGAGGCTTGCTTTCGATCGGTTTCGGGAGGGCAGTAGTTTCCGGACTACCTGTTACTGCTTTGGGCGGGAGAGTAACCGCCGGAGGCGCGGCCGCTGCCGGCTGGGCGGCAGGGCCTTTTTGAAGCTTGAGACGGAGTCCGTCCTTCTCGATCTCGAAGACCGAAAGGTCGTTCTTTTCCATCAGATCGATGATGGTTTTGATTTCCTTGATTTCTTTGGATTCCAACAAAGTGCGCGCTCCTTTGGTCAGGGCTGAGCGTCTAGGTAAAGCAGTTTTGCGACCCAGGTCAAGCGTCGGCTAATAATGGAGTAGCGGAGCGTTGGAGTATTCAAGCGTTGATTTCCCGAGCTTTCATTACTCCATTACTCCATCACTCCACTGCTCCATTTCCGGATCATCTATGAGGCGGACGATTACGTTGTCGTGGATAAACCGCCGTTTCTTCTCGTCCATCCCACCAAGCCAGACGGCGCGCCAACACTTTGGAAGGAGTTGCGTGAATTGCTTGCTTTTGAAATTGCCAACGGCGGTCAGGTTTCGATCGTAAACCGGCTCGACCGCGAAACGAGTGGTCTTGTCCTCGTTGCGAAAACATCGGTGGCCGCCCGAAAATTTGGATTGCTCATGCAGCGGCGCCAGATGAGAAAGCAGTATCTGGCGATTGTTTCGGGCTGGCCGGAATGGGAAACCAAAGTGGTGGACGCTCCGTTAGATCGACAAGGTAAACACCAAAAATCCGAGATCTGGCTGAAGCAAACGATTCACCCCGCTGGCGCAGCAGCGCAGACTGAATTTCGCGTCGAGCGACGATTCATTAGATCGGCTGGTAGGGCGCAATCGCTGGGCGCGCCGTTCGAAAATTCGGGCGAGGTCAATAGATTCGCTGTCGTCCGGGCGATTCCGTGCACGGGACGAACTCATCAAATTCGGGTGCATCTCGCTTCGATTGGCCATCCGATTGTGGGCGATAAGATTTATGGACCCGACGAACAGCTGTATCTCCGATTTATCGAGACCGGATGGACGCGTGAACTCGAGCGGCAACTGCTATTGCCGCGGCATGCCCTTCATTCGGCGAAGCTGACGATTGACGGCGAAATGGAATGGGAGAGTCCGTTACCTGCCGATCTTGCGAAATTCTGTAGCGGCCGTCTGTGACCGCCGCATTTATTAGTCCGGCGCTCGTAGAGCGCCGCTACAGCGACACTGAGCGCCGCTGATTGCATTTCGAGTAGCCAATCCTATGATAGCGCGCCAGATGAAAATATCTCACGTCTCAGCTGCTTGCGCGGTTCTTGCGGCTTGCTCGCAGGCGTTCGCAGGAATTGCACAACCTGGCCCCGAGCCGCTCATAACCGAATTCGATCCATACCGGTTTGAGATCGCGGTCGAGTCCGGTTATCTGTTCGGCGTCATCAATCCCCCGCGCGATTATCAGATCGGCGCAGAATTCATAACGGCGCGCATCCGCTGGGGAGTGATAGAGCGTGATAGTTGGCTGCGCGGTTACAATCAATTTTACATCAGCGCAATTGCTGAACCCATTTTCCAAGGAATCGAGAACCATTATTTCGGACTCAACTTTGGCATGCGTTACAACTTCGTTCGGCCAGGTTGCCGCATCGTTCCCTACATCTCTGGGGGGCTCGGCTTAGGTTGGATCGACAGCCATCCGGAAATTCCTGGCGGCCAGGGGCAGGATTTCACGTTTAACATTTTAACAGCGGCTGGTATTTCCTACCTGATCGACGATCACTGGAAAGTAAACGCCGGAATTCTTTATCAACATCTCTCTAACGGCGGCCAAACCGACCCGAATCCGAGTTTGAACCTTCTCGGGCCCCAGGTTGGTTTGAACTACTCATTTTGATCCTTTTGTCATGTCGAGCGAAGTCGAGACATCCGGCAGCAAGACGATCGATAATGTCACGGGATTCTTCGACTCCGCGTCGCTCCGCTCAGAATGACATCGGGGTTGAGGTCTCTTCCATGAATCCTCCCGACGAGAATATTCTGGTCATCAAGCGCAGCTTGTTTGATGAGCTTGGCAGTTTTCAGGGACTTTACTTCGAGTCGGCAAAATATCTCGGCGCGATTCTCTCACGCGGAAATAATTTCTTTCTCCCGCGTGCTCAGGCTGAGGGAGATCCGGTATACAAGCAGATCATTCCCTACGTGCTCGTCGCATTCGAGAACTCAGTGCTCCATTACGTGCGTGGGAAAAAAGCAGGCGAACAGCGGCTTGTCGCAAAAGGCTCAATCGGAATCGGCGGTCACATGAACGAAACCGACGAATCGCTCTTCGCAATGGATGAGCAAGCCTACCGCGCGGGCGTCGAGCGCGAAGTGAACGAGGAAATCAACATCGAGACTCCGTTTGAAGATCGAATCGTCGCGCTTCTAAACGACGACTCGACGGAAGTCGGACGCGTTCACTTGGGTATCGTGCACGTGTTCAAATTAAAAGAGCCGAAGGTTCTGAAGCGTGAAGCGATGATCACCGGTCTGACGTTTCTGACAAAAGAGGAACTAATGGCTCGCCGCGAATCATTGGAAAGCTGGTCACAGATTTGCCTGGACTCGCTCGACCGTCTTCTTCTGTAACTCAGAAAGCTTGCGGGCAGGGACGCGCTGCCCGAAAGCTTTCGAGGATCGGCGCAGCGTGGCGGTATATGTTTAGCGCCAAAGGCGCAGCGTTCACTGGCAGCCTGGGGCAACGCCCCAGGATATGTGGAACATCAAAAGCGCCAGCGCTGAAAGCGCGATTCACGCCGGAGGCAGGGATTGGAGCGCGCTTTCAGTGCTGCTTTTCCTGGCAATCGAATTCCTGGGGCCGATGCCCCTGGCTAGCATGAGAGCGGGCCTTTGGCGCTAAACAGATGCGCGCGCCGGCCCCATCTTGGAAACCAACGAATTCCGTTATCGTGCGGCCTCGGGAACAAAGGAAATGTCGTCAATCTGCCAACGGCCCACGGGGTGTGAAACAGTGACATCGATGTCCGCCGGCCTTGCCGGATAGTTCAGGCGTGCATGGAAATTGCCTCTCGGCTCAAAAAAGTGAGACTGAAATTGAATGTCTCCCTGCACGTCGATTGGCCCAACCGGCGCGCCGAATTCCTGAAGCTTTGCAATAAACTCCTGCTGCACTGATGGCGGAAATTGCCGGCGAGCCTCCGGACTGAGCCGCGACCCAAAAAAATTCAGATCATGCTGAACAACGAGACGCTGGATCGTCTCTCTCCCGAATTCGCGCCCCTCCTTTGCCATGGCTTGCTTGTTCGAGGTAAGCCACCAAAACCCGGCGCCGAGTAACGCTACCAGGATAATCAAGATAACCAGGACCTGCCCGGACGAGTTCGATCGAGAATTCATTTTCAAGTTTTTCATATCAGCGGCCAAAACCAAAACCGATCGCTTTAATCACCTCACCGTTACGAATGAGCGCGCCATGGGTCTGCTTGCCTGTGTAAGCGCCGAAGCGATTTCGGGCATCGACCTTAAAATGAATCAGGTAGCCGTAGAGATTCTCGCCCTTGGTCCCTAAATCTGTCGGTTTCGGTTCCTCGATCCATTCCACGCGCGCGCTCCCCGGATCAATCAGTTGTGTTTCAAGCCATTTCATCACGATTTCTTTGTAATTGGCGGGATACGGTCCGTAACGCTCCGCATCCGCCGGTTGGGTTTCTGCGCTTAGGCTGCCGGCAGCGCATATTGCCATCAAAGATGTGCAAACCAGCAACGCAAGCGTTTTCATGCTTCGATCTTCTACCGGGCGGATTTGCTAGTCCAGCCTTAATAAGGCCCATCTGGAACAAGACGTTGTAGCCACGCTCCGTGAGCCGTCCACCTTTCACGCCTGTAATTGACCGCCCAAGCTCCGCCCCGCGAGCTTTCGGGGCTCTGGCGCACACGACGTATTGCGGTGACGGCAGCAAGCCATGCTTTTCTTTTGCAGGGATTTCTCTATTGATCGTCGGATGACAAACCGACTGATTTCCTGGTTGCTGGCTATTTGTCTTTTCTTTGCGGTTTCAACCGCCGCATCTGCACAAACGGCGACGCCCACGCCCGCGGAGGTAGCGGCACAAAACGTGAAGCGAATCGATCCAGCCGACGCAACACAAGCATGGCTAGCCACGGTTCCGCAGGAGAAAAGAGAAAAATCCGACGCATATTTCGAGGGCGGTTATTGGCTGATTCTCTGGAATTTTCTTCTCGCCGCAGGGATTTCGATCCTGCTTCTGACCTCGCGAATTTCAGCGCGCCTGCGCGATTTCGCGGAACGCGCCACCAGATTCAAGACATTCCAGGTGGCTATCTATGCGATCCCCTATCTGGTGCTTGTGTATTTGTTGAGTTTTCCACTGAATCTGTACGAGCATTTCTACCGCGAACATCGATACGGTCTGGCGACCCAGAGTTTTTTGCCATGGTTTCGCGAGCAATTGATCGGCCTCGGCGTAACGCTGATTGCGGGAACATTGCTGCTGATTGCCCTCTACGCGGTATTTCGGCGTGCATCGCGCACGTGGTGGATCTGGGGGACTATCGTGACACTGGTCTTTTCGTTCGCCGGTGCTTTTATCGCGCCGGTCTATATCGAGCCGCTCTTCAATACCTATAAACCCCTGGCGAACCCGAAAATCAGAGACCCGATTCTGGCGATGGCTCGGGCGAATCAAATTCCAGTCACCCAGGTTTTCGAAGTGGATGCCTCGCGTCAGACAACGCGTGTAAGCGCAAATGTTTCAGGATTCCTCGGCACAACGCGCATTGCGCTGAACGACAATCTGCTCAAGCAATGCACGCTGCCGGAAATTCGCATGGTGATGGCGCACGAGATGGGTCACTACGTGCTGAATCACGGCGCGAAACTACTGACTTATTCCGGAATTCTTATCCTCGTAGGATTCGCGCTTACTCGCACCCTCTTCGACGCCGCTGTTAGGCGTTGGGGAAACAAATGGGGTGTTCGCGACATTGCCGATCCGGCCGGGCTTCCATTGCTGGTATGGATTTTGAGTACGTTAGTTTTCGTCGCCACCCCGCTTCTCAATACCGTGGTCCGCGTAACCGAGCGAGAAGCCGACGCATTCGGACTCAACACGTCGCGGGAACCTGATGGGATGGCGCAAGCGGCGCTGAAGCTCGGCACTTATCGCAAGCTCAATCCGACGCCGCTCGAGGAATTTATCTTCTTCGATCATCCAAGCGGCCGCGCTCGGATCCGGATGGCAATGGATTGGAAAGCAGCGAATTTGCCGGCCGGCGAATCAACAACCGCTGCAACGGTCTCGCCATCTCCTTGAGTTCCAGCGGTAGTGCTCGTTTATTGTCGGATTGCGAGATCGCGAACATGTGGATTTGCCAGGAACACAGACTTAGACTTGGAGTCTGTGCGGGCAGCGGAGTTGCACTCCGCTGAATCAGACGCACCGGACATGGATCTCCGTTGGCCGCACAGGCAAAAATGCCTGTGTTCCTATATCCCGCGCCGGCCCTCGGCTGACAATTGGCCAACTACCAGCTCGACACAGCAGAAACTTTCAACCTCGCTTGTTCTGGCTCGCGTGAGCGAGTAAAGTTGCAGCAATGGCCGGCAATCTTCTGATCGACCCCTGCGAAGGAGATCGGATTAGGCCGGAAAAACCCGCAACTAAAGGCGGGATTTTCCCGCCGAATTCTCGTTAGATGAGGAGCCGAGCCGACAAGCTGTCGTTGCAATGTGCGGTTGCCGCGGGTGCTCTGCACTTTGTTGGCATTGCAGCATTGGCTACACTCGTTTTGCTCTACCAGCAGACCGGTTCCTCTCATGAGGCTTGGGGCTATGCGGCCATATTCGACATGCCCATCAACCTTCTCGCCTTATTGACTGGCCCAATAATAGCCACCGTTGAGAAATGGCCGAACGTTCCATTTCTTCCTGGCATGGCTGGTAACTGGGCGGGATTCTTATTTCCACTGCTTTTTTACGGTATTTTGGGGACGGCATTCTGGTCTTTTTTTGGCTATGCGGTGGCACAAGTTGTAACTCGATGGCGAGAACCCTCTTAGTATTCGGTCTTTATCATCTAACCAACCGCTGGAGCCAACCGCTGGCCGGTGCGATGACCACATTTGATTTTATGAAACAGTTCTTGGTGTCTACCACACTCGCCAGAGTCTACCCGCCGCGGCGGGCCAGCGGTGGCTCAGCTCCGTCTCGTTAGACGGATGACCAAAGCCTTTATGACCAATGTCATACTCGAGCTGTTCATCGAGCGCGGTCGAAATCCAGAGTTGGCCAATCGCGCGGGCGACGGTCTGCGGATCTTGGTGGCACGCCTCGCCCCTCATATCGTCCTCGACGTGAGCGTGCTCAACGCGACCGATATTCGTCGGCACCACTTCCCTTGGGGCGGCGTTGAGCGCGACGTGCCATATCACGCCCCGACTTCACCCGGCCGGCAAACCCTCCTTATGACGGATGAGCCGATCGGCGCCCAAGGCTGGGGCTGGCCCGGTTGTGGTGTTGTGAGCATTCCAGCGCTGAATGCCAAGCGTGCAGCGGGCGGTGACATCGCGGACATCGTGATTCACGAGTGGATACATACTCTTCAGGGCATGATCATCAACGGTAGACCTGTCCCCTTCGCGGACGACGCAAAGCGCTTGGGGTACACAAGTGTGACCGGCGCAGACGGCGAGCCTACCTGGCACGGTTGGTTTCGATTTGCACTTGGCGGGGAGGGGCAGTCCGCATCGCCTTCGCTGTAGCATGACGCCACGTCTAACCGAGCGCTGCAGCCAACGGCTCCACTGCGCCATGTGTCCGATGTCGATCTTAGCTAGTGTGCTGAAAGAAGCTGCCACTTGCGCCTACCGGAGCCGTGGCTGAGCTTGTGTTTCGTTAGGCAGAAAGAATCCCATGAACGACATCGATACAAAATATGAACAACTTGGCGGACCCGCGTCTGTCCTTGGACGACCGCTACACGAAGAACGAGGTTGTCCAGACGGCATCGGCCGTTACGTGACCTACCAGAATGGTTCGATTCACTGGCATCCCGCGACAGGAGCGCATGAAACGCACGGAGCCATTCGGGCGAAGTGGTCGGATTTAGGTTGGGAGAGAAGCCCGCTTGGGTATCCCTTGAGCGACGAACGGGAGCCTTCTGACGCAGAGCTTGGTAAGCTTCTCTCACCTGAAGCCAATAAATCTCTTGATCCCGCGTCAGTGAACCGCTGCTCAGATTTTCAGGGCGGACGCATCTACTGTTGGTCTCCGGACGGCGAGCGTTATTCTACTACTGTTGTTCATACTGACGGCAAGCGAACAGATGACGAGCATGGTGTTGCTCGCCGCGTCGCAACCATCGTCTGCCCTAATTGCAAGAAGAAGGTCCACGCTTATCGAGCGTGGGGTGGCCGGATTCTCGTCACGACAGGCGCGGGCGTGGCAGTTGCGATTGTTGGGGGCATTATTGGCGCAGGCATCGGTTTGGCCAGCGGCGGCTGGGGCGGTGCTGCTACGATCCCCCTTGCTGCAATGGGTTTGGTCGTTGGCGCAGGATTAGGATACATCGTGTCAGACAAGACACTCGATCGGCCGACATGCCCGCACTGCAAGCACCCGATAGACCTTGGTTTCTGATTCATTATGCTGCCGCTCGCCTAACCAATCACGAGGCTGTGTGAAAAGTCACCGTGGCCCACAAAATAGGCCGAAATGGACCATCGAAACACTCTCAGAGAAAATAAAAACGACTTATACGCCATCCTTGTGCGTCCGATTTTTTGGCTTGGCACTTTTCACACAGCCTCTCGCTTGAGCCAACCGCTGGCCGCTGTAATGAAAAGCTGAAGGGTGAATTATGAAGGCTGAAGTGAAAGCATTGCTCGCTCTCGCCAGCGGTGGCTCAGCTCCGTCTCGTTAGATGATGAGCGCTCCACCTGCCGCCGCACATACAGATGAGTTAGTGTTCGAGCAGACCGGTGGGTACCGCGTCGGTCGCAATGCGTGGCTCGCATTCAACGCGTCATGGCCATTCGGCAGTCTACAGGTCAGGCGTGGCGAGCTGGTTCTCCAGTGCATCGCGAGTTGCTATCGCTTCCCGAGTGACTCGATTACGCGCCTTTCACGTTTTCAGGGCGCATTCTCCTCCGGTCTTCGGATCGAGCACTCCATCGCGACGTATCCGCGATTCATTGTATTTTGGAGTCGTGCAGTGCCGGAGTTGCACTCACGCCTCACGGAAGCGGGATTTCGCGTTGCCACATGAAATCATCTAACCATGCGATGGAGCGAACGGCCACCCGCCGTGCGCTCGCGTTTTGCGTCGCTACCACCTCGTCGCTTCGAGCCACGCGCGCTGTCGGTGGCCGTCGCTCATCTTATTCTCGTTAGATGGACTCGAGCGGAGGCGGCTCCGAGTGTGATGCTGCTAGCCGTCGCACTCGACGTCGGGACTAAACGATGGCAAACCCTGATTCTTACGTAACGATCCACATGGCGGCGAGCCTCGACGGCTTCATCGCTCGAAAGGACGGGCGCGTCGACTGGCTCGAAACCTCAGACGAATTCGCAGCCGGGGACACCCTGGACCCAGGATTCGTCGAGACCTTCCTCAAGACGATCGACTGCTACGTCATGGGATCGCGACCTATGAGACCGCGTTGAGTTTTGAAGCCAAAGGATTGGGGTGGTCGTACGGCGACAAACCCACCTTCGTCCTCACTAGTCGCGATCTGCCGCGAACCCGGGATACCGTCGAATTCTACTCAGGCGATCTTGCGCAGTTGGTGAATGGGCACCTGCGGCCCACGTTCCGTACCATCTGGTTTGTTGGGGGCGGTGTGGTTTCCGGCGAATGCCTTCGTCTCGGGCTGGCCGACGAAGTTCGTTATTCGATCCTGCCGATCTTGATTGGCGATGGGATACGGTTCTTCGAAAAGCTGGACAGAGACATCGCCCTCCATCTGGCGGAGGTCAAAGCCTATAAGAGCGGCATGGTGGAGCTTTGTTACGAGGTGCGAGGACATCGCGGCGAGCGACGGACGCCACCACCTAACAATTCACTCCAGCCGACGCCCGCAAGCGGGCGCGGCTGAGTTCAAACGTTAGTCCTCTTCGCGCGGGTGTTGCGAAGGCGCGGCGGCGGTGAAAGCGAATTTGCGCTTCCGGATCAGCATTAGATTGCGAATGTAAATCAGCGAGTTCGGCAGATACGCCAGGATGCCAACCGGATCGCGTCGGAACACGAAGTAAATGCACATGAGAGCGCTTCCGGCAATGCTCCAATACCAGAACGACACCGGAATCACGCTTTCGCCCTTCCGTTCGGACGCGAGCCATTGAACGAGAAAACGCATCGAGAAAAGTGCGTTCCCAATGAAACCGAGGACCATGAGATAGCTCCAATCCAGGCCGAGAAACCGATATTCTTTGCCGATCCAGGTGATAGCAATAATTGTGAGTATGTTCATAGGTAATTAACTGTTCCGGGCGATTTCCTGACAAATCGCGCGTGTTTTCATCATCGCGCTTTCATCCGCGCAATCAACGTATCGGCCATCGTGGCAGGCGTATCAGCGACCGCGATCCCTGCGGCTTTGAGCGCTTCGATTTTTCCTGCCGCTGTGCCTTTTCCTCCGGAAACGATCGCGCCGGCATGCCCCATTCGGCGTCCCGTCGGAGCTGTCATGCCGGCGATGAATGCCGCGACCGGTTTTTTGCAATTCGTTTTAATCCATTCGGCCGCTTCTTCCTCCGCCGAGCCGCCGATTTCTCCGATCAAGATCATCGCATCTGTTTGTGGATCTTCGTTGAACAGTTTGACTGCATCGAGATGTGATGTGCCGTGAATGGGATCTCCGCCGATGCCGATGCAGGTTGATTGGCCGCAGCCGCGCGAAGTCAGTTGCCAGACTGCCTCATATGTGAGCGTTCCGGAACGCGAGATCACGCCAACGCGTCCCGGCATGTGAATGTACCCTGGCATGATGCCGATCTTGCACGCGCCAGGCGTGATGATGCCGGGACAATTCGGGCCGATCAGTCTCGAGCTTTTTCCGGTCATTAGCGCTTTGACGCGCATCATATCCATCACCGGTATTCCTTCGGTGATGCACACGACCAGCTCGACGGCTGCATCGACAGCTTCAAGAATTGAATCCGCGGCTGCCGGTGCGGGCACAAAAACCATCGAAGCATTGCATCCGCTTTTCTGCCGCGCTTCCCAGACCGTATCGAATACCGGCACTTTGCCATCGAACATTTGCCCGCCTTTGCCTGGCGTCACGCCTGCGACCACGTCCGTGCCGTAATCCATGCATTGCCGGGTATGAAACGCACCCGCGCTGCCGGTGATCCCCTGGACCACCAGCCGCGTGCGTTTATCAACAAGGATCGACATAATTAATCTGGAAACCATGAAGCCATGAATTTCACAGATTGCTTTATCTTGGTTTCCTGGCTTCCAGATTTATTTTTTGCGCTTGTGAACGACTAGCTTGTTCCCGTCTGGATCGCGGAATTGCGCCATCCAACAGACCGGCGTCTCCATCTTCTCGATGTCGAAGGTGACACGGCGCTCTTTGAGTTTCGCAATTGCAGCGTCGATATCCTCAACTTCGAACGCTACCGTGGTCCCGTCGCGCGACGGTTTCCATGCCGGATGACAACCAACGCCAATCGTTGTCGGGCCGAGATCGTACTCGACCCATGCGCCGTCCATCTGAGTTGAACTGGGTTTGAGTTCGAGTGTTTCCTGATAAAATTTCCGCGCGCGTTCCTTGTCGGAAACAGCAATAGCCACGAAGGCCACTTCGTTTGTAATCATTTGCAGATTCCTTTCTCGTTTTCGGGTTTCAATTTGTGGATCATTAGCTTATTGCCGTCTGGGTCCTGAATGACAGCCATGTGACAGCACGGCGTCTCAAACGGTTCTGCCGCGAAACGCACTTGTTGATCTTTCAGGCGGCGAATCGCTTCGTCAAAATCTTCAACCTCAAGCGCGGCGCCCGTTCCTTGATCCGAAGGCGTCCACTGATCACTCACGTTCGCGATCGCGAGCGTATCGTCGCCGACGGCATACTCAACCCATTTCCCGCTCACCATCTCGTCGGAAACTTTCAAACCGAGCACGTCTTCGTAAAAAGAGCGTGCGCGCCTCATCTCGGTCACCGGAATCGCAACGAATCCAATTGCGTTGATTTTCATTTTACTCCGGCGGCTTTTACTACCTTGGCCGCAGCGTCGGCGAGATCGTCTGCCGCGATCAGCGCGAGACCGCTTTCCTTCAGCAATTGCTTTCCTTTTTCAACATTCGTTCCCTCAAGGCGAACGACCAGCGGCACGGACAGTTTTAGCGCTTTCGCCGCGTTAATGATACCTTGAGCAATGATGTCGCATTTCATGATGCCACCAAAAATGTTCACCAGGATTGCCTTTACTTTCTTATCGGAGATTAAAATTTTGAAGGCTTCAGTCACCTGCTCTTCCGTCGCCCCGCCTCCCACGTCGAGAAAGTTAGCGGGCTCGCCGCCGTAAAACTTAATGATGTCCATCGTGGCCATCGCCAGACCGGCCCCGTTTACGAGGCAGGCGATGTTTCCGTCCAGCCCGATGTAACTGAGGCCGTGTTTGGATGCTTCGACCTCGCGTGGGTCTTCCTCGGCGATGTCGCGCATCGCCGCAATCTCCGGATGCCGATAAAGCGCGTTGTCATCGAAATTAAATTTGGCGTCGAGCGCGAGCACTTCGCCTTTGGTCGTAAGGACCAACGGGTTCACTTCGACCATCGAACAATCGAAGGCTATGAATGTGCGATAGAGACCCTCGAATAATTTGGAGGCGTTCCTTAATTGCGATGATTCAAAACCGAGCTGCTTCGCCAGTTTTCGTGTCTGAAACGGCTGCAGACCGGCCAAAGGATCGATCGGTTCGCGAATGATTTTATCGGGAGACTTTGCCGCGACCGCTTCAATTTCGACCCCGCCTTCCGTGCTCGCCATGATTGTTGGCGCAGCGGTGGCCCGATCGAGGAGGATCGCAAAATAGATTTCCCGCGAGATGTCCGCCGACTCCGCAACGAGGACCTTGTTCACGACGCGACCTGCCGGCCCGGTCTGATGCGTCACCAGAATTTGCCCAAGCATTTTCGCTGTAACTTCGCGAACGTCCTGAGGCGTTTTGCGAACGTGCACTCCCCCTTTGAATCCGTTTTTGAACGTTCCTTTCCCTCGTCCGCCAGCGTGAATTTGTGCTTTTACGACAATATCCACGTCCCCCAGTTCACGCGCGATTTGTTCCGCTTCCTCGACGGTCGAAGCGACTTTGCCGCGCGTCGTCACCACGTCGAACCTTTGCAGCAATTCTTTGGCTTGATATTCGTGAATGTTCATCGGCGTTGCCTGCGTCGCGGACCGAGCAATTAGCTTGCGATACGCATCGGAGCAACGGTTTTCTCTAGAACCCATCTGGCTTTATTGAAACGGCTGGGGCGGCTGGGGCACGGCCATCTTGGCTGTGAGGCCGGCGGGCGTCTCGCCCTGTCGGATACTCGCAGGCAGGGATGCCTGCTTGCCCCACAGGCTGGGAAGCCTGTGCTCCATTCGCCGCTCGAAACCTTTTCACCAAACCAGATGGCTCTGGGAATTAGCTTGTTCTTTTCGGTCCCAGCCGCCCACACTCGCCGTCATCAATCCTATGAAAATCCACATCTTGTTTTGCGCACTTATCACCGCCGTTTTTATTTCACTCCAAGCCGGCACACCCGCGCAGGAAAAAGCCTTCACGAACAAGTACAAAACGGCGTTCGAGGCGAAGGACACAGCCACGCTCGAATCATTCCTCTACACGCAGGGCGCCGACCCGGAGATCCTCGGCTTTTACAAGATGATGCAATCGAGCGACGCCGGCGGAAAGATTTCCAAAATCGAACTCATCGACCTTACACCCGAGGATGTTAAGAAAGCCGCGACCCCAATGGATTCACCCACGGGCGGCAAAGTGTGCCTTACGCTCAAACCAAGCAAGAAGCTCGTCAGCAAAGTCGAGAAAAAAGACGCCAACGGCAGCTCAACGAGCACGAGTGAAAGCTTCATCGCCGAGAAAGACGGCAAATTCGTTATTCCAGTTCCGGGCCCGTGTAAGTCTTAGAAGCGCTACCAAGGAGCGGCGGCTTCCTAGCCGCTGAGGACACGCGACGGCTGGGAAGCCGTCGTTTCCTGCCTGGCCCAGGCGCTCGCTCAGTTTGGGAAGCGCGGAGCATTCTGCTTGCGTCGGCCAGTAAATTGCCGACCAGTTGGAACGTCCCTCATTTTCGTTCCTCTCCGAAAAGAGTTCCCACCGTGCGTTGCTCGCTCGGCGGTTCGAGTGTGTCGACGAATTTCCGAAACCGCTCGGAGAAGACTTCAGGGCGAAGTTTCCAATAATGGGCGATCCCGGGTGCAGCAACATAATGTCGAAGAAGTCCTCGCCAACCCTCCCAGAGCTGTCTGTCCATCAGTCCATAGACATAATGAAAATGAATTGTCTCAAAGGCTTTCAGGAATTGGTAAGTCGCATGAAAGAAACGCGCCCGGTCTTCGACGGAAAGTGCGCTCAGATTTTCGAGACCTATTCGCCAGATCCGTTCCACCTCCGCGTTTTCCATGAACGGTTTGGTCACGTCGCGCAAGGCCGCGGCCGCGGCGTCTTGCGTGGCGAGTCTGGCCACGCGCGTGCTCCGATGCACTTGTATGCCGAGATATAATACAGACAAAACGACAGCGACTGAGCTGACCAATTGCGAGATCGCATTAATCGCTTCCCAGTTCATTCCTGTGTTATATCACAGGGGAACGGTTGGTTGCTACTTCGGTTCGTCAGCGACTTTAAGAACAATCTTGCCGCGCGTGTGATGGGTGGCGATTTGTTCCTGCGCCTTCGCGGATTCGGCGAGCGGAAACGTCTGCGAGACGATCACCTTGATTTTCTTTTCGTCGATCAGCCTGCCGATTTCAGCGAGCTCACTCGAATTCGGTTCGACACTAATGGATGCTCCCCTAATGCCATGCTTTTCAAGCTCGGCTGGATCGGGTCGCCCAACTATAGACACAATGAAGCCGCCTTTCTTTACCACGCCATACGAGCGCGCCAGCGTGTCTTTCCCGACCGAATCCAGCACTACGTCCACATCCTTCGCGACGTCTTCGAATTTTTGCTTCGTGTAGTCGATCGCCACATCCGCGCCGAGTTGTTTGAGCAGATCCTGATTAGCGGTCGACGCCGTTGCAATTACTTTCGCCCCGCGCGCCTTCGCAATCTGAATGGCGAAACTTCCAACGCCGCCGGATCCACCATGGATCAAGACGGTCTGACCCGCGTTCAGTTTCGCAGCATCGATGAGCGCTTGCCACGCTGTTTCCGCGACCAGCGGCACCGCCGCGGCTTCAACGTACGTGAGTGACTGCGGCTTCGCTGCTGCCTCTTTTTCGGTTGCAACCGCGTACTGCGCATAACCGCCTCCCTTATCCAACGCGATGTATGCGTAAATCGGATCGCCTGGTTTGAACTTCGTGATCTTCGCGCCGGCCTTCTCAACGATTCCCGCAACGTCGTAACCGGGAATCGCCGGCAATTTAATGTGGAGAAACTGCCCGAATTTTTGCGAGCGAGCCGCTGAATCGACCGGGTTTACGCCAGCGGCAATGACGCGCACTAGAACTTCATCCTCTTTCGGCTCAGGCTGCGGGATCCCTTCAAGCTTCAAGACTTCCGGTCCGCCGTACTGGTGAACCACTATTGCCCTCATCGTCGGAGCCGCTGATTGCGCACGAGAAACAACCAAACATGCACAGACGAGAGCGGTGCAAAGAAATTGCAGCCGTCTCATACAATTCGGATGTTTTGCCCTGCTGTTTTCATCAGGCTGGAACCGTAGGTGGGCCCGGCGGCGGATTCAACGAAGATGTCGATGTTGACGGCGTAGATAACAAGATCGGGAAAAATTCCGGTGGCATGAAGCTCGCCCACACATTGTAATCCGGCCCGAACTGGCGCAGAAACAAAAGCGAAAACGAACGAAGCAAAACAAAGACCGGTAACAAAACCACGGTGCCGATATAAGGAATCGCAGCGATGCAGCAAGTCGTGCAAGTCGCGAGGCATGTTACGATCACGGTGGCCAACGCCAGAACAATCAAAAATAGACAATACAACACGATTTCACCCGGATGCGCTGCCACTAACCTGGCAATGACACCAAAGGCTTTAGAGGCGCGGCAACGCTGTAGATACATAACGGGCACCATGAAATTCGCGATCAACGACCATGCCACAACGAGAAGAATCATCACGAATGCCCACGCGGCGATCGTGGAGACCAGATAGACATGGTGTATATGCAGAAAGGTAACGCCTCTGATGATCGGAAGCATGAACGGCAAAGAGAGCAGCGCAGCGAGAACCAGGAGGGCAAAGCCGACCAGCAATGAGAAAACGAAATAGCTGTTTCCCTCTCTTTGGAAGTCACGCCATGGTGCTGCAATTGCGCCGCGGTTCTTCACGATGCAGTCGATAAACATGAAGCAGCCGCGCGCCCGCAGCCAGGCAAACAGGATAATGAGAGCGAGGACGAAGCAAATCAAAACGCATAAGCCTGCCACAAGAATCGGATACGGAATTTGGCTGATCGCCTCATTCAGCTTCTGCACGCCTTCGCGACGGTTGTACCGGTAGTTGAAACTGCCGCCACCACCACCCAGATTCGCCAGCCACGCAGCAAAGCCAATCACAAGCCATTTCTTTATGTCGAACGGCTGAAAGAGAATCTTTTTCATCAATTCGAACGCTTCACCAAACGGTTTGAAGATTTCGATTTTCGGCTCCGTTCCATTCATGAGTGCGATCTTGAATCCCGAAAGCATGCGGGGTCAACCGCGTTGTAAAGCGAGCGCATCAAGGATCCAGCTTCCTCTTCGCGCAACTGGGGCTAAAGGCGGGCCGAGGTAACGGTTCCGTTACAATTCAATGTTTGAGGTCCGAGTGTTCCAGGCAAAGTATCGCGGATGCAAACGCTCTTTCATTCCGGCACCACCCTAACGAAACGATTTATTTCGACCGCGCTGGTCGGGCTGTTTCTTTGTCTGGCATCGCCGACCCACGCCTCCGATGAGTCCAGCTTTCAAGTAAATCCAAACGCCGAGGCGGGTGACGTCATCGTTCGCGGCAAGCTCGGTGGCTTGATCTTTGGGTTCGAGGTCGATCCCGACGGCACGGAAGGTCTGCTCTGCGAGGCGGTCTCAAACCTCGATGGCACCGTGTCGGCCAGAGTTGAGACCTTCAGCCAGGCTACGGGTAGAATCATAAGAGTCCTGGACAGGTCGGAATCGCAGGATGACTTTATCGCCCTGGGCGTAGCGGGATCCGTCGGTTTGATCGAGCATGAACACGTCAGAGGCCTGTTCAATATCAAGCGGACCTTTTCCACCATCAATCCGCTCGCGGGTAATATGATTAATGGCCGCTGGACGCCACCGATCGACCCCAAACAAATCGTAAATCAAGTAAAACCCGCCCTCGACGGCAGCCCGAATGTCGCGGTTTACGCCCTCAGTGTCAGCACGAACGTAAGCCCGGTCGTCTTCAGCTCCAATCTCGCTGATAACACTTTCGGACCGCTCATCGAGATTACCGATCCGGATTTCACCCAGGAAGCGCCACCGGTCATTGCCTTCGATCCCATAGGAAATCAAGCCATCCTGGGGCATGACAAGCCGTCGCCTTTTATCCTTCCGCCGGTTATCGGTTTTGTCGATTTAGCTACCGGCTCCTTTGTGAAACGACCCGGCCTTGGTCTCGGAGTCATCAACGGCATCGCAGTCGATTCGGAAGATGGAGTTCTTTGCACTGATACGTCGTTCGACTCCGCCGTGCAGTTCTATACCCTGAGCGATTTCACCGGTATCAGCGTGTTCCTGCCCGGGCACGATCCGCAAAATTCGACCGCGAGCGGTGGAGACATCGAGTTTGACCCGATCAACAAGCTATTCCTCGTCGCGCAGGCCTTTTCCAACGGACAGCTCGACAATGGCAGCAGTATCCAGGTGTATGACCTCGCCGGGAATTTGGTCGAGTCGATCGACGGGCTGAATTTCCAAGGCGGCGATAATGTTTTCCCCATCCACATCACTCTTAATCCGAATCGACGGACAGGGTTTGTGAATGGTCCTGACCTAACAACAGAGATTCAGTCGTTCAATTACTAACGACCGGTGATGGTCAAGATCTTAGACACGCTTGGGATGCCATTGGTGAAAATGGTCACTTGAGCCGGCCCAGGGGGAAAACCTTTCACCTGCCGAGAGGTAAAACCGGTGTCAGACCAGCCGCCCTGAGGATCGACGGGCAGAAAACTCACTTGTTCATTATCGAGCCTGCGTAACTGCACGATCGGATAATTACTCGACGAATCCTGTGTGTTACCGTCGGACGCTTGCGAGATGCCTTGGAAAAGCGAGCCCATGAGGCGAAGGCGTTTACCGGATCTAAGTGTCAATGGTGCTCTGTCGATCTCGGGCTGCCACTCACTGCTAAAGCCAAGGCCAACATTGTAGAGTTCCGCGGTCGCCGTGTCGATTCCTCCCGTGAGGAGCACGTGGCCGTCGGGTAGCAACGTTGCTGTCGCGCTCTCGTGTGAGGTAAGAAGACGGCCAGTGGCCGTCCAGGTTCCGCTCGTTGGATCGTAGAGTTCGGTGGTTCTGTCAATGTTCTCATTCCCGGCGACGAGCACCTTACCATTTGGCAGCAACGTAGCTGTATGCTCAGAGCGGGGGATACTGAGGCTGCCGGTGCTTGTCCAAGTGCCGGTGGCCGGATCGTAGAGTTCAGTGCTGGCGAGAATATGAGGATTGCTCCCCCGACCACCTGCGACAAGCACCTTACCATTGGGCAGCAACGTCGCCGTGGGCCTAATACGACCGGTGGCGAGGCTACCAGTAGTCGTCCAAGTCCCGCTTGCCGGATCGTAGAGTTCCGCGCTGGCGAGATGAGCGGCACCAGTGCCCTGTCCAGCTGCGACCAGCACTTTGCCATTAACTAGCAACGTAGCCGTGTGAGACGAGCGACCGGTGGCGAGGCTGCCGGTTTCCGTCCAAGTCCCGCTGGTTGGATCGTAAAGTTCGGCGCTCGTCTGCCAGTCAAAGGGGGCGCCATTACCGCCCGCGACTAGTACTTTGCCATCGGGCAGGAGCGTCGCGGTGTGGCCGACGCGCGCGTGATGGAGACTGCCGGTTTCAGCCCAGGTTCCGCTCGCTGGATCATAGAGTTCCGCGCTCGGGGAATAGGCTCCGTCCTTAAAACCGCCTGAGACGAGCACCTTGCCATCGGGTAGCAACGTCGCGGTGTGGAATTCGCGCGTCCCGGAGAGGCGACCCGTCGCCGTCCAAGTCCCGCTGGCTGGATCGTAGAGCAACGCGCTATCGAGGGGCATGTTACTATAACCGCCTGCGACGAGTACCTTGCCATCTGGCAACAACGTCGCCGTGTCGGCAGAGTGGTTCGCGGCCAGGCTGCCGGTGGCGCTCCAACTCCCGTTCGCCGGATCGTAAAGCTCCGCGCTCGCGAGCTCGATGCCGTCGTAACCGCCTGCGACAAGCACCTTACCGTTAGGCAGCATTGTCGCCGTGTGAAAGTCGCGTCCGTCGACGAGATTGCCGGTGGCCGTCCAAGTTCCGCTCGCCGGATCGTAGAGTTCCGCGCTCGCGAGAAAAGCGCCGTTGTAACCGCCGGCGACAAGCACCTGACCGTTAGGCAGCAAGGCGGCCGTGTGATGATAGCGTGCGGTGGCGAGGCTGCCGGTGGCCGTCCAAGCCCCGCTCGTTGGATCGTAGATTTCGGCGCTTGCGAGAGCGCCGCCGAAGACTCCTCCTGCAACGAGCACCTTGCCGTTCGGCAGCAACGTCGCCGTGTGCAGATAGCGTGCGGTGGCGAGGCTGCCGGTGGCCGTCCAGGTCCCGCTCGCTGGATCATAGAGTTCCGCGCTCGCGAGAGGGCTATCGTTAAAACCGTCTGCAACGAGTACCTTGCCGTCGGGCAGCAACGTCGCGGTGTGTAAGAGGCGTGCAGTGGCGAGGCTGCCGGTGGCCGTCCAGGTCCCGCTCACTGGATCGTAAAGTTCCGCGCTCGCGAGAGGGCTACCGTTAAAACCGCCTGCAACGAGCACCTTGCCGTTGGGCAGCAACGTTGCCGTGTGATAATAGCGTGCGGTGACGAGGCTGCCGGTGGCCGTCCAAGTCCCGCTCGCTGGATCGTAGAGTTCCGCGCTCGCAAGAACTCCAATGCCGAAGTCCTCTCCTCCTACAACGAGGACCTTGCCGTTGGGCAGCAGCGTCGCCGTCTGATGAGTGCGTCCGGTGACGAGGCTGCCGGTGGCCCTCCAGGTCCCGCGCGCCGGATCGTAGAGTTCCGCGCTTGTGAAAGTTCTAAAGAGGTCCGTTCCTCCTGTAACGAGCACCTTCCCGGTGGACAGCAACGTTGCCGTGTGCTGCAAGCGTGGGGTTCCGAGGCTGCCGGTGAGCTCAAATTGAAAGGGAGCCGCCGCGCACGGTTGCACGAGCATCAGCCCTGCACCCAAGAAAAGCAGCGGGAACGCGATCCGTCGCGCGAGGCTGCGACTTCGGAACTGATTCGAATTTCTCATAGAACACCTTACCTCCTGGATGTTTCTCCGATTGTTCTGGAGGAGTGAAAGGCCTGAATCAAGCGTCCGAGTCGGTTCCAGACTTTTCGTGAGTGCGACGGTTCTACCTGATGACGCTTGCTCGCGTCAAGCTCAAGCGACTGTAACGTGTCTTCGGTCAGCCACATCATATGCCTTCGCTAGCTACCATAATCATGCGCATCCTGCTGAACATAGGAAAGCTAGCTCTAATACAACTATCGGGCAAGCAACGCCCAACCAGGCGCGTTTCCCTGCATAGTCTGTCTCTTTGGTTGCTTACTTGACCAGCACCCGCATGTTCTTGATTACCGATGCTGAACACCAAAAGAGATATTAGCGAAGCGGTTGCTCAGCCTAAGCCGGACGTGAGGGCGGTCGCAAAACGCCGCTACCCAATCGGCGCAGAATTGATCGGACCTAACGAGACACATTTTCGTGTTTGGGCGCCGAAAGCGCATCAGGTGGATCTTGTTCTGGAAGAAAGCGCGGCGAAAAACGCGAAGCGGACGTTTCATTCGCTGGAGGCTGAGGAAGGCGGGTATTTCTCCGGTGTTGCCAACGCTGGCGCGGGCGCCTGCTATCGGTTTCAGGTAAACAAGGTCGCGGATTTTCATCCCGATCCGGCATCCCGCTTTCAACCGGATGGACCGCACGGCTCATCGTGTGTGGTCGATCCCACCGCATTCCAGTGGACCGATTCACAGTGGCAGGGCGTCAAACTAAAAGGCCAAATCATCTATGAAATGCACGTCGGCACATTCACCAGAGAAGGAACCTGGCGGGCCGCGGCGGAGGAGTTAGCAGAGCTGGCGCGAATCGGAATCACCGGGGTTGAAATGATGCCGATCGCGGATTTCCCAGGAAACTTCGGCTGGGGCTACGATGGCGTGGACCTTTTTGCGCCGACCCATCTGTATGGCACGCCGGACGATTTGCGCGCTTTTGTGAATCGCGCGCACTCCCTGGGTATGGGTGTAATTCTCGATGTCGTTTACAACCACTTCGGCCCCGACGGGAATTATCTCGGCATTTATTCCGACAGTTATTTGACTCGTGAAAAGGAAAACGATTGGGGCGACTCGATTAATTTTGATGGACCAGACTCACAACCAGTCCGTGAATTTTTCATTACCAATGGTCGCTATTGGATTGAAGAATTCCACTTCGATGGATTCCGCTTCGACGCGACGCAAACCATCTTTGACAGCTCCGCTGAGTACATCGTCGGGGCTATCGGCCGCGCCGCGCGAAAAGCCACTGGCACGCGCTCGATCATTTTGGTCGCGGAAAACGAGCGACAGGAAGCGAAATTGATTCGTCCACGCAACGAAGGCGGCGACGACCTCGACGCAATTTGGAACGACGATTTTCATCACAGCGCCGTTGTCGCGCTTACTGGAAGACGAGAAGCCTATTACACGGATTACCTCGGTTCACCGCAGGAATTCATTTCGGCGGCCAAGTACGGTTATCTTTTTCAAGGTCAACCTTACGTCTGGCAAGAAGCGCCGCGCGGCTCGCCGACATTTGGAGCGCCACCGGAAGCATTCGTCGCGTTCATCGAGAATCACGATCAGGTTTCAAACACCGCCGCCGGTGAGCGACTTCGTTTCCAAACCTCCCCCGGTCGCTATCGCGCCATAACTGCTTTGCTTTTGCTCGGGCCATGGACACCACTGCTTTTTCAGGGTCAGGAGTTTGGTGCTTCGACCCCATTTGTGTTTTTTACAGACACTGGCGATGGCCCGATGCGCGAGGCTATTCGCAAAGGACGCTTCGAATTTCTCGCGCAGTTTCCCTCACTCGCCAGCGATGAAGTGCAAAAGCGGTTGCCGGTACCTTCCAATCCGAAAGTTTTTGCAGGCTCCAAGCTCGATTTTTCCGAGCGAGAGACGAACAAGCAATTCTACGACATGTATATCGATCTCTTGCGGTTGCGCCGCGAAGACTCACGTTTTCGGGAGCAAAAACTGGGCGCAGTAGACGGTGCCGTGCTCGGAGCGAAAAGTTTTGTGCTGCGCTACTTCAGCGACGGAAACACTGACGATCGACTGCTCGTGGTGAACTTCAGCGAACGCCAAGCTCTTGCCCCGGTTCCGGAACCGTTACTGGCGCCACCACTCGGTTTGGAATGGGAAACACTTTGGTCGAGCGAATCTGCTCGCTACGGAGGACCAGGAGTGGTTACCGTGGCAACGCAAGACAGTTGGATATTGCCGGCGGAAGCAGCGGTGGCGCTGCGGCTGGTGCCTGAAAAAGCGCCGCGACACCAACCAAAATCAGGCAAACGGGGCTGAGTAACTTCGTTGTTAGCCTCGACAACCAGTGAATAAAGAATCTCAAGCTAGCCGGGTGATTGTCCGTGCGATGCGGTGGGACGGCGCGCATATGTCGCGCGACCTTTTGCTCGATCGTGAGTGGCTAGTTACCAACGGCCTTGGCGGCTATGCATCCGGCACTGTTTCAGGCGCAGTGACGCGGCGTTACCATGGTTTGCTCATTGCAGCGTTGCCCGCGCCGCTCGGACGCGTAGTGATGTGGAGCCATGTTTCGGAATTTCTCCGCTTCAGCGACGATGATGTGGTTTCTCTCGGCGCGGAAGAACGCGCCGGCGGCCAGCTGGATTTAAAAAGTGCCGATTACCTGACCGAATTTCGGCTCGAGGATGGACTTCCGGTGTGGACATATCGCGTTCGCGAAGTGGTGGTCGAGAAGCGCGTCCTGCTTCCTCATTTGCAGAACACGGTCCATATCAGTTACCGAGTGATCTCAGGAGCAAAGCCCCCGCGCCTCGAATTGCGGTCCGCTTTTCATTTTCGTCATCATGAAGCGCCGGTGGATACCGACTTGGCGGCGCCCTACAAGCTGACTGCCGTCGACGGCCGTTACGAAATCGCCGCGGCACGTCGAAAGCTGCCGCCGCTGCGGATGCGACTTTGTGGCTGTCAATCCGCTTTCACGATTGCGCCCTCGAAAATTCCCGAGGTTGTTTATCGGATCGAGCAACAGCGTGGCTACAACTATCAAGGCGAACTCTGGAGTCCGGGATTTTTTCGAGCTGACCTGACCGAGCAAGACACAGCGACCCTGGTCGGCTCGACGGAGCCATGGGACATCATCGACGTGTTGGCACCCAAAGATGTCCTCGCCGCGGAGCGCGAACGGCGCGCGCGCCTGCTCCAGGACGCGATTCCGAAAGCACGCCAGAATTTTCCTGCCGAGCTCGTTCTTGCGGCCGATCAGTTTGTGATTACGCCTGCGGGGCGATTTGAGGAAGCCGCGCGCGCACATGCAGCCGGCGACGAAGTGCGCACCGTAATCGCCGGATACCATTGGTTTACCGATTGGGGACGCGATACTATGATTAGCCTCGAAGGTCTTACGCTGATCACCGGGCGCTGGCTCGAGGCCGGCTACATCCTGCGCACTTTCGGGCGTTACGTCCGTGATGGACTAATTCCAAATATGTTTCCCGACGGCGCTAAGGAGGGAAAATATCACACGGCCGATGCCACACTCTGGTTCTTTCACGCGCTTAACCGCTACTTGGAACGCACGAAAGACCGAAACACACTGAAGTCGCTTCTGCCGGGCTTAATCGACATTGTGGAGCGCCATTTGCGCGGGACAAAGTTTAACATCCATGTCGATCCAAACGACGGCCTACTCGTCGAGGGCGAGAAAGGCTCCCAGCTCACCTGGATGGATGCGAAGATGGGCGATTGGGTCGTTACGCCGCGCCGGGGAAAAGCCGTCGAGATTAACGCGCTTTGGCACAACGCTCTTCGCCTGCTTGCAGGTTGGTTGCGCGAAAGTGGCAACGATGCCGCGGCCGTGCGCTACGAGAAACACGCGGAACGCGCGCGTGCCTCTTTCAACGAACGGTTTTGGTTCCCGGAGGGTGGTTACCTTTACGATGTTATCGATGTTGAAGGTGGGTCGCGCAATGACTCCTCATTGCGACCAAATCAACTGTTCGCCATCTCGCTTGACCATCCGGTCCTCAATGCGCAGCGTTGGAAGCCGGTCATTGGCATCGTGGAAGAAAAACTGGTCACGGCGCTCGGTTTGCGCACGCTGTCGCCGGACGACTCGGAATACAAACCGATTTATGGCGGTGATCTGCGTTCACGCGATGGCGCCTACCATCAGGGCACGGTTTGGGCCTGGCTGATCGGGCCCTTCATCGACGCGTGGTTGAAAGTCCATCCGCACGATCGAGCCACGGCGCGTAAATTTCTGGCGCGGTTTCCGGAACATTTGAACGAAGCGGGCGTCGGCACAATTAGCGAAGTCTTCGATGCCCGAGAACCGCACAATCCTGGCGGCTGCATCGCGCAAGCCTGGAGTGTTGCCGAAGTGCTGCGTGCCTGGTCGAAAACAGCCTGAAGACGTTCGCTCTGCCACGCGCGGCTCTAAAGGTGTTTGCAACGCGGGCTCTGCGCTGTCCGGCTTCCTGCGCGCCGAAGCGCTTCGGCGGTGGCGCGAGTCGACCTCTGCAGAATTTGCGCTCGCCAGATTAACAGCGCATAACTTCCGCCGATGAAATTCATTTTGCTCATCCTTGCAATTGGCTCGATTTCGATCCACGCATTCGCGCAAGAGAAGACTACTCCCCCGCCAAAAGTATATCCCGTCGCCTTGCCAAACTACGATGAAGAAACCGCGACGCGATTACAAATTTTTTTGGATAACAACTATTTCGGACCCGGTAAGATCGATGGGAAAATGGGCGAGTTTTTTCGCAAAGCGCTCATTTCATTCAAGCACGCCCGCGCCATGCCGAAGACGGGCGCGGTCGATCAATGGATGCTCGATCAAGTGCCACTAACCTACACCACCTACACAATCAGAGAGGAAGACCTGAAATTAATCGGAGACGTTCCAGGCGGTCATGCCGAGCAGGCAAAATTGAAATGGCTCCCGTACACCTCGCTTCTCGAATTTGTCGCCGAGCGTTATCATTCCGCTGAATCCTACATTCAGAAACTCAATCCCGGAAAGAATTGGGAGCATTTGCAACCGGGCGAAGTCCTCAAGGTGCCGAATGTTTTGCCATTTGAGGTCGAAAAATTTGCAGAGGGCAAAGTTCCTGAAAATCCCGCATTCGCGACCCGGAAGGTCTTCGTCGATACCGGGGAACATCTGCTCGAGGTCTTCGACAACGATCAGCTCGTCTGCGTCTTTCCGATTACGCCGGGATCGAAAACGCTGCCCGCGCCCGTTGGCACGTGGAAGATTCTCGGCGCCACCGTTTGGCCGTGGTTCCGCTACGATGAAGGAATGCTCAACTACGGTGTAAGGACCGAAAACTACTACAATCTTCCGCCGGGCCCGAACAATCTTGTCGGCATCCTCTGGATGGGCTTAAACAAACCGGGTATCGGCATTCACGGCACAAACAATCCGGAGACGATTGGACGTGCTGCCAGCCATGGCTGCATTCGACTGGCTAATTGGGATGCCGCCCGCGTTAAGGATGTTGTGAGCGTCGGCAACACCGTGCTCATCTTTTGATTCCCCGCGCTGTCATCCCGAGCGCCGCAGACGGCGAGGGACCTCACAATCGAAGTTGGCGCGTTCTTGCTGCATTGTGTGATCAACCAAGTCTGTGCGAGGTCCCTCGCTTTGCTCGGGATGACAAATGTTAGTAAGTGAAAAAAATTCGCGCGGAATGGCAATCTCAAACGTCTAGGCTGAGGAGACTGTTGAAAAACCCATGCACGCCGCGTTGCTGATTGATTTTTGGCCTGCGCAAGGCGCGAGGAGAGAGCATATCCGCAATGGATCTGTGACCGACGAGCAACGCAGCGCGGGCCAAAAATCAACGCAACCCTTCAGGCGATGGCAGTTTGGAGCGCCTGGCGGCGTTGTTCGCTCGTCACAGGTTATTAAGAACATGCTCGTCGCTCACGCCTTGCCATTCGCCCCAAACTGCTCTCGCGCGATGCGCATGGGTTTTTCAACAGTCTCCTAGATCGCAACCAATGGATGCCAGTGAACGCGAACAATATCAGGCGGCCATTCACGGCGATCGAGAAGCATTTGAAATGATCATCCGCACGCACAGCCGAACACTTTTCGCCATCGCTTATGGCATCCTGCAAAACCGCGAGGAAGCCGAGGACGTCGTTCAGGATGCGCTCGTTAAAGCCTGGAAAACGCGCTGGCGCGTGCGCGATCCGGAAAAATTTCCGGCCTGGCTAGCGACCATCGCCCGTCATCGCGCTCACGACATCTTTCGAAAACGCCGCACAGTTCCGTTATCGATAACAATTGACGAAGTAATTGAGCCAGGTTCCGCTGCTGAGCCGAACGGCTCAGAGTTAGATCAACAATTGCATTCCGCCCTTGCCGTGCTGCCGGAGCTTCACCGCGCTGCGCTTACTCTTCGTTACTTCGAGGAAATGGATTACCGGAGTATTGAAAAATTCTGGGCCTGAGCAACGGCGCGTTGCGCGGGATCCTCGGTCGCGCCCTCGGCTCAATGCGCAAACAACTTCGACCCGCTCTCGCTTTACTTGAATAATAGTATGGCAACCATCCACGACGAAATCGACGACTGGCTCGCCGCCGATATTCACGGCGAGCTTTCAGAGGACGAACGCGGCACGCTTCACGCGCATCTCGTCGAATGCGCCGCCTGCCGAAAAGCCCATCAGGAGAACAAAATTATGAACAAGATTCTGGAAGAAACTCTCGCCACCGAAAAACCCGATTCCGTTTTCGAACAACGAATGCTCGTCGGTTTTCGCAAGCGAATTCCGCAAAGAAGCGGACTCGCAAAGGTGCTTGTCGATCTTATGCGCCTCCGTCCGGTTCAAATCATCGCAATCGCCGCTGTCTTGCTCGGTCTCGTTCAAATCGGACGAATGATCACGGGTGAGACCGTGGCTCCCCTGCCCAGTCGTGAACGCTATGCAAGCGGAGAGTTGACCGCACCGCAGCCGCCGGCGTTACAAACAGAGCAAGCTGCTGGTTTGGGTAAATCAGACGAATTAGCTGCTGCGCGATCGCGAGACGGAGGCGTCGCAGAAGAGCCTTCGCCGTCGCTATTCTCAGCTGAGGTGAAGGATAAAAGAGAAACCTTGGCTAAAGCCGCACCAATGTCTGTTGCCCAATCAAACGCGGCCGCGGCGGAAAAGGCGACAGCCAAGCCCACAGAGATGCCTGTTCCCGAGTTCGCCAATCGCAAATTGATTCGCAACGCGACCGTCGAGCTCGAAATTGTCAGCTTCGACGACGCGGTGCAAAAAATCACGGCTTTCGCGAACGAAGAGCGCGGTTATGTGGCGACTTTGAGTTCTGAAAAACAGGCCAACGGAAAACTGAAAGGCGAAATCGTCGTCAAGGTTTTGCCGGAAAATCTTGATGATTTTCTGCAAAAGCTTCGCGGACTCGGCGAACTAAAGAACCAGACGCTCGGCACCGAGGACGTGACGAAGGCGTATTTCGACACCGACGCGCGGCTAAAGAATGGGCGTGTGATGGAGCAGCGGTTAATCGACATGCTGAAAACCAAGACCGGCAAAGTTTCGGATTTGCTTCAAGTGGAGAAAGAGCTCGGCCGTGTGCGGGAAGAGATCGAGAAGATGCAGGGCGAGCTGAAATATTGGGATTCACTGGTGCAATTCGCGACCGTAACGATTTCGCTGGCTGAAAAAGATATGGAGGAGCCGGCTGCGTTTTTGCTCAACGAGCGCGCTCAGCTCGCCCTTTACGCGCCTGAGGTCGAAAAGGTTTACAACGACATCAAAGGCCTCGCGTCGCCAAAGGTGCAGATCATGAACGCGCAACTGAATCGCGACTATTCCGGACGCGTCTCGGCGCAAATGAGCATGCTGATCGCGCCGGAGGAAAGCGACGCTGTGATCAGTCGCACGAAAGGTTTTGGGCGTGTGGAAAATTTCCAAACGCAGACCGAACGCATCGCTCAAGGCGGCAGCGGCATGTCCGAAAATGCAAAGACCAAACGCGACAAGGTGGAACTCAACGTCACCATCTCACGTGAGGAACAGGAACAGCCATTGCAGCAGACCAACCTCCGCATTCGCACCTCGTCAGTGGACGCGAAGGCGAAAGACCTTCGGGCGCTCTCCGAGAGACAAGGCGGACGCGTTCGCAGCTCGACTTTTAGTCGCGACTCGGATGGACGCGAAGTGGCAAACGTCTGGCTGCGCGTGCCAATGAAAAATTATCCCGCGCTCATGCAATCGCTCAACTCACTCGGCAAAGTTGAAAACGTAACTGTGCAGCGCCAGGATCGCACGGGCACACAGATCGATGAGGCGAACGCGCCGGCTGACATTTCGATCCAGGTTTATAGCCAGGGTAACATCGTTTCATCCGAGAGCGGCTTGTTCGCCACCTTGCGACGGACGCTGACCCAAAGCGCCAGCGCGATCATGTGGAGCTTGCGAATGATTGGCGTGGCTATCGCGTTCCTCGGGCCCTGGGCGATCGCGATTCTCGCGTTGATTTGGATCATGAAACGCGTGATTCGCGCACGGCGATCCAAATTGTAACCACGCTCTGACGGCGAAGAACCTCACGCTGTACCCAGCGTCACACGATCGGATTTGGCTGAGGCAATTAGCTAATGTGGGGTCCCTCGCGCCACTCGGGATGACACGGATTTCGACGGCGTCTGTAGCGAATCACTCTTGCTCGCTTCGCAAACGAGTCATATTTTATTTCGCACGGAGGATGTCGATGAAAACAACCAGCGGTATCAGCTTCGATAACGCGGCCGTAGCCGCAACGCCGAAACATCTTTTGCAATTCGCAGTTGATCAGCGTTACGACGATTACACCTCAGTCGATCACGCGGTCTGGCGGTTCATCATGCGCCAGAACACTTTTTTCCTGAAGGAGTATGCGCACAAGGTTTACTTCCAAGGCCTGCTCAACACTGGGATTTCTTTCGAGCGCATCCCGCGCATTCAGGAGATGAACGACATTCTGGCGAAGATCGGATGGGGAGCGGTGGCGGTGGATGGTTTTATTCCACCGGCGGCGTTCATGGAATTTCAAGCTTACAAGGTTCTGGTCATCGCGTGCGACATGCGGCAAATCCATCACATCGAGTACACGCCTGCCCCCGATATTGTGCACGAGGCAGCGGGTCACGCGCCGATTATCGTCGATCGTGAGTATTCGAATTACTTGCAGCGCTTCGGCGAAGTCGGCGCGAAAGCGATGTCGTCAAAAAAGGATTTCGAGTTGTATCAAGCGATCCGGCACTTGTCGATCTTGAAGGAGCAGCCGAACAGCAATCCGAAAGAAGTCGAAGAAGCAACCAAGCTGGTCGAACATCGCCAAAAAAATCTGGGCGAACCATCGGAGATGGCGCTGCTCTCGCGCTTGCACTGGTGGACAGTCGAGTACGGATTGATCGGGACGCTCGAGAATCCAAAAATTTACGGCGCCGGATTACTTTCATCGATCGGCGAATCGGTCTCATGTCTCGAGCCGCAGGTGAAGAAGATTGCCTACTCCATCGACGCGGCCAATGTACCGTTCGATATCACGACCAAGCAGCCGCAACTTTTCGTTTGTCGCGATTTCAAACATCTCGCTGACGTGCTTGAAGAATTTGCGAACAAGATGGCGTTCATGGTCGGTGGACTAGAAGGCATGAACAAAGCCATCGAATGCAAGAACATCGCGACGTGCGAATACTCCTCCGGCCTGCAAGTCAGCGGTATTTTTGACGAGGTCATCACCGACGAAAATAATTTGCCGATCTATCTCCGGACGACCGGCAAGACGGCGCTGGCGTTCCGCAACAAGGAGCTTGAGGGCCACGGCATCGATTATCACAAAGAAGGCTTCGGTTCACCCATCGGCAAATGGCGACACACATCGACGTCTCCCGAGCTACTCACCAACGATCAACTGCACGCACTTGGAATTGTCGAGGGGAAGAAAGCAAAGCTCGAGTTTGTCAGCGGTATTATGGTTTCGGGGAAGGTTGAGAAAGTGCAGCGCCGCAACGGAAAGCTGCTGCTGATCACATTCTCAAATTGCACTGCGAAATATGGCAACCGCGTCCTGTTCGATCCCGACTGGGGCACTTACGACATGGCCGTTGGCGAGCGAATCAGTTCGGTCTTTAACGGAGCGGCAGACAAGGATGCATACAACCAGGTTGCACTGGTACCTAAAGAGCGGACCATCAAAGTTCCATCCGATGCGAAACGCAAGCGCCTTGAAAATCTCTACGCGCAGGTTCGCAAGATTCGCGAGAGCAAGGCTGGCTATAAACGGCTGGGTGAAATTTGGGAAACCCAACAAGCCGAACACCCGGAAGACTGGTTATTGTCGATGGAAATCTTCGAGATCCTCGACACGACTGATCAGCAGCCGGAATTGAAAGCCAGGATTGAGGAGTTCCTCAATGGCAAAAAGGTGAGCACGAAGGATTTTTCGACACTGATCAGTTGGGGATTTCGCCTGGTCGAATATCACAAGAAACCCGAATACCAGGCGGCATTGCACGCCTCGCCGAAGTAATTGCGTTTACCTCTCGGGGGCGACGTTGTCGTCCCATGGAAAGCTGTCAGCTTCCTCTACAAGGCTACAAAGCTAATGCGTTTCATCCTTGAAATGCGGCTTTCCCTTTAGCGCCTTCGCGTACTCATCTTTGCTCAGGATATTTTCATCCAATTGCATATCTGTTCGGCAAAGGCTTTTGAAAAACGCCTCGATGCGTTCCGTGCTGCCCAGCACTTCGTCCGTGAGATAATTCACATCGACATTAATGCAGATCGCGCCGACGATCCCGAATTCCTTGCGCGTGATTGGGATCGTCGTGCATTTGAATTTTCGCGCGCCGATGTTCAGCTCGTAATTCAACTTCTCTTCGTTGAGAAGCTGGCGGCGCTTGAGATCGATTAGCAGATTGGTTGTGCCATCGCGGAGGTGACGGCCGGTCACATTGTTCTCCAGAACGATCAGCGAGTGCGCCGGGTCGGCTAGATTGTGGAGCAAGATTTCGATGCCTGTATTCGGGAACGACTTTCCGATCAGGCGCACGATCCGCACGTAATTGTCGAGAAATTCGGTCGTGTCGTCGGCAATTTTCTTGCCATCGTACTTATCGAACAGTTGCGCGTAGACTTTTTGCTCTGCCGGCTCGAGCTGGCTCCGAACATTATTTTGCTCGCCTATAAAAATCAGTTGCCGCGCTGCCGTCCGGTCTTCGTTTTTGAGAAAATAATGCATTCCGAGCCGGAAATCTTTCAGACTGAATTCCCCAAAGTTTTCGCGAGAGATCGTGAACGGATAAAAATCGTATTCTTCTAGATTCCGCCAAAACTTCCGGCGCTGCTCTTTGTATTTCCCCCAAAGAAAGCCCATGGCAGAAAGATGAGCGAGACAAGTATCGACGCGATGACGTTAATGCTGAGCTCGCTTTGGAGCGCCTTGATCATAGTATGAACGCCTTCTTCGCTGCTGTAGCCACCGGCCTGCGGCCGGTCCCTCTTGGGAAGATCCTGCTCCTTTGAAAACGGCTCACAGAGCCGTGGCTACAACTTGTTTCTGCCGGAAACTTGCGACTCGTCATCACAGGCTGCCAGTCAGGCTCGACAAGGTAATGTTTTCCAGCGCGACGTCGTTTGGCCGCGACAATGCATAGGCGACCGCCCCGGCAACTTCCTCCGGCGAGATCATTTTTTCGCGGGGCCATTCGCCTTCGACTTTATTCCAAATGTTCGTGTCAGTCGCGCCAGGGTAAACGTTGATGACGCGAATTTTATGCTCACGTAATTCTTCGCGGACGGATTGCGAAAATCCCTCGAGTGCAAACTTGCTCATGGAATAGGCGCTCCAGTTCGGGTAGCCGGTTTTCGCCGCGATTGAGAGAATGTTTACCACGCTCGATCCCGGCGGCATTCGCGGAGCAAAATGCTGCGTCAATAAGAATGGCGCAGTGACATTGACGCCGAGCGTCTGCTCCCACTCGACAGATGTGATTTCTCCGAACGGTTTCACGACGGCAATGCCCGCATTGTTTACCAGCAGGTCGAGCGGATCCTTTCCAACCTCAGCGATAAGATCGGAAACCCCAGATGAGACAGCGAGATCGTGAATCAGACGAACAATGTTTGCACAGTCTGCTTTCAGGGACTTACAGACATCCGCCAGAGCAACGGTGTCTCGGCCGTGAAGAAGAAGCGTCACGTCAGGCGCGGCTAGCTTCTCGGCAATCGCGCGGCCAATGCCACGGCTCGCGCCAGTGATAAGATAACGCTTCATTGTGCTCGACAGAAACGTCGAACGCCCAACGCCCAACGTCCAACGCCGAATTGGAGTTACGTGCGGCGCAACGTAAACCGATTATTCGCCGTTTCCCATAAACGCAATCGAACTAGTTGCTGCCCCAGGCGGCTATCGATCTTTGGCCAAAGCGCGCTCACAATATTTTCACCCGTCGAAGGCACATCTCGAAAATCTTCGGTCTCAAGGTCGAGGTGTCGATCACGCCATGGCACAAGCGATTCTTCGATCGCTCTTCTAAATTCGACAAAATCGTAAAGGGTTCCACTGCGTCTATCGTACTCACCGCCAACCGTTGTCTCGGTCAGATAGCGATGACCGTGACCAAGCGGATTGTTGCACTTGCCGTAGAGCGCCGCATTTTTGGCATCGGAAAGAGCAACTGCGTGTAGACGATGCGCAGCATTGAAAGCCACCCGCATTCCGAGGAAGACGGCGTCGTCATCCCATACTTCTGAGAAAAAATCTTCGCGCTCGTGCAAACGGACACGATGCAACGGCATCATGGCATTTACCCGTTCGTAAAGATACCCGGCCAAGCTTTCCGTAGTAATAGGGCGGTTCTTTAAGCCGGCGACGTTTTGATTGAGATATCGGTGGTCGAGTTCGTCGCGCAACGAACATAGACAACCATCGATTGCATCGTAGCGGACCAGCGGCACTTCTGGATCGAGTTTTTTCGTTCGAAAAGTGAAGCGAGCCCGGTAATTATGCCCATGGGGCGAAGTTGCCGGACCAAACAGGCGCGTGTTTTCCTCGCCACTCAAGAGAGGCGACATCGTTTTGCGCGCGGCCGAAAACTCGAACCAATAGTTCGCTTCGCCAATGCCATTTGAATAGAAAGTGGCGCTATAATCGGGCGACTCGCTCACATGGCACACGGCGAGTGTTGCACCGACATCTGAGAACACTGGCGCAACGTCGACGTAGAGCTGTCGCGCAACATTCGCCGCCGCAGGTGGAATGTCGCGGAATGAAGGATTGTCCTTATTGAGAAATTTGTGATCGAAGCGCACGCGCACGATTCTGCCGGCTCGCTCCTTGATTTGGCTGATGTTAATCAGCATTCCGTTGCTTTGATCAACGGGCCCTGTAAAAACAAAATATGCGACGTAATTGCGACCCGTGCCGTAGCTTGCGTTGGTTTCAGGCCCGAAAACCGCCAGATTTTTGGCGTCACTCCAACTCCTGACGTGTAACTGCCGTGACGCCGAAAATTCGAGACGCTTGCTAACCGTCAACAGCATAAAACAGCAAACACATTAGAAACCGGCTCGCAAGTGTCGGAACACAGGGCTGCGCCCTGTGCGGGCAGCGGACATTCTGTCCGTTGTCTGTTTACGCCAACGGCGCTTGACTAGGAAAGCCCTGTGGCAACGCTTCAAGTTTGGCCGGATAGTGAGCAAGCGCTGAAGGCACGACTCATCGCCATCGACACCAACGCCGTGATTGAATCGCGCCTTGCAGCGCTGGAATTTTCGGATCGCACCGTTTCCTGGGCCGCTGGCCCAGGCTGATAATGAACTCTGCGCTTTCAGCGCTAAACACATGCTCTGTCGCATGTCTTGGAATCGCCGGAGCGAAACTCCGCAGGCCGCACAGACTATAAAGTCTGTGTTCCTAGTCTTTCAGCAGCGAGAGGAATTCCGAGCGCGTTCGCGCGTCGTCTTTGAAAGTTCCGAGCAAACAAGAAGTTTTCATGACCGAGTTCTGCTTCTCCACACCGCGCATCATCATGCAGAGATGTTTGGCCTCTACGACCACGGCGACCCCGGAGGGTTCGAGACATCGCATGAGCGACTCAGCAATCTGCGTCGTGAGATTTTCCTGGATCTGCAATCGGCGCGCGAAAACATCGACGATGCGCGCCACTTTGGAAAGACCGATCACTTTGCCGTTAGGAATGTAAGCTACGTGCGCCCGGCCGATGAACGGAAGCAGATGATGCTCGCACATCGAATAAAGTTCGATGTCCTTGACGAGAATGATCTCGCTCGCCTCCGATTCGAAAATGGCATCATTAATAATTTCGTCGAGGTCCTGTCGATACCCCTGGGTGAGGAATTCCAAAGCGCGCGCTGCGCGATCCGGCGTGCGTCGCAGACCTTCTCGATCCAGATCTTCGCCGACGCTTTGAAGCAGGTCGCCGTAGGCCTTCGCGATTCTGTCGAGGTCCTTTTCTGCCAGGCGATTGGTCTCGCGCGTTAACCGCTCTTCGATATCGAGATCGGAATTGCGCTGTTGAATCATAAATCGTGTTTGTCCTTGCGCTGCTGATGTGCCGTGTCAATCGAGCCAGCTTTGCGGATATTTTGGATCGTCGAGTGCGAGCGATTCCTCTGTCAGCTCAAGGGTGTGCTGCGTGTCGAACATTACAGCAAGCTCCTCGGTGCGCGTGGCATTCTTGCTCGCCATGATCGTGCCGGGGTGCGGGCCGTGCGGAATGCCGCGCGGATGCAATGTGATCGAGCCGCTTTCGATTCCGCGACGCGACCCAAAATTTCCGCGGACGTAAAACAAAACCTCATCCGCCTCCACGTTGTCGTGCACCCACGGAATTTTCACGGCTTCGGGATGGGTATCGAGCAGTCGTGGCGCGAAGGTGCAAACGACGTACCCACGAATCTCAAATGTCTGATGGATCGGCGGCGGTTGATGCACCGTTCCGGTAATCGGCTCGAAATCCTGGGCGTTGAAAGTGAATGGATAAAGATAACCATCCCAACCGAGCACATCGAATGGATGATGCGCCATGATCACGCGCGTAAATCGCGGGCCATCCTTAACGAGAAGATCGACGTCCTCCTCCTTGTCGATCGTGATTAATTCGCTCGGCGCGTGGAGATCGCGCTCCGAGTAAGGGGCGCCCATTTTAATCTGGCCCTCGTGATTCAGATAACGCTTCGGAATACGAACAGGCCCAACTGATTCGAGAATCAGATGGTCTTCCTCTTCGACTTTATCGGGCGCCATCCGGTAGGCGATGCCGCGCGGAATGACGATGTAGTCTTCGGCGCGATAACGGAGCTTTCCGAAAACTGTTTCTACTGTTCCGCCGCCATGAAAAACGAAGATGATTTCGTCGGCGCCGCCGTTCTTGTAATATTCGAATTTGTCGTACGCCTTCGCTGGCTTCGCCCGATACGCGGTCATGTCCTGGTTGAAAAGCATCGGGACGCGGCCGGTGTAGAGATCGCCGCCTCGCGGAACGTTCGCAGTTTTAAGATGATGATGTCGCAGCGGACTGTCGGCGACTTTTTTCAGCTCGTGATATTTGACGAGCTCGACATTGCGCACCCGTGTCGGCGGTCGCAGGTGGTAAACAATTGAATAGGCCTCGTCGAAACCCTCCGTGGTGAAAACGTGCTCGTACGCGATGCCTTCGTTTTTATAAGTTGGCGCCGCGCCGTTGCGATGGAACCAGATGTGGTGCTTTCGCGGAATCTCTCCAAGTTTTTGGTAATACGGCATTGTCGATCCTCCTTATAAATTCCCTCGGGCCTCCTGTTCACGTTCGATTGCTTCGAACAGCGCTTTGAAATTGCCTTTGCCGAAACTCTTCGCGCCCTTGCGCTGAATAATCTCAAAAAACAGCGTCGGCCGATCTTCCACCGGCTTGGTGAAGATCTGGAGCAAATAACCTTCGTTATCCCGATCGACCAGGATGCCCAAGCGCTTTAGTGCTTGCAGCTCCTCATCGATGTGGCCGACGCGATCGAGCAGCGTTTCGTAGTAATTGGAAGGGATATGCAAAAACGCGACGCCGCGCTTCTGTAATGCGGTCACCGTGTCGAGAATGTTGTTAGTCGCCATCGCGACATGCTGCACTCCTTCGCCATCGTAGAATTCGAGGTATTCTTCCACCTGCGATTTCTTTTTGCCTTCGGCCGGTTCGTTGATTGGAAACTTCACGAAGCCATTTCCGTTGCTCATCACCTTGCTCATGAGCGCCGAATATTCGGTCGAGATGTCCTTGTCGTCGAAGGTCAGGATGTTTCGAAAGCCCATCACATCCTCGTAAAACTTCACCCACGGATTCATCTGGTTCCAACCGACGTTGCCCACGCAATGATCGACATATTGCAAACCGGTCTCGGGCGGATTGTAATTCGACTCCCATTTGCGGAAGCGCGGCATGAATGGCCCGCGATAATTTTCGCGCTCGATGAACAGATGAACGACCTCGCCGTAAGTGTGAATTCCGCTCATGACGAGTTCGCCGTGGTCGTCTGATAGCCTCTTCGGCTCCATATAGCTCTTGCCGCCGCGTTTGGTCGTTTCTTCCCACGCGGAAGTCGCATCGTCCACGGTCAACGCGAGAGCCTTAACGCCGTCGCCGTGTTTGTAGATGTGATCGGCGATCGGGTTATTCGCGCGGATCGGAGTAGTCAGGAGCAAAGTCAATTTGTTCTGCCGAATCGCGTAGCTGGCACGATCTTTCACTCCCGTTTCCGGTCCGGAATACGCCAGGCTCTGAAACCCAAACGCGGTCTTGTAGAAATGGGCCGCCTGCTTGGCATTGCCGACGTAAAACTCGACATAATCAGTGCCTTGGAGCGGGAGAAAATCCTCTTCGGCCGCTGGAACCGTTTTCGTTTTTGGAGCAGCAATTGTTGTTGGCATAATGACCTCCTAACTTTCTCGCGCTGAGCGCGCCTTCTAAATATAAGATCGACAATCGCCCCTCGCAAGGCTGCGTGGCACAGGCATCTTGCCTGTGGGGCTGGCGGGCGCCTCGCCTGCCGGTGCGAGCGAGCCTTGCCCTACCACGTCAGTCCACGACGTTGAAATCATAGCCATGCCATCGATATGCTTTTCCATATGAAGACCACGCTTAACATCGACGATACCGTCATGGACCGTCTCCGGCGGGAAGCAGCTCGACAAGGTAAGACCATGTCCGAGCTCGTCGAATCGACGCTGCGGCTGCTTTTTCAATCCGGCAGTCGCAAGTCGAAGCCAAGACTTCGACCCCTCCCAACGTTCCGAAGTGGAGGCCACCTCGTCGATATCGCTGATCGCGATGCCTTGAACGACATTATGGAAGGGCGCCGCTAAATGTTTGTTGTCGATACAAACGTGCTTGTTGTATGCCGCTAACCAAGACTTGGAGTTTCACGAGCGCTGCCGGCAAGCCATCGAACAATGTCTAACGCGGGCGTCTCCTGGCAGATATGGACAGTAAGCCGCCGATTCGCTATATGGCGGATTTTCGACCGCTAACAATTAATGCTTCAGCGGGGAATCTCATTGTTCCGCTCTCAAAGTATCTCCACGCTGCATCGGCAACAGCCTGCTTTATGATTCGTAGTTCAGCAGGCGCGAGTCCCGCCATCTTTGTCCGCAAAGTTTCGGACATTTCAGTCCGTAACTGCCAGAACTGCTCAAATGAAATCGCCGCTTTAATCTCAAAATTCAGTCGGCGTTCGATCACATTTTTAGCGCCAGCATTTCCCAGAATTCCGGCCAGCTTACCGGGAACGGCAAAGCGGAATGCATCTGGCGCATTGGGATCCTCTAGGGGAGACTCTACAAATCGGTCTATCACGTCTGTGACAGTCGAAAAGAAAGGATTAACTTCCTTCGGACCCCAGACGACAAACGAGACATATCCATCCTCGAGAATCACTCTCAACGCCTCCCGCACCGCAGCGACAGGATCGACGAAAAACATTGCTGATAACCTTCCTACGGCTACATCAAATGTACGATCCGCGAATGGCAGGTCATCGGCAGAACATTGCCTGAAGTGGAGGTTTGTCAGGGCCCGCTTGCCAGCTTCCGCCTGAGCAATCTCGACCATACCGGCTACAGGATCCGTGTACGTTACTGATCCAGTAGGCCCGACAATGCGTGAGATTATGAGCGACGGCTCGCCGCTTCCGCCACCGATATCGAGCACCTTTTGGCTGATCCCGATCCGCGCTTCTTCAACGAGGCCGGCCGTCAATGGCGCGAACATCTGTGCGATCAGCTCTCGGTATTTGTCCCAATACCGCGCAGAGATTTGCCACGCGTCCAGCGCTTTCTTGTGTTCGTCGGGAATCATTCTTGTTCGACGGGAAGCCAACCCGTTTCTACTTCGGCGCGGGCGAACCAACAAGTTTCTTGAAGCGCGGATCATTCCGAAGCGGATCGAACATCGGATCGAGCCGAAGCAGCGCGGGAGTGAGCGGCACGTTTGCGGCATTAAGCGGGCTTTCGTACGGTGTCGAGAGCAGTTCCTGCAAGGCGGAGATGGCGCGGTCGGGTTCTCCCATCCGCGCCGTCACTCGGGCAAGGATCTCGATTGAACCAGGGCCATCCATCGGGTCTTTCTCGATCGGATTCACGGCTATCGCCTTCTCGACGAAAGCGAATGCGGCGGTTTTATCTCCAAGACCCATATTGGTCAGCGCGAGATCGCCAATAA
>WNFY01000949.1_pt1 | contig 39546 bp, 31 predicted proteins | sample 5400091 | NCBI WGS metagenome assembly WNFY01 (sample SAMN13153364, study PRJNA577476) | soil metagenome | isolation source: 60 cm soil or saprolite under grassland replicate 1 | place: USA:California | collected 2016-06-15 | reverse complement strand
TCCTTGATCGAACGGCAGAGCAAAGATTCCATGTCGGGTCCGGCTGACGCGAGTTCCGGCGTGGCCAAGGGCCAACCTGTGGGCCAGACCTCAACCAGACCCAAACGAACAGTGCCCCGATAGAGGATTGGTGGATCCCGAGGGGTGGGCGTCTTAATCGACCTTTCCTTCTCAAAAGACACAGCCGAACCTTAAGATACGCATTCCCAGGCGATTTTGTCCGACTGGACCTTCCACGGATGGGCGAGACCCAACCGAAATCCGGTGATCTAAAGGACACAGAATCTTGACAGCATCGAAGGAAAAAACCCCTTTACAGGCATTCTTCAGCATGTTATCTTCCCCCGACAGCCAGATAGCATCACTTAGGTGTTTGGGATTCAAGGTTTAATTGTTGACACGGGCTTGCAGTTCGTGTAAAAAAAAAGCAGGATTTATGGGGCTTATGAATGTCCCCAACTGCTTTCTTCTTTCAGGAACGTGACGGCGAGGGAGCGTTCTCGCAGGTCGCTTCCATAACTTGTTAACTTGTACGGGAGGAAATGATGATTAGCAGAACTTGGAGCCGTAAGTCGATCGCATTTTGCGTGGCAGTGGCCATCCTAAGTGTTTACTCAATGGTGGCCCTGGCAACGCCAGGTCAAAAAGCACCGTCGGGCGAGCTTTCGGTCTCCGGCCAAAAGTCACCGTTAATGGCCAAGCCGCTATTTCGGGCGCTACCGTTTTTTCCGACAGTGTCGTTACCACGGGTGCGAACAGTAGTGCAACAATCAGTCTCGGAAAGCTAGGCCGTGTTGAGTTGTTCCCAAACACGAGTATTAAGCTCAGCTTTGGTCAGTCCAATATCTCCGGGGTGCTTGATGCCGGTCGAGTTCAAGTTTCAACATTAGCCGGCGCTTCAGCCATTGTGACGACGAAAGATGGGTCGGCAGTTGCTGATGCCGCCCAGGCGGCGTCTTTCATGGTTGACGTGGAATGCGGCAATACGATTGTGGCCTCTCAAGGCGGGCTCGTTGAGTTGCGCGCCTCAGGAAAAGGAAAAGCTATCGCGGCTGGAACTTCAGAAAGCGCGGGCGACCCGCAGCCAGGTACGCGTTGTACAAGGCTTACGAGAACCGAGACCTTCGGACATCTTCAGGGCGGCGCGCTCTTAGCACTACTGCTTGCTGCCGGCGGTGCAGTCGCGGCCGCGCTTTGGGCAAGCACGCATAACAACGATTTGAACTTCGGCGGCACCGTCGTCGTAGTCAGTCCGACGAAATAACGTCAATCAATTTGTCTGTCGGCGTACCTACTGCGCACGGCACTTGGATATAGCCTTGCGGGTCACGCGAACATTAAGCGCGTGGCCCGTAAGTTTTGAGCGCATGTCGAAAAGCTGCCTTTAGGCCTGGCCTGGAATGCATATAGCCGTCATTGGCTCTGGTTACGTGGGATTAGTAACCGGAGCATGCTTTGCCGAATTCGGAGTTGATGTTACCTGCGTTGATATGGACGCCGCCAAAATAGCGAAACTGGCGCGCGGCGAAACCACCATTTACGAACCTGGACTCGACCAACTTGTCACCAAGAACCTGGAAGCCGGTCGACTCCGATTTACTACTGAAATAAGGACAGCAGTCGAACCCGCCGCAATAGTCTTTCTTGCTGTTGGCACTCCGCCCGCGCCCGACGGCTCTGCCGATCTCACCTATATTGATGACGCAGCCCGCTCAGTTGCTGCGAATATGAATGAATATAAGGTTGTGGTTACAAAGTCCACTGTTCCGATCGGGACGGGAAGCCGACTCGCACAACTTATCCATGAGAATCAGCGTACGCCGGTGAGCTTTGGCATCGTCTCAAACCCTGAGTTTCTGCGGGAGGGAGCCGCGATTAACGATTTCATGCGACCGGACCGCGTCGTAATTGGAAGCAATGATCAGGCAGCAATTGATATTATGCGCGAACTCTATCGTCCTCTATATTTGATCGAAACGCCATTTGTAATAACCTCGCTCGAGGGGGCGGAATTGATTAAATACGCCGCCAATGCATTTCTCGCGACTAAGATTTCTTTCATTAACGAGATTGCCAATCTTTGCGAGAAAGTCGGCTGTGATGTACATGAGGTAGCTCATGCAATCGGAATGGATCGTCGCATCGGTCGCAAGTTTTTGCATCCGGGTCCCGGTTTCGGTGGTTCTTGCTTCCCGAAAGATACGCGCGCCCTTTCGGCAATCGCCCGTCGGTTCTCGTCACCATCACGAATCGTCGATGCTGTTATCGAAGTGAATGAGCAACAGCGCTTGTCGATGGTGCCAAAAATCGAGACATTGGTCGGCGGACTCAAGGGCAAACGGATTGCAGTTCTGGGATTGGCATTCAAGCCTGAAACAGACGACATTCGGGAGGCGCCTTCTATCGATATTATTCGTGGCCTAATTGAGAATGGCGCTAAAGTAAGTGCCTATGATCCTGTAGCCAATGAACAAGCCCAAAAAGTGTTGCCGGACATTGAATATGTCATCGACGAATATGCAGCTGCGACAGGTGCTGATGCACTTGTGATAATAACTGAGTGGAACCAGTTTCGGGCGTTGGATCTGGAGCGCATTCGTAACTTAATGAAGGTTCCGAGAATTGCTGATCTTCGGAACATATATGAGCCTGCAGACATGCGTCAGCTCGGGTTCGAATACGTAGGAGTGGGGCGGTAGCGCGACATGGGACTCTCAGGCGTGACTCTTGTCACTGGTGGCGCCGGCTTCATAGGGTCTCATCTTGCCGCGGCACTCGTTGACAAGGGCGCACGCGTGCGAATAATTGACGATCTATCGACGGGTCATCGGGAAAATCTTGCTGAAATCGGCGGTGACATAGACTTCATTCAAGCCAGCATTACTGACGAAACTGCCTTAAATCGCGCACTCCGCGACGTGGAGCTGGTGTTTCACGAAGCCGCGATTCCGTCGGTTCCGCGCTCTGTCGAGAGGCCTCTTGAAACTCACAACGCGAGCGTCAACGCCACATTGTCGTTATTGCTTGCGGCTCGCGAGCAAAAAGTGAGACGTGTGATTTATGCAGCATCCAGTGCCGCATACGGGGATCAGCCTGCCTTGCCAAAACGCGAAGATATGCGACCTGCTCCGATGTCACCGTATGCAGTCGCAAAACTCGTCGGCGAGTATTATTGCCAGGTTTTCACACGCGTGTATGGGTTGGAAACCGTCTCTCTGCGATATTTCAATGTATTCGGCCCGCGTCAGGATCCGAGTTCTCAGTACTCAGGAGTAATCTCGCGGTTCATTTCTGCTTTGTTAAGTGGACAGCGCCCGATTGTCTATGGCGATGGCGAGCAATCCCGTGACTTTACCTATATTGCTAACGTAGTCGCGGCGAACCTTTCCGCTGCCGAGGCATCCGGCGCGGTAGGGCAAGTTATTAATATTGCGAATGGCGTGCGCGTTACCTTGAATGCTTTGCTGGACACTCTGAAAAACTTGACCGGCTGTACCGATGTGCAAGCGCAGTACGCCGAGCCGCGGCAAGGCGATGTCCGAGATAGCCTTGCGGATATCTCTCTCGCGCGGTCGTTGCTCAACTATCAGCCTCGCGTGGGTCTGGAAGAGGGGTTGAATCTAACGATAGACTGGTGGAAAAGGAGCCGATTCAACAGCCAAATCCTCAGCGCTGAAAAGTCTTAATTCCTCTTCTTTGCGTCTCTTTAGTGGCCTTGCGACAGCTTGCCAATTAACGAGAACATCGGAAGATACATCGATATTACAATCGAGCCAATCGTCACTCCGAGGAAGCCAATTAATGCGGGTTCAATCAAAGTAAGCAAGTTAGCAATGGCGGCGTCAACTTCCTGCTCATAGAAATCCGCAATCTTTCCAAGCATTGTATCAAGCGCTCCAGTTTGCTCGCCGATGCCCACCATCTGAGCGACCATGTGCGGAAAAACCTTGGCTGCCCGCAAAGGCTCGACAAAGCTCTTACCCTGCTCGACAGCAGTGCGAATGTTGATAATAGCTTCTTCGATTACTACGTTGCCCGCGGTACGCGCCGTAATATCGAGCGATTGCAAAATTGGAACGCCCGAAGATAACAGTGTGGAAAGCGTCCGCGAAAACCGCGCAAGAGCTATCTTAAGGAAGATGCTACCCAGAATCGGCACCTTTAAAAGCAGTGTGTCGATGCGTTTTCGTCCGCCTGGTGTTTTGTAGTAAAACTTCACCGCGACCGCAGTACCGACCGCCAAAGCCAGGATAGATAATCCACCCCAGCCCGCTAGAAAGTTGCTAATACCGACAACGATACGCGTGGGGAGAGGGAGCGGCTCGCCTGGCCCGAGTAACCCCAGGAAGATATTCTGAAATTGGGGAATCACCACGACCATAATTACCGCAACAGCAACAATGGCCAACAAGATCACGGCTGCGGGATAGATCAGCGCTGAGATCACATCGCGTTTTAGCTTTACGATCTTTTCAATAAAAGTCGATAAGCGCTGTAAGATCAGATCCAGAATACCTCCCGTCTCGCCGGCTTCGACCATATTTGAGTAGAGTTGATCGAAAACTCGTGGATGCCGACTCATAGCAGCTGCCAGCGTGGAACCTTCTTCCACGTCTTGTCGCACTTGCGCGACTACCTGTTGGAAATACTTGTTCTGCTGTTGCTGCGCAAGAATGTCCAGACATTGTACAAGCGGCAAGCCGGCATCGATCATGACTGAGAATTGACGGGTGAAGATAGCAAGGTCTTTCGACTTCACCTTCTTTCGGCCGGCGAGTTTTGGGATGCCAATCTCTCGGCCTTTTTCTTTCACCGACGTGACAGTCACTTGCTCACGGCGCAGAATCTGCTGCAACGCATCTCGGTTGTCGGCGACACGTTCTCCTGCGACGACCTCGTTCAGGCGGTTGCGACCTTTAAAAACATAAGTTGGCATTTCTCAGCGCTCCATTCTCAGTTATTTCGAAGCTTTCATTTTCTATCGCCCTTTTGCAGACATGTCCAGGCAAAATTATTTTCGCAGTGGGACACGCGGCGATTGGCCATATGCAGTCGGATGAAGGTCTGACCTTGATTGCGCGCCGTTTCCGCTGTTCAAGCCTGAGCCTCGATCGATGAGATCGCGCAGTTCATTAGCGTTCGAGGTACGCTGCATCGCGAGCTCTCTTGTAATTTGGCGTTTGTGGAAAAGCGTGGCCAGCGATTGATTGAAGGTTTGCATTCCATGAAGGTCTTGCCCGGTTTGCATCATGGAATAGATCTGGTGGACCTTATCCTCGCGAATAAGGTTTCTGATGGCCGAATTGGGTACCAGAATTTCCATAGCCAATGCTCGGCCCCGCCCATCCGGACGTGGCAGCAATGACTGACAGAGAATTCCTTCGAGAGTGAGAGACAATTGCGCCCGGACTTGAGCTTGTTGCATCGAGGGAAACACATCAATAATTCGGTTGATGGTTGAGACAGCCGAGTTTGTGTGCAGGGTGGCAAAGGTCAAATGACCCGTCTCTGCAATGCGCAGAGCCGATTCAATCGTTTCCAGGTCTCGCATTTCGCCGACCAGGACGACGTCGGGATCCTGACGCAAGGCCGTTCGTAAGGCCTGAGGAAACCCCTTCGTGTCAGCATTGACTTCACGCTGATTTACAATGCAGTTCTTGTGATTGTGAAGAAACTCGATCGGATCCTCAATCGTAAGAATGTGTTCGTGGCGGTCCCTGTTTATTTTATCGATCATCGCTGCCAGCGTGGTCGATTTGCCTGAACCAGTCGGGCCGGTGACCAATACAAGTCCACGCGGCTTAGTGCAAAGGTCCTTCACAACGGGTGGCAGACCGAGGTCTTCGAATGACTTGATCTCATAGGGAATGGCCCGGAAGACGGCGCCGACCGCCCCTCGCTGATTGAAGATGTTGGCACGAAAGCGTGAGAGACCTTTCACGCCAAAACTGAGGTCAAGCTCGAGATTCTCTTCAAAACGATGTTTCTGTGCATCGGTAAGAACCGAGTAAGCCAGTTGTTTAGTCTCGGAAGATGTGAGTGGCTTATACCCGTCTAGCGGCCGGACTTCGCCATGCACTCTCACGAGTGGCGGTGTGCCGGTCGTAACGTGAAGATCAGAGCCGCCAAGCTCCGAGAGTTTATGTAATAGTTCTGAGAGAGAAATTTGTGGTGGATTTTCCATTTGTTTTTCCTTTTGCCGAAAGACCGAGTTACAAAGGGCTTATGCTCACGAGCGAGGCCTATCTCGTTCGGCTGCTCTCCGTCGGATGAAAAGCCGCGATAAACTTCTCGGCATCAGACGCCAGGCGACCATTAAAGCCTCCAGCCGTTTGTGTCGTAAGCGAGTAAATCCGGCCGTTCGCTTGCGTAAAGTAAAAGTTCCAAACCTGCTCAGATTTGCCTTCACTTGCCGGAGTCTGAGCGATAACTTCAAAGACGCGTTGACCGCCAATGTCGCGCTGACGATCGTTAACTACCCAACCGCCGGCGCTGATCATCTTGTCGATGACACCGCGACGCAGGTCAGTTAACGGAACTCCGCCTAACATGTTTCGCTGATCTCGTCCAAGAGCCGGTCTCGAGGAGGATGCGATAGCTACAACGGCAAGCGTGGCGTGGGCTTCAGGCATTCCGCTCGCCGGAACGATCCGGAAGCTTGAAGTTCCATTGCTGGCTGCGCCAGGCGACCAACCGTTGGGCAAAGGCATGCCAGCAGTGCCGTCGCGATAAAGACTTTCAGAGGAGGTCGATGTTCCCGGCAGAGCGGCGTGGTTATCCGCGGTCTTCGCTGGCGGCATCGGAACCGCGCCGTTTCGCGCTGCAGCAACCAATGCTCTTCGCCTGGCTATCAAAGCCTGACGCCTCCGCATTAATGCGCGGTGACGTCGCCACCACGCGCGGGAATGATGATGAAAGCGATGCGATCCTGACGCAAATTGAGATCTCAGGTTATGAGCCGTGGATATTGCCAACGGAAGCATAACGATCATTGAAACCAGCAGACCTAATGACAAAGATATTCGACGCAACATAGTAATCACCCCTTTCACGCCACCGTTTCGCGAAGAACTTCTTCAATGGTGGTAACTCCGTTTCGTACCTTCTGTAAGCCGGATTCGCGAAGCGAGATCATGCCGTCCTCGATGGATTTCTTTCGCAGTTCAAGCGCCGAGGCTCCAATCAGGATTAGCTCGCGAATCTCGTCGGTTATTTCCATGACTTCGTACAGGCCAATTCGCCCCTTGTAACCCGTATCGTTACAACTCGAGCACCCTTTGCCTTTATAGGTTTTGAGTTTGCTTGCTTCTTCAGGCGCAAAACCGATTTCTTCGAGTACTTCAACCGGTGTGGGATGCTCTTTGCGACAGTCCTTACAAATTCGGCGGATCAGCCGCTGGGCCTGAATCAGGTTAACGCTCGTCGCGACCAGGAAAGGCTCGATGCCCATGTTCATAAGACGTGAGATTGTAGATGGGGCGTCGTTCGTGTGCAGAGTGGAAAGCACGAGGTGGCCGGTGAGTGCGGCTTTGATTGCGATTTCGGCGGTTTCGAAATCGCGGATTTCGCCGACCAGAATGATATTCGGGTCTTGGCGCAGGAAGGATCGCAGCGCTGCGGCAAAGTTAAGACCGATCTGCTCTTTCATCTGCACCTGGTTGACCCCAGGCAAATTGAACTCGACTGGATCCTCGGCGGTCATGATGTTCGTGTTGATCGTGTTGAGCGATTGCAATGCTGAATAGAGGGTGTTGGTCTTACCACTTCCGGTAGGACCGGTTACCAACACCATGCCGTATGGCTTAGTGATGTTGCGCTGAAACTTCACCAGAGATTCCGGCTCAAAACCGAGATTCGTCATGTCAAGCATGAGCTTCTCTTTGTCCAGCAGGCGAAGCACAACCTTTTCACCGAACAGCGTTGGCAGGGTCGAAACACGGAAATCGAGTTCACGCGAGCGCGAGTCCACCTTGACGCGAATCTTGATGCGACCGTCCTGAGGAAGACGCTTTTCAGATATATCCAGCTTGGACATGATCTTGATACGCGAAATCAGCGCATCGCGCATCTTCAGGGGCGGATGCATAACGTCATAAAGGACGCCGTCAATACGAAAACGAATACGCAACTCTTTCTCGTAAGGCTCGACGTGAATGTCGGAAGCGCCGCGTCGCAATGCATCGACCAAAAGGACGTTAACAAGGCGCACGACGGGTGCGTCTTCGCTCATGCGAGTGAGGCTGGAAAGATCGATTTCCTCGTTGTCTTCGAAGATTTCGACCTCGCTGGCGAGCGATTCCTGATCAAGGTCGAGATTGTCGAGAGAAACGAGGTCGGCCTGAGAGAAACCATTGCCGTTGACCCCATCAACACCAGCATCAGATACGGCAGCTAGTTCAATTTCGCGCGTGGTGCTGTAGTACTTGGCGATTGCTTGTTGGACACTTGCTTCGGCGACAACGACCGGCTCGACATTAAGTCCGGTCATGAACTTGATGTCGTCCATGGCGAATACATTCGTGGGATCGACCATGGCGAGCGTCAGAGTGGCGCCGACCCGTGATAAAGGCAGGACCGAATACTTCTGAGCAACTTCCTGGGGAATAAGGCGAAGGACAGGATCGGCGATGTCGAATAATTCGAGATTAACCGAAGGAATGCCGTATTGACGGGACAGAATTGCCGTAATCGTATCGTCCGAAACCAGCCCGAGCTTCACAAGATTAAAGCCCAACCTTCCGCCATGTTCGCGCTGATATTGGCCGACATTTGCTTCCGCGATTGCGATGTAGTCAGTAAATGGTGGGTTAGCCCGAGACTGGATGCAGGCTGGGGCAGATGGAGCTCGCGACGGCGGCATAACACCGTTGCAACGGCAATCTTAACGTTGAACATAAAGAGTGTCAACTAAAAACTTGTCCGTGAATGTCCCTGGATGCTGCTTGCTGGACAAACGTTCGAGGATATTCGACAATATTCGTACATGTCCGAATATTGAGAGGATAAGTAAATGGCAGTTACTGCACGGCAAAGAAAAGTCCTTGATTATATCGCCTACTATTTCGATATGCACCAGGAAGCGCCGACCATGGCTGAGATTGCAAAGCAGTTCGGCATGAGTTCATTAGCCAGCGTGCATCACATCGTTTCAATTCTCGAAAGAGAGGGATTGATTCGACGAATTCCGAATGTCAGCCGCGGAATTGAGCTGGTGAAACAGGAAACAGCTAATGACAATTATGAGATTCCTTTGCTCGGCATAGTAGCCGCTGGCCAACCGATCGAAGCAATATTGGATTACGAGAGAGTTTGCATTCCACGCGACATGGTAAGACAGAGTCGGATGTTTGCGTTGCGCGTGCGTGGCGATTCAATGATCGACGAGCAGATCCGCGATGATGACTATGTAATCATTCAGTCACAACAAACTGCTGAGAATGGTCAGACCGTTATTGCCTTAATCGACGGCAGCGACGCGACGGTCAAGCGATTTTATCGGGGTCGAAACCATGTGCGTTTAGAAGCAGCCAATCCGCGCTATAAACCGATTATTGTCAGGCCGCCCGATCGTCTGCAAATTCAAGGCGTCGTAGTCGGAGTGATTCGCAAATACAAGAATTGAATTTCAGATTCCAAATTTTCATATTGAATTGGGGACCAGCTGCTTTTTTCGGAATGCGTTTTCTGCTAATTGTTCTTTGATAGAACGCGCGCAATTTGTTTTAAGTCATCAATGAAGCGTCGCTTCTCGAGATGTCGAGTCTCGTCATCCGGAGCACGTAGAATCGCCGAAGGATGAACAGTAGCCACGATATAGGGCGCTAAAGTCGATTCGATAAACTGGCCACGTTGTTGACTAACCCTGAACTTTGGCCCCAATAAAGCCTGAGCTGCGGTCGCGCCGAGGCATACGACTACTTTGGGTTTAACCAGCGCAATTTCAGCCTCGAGCCATGGACGACATGCCGCAATCTCACGTGCGTTTGGTTTCTTATGAATGCGGCGTTTTCCACGCGGCTCCCATTTGAAATGCTTCACGACGTTGGTGACATAAGTTTGCGCACGATCAATTCCGGCTTCGGCCAAAGCATCATCGAGCAATCGGCCGGCGGGGCCAACGAAGGGCTTACCACTCAGGTCTTCTTCATTGCCGGGCTGCTCGCCGACAAAGAGTACTTCGGCGCGGCGAGTGCCTTCGCCGAAAACGGTCTGCGTCCCACGCTCCCAAAGGTCACAGGCTTTGCAATCGGCCGCAGCCTCCCGAAAAGCCGGCAACGTTTTTCGTTCGGGAAAGAACTCCGCAGCAGAACCTTCTGATTTCGGCTTCGCCATGATTTGTGAATAACGGATTACTATTATGAAACAGACACTCGCAAAAGCACAGATCGAAGCGAACATGACAAGCCGGTTCGGCGCTATCTTCACGCTCGGCGAAAAGCGTCCGGCGCATTTTATCTCTAGTGGAGTGCCAGAGATTGATATCCTAACGGGTGGAGGGCTGCCGCGCGGCGCAATCACGGAAATTGTCGGAGGCGCGTCATCTGGTCGCACAGGTTTGCTGTTATCGGCGTTGGCTTATGCCACTGCGAATAGTGAAACCTGTGCGCTGGTCGATACCAGCGATAGCTTTGATCCTGCCTCGGCGGGAATTGCTCAAGTGGATTTTAAGCGCTTGTTGTGGGTTCGTTGTGGCAATAGTTTGGAACGAGCCTTCAAGGCGACGGATCTTTTGCTACAAAGTGGTGGTTTTGGTTTGATTGCGCTAAACCTCGCCGACGTGGCGGCAGAATACGCACGACGAATAATCTCGTCGTGGTGGTTTCGTTTTCGCCGGGCGATTGAAAGCACGCCAACGGCGTTGACGGTGATTACGCCGGTAGCTTGTGTTCGCTCGTGCGCTTCGATGGTTTTGGAGATGAAAAGTGACGGGGCGATATGGCCTGGTACTAGGCCATTAACTTTGGAAAGCACTGAAATGAAATGTGGAGATGAGTCGTCGAAAATGCATCAACTTTCATTGGTCTCTCCTTCTCGATCCAACCGATATCAGTCATTCCTAACCCATTCTTATTTGCTGCGCGCAATTAATGTAAAAGTAAAACTGGCGAAGCCCGCTGTTTGGACTCAAGGCTCAGTTAGATTTCAGCATGTCTCATAGAGGGGCTCGATTCCTTGACACTCTTCGTAGATCTTCGTTAATCTTCGACTGTATTTTATTTCCCTAAAAAACACTCTGCGAACGCAGGATTTTAACCGATGTTTGCCTGCATTTATGGACAAATTACCCCTGAAAATGACCTTGACGGAAACTGCGGATTACTTGTCGAAGGTACGTCTTTCGTAAATCTAGCATTCAGTTTCTCACCGTTAGTCGAACAAACGACCCCGGATACAGTTGTCCTTGATATCGAAGGGCAAGAACTGCTCTTTGGCTCACCACTTGATCCGAAGCAAGCCGCGCCAGCGAATGATGATATCTGGTGGGCGCATAAACTGGCCAACGAAATTACCCAGCGCGCTGTTCAAATAGGATTAAAAGTTAATGTTGCTGTGGCGTCAAACCCTGACGCGGCAATTCATGCAGCAAGGGCATTCAAAGGGATCACTGTCATTCCTCGTGGGGAAGAACTTATACGTCTGGGAAATCTGTCATTAAAGTTGCTCGATTGCTCACTTGCCATGATTGAGAAAGATAGCGCTCAGGAAATTCGTGAGACGGTCGAACTTTGGGGAGTTCGGACATTCAGTGATTTCGCGAGATTACCGCTGCCAGGGATCGCTCAGCGACTAGGGCAGGAAGGTGTGCGATTGCACAAACTGGCGCAAGGTAGAAGCGAACGTCATCTTGTTTTAGTTCAACTGCCTGCCGGCTTCAAACAGTCATTGGAGTTAGAGCACCCGATCACAGAGTTGGAGCCGCTGTCTTTTATTCTGGCTCGTTTACTTAATCAGCTTTGCGCGAATCTGAACGCACAGGGACTGGCAACGAATGAACTACGCTTGCAACTTAAACTGGAAAACAAAACGGTGCATGAGCGAACGATTACTTTGCCGGTTCCGATGCTAAATCCAAAAACGTTTCTGCGTTTGTTTTTGCTTGACCTGGAATCGCATCCACCAAAAGTACCAGTCACCGCAGTTGTGCTGGCGGCGGAACCGGCAAAGTCACGAGTATTGCAGAACGGCCTATTCATTCCGCCGGCTCCAGAACCGGAAAAGCTTGAACTGACACTAGTGCGATTAGCAAAGCTAGTGGGCGCAAATAACCTCGGCTCACCTGAGCTTTTGGACTCGTATCGGCCAGACTCCTTTCGCATGAAGCGGTTCGACATTGCAGGTATTAACAAAAAGAGGATTTTCAGGCCGCAATCCGCAATCCGCAATCAGCAATGTGTCATAGGTTTCAGAAGGTTTCGACCGCCATTGCCCGCACAAGTAGTCACCGCATTTGAGCAGCCGATGCGAATTAGCGCACGCAATGCTAATGCGCCTTGTATGGTACAGGGAAACATTTTACATGCCTCTGGCCCATGGAGAACCTCGGGTGACTGGTGGCGTGCGGACGTGTGGGCCAGAGATGAATGGGACGTGGCAGTCTTTGATTCAACTAGTCAGAGCGAAATACTGTGTCGGATTTATCGTGACCTGACCCGTGAAGGATGGTTTGTGGAAGGAATGTATGACTAAGAAAAGTAGGCAGAAAGCAGAAGGCAGAAGGCAGTGGGAGCTACTAATATAAATGTCGGGTAATATAAAAGTCGGGAAAAACGGTAGGCAAATGCCTGCTGCTCACCGCTCACTAGCCACTAATTATATTGAATTGCATTCACGGTCGGCGTTCAGTTTTCTCGAAGGTGCTTCGACACCGGAAGAACTAATCGCGGCATGCGTCGAACTGAAAATGCCGGCAATGGCGTTGTTGGATCGCAACGGCTTGTATGGCGTGCCGCGGTTTCATCTGGCAGCGGAAAAGGTCGATATAAAAGCGCATATCGGTGCTGAAATATCAGTCCAAAGTCCAAAGTCCAAAGTCCAAAGTCCGGCTCAGAACAAACAGACATTGGACATTGGACGTGAGACATTGGAGTCGAACAATAAAGTCGCGTCAATTCCTCTCCTGATCCGCAATCGTGCCGGCTATAAAAATCTTTGTCGCCTGATCACTTTGATGAAGCTGCGGGTACCAAAGCATGCGAAACCGGGCGAGTGCGCGGTGACGCCAGATGAATTAGCGGCGCATGCGGAAGGATTGATTTGTTTGACGGGCGGAGATGATGGGGTGCTTCGATTTAATCAGCAGGGAGACACGGAGTGCGTGAAACCGCAGAGAAATGCAGAATGGCTGCTGGATGTCTTCGGCAAAGGAAATGTTTATGCTGAGTTGCAGCGCCATTTCCAGCGTGCAGAAGAAGCGCGCAATCAATCGGTGATCGAGATCGCCCGTCGATTGAAACTACCATTACTAGCGACGAATGGAGTTGGTTATGCCGCGCGCGCGCAAAGACAAGTGGCGGATGTGTTCATTTGCATTCGCAATCACGTGCAACTGGAAACTGCAGGGCGGCTGTTAGCCATCAATTCGGAACGGCATGTGAAATCCGCAGAAGAAATGGCGCGACTGTTTGCTGATTTACCTGAAGCGATTGCTAATACGGCGGAGCTTTCATCGCGGTTGGAATTCACCATGCAGGATCTGGGTTATGAATTTCCCAAGTATCCCGTGCCTACGGGCGAGACAATGACATCGTTTTTGCGCCAGCGAACTTATGAAGGGGCGCGTTTGCGCTACACAGGGCGGAACGGCTCGCCAACTTTCGAACACGCACGAAAACAAATCGAACATGAGTTGAAGCTAATCGAAAAATTGAAACTCGAAGGTTACTTCCTGATCGTTTGGGACATTGTTCAGTTTTGTAAGCGCAATGGAATTCTGATCCAGGGTCGTGGTTCGGCGGCGAATAGCGCCGTTTGCTATTCGCTTGGCATTACCGCAGTCGATCCAGTCGGGATGGAACTTTTGTTCGAACGTTTTCTTTCAGAAGAGCGTGGCGAATGGCCCGATATTGATCTCGATTTGCCCAGCGGAGACCAGCGCGAGCGCGCGATTCAATACGTATACGAACGTTATGGCAAACTCGGAGCGGCGATGACTGCGAATGTGATTACTTATCGCGGACGTTCGGCGGCACGCGAAGTCGGCAAAGTGCTTGGGTTTGATGAAGAAACCCTGACGCGTTTGTCGAGTCTCGTGCACACATGGGAGTGGAAAGATCCGAAAGATACGACTGAGCGACAGTTCAAAGACGCCGGACTCAACCTGCGTGATCGGCGTATTAAAAAATTCTTCCAGCTTTATCTCGCGGTTCAGGATTTGCCGCGTCACTTAGGCCAGCATTCAGGCGGCATGGTGATTTGTCAGGGACAACTTGATTCGGTTGTTCCGCTCGAGCCAGCGGCAATGCCCGGCCGCGTGGTGGTTCAGTGGGACAAAGAAGATTGTGCCGATCTCGGTATTATCAAAGTAGATTTGCTGGGCCTGGGAATGATGGCGGTGATTGAAGAATCGATTCGAATCATTCGTGATGATTACGGAGAGGAAATTGATCTGGCTCATCTGCCGCCGGACGATAGTTCGGTTTACGCGGCGCTGCAGCAGGCTGACACGATCGGAATGTTTCAAATCGAAAGCCGCGCGCAAATGTCATGTCTGCCACGTCTGCGACCGCAAAAGTTTTACGACATCGTCGTACAAGTCGCGATCATTCGCCCCGGTCCAATTGTCGGCAATATGGTCCATCCTTATCTGAAACGCCGGCAAGGAAGGGAGCCGGTCAAGTATCCGCATCCTTCGCTCGAGCCGGTTTTGAAGCGCACGCTCGGAGTGCCGCTGTTCCAGGAACAATTGCTCAAAATGGCGATGAGCTGCGCAGGCTTTAGCGGCGGTGAAGCAGAAGAACTTCGTCGCGCGTTCGGCTTCAAACGATCAGAAGCGCGGATGAAAGAAGTCGAAGTCAAACTACGACGCGGCATGGAGCGCAACGGCATCTCTGGCCAAGCACAGGACGAGATTGTGCAATCAATAACATCATTTGCTCTTTACGGTTTTCCCGAATCACACGCGGCCAGCTTCGCGCTCCTGGCTTACGCCAGTGCTTATCTCAAATGTCATTATCTGGCGGCGTTTACCGCGGCTACGCTCAACAACCAGCCGATGGGTTTCTATCAGCCGTTTACGATCATTAAGGACGCACAGCGACATGGTTTGAAAGTCAAACCAGTGGACGTGACGCGATCGAATTGGGAGTGCACGATTGAAAGCGAAACAGCGCAAGTTGACAACTTGCGCCACCAGCTTCGTCTCGGCCTGCGATGTGTCAAAGGCTTACGCGAAGAAGCCGGCCGCGCAATTGTGCGCGAGCGCGTGAAGCGCTCGTTTACCAGCATCGATGATTTGCACAATCGCGTGCCGGAATTAAGAAAAGATGAGCTGCGAAAGTTGGCGGCGGTGGGAGCCTTGAATTTCATACGAACCATAAGTCCAAAGTCCAAAGTCCAAAACCCAGAGCCTGCCTCGGAAAAACCGGCCCTGGACCTTGCACCATGGACATTGGACAAGAAACAGACGTCAAATCGTCGCGATGCACTGTGGCAAATCGAACGTGTGGCGCGCGCGGCAGGTCCGCTGTACGAAGCAATTGAAGAAAATGGCCGTTCGCCGCTGGCAGCAATGACGCTTAATGAACGTTTGAATGCGGATTTGCGCGGCACGGGATTAACGATTGGACGTCATCCGATGGCGTATCAACGTGCATGGCTCGACACAAAGAATGTTGCACGTGCGATTGATTTGAAGAGCATGCGGAACGGAATAGCCGTACGGGTGGCCGGCTGGGTGATTGTGCGTCAGCGTCCGGGAACAGCGAAAGGATTCGTGTTTCTAAGTTTGGAAGACGAGACGGGAATTGCGAACATCATAATCACGCCGCAGCTCTTCGAAAAGAACCGGCTGGCGCTGGTTGACTATCCGTTTCTGCTAATCGAAGGCATATTGCAGCACCAGGACAATGTTATTTCAGTGAAAGCAAAAAGCGTCGAGCCGCTTCAACTCAAAATCGAAAATACTGGCTCGCACGATTTTCATTAGAAAAAAGGGCACGGTGCCGCGCCCTTTTTCGTCATCAATGACAGGCGGGCAGCAGCGCGGCTCTAAACGCAATGGACCAAACTATGGCCGCCGGCGCCGCGAGGGAGTTGTTGTCTTTTCCGGAACCACGTTCTCGGTGTTTTTCAACTCGGTAAGAAGTGCCTTCGCATCATTCTTGAACTTATGCGTGTCCGGAGCCTTGTCAACAAAGTGCTGCAGATAGTTTGCGGCTTCCTGAAACTTCGCTTTGTCACCAGTACTGTAAAGTGCCAATCCTGCGCCCAGATTTGCATCCGGATCGTCCGGATTCGCAGCCAGAATTTTCTGGTATTCCAGGACGGCCTTATCACCAGCGCCCGCGTCCAGCAGCATCTGCGCCAGATCCAGTTGAGCCTTGGCTTTCCTCGTGGCGTCAGTTTCAGCGGCTATGTAATCCTGAAATGCGGCGATACCGGCATCTGCCTGGCTCGGATCCGCCTTTGATACAAACAAACGCATCGCTTCAGCTCTGGCAGCCAACGCGTAATACTTATTGGTCGCTTGCTGTTTCTGCTCGTTCGGGTCCGTTTTTGCGGGTTCGTTTTTTACCAGCTCAGCTGCTTTGGTGGCAGCCTCGGCTGCAGCCTTGAAATCAGCCTTCGCAGATTCCAAACCCGAGGTCTTGGCGGTTTCATCCTTGGACTGGATTGCGGCGTTGAATCGATCTACGCCGCGGGCGCGCAGCGCTACGGATTTGTTAGCCAGAAGGGATGCTTGCTCAGCATCAGCCGCGAGGCCGATGTCGTACTGCTTGATGGCTTCATCGTAGTTCTTTGCCGACAGGGCGGTGTTACCAGCCTTGAAAGCTTCGCCAACTATCTTATTGATCGACTCGGCCTTCGTGTTTTTCTCTTCGATCTCTTTGTTTTTGGCAATCAGCTCTTCGCCCTTCGCTTTGTCCGCAGCGCTTTCGCTGCCCCTGGGCGTGGCTGCACTATTACCAGTGTTACCGGCTGCGACTTTCTTGACGTCATCGGCAGTTAGGCGGCGCCCATCGCCAGGCGAGAGAACAATTTCGTAATCAATATCACGTCCGGCTTTTACCCCACCTTGATAGGTAGGCGCTGCATTGGGCATGCTCACCGCGATGATATAAGTCCCGACGAAAGGTAGACCCGCATAAACGAACTCGCCATTCTTATTCGCTTTAGTGGGGTAGCTTCCGGGCAAGTCAACGCGATAGACGTCCACTTGTGCGCCAGCAGCCTTGACTGTTGTGCCATCGGCTTGCTTGAACAAAACATGACCGCGCAATTGCCCAGTCTGGCCCGCGGCCGCAATCGCACTAAAGATTAATACGGCAATCGCGATGGTTGAGGTGAAGAGATAAGAACGACGCATTGGGTATTCCTCCAAAGAATTTGTGGCGCCTGTCGGAATGGCCAGCATTAAGATGCCATTGACTTGCAACAAGTTGTAGCGGCTAACCCGCCCTTACGTTAATAAGCCCAGGCATCACTGTCAAGCATAGGGAATTGGATCCCGAACACCAGCCTCGAGGAAGGCGCGCAGCCGGAGTGCACACGAATCGCAGTGACCGCAAGCACGCTCTTCCGACTGATAGCATGACCACGTGAGTTCCAGCGGCGCCGCCAGTTCCAAACCCCGCTGGACAATCTGTGATTTCCGCATCTCGATCACCGGAGTAAGGATGCGGATTCGCGTTTCCGGCCTGGTGCCAACTTCGATTGCGCGCTCAAATGCGTCATAGAACTCAGGGCGGCAGTCGGGATAGCCGGAGGAATCTTCAGCTACAGCGCCGACGTAAATTGACCGTGCGGCGATTACTTCCGCCCAGCTGGTGGCGATAGAAAGCAGATGGGAATTGCGAAATGGAACATAACTTGTCGGAATCTCGCGCGATACGAGATCAGCTTCGCTTACCGGGATCTTTGGATCAGTGAGGGAGGAGCCGCCGATTTTCGTCAGATATTCGACGGAAACTGCCAGCCTTTGCCGGACGCCGAAATAGTCGGCAAGGTCAGTAAAGGCGCGACGTTCACGAGCTTCTGTGAGCTGACCGTAGGAAACGTGGAGAAAAGCAAGTTCATCGTTTTCCTGGCGCGCGATTGCCGCCGTAACGCACGAATCCATACCACCGGAGACTAGACAAACCGCTAAGGACGAATGGTGAGGGATCGCGGATGAACTAAGCTTCGGTTCTTCTTCCAACACCGCTTCGTTGCTACCACCCATAAGTGCCTCTTCTCAAGAGGATTGATTTACAGACCTCCTGTCATTCAGCCTTCAGCCTTCAGCCTTCGGCTTTAATTTTTTCACACGCCGTGAATGTCCGGTCCCCAGATATACTTGTGCAGCTGTAATTGCATCCGCAGGTCCATTCCACTCTCCGTGATCCAGCGTGCCAGTTCTTCCAAATCGATCCGGTCCCAGGCCGGAGATATTAGAACAGCCTTCGTGCGGTTTTGAAGGTCGCGTTCGCGAATGATTTTTAAGGCAAAGTCCCAATCGGCACGGTCTGTAATTACGAACTTTACTTCATCGAGGTGCGCGCGCAGCAGATCGAGATTAGCCCAGTGATTTCTTCCCGCCTCGCCAGAGCCCGGGCATTTAATATCGAGAATGATCTTGGCTCGCTTATCAAGCTCTGCGGTGGAAACATAACCACCGGTCTCGATCAAAACCTCATAGCCTTCGTCGCACAATCTGGTAACCAGGTCGAAAGCTTCAGATTGCGCCAATGGTTCGCCACCGGTGACTTCCACCAAACGGCATCCGAAGTCGCGCACTTTCTGCATCACGTCGTCAATCGAAAGGTGCTCGCCCCCAGTGAAGGTATACTCGCTGTCGCACCAGACGCAACGCATGGGACAACCGGTCAAACGCACGAAGGTGCAAGGCCGCCCGGCATGCGTCGATTCTCCCTGAATCGAGCGAAAAATTTCAGTAACGCGAAGCACAATAGGATTTTAGATTCTGGCCCTGCGGTTGTCGATTTCGGTTTAGAGTACCGACTTTACTCGGGCTTTGCTATTTCGGGCCAACAGCCCAACTGAAGTTGTTACTCTAAACTTGTTACGCCGGCAACCAAAGGCTGGGCGCCTCATCAAATGGTCAATATTTGATTTTAAAGATCGTGATAGCATAAGAGAGATTCTTCGAGCTGATTCATTATTCTTTGAGCCGCACAAACGACCAAATTGAGAACCTAAGCTTGTCGGGCGCAACTCGTTTATTGGCGCGCGCTGCCAACGCTCGCGGCGTGGAGGCACCGAAGCTCGCGGTCCGGTTGCAGGCGGCGGTCGAGAAATACGTGCTGAAGACTACTCCCAGGGCGAAATCCGAAGAGATCAATAAATTCCTCGACGGCTTGCATGCCGACGATCTGTGTCTGGTAAGCGCGTGTGAGCGCGGAGACGCAAATGCATGGAATGATCTCTTCGAAGCTTATGGCGCGACCGTCCGCTCGGCGGCGCGTGCCGCCAGTTCGAATGAGGCAATGGCCGACGATCTGGCCCAATCCATTTGGGCTGAGCTGCACGGACTCAAGGCTCGGGACGATGGGCGACCAGCGGGCAAGCTTTCTTATTACTCCGGAGCAGGTTCACTCGGCGGATGGTTACGCGCAGTTGTTGGTCAGTTGGCGATCGATCGGCATCGGCGTGAGGCCCGATTGATCCAAACTGAAGAGGACGCCGATCTGGATCGCCTGGCGCGCGATTCTGAGACTGAGCCAAAGCCGTTTAGTTTGTTTCATTCGTCGCCCAGTCCTGAAGAAACGCTGACCAACGATTTGGCAGCGGTCGACGTCGAAAACGCCATGGCGCAGGCGTTGGCTGCTCTGGATCCCGAGGACCGTCTGCTGATGAAGTTATATTACTTCGACGGCTTGCGTCTACGCGAAGCCGGAGCAGTGCTGGGAGTTCATGAAGCAACCGCCAGCCGCCGGCTTACGCGCATTCATGGAGAAGTGCGCAAGCGCGTCGAAGGAATTTTGATGAACGTACATGGCTGGACGCAATCAGAAGCAGAGCGTTGCTTATCGGAAATTACGGCACACTTGCAAATGGAGATTGAACCGCTGCTGACTTCGCAAGCCGATTCGACGTTGCAAGGCTCGCCGGCCGGTGGGGGATGAAAGCATGGCATTGCGATTAAATCGCGACCGTTTCGCAAGTTGTTACCGGCACGCTCGTTCATCGAACAGGTAGCGGCGATTGACTGTGAAGGAATCAAGTGACACCTAACGATGCACAAATAGACATACTGTTGCGGCAATTTGCGCAACGCGCGAAGCCGGACCTTGTCGCAGAACATCTGGACGCCGATGAGCTGAATGCTTTCGCGGAAGGCACTTTGCCGACTGCGACGCGGTCACGATATGTCTCGCATCTTTCTGATTGCAAGGATTGCCGCAAGATAGCGACCCAGTTAATAAGTGCCTCTGGCTCAGCCGCGACGATTGGCGTGGCGCAACCACGGGAGACGGAAACGATTTCCTGGCGCGAGAAGCTTAATAGCTTCTTCGCGCCGCAGAGGCTACGCTACGCAGCTTTTGCAGTTGTACTGGTTGCCGCTGCGGGCGTTACTTTTCTGGCGCTGCGGCGTCAACCTCGACAGTTATCGGTGGCAAGAACCGCGGCGCCCGCTCAAACGGAAGTCGCCGTGAAGCAAGATCAAGTACCGACATCGGAAGGTGATAAGAGTTCGGCCGCCATCGCAAAAGGATCGCCTTCAGTTTCTCAGCCTCGTCAAACGTCCAGCTCCGATCTAAAAACCGAGGAGTCGAAGGTTGCCGAGAATGCTCCGGCGCCGAAACCCTTGAACGAACTGCCGAGCAAACCCGCGGTCGCCGCTAATCAGACTGCGGAACTTCCCAAGACGCAAGCCTTGCCATCTTTTGCGCCGCCACCTCCCGGTGAGGCAGAACGCGCCGAAACGAGATCGCGCGCGCAGCAAAGCGTAGGCGGCATCGCCGGTCCGCGTAAGGATGAATCGTCCACGAACAAGTTCAAGGCGATGGAGCAAGCGCGAGCGGGGGATATTCCGAGAGATCGCCGTGTCGAAGAAAACAAAACCGCGGCGGCAAACCAACCGGCGATAAGCGGTAGAAGAGACGTCGATGAGAAGGCAGCAGCTTCCCGGCGAGAATTGGACAGTGCGACCGCGACAGCGCGAAGTACTAACGAAAGTCGGATCGCAACATTAAGTAAGCGGCCTCGCGCAGCCACGGGCCGCGCGGAGGCCGAAGAAGCGCCCGAAACGCACGCTGGTGGCCGCAAGTTCCGGCGCCAGGGAAGTGTCTGGGTCGATACGAAATTCAAGTCTTCGATGTCCGTAAGAAACATCTCCCGCGGTTCGGACGAATACGGCGCGCTCGATGCACGAATTCGCTCCATTGCCGAGCAGCTTGGCGGCGAAGTCATCGTCGTATGGAAAGGTAAAGCCTACCGAATTCACTGATTCGATGCGGGCAGTAGCCCGACCAACCGGGGTCCCCGCGCGGGCAGCCCGCGTGGGGTGGTCGATAGGGAGGGCTTCTAACGCGCTGAAAGACCATCTATCAGAACTAGTGAACCTAGCGGCACAGTCTGCCGTATTCACCCTTGGAAAATAGGAATAGCGAAATTCGAAGGTGCGGTCGTTTACTATTCGCCATTCACGATTTACTATTCACCAATATGTTTTGTCCCTCTTGTGGCAGTGAAAATACGATCGAGTTGCCGTACTGCAATCGTTGCGGTGCGAACTTAAGCGCGCTCACCACGCAGCCGGAGATCGTCCAAGTCAGTGTTACGAAGCCCGCCCTGATTATTGGATCTATACTTGCCATCTTTACTCTTGGCGGATTTGGCGCGCTGATAGGCGGCGCGCTGAGCCTGGCGACGGTGGTTCACGGAAATGATCCGCTGATTGCTGTAATCTTTTTCGGAATGATCATTATCCTGACCGTCGATGTCTTTTTGGTGCGACAGCTATCCAAGCTAATCAACGCGTCGCTGTCATCAAGTGTCCAGGCGCCGAAGCGGCGGAACGCTTTACCAAATCGCCCGGCGGTCGAGCTTCAGCAACCACTTACCGGCCGCCTGCAACAAGCCCCGAGCGTTACAGAAAACACTACGCGATTCTTCGAGCCCGGTTATCGCGCGCCCTCCGAAACCGAAAGTCGATCTTCCAAGCAAGATATCGAGAGATAAGAACCAGAAGCTCGACCCGAGTAGTTGCGCCTCACAGACTCTGTTGGTAGAGTCTCGTCCATTCCAAAGACGAGGTGCTGCCAATGCGTCTTCTTCTGGGAAATTACCCGACACTCCATCTACTTCCGGTTCGCGCAATGGTGGTACTTCTCGCAGCGTTGGTGATCCCCGGTTCGCCGGCCCAGGTAAGCCAACGCACGAGGAACAACGGAGTATCCACACGACGCGATCCGCAAATCGCAAAGATACTTTTCCAGATAGATGAACGCAATATCGAACGTACGATTCGCAAACTCGTAAGCTTTGGCACGCGCAACACGCTTTCCGAGCAGAGCGATCCCAATCGTGGAATTGGCGCCGGTCGTGACTGGCTTTACGCCGAATTTCAAAAGGTAGCGGCTCAGTCTGAAGGACGAATGACCGTCGAGAAACAAACATTCGAACAACCAAAAGCGGCGCGCGTTCCGCAGCCGACGATGTTGACGAACATCATCGCCACGCTGAAGGGCGCGCAACCCGAATCAGTGAATCGCGTCTATGTTGTCAGCGGCCATTACGACTCCATGTGCACCAGCCCGACCGACGCGAAGTGCGATGCGCCCGGCGCCAACGATGACGCTTCCGGTACGGCGGCGGTTCTGGAAATGGCGCGAGTGATGGCGAAGTATAAGTTTGATGCAACCATCATTTTCATGACCGTGGCCGGTGAAGAGCAGGGATTGCTCGGCTCCACTCATTTTGCGGAAGAAGCAAAAAAGAACAACATGGATATTGAAGCCATGTTCACGAACGATATCATCGGCAGCTCGCTCGGCGGCAATGGCGTCCACGATCCGCACGCGGTGCGCGTTTTTTCCGAAGGAGTGCCGTCGAATGAAACGAGCCAGGAAGCTACGACCCGCCGCAGCGTCGGTGGCGAGAACGACTCGGCCTCGCGTCAGCTCGCGCGATTCATCAAAGAGACCAGCGAGCGTTACGTGACGTCGATGAAGGTTTGGATGATCTATCGCCGCGATCGTTACGGGCGCGGTGGCGACCATCAACCGTTCCTCGAGCGTGGTTATACCGCCGTTCGTTTCACTGAGCCGAATGAGAACTACCATCATCAACATCAGAACGTGCGCATTGAGAACGGCGTTCAGTACGGCGATCTGCCACAGTTTGACGACTTCAATTACATTGCAAACGTAGCGCGCGTGAACGCTGCATCGTTAGCAGAACTGGCGCTCGCTCCTGTGGCTCCGAAAAATGTTGGCTTAAAGACGGACCTATCCAACGACTCCGAATTTAAGTGGGACGCGAATAAGGAACCAGATCTTGCCGGTTATGAAATAGTCTGGCGCGACACGACTTCACCGGTATGGACAAACGCGCGGGCAGTCGGAACCGTCACCAGTTACACAATGAAAGGGATGTCGAAAGATAACTATTTTTTCGGCGTGCGCGCCATCGACAAGCAGGGACACCGAAGTCCGGTTACTTATCCGCGTCCCGCTCCTCGACGGCAGGGAGCCACGCCTCTGCCAGGCGTCTGACTGCCTAATCTTTGCCGCGCGTTTTTAGCTGCGACGGCTAGAACGTGTGCGAGGTCTTTTTGCCGTTTCGGATACGCTGTGCCAATCCGTCATACTGATCACCTTAGCGTTTTCGAGGTAGGCGGACTTCTGTTCTTTGCGCCAGAACTCGTCAACGCGGGCATAGTGAATCTTGGTTGTCATCTCTTGAGCCCTTCCTCACGGTCGGGCTACTGCCCCGATTGGCTCCGGATCACCGCGGAGCGCTGAAAGATGGTAGCCAGGGGTAAGCGCTGTTTCAGCGCGCCACCCCTGGTCAATGTAAATAAATCAACCGCACCCTGAAGGGGTGCCAGAACTCATCGCGCCCCTACAGGGCGCGCGGAATATTTCATTAACGCGACCCAGGGGCGGCGCGCCGAGCGCTTGCCCCTGGCTACCTTCTGTTGCCCTTTCAGGGCATTTTCCCTTGCCATTCCCGTTTGGGCGGCGCGCCTGCCCCTGGCTACCTTCTGTTGCCCTTTCAGGGCATTTTCCCTTGCCATTTCCGTTTGCGCCGACCCCGCTACGTTTCCTCACAAATAGATTGATGCTCACCCCTACCTGAATTCCGAAAACATTGTGCGTCGTTCCCGACAACTTCGGATTCTTTCGCACGTTGCCACCCAGGTCGAGGATATAAATCTCGTCAAAGTCCTGCGCCAGATGTTTGCGCATTCCGTCAAACGCCAACGCAGACCGCACCGCGCCTTCGTGGGACACACCAAGATTCTTGAACTGACGCAGAGCTTCGAAATAGTTCTTGACTTGCTTGTGGGTCGGCTTGAGGTTGAGTCTATCCATAGGCTCGGAGGAACCATCGGCATCGGGCTGCGTGGAACCTGTACACTATAACGGCACTGACAAACTTGAACAATCCCTATCATGGCCGGCAACAGGGTTGTCATCTGCCCCGATAACTTCTAAGATTTACTCGACCAATAGCGATTTTGATGCGTCTAAAACGACGTGAAGATAGGTAAACGCCCTTGATATTTCCGTAGCATAAAACCAGGATCTGAAAGCTATGAAACGCAAAAACAGTCAATCGGGAACTTCGTCACTCGGCCGCCGAGTGGCGGCATTGGTCTCTCTCGCCGCATTGCTGGCGAGCACTTTCGCCCTGGGCATTAGCGCCCAGAGCATGAAAGCCAAATCCAGCCAAAAGGTAGCCAGGCTCGGCGAAGAGCAACGCATTCTGCATGTGCTGAATCGGCTCGGATTCGGCGCGCGGCCCGGCGATGTCGAACGGATGAAGGCAGTGGGTGTCGATAATTACATTATGCAGCAGCTCTATCCCGAGAAGATCAATGATTCGGCGACTGAAGCGAAGTTGCAAAACCTCGAATCCCTGCGAATGAGCACGGCAGAGCTTTACGAGAAATATCCTCAGCCGGGGCAGTTGCTGCGACAGCTTCAGCAGCGCGGTGCCTTACCGGCCGATTTGGCGGCTGCGCGTGACAATCGTGCGAAGGCTGGAGCGAATGCCGCGCCGAATACGAGCGTGCAAAAGAGCGGAGAAGCGATGGCGGGCGAAATGCAGGGTCCCGCAACAGCGAAACCGAATGAGACAGCGAAGAATACCCCGGCTGCTGCAAACAACGACGCGAATCCGATGAACAATGCGGAATATCGGAAAGCCGTCTATGAATATTACAAAGAGAACAATCTGCGGCCTGCGCAGTTCATAACCGGCGAGCTGCAAATGTCGCGCATTCTGCGCGCCGTCTATAGCGAGCGACAGTTGCAGGAAGTGATGGTTGATTTCTGGACGAACCACTTCAATGTGTTCGACGGCAAAGGCGCCGACCGCTGGCTGCTGACTTCGTATGACCGCGACACGATCCGTCCGAACACGCTGGGAAAGTTCTACGATCTGCTGCTGGCTGATGCTAAGAGTCCGGCGATGCTTTTCTATCTCGACAATGTCCAAAGCGTCAGTCCGAGTCCGCAGCAACAACCAGCCATGCGGCCCTTGGCCCAAATTATGCGGGGCAGAAATCCGATCTCGATGTCGAACAGCCCGCAGCAACAGCAGCCGCAGAAGCAACAACAGCGGCGCGGCATTAACGAAAACTACGCGCGCGAATTGATGGAGCTGCACACGCTTGGTGTCGATGGCGGCTATACACAAAAAGACGTGCAGGAGGTGGCACGTTGCTTTACTGGTTGGACGATAGTCGCACCGCGCGGTGGCGGCATAGCAGCCAATGCCATCCTGAACGGTAGGATGACTGAGATGTTGCGCGAGTATGCAGGCACGTTTCGTTTTAATGCGCGAGTGCATGATGACGGCGAAAAGATTGTGCTTGGTCAAAAGATTCCCGCGGGCGGTGGCATGAGCGATGGTCTGGCCGTACTCAATATTCTAGCTCATCACCCGTCAACAGCGCGCTTTATCGCCACGAAGTTGGTGCGGCACTTCGTCTCGGATGATCCGCCGCCGGAGCTGGTTGAGCGCGTGTCGCAGACTTTCCTGAAAACTGACGGCGATATTCGCGAAGTTTTGAAAGCGATTTTCTTCTCGCCCGAGTTCAATTCCGCCGAAGCTTATCGAGCGAAGATCAAGCGACCGTTTGAATTGGTGGTCAGTGCAGTGCGAACGCTCGGAGCGGATACGAATGGCGGACCGCAACTGCACCAATGGATAGCGCGCATGGGCCAGCCACTCTATGGGTTCCAGACCCCGAACGGTTATTCCGATGTCGCAGAGAACTGGGTCAACACCGGAGCGTTGCTTGAACGGATGAACTTCGCATTGGCGCTGGCTAGCAACCGCATCGCGGGTACGCGCGTGGATTTGTCGCGCTTTGTGGGTGAAACCACGGACAGCAAGTCGCTTGACAAGAACCAGGTCCTTAATCGATTTGTCGGGCTGATTGTCGGCGGTGAGATTTCTGCGCAAACACGCGAGACTCTTTTGAAGCAACTAAGCGACGAGACGGCCGTGCCGCCAAAGGCGCCGCCCGCACAAACGGCAGTGAACAATGTCCCGGCGAATCCTTTTGAAACCGGATTCCAAATGGGCGTCGGGTTCGTGCAGCAGGGTGGAGGTGCGTCACCACGCCCGCAGCAGGTGGCCGGTGTCAATCCCGCGACTATTAATAATCCGATCGTGAGAATGGTGGGACTAATCCTTGGATCACCGGAGTTTCAACGACAGTGAGCTCGGTACTTGGTGCTTGGTACTTTGTACTTGGTGCTTCGCGTTAGGACAGATTCAACAACGGATAGAGGTCAAAGTACAAAGTACAAAGTTTGAGGGAGACGAACATGGCTATGAATCGCAGATACTTCATCAAATCTGGTGGCATCGCGCTCGCTTCATTCGGAGTGATGACTACCGCTCCAACATTTCTCAAGCGGGCGCTGGCGGAAACTGTTACCAGCGGCGGCCGGCGCAAGACACTGATTGCAATTTTTCAGCGCGGCGCAGTGGATGGATTGAATGTGGTCGTCCCGTATGCCGAGCACTCGTACTATGACCTGCGCCCGAACATTGCGATACCGAAGCCCGATGGCGGCGCCGAATCAGCGATCAATCTCGACGGTTTTTTTGGCCTGCATCCGGGTTTGCAGCCGTTCAAGCCGCTGTGGGATTCGAAGCGCCTCGCGATTGTGCACGCGTCCGGATCGCCGGATAACACGCGCTCGCATTTCGACGCGCAGGACTATATGGAGTCGGCGACGCCGGGCGTGAAGTCTACCCAGGACGGCTGGCTCAACCGCTTTCTGCAAGTCAAAACTGATCCGCAAAAGTCTCTGTTCCGCGCCGTTTCAATGACGCAGACGACTCCGCGCGTAATGCAAGGAAAAGCGCCGACGCTGGCAATTTCCAACCTCGCGGATTTCAGCATTCGCGCCGGCCAAAGTTCGGCTGCGCTGCAAGGCGGCTTTGAAGCTATTTACGATCAGACATTGAACGACAGCTTGCATGGCACAGGCAAAGAAACGTTCGAAGCTATTAACTATCTGAAGCGGGTCAATCCCGCGCAGTACAAGCCGGAGAACGGCGCCACCTATCCGCCGACGCCTTTTGGCAATGCGTTACGGCAAATCGCGCAATTGATTAAGGCAGGCGTCGGTCTGGAAGTCACGTTCACAGACGTCGGCGGCTGGGACACTCATGTCAATGAAGGCAATCAGCAAGGCCAACTCAGCAATTTACTACGACAATTCAGCTCGGCGATTGCCGCGTTGTATACAGACCTCGGCCAGCGAATGGATGATGTGGTCGTGTTGACAATGTCTGAGTTTGGCCGCACCGCCCGCGAGAACGGCAACCGGGGCACCGATCATGGGCACGCTAATGCAATGTTCGTGGTTGGCAACAGCGTACGCGGCGGCAGAGTCTATGGCGACTGGCCTGGACTGAAGAGCGACCAGTTGTACGAAGGGCGCGACCTGGCGCTGACGACCGACTTTCGCGATGTGTTCGGTGAGATTGCCTACAAACATCTGGGCGCAACGAAGCTGCAGGCGGTCTTCCCCGGCTATGCGGCGAGCACTTCGAAGTTCCGCGGTGTAATTGGATAAAAGCACGAAAATCAGCCGCGGAAGAACGCGGATTACGCAGATACAACAGCGCGCTCGCTTGTGTCTGCGTTTTCTTTTTGCGTGGACTTAGGGTTTCGTCTATGCTGCATCGAGTCTGATGACCACCCCGTTTCAGCCTGTAATTCTTCGTTTTGAGTCAGTTGATTCCACTAATCTGGAAGCTATGCGACAAGCAAAGGCAGGGGCCGCAGAGGGGCTCTGCATCGTCGCGCGGGAACAAATGCACGGTCGTGGCCGGTTGGATCGCGGTTGGCATTCACCAAAGGATGCGGGACTTTACTTCAGCATAGTCTTGCGCCCGCAACTCCAGATAGAGGCCTGGCCACTAATCACCCTGATGACAGCGCTCTCAGTTTCGGATGCGCTGTTCAAGTCGTGTAATCTGCGCGTGGATATCAAATGGCCTAACGATATTTGCTTAGGCGACCACAAAGTCGGTGGCATTCTGGCGGAAACGATTGAAACGCAGACTGGGTTGACGGCGATTGTGGGTATAGGGCTCAATCTGAACAAAGTGCCGTTTCCTGCTGAACTGGGCGAGCGCGCAGTCTCGGTTGAATCGGCGATAGGTTGTAAACCGGATCACGAACTAGTGTTGCAGAAGCTTATCGAGGCAGTTGGTGAGCGATATGATTTGCTCCAGAGTTCAGGCGGGCCTGAGCACACGGCTCGTGAGTGGTGTGCAAGTTCGACCTACGCCACGGGCAGGCGAGTGCGTGTTTCGATGCTTAATGATGCTTTCGAAGGCGTCACGCGCGGACTTGAAAGCGATGGCGCGCTGCGTGTTGAAACGGCTAACGGTAAGATTCGAATTGTGCGCGCAGGCGATGTAGCAGCGTTGAGAGGGATGGCTGACTGGTAGGGGCAGGGCTTGTCCCTGCCCGCAGGGTCGAAAGATTGGGTAATGTGGGCAGGTACAAGACCTGCCCCTACAAGTATGCTTCTAGCAATCGATATCGGAAACACCAACACTTCGCTCGGCGTCTTTGACGGTGAGCGGCTTGCCGCGCACTGGCGGCTGACAACGGCGCGCGCGCGTACGGTAGATGAGTGGGGTGTGCTGTCCCGGAACCTGTTTGCACTGGCAGGGCTGGATTTCAAAACGATCGACGCTATTGCCGTCGCTTCCGTCGTGCCGCCTCTTAATTTCACCCTCGGGCGAATGGCTGAGACGTATTTCGAGCTCACGCCGCTGTTCGTCACTCATACCTTAGATACCGGCGTGCCGATTCTTTATCAGCCTCCCTCAGATGTGGGCGCCGACCGCATCGTCGATGCGGTAGCGGCGATTCACAAATACGGAGCGCCCTGCATCGTGGTTGATTTCGGTACCGCCACAACTTTCGACGCGATAAATTCAAAGGGCGAGTATCTCGGTGGTGTGATAAGTCCGGGCATTACCATTTCTTCAGACGCCCTTTTTGAACGCGCGGCAAAGTTGCCACGGGTGGAAATCAAACGTCCCCGAAAGATAATTGGATCGGCCACAATCGAAGCTATGCAATCCGGCCTCTATCACGGCTATGTCGGTTTGGTGGACGGCATCTTGCGAAAGATGATTGATGAACTGGGTGGTTCGCCAGGCGTAATTGCCACTGGGGGTCTGGCGCCTCTCATCGCAACCGGTTCAGAGTTCATTGAATCAGTGGATGAGACCTTGACGTTGGAAGGCCTGCGGCTGGTCTACGAACGTGTGGCTAGTCCAAAGTCCCGTACTGTTTAGAGGCGGGCGTTGCCCGCCGTTTCAATTATGAAGTTATTCAAATCACACGAGCCAAACGTCTTCCATTACACGACCACAGTCTGCTTCAACCGGGTTCCTGTCTTTCGAAGTGAAATCGCCTGCGAGTTATTTATTGAAGCGTTGCTTGATACGCGAAAGAAATGTAAGTTCAAGCTGATCGGCTACGTAGTGATGCCGGATCATGTACACCTGATTCTTAATCCTTTGAATCGAGACATCGGCGTTGTGATGCGACGTCTGAAAAGTACCTCCGCCCGCCTGATACTCGACTGGCTGCGGCAAGCTAATCATTTGGCTTCGCTAAGAAAACTTGCTCTGGCAGTTCCTCAAGCTCGATCGCATACTCATTCGTTATGGCTGAAGGACTTCTCCTCGATCGACTTATTCAGTCCGCGATTTATTCGACAGAAGCTGAATTACATCCACCTCAATCCTGTGCGTGCCAGTCTGTGCAAACATCCGGCAGAATGGAAATGGTCAAGCTATCGGGCGTATCTTCCTCACGCGCCTGGATCAGTACCAATCGAGATCGATTGGCAAGGTTATTGGAAGCCCGAAGAGTTTTCAGAAATGATTCAATCGGCGGGCAACGCCCGCCTCTAAACGACATAGAGGATGGGGATGTCCCAGGGTCTCGTACACGCAGCCAAGGCCGATCAATCGTTGAACTACTTCAGTTACTTCACTGAGATCGAGGAAACTTTCATTCGCCGGCGCGGCAAACATCTACTGCTTAGCCCGATGGACTGGGCTCTGATTGAGAGTTGGAAAGAACGTGGGGTACCACTGCATGTCGCGCTGCGAGGAATTGAGCACGCCTTTGACTCCTACGAAGCAAAGAAACGTAAACGAAGTGTGAAGACGCTCCTCTATTGTCAGGAGGAAGTTGAGGCTCAATACGCGGAATGGCAGGAATCACGGATAGGCAGTCATGACGTGATTGATAATCAGGAGCTATCCGCGGGACCTCAGGCTCCAGACTCCAGAGCTCAGGCCAGTGACTCGCCGTTTCCTCGCGATGCGGTTCTGGCTTATCTCTCGCGCTCGCTCGACGAACTTACAAAGCTTCGCCAACAACGGCGACAAACGCCTGAAGATCAACTGACTGAAGCGCTGTCGCGCACTACAGCTCTGTTGGAGGAAATCAGGAACGATTACGAGACTGCCGCGCAGCCTGACGCGCGCAAACTGGAGCAGTCCCTGACAGGGCTCGAGCGCCTGCTCGACGATGCGATTCATAAAATCACCTCTGACACTGAGCTTAAGGCGGCGCAGGCGGAAATTGATTCGCAACTGAAACCGTATAAACGTCACATGGATAAAGCGGCGCTCGAGCAGACGCGCGACAATCTTTTGCGAAAGCGTTTGCGAGAGCATTTCGGTGTGCCGCGACTGAGTCTGTTTTTCCTTTAACTCTGCTAAGATGTCCGACAAACTTCAGTTTGTCGATGGCCTCGCCCATGATCTCATCTTGATGGTGACGATAAACTGAAGTTTGTCGGACATGGAAGTTACCATTGAACGTATTCTGCCCGGCGGGCTGGGTCTGGCGCATGCTGAAGGAAAAACTGTGATGGTTGCCTTGGCGGCGCCAGGCGATCGCCTGCGCATTCAGATTGATCGAGTGAAAGGAAATGTTTCGTTCGGTCGAATACAGGAAATATTAACGCCCTCTCCTAATCGCGTCGAACCACCATGTCCTTACTTTGGCCGGTGTGGCGGGTGCGACTTTCAGCAGTTGAGTTACGAAGCGCAACTGGCAGCCAAACTCGAGATCATCAAGGATTGCCTGCGCCGAATTGGCAGCATCGAAACCATTCCTGATTTTGAAATAACTCCCGCGCCAAACCAATGGCATTACCGCTCACGCGCGCAATGGCGGTACGACGCGATCAGACAGCGACTGGGTTATTTCGAGAGCGGTTCGCGTCGCGTGTGCGATGTGGCCGCGTGTGCTGTGCTCGTTCCAGAGTTACAGCAAATGCTGAGCAGCCTGCGCGAGCGCATGCAGGATGGTTCGCTTCCGGAAGATACGCGTGATGTTCGCGCCGTCGCCGGCAACAAAGGTGTATCCATAGCTCCTAACTATGTCGGTGGTCGGATCGTTAGTGAGGGCTCGGCAGAGCAGGGCAGTAGCCCGACCGTTAGGGAGGGCTTAGATTCGTCAGTTGAGCCCGAAGGAGTTCGCGAGGTCTCTCGCACAATTCACGGCGAAAATTACACCCTCAACGCCGAGAGCTTTTTTCAGACGAATGATGATTTGGTTTCGGCCTTGATCGATGCGGCGCTCAGCGGCGCAAGTGGAGAGGTGGCGGTTGAACTCTATTGCGGAGTCGGGCTTTTTACGATTCCTTTGGCGCGGCGATTCGCGCGCGTGATCGGCGTCGAGGACGACAGAGCTGCGGCGGATTTCGCGCTCATTAATTTGGCGAACGCAGGTTTGACAAATGCCAAGATTGCCAACGAGGACGTTAGCGATTGGCTCAAGGAAAATTTGGAGTGCGGTGACTTGTCACCGCTATCGGAAAAGCGGCGACCCATCGACGCACTCGAACAACCCGACTTTCTCTTGCTCGATCCACCGCGCACGGGCGCCGAGTCCCGAGTCATTACAGGTATTCTCGGCTTCAGACCGCAGAAGATCTGTTATGTCTCGTGTGATCCTGCCACGCTTGCTCGTGATCTGAAAAAGCTAATATCTGGCGGCTACACTCTTGACTCTCTCGCGGCATTTGATATGTTCCCGCAGACGCACCATGTGGAAACCATTGTCCGCTTGACGGGTTGACTCAACCGTTATGGCCGAACTCCCTCAGGCCCGCTTCATACAAGCCCCCCTGCTCGTGCTTGGGGTCGTCGTTTCAACAGCGATTCTGCTCGCGCGCTATCTTCCTCCGCGATCCTTAATTTTTATTCTTGCCTCGGCGATGGGCGCTGGATTTACTCTTTTGTGCATTGCGCTTATTGCGAAGAGATGTTTCGCTCCTGCGTTTGTCTTTCTGACCGCTGCGTTCTTCTGCGCGGGCCTGATGCTTTCGCTTATTGAGAATCGCTCAGTCGCGCCGAATCGAATCTCGCGAATGTATGACCAGGGCGTAATCGCGGCCAATAACCCGATTGAACTGACCGGAATTATTCAAGGCCAGCCGGAACCGGCGCCGGACAGTTTTTATCTCACGCTGCGAGCCGAAAGCGTTAGATTCAAAGGAAGCGAGCAGGAGGCGACCGGAAATGTCTTGTTGCTTGCGCACATGCGCGAGCAACAAGCAGGGAAAGAGTACGACGCACTTGAATTGCGTCATGGCGCGCGCATCCGGGTAATGACCGCGCTCGATCGGGAAGAAAACTTTCACAATCCGGGCGTGTTGCCGTTCACTGAGTATCTGGAACGCAAAGGCTATGATGCGACGGGAGTAATCAAGAGCCCGCTGCTAATTGAGAGACTGGATGATGAACCCGTGTTTCTGCCACTGGCGTGGTTATACGGGTGGCGGCAACTTCTTGAAACGGATTTTCGCTCACGGTTCTCTCCAGAAACCGCGGGAGTGCTTGAGGCAGCGCTGCTTGGCAATCGCTACAACGTCTCACATGACGCAGCCGATCGTTTTCGCGCGGGCGGCACCTTTCACGTGCTGGTTATTGCTGGCTTACACATCAGTTTCATTGGCGGCGTAGTGTTTCTCATCGTTCGTTGGCTTACGCGGAAGCGGCTGCTGCAATTTATGATTGCCACTACCTTTCTGTGGGCGTATGCAATTGCCGTTGGGGCGCATCCTCCGGTCATGCGTGCGGCGCTGGTTTTCACGCTGGTAGTGTTTGCTCCCATCGTTTGGCGACGCGCGAACTCACTGAACGTAATCGGCGGCGCTGCGCTGGCCCTATTGGTCTGGCGACCAAATGATCTGTTCGATCCGTCGTTCCAGTTAACGTTTCTTTCCGTATTCGCCATCGTCACGCTTGCGGCGCCGATGCTTCGAAAGCTGCAGGCGGTTGGATCGTGGCGACCAACACGAGAAACGCCTTCCCCACCAGTCTGCGCGACGTGGTTTCGCAAACTTTCGGAAGCGCTGTTTTGGAGCGAGAAAAAATGGCGCGCTGACATGGCGAACTCAAATGTGAATTACAGACTCTTCAAAACGCCGATCGCAGCAATCCTCGAGCGCTGGCGAGCTCAGGGATTCTTGCGTTTTGCGGTGGCGGCGATCATTGTTTCCGCCAGCGTGCAAATCGGAATGCTGCCATTGATGATTATCTACTTCCACCGCATTTCAATTGCCTCGCCGCTCCTGAATATCTTCGTTGGTGGATTGATGGCGACGCTAGCTCTCGTCGCGTGGCTGGCTGTTCTGATCTCGCACGTGAGCCTTGTGCTGGCATCGCCGCTAATTTCATTGGCGGAGAAAATCAACTGGCTCATGATTCACTTCGTAGATCCCTTTAAGCGTCTGGGCATTGCTTCTATTCGATTGCCACATTACTCGGGATGGGAGGCGGCCATTTACGGGCTTTACTTCGCTCCGCTCGGCTTTCTCTCGTTTGCACTGGCGCGCTGGGATCCGCTGCGAGCTGTTTTGATCACGAAGGCGGAAAGCAAAGTATTTTCCAGTAGGCACCTACGAATTGCCGCCCTCGCATTCATCCTCGTTCTTTGGGTAATCATTCTGCATCCGTTCAGTGCTCCGCGCCCAGATGGAAAACTTCACATCGACTTTCTGGATGTAGGGCAGGGCGATTCGGCCTTGTTGACGATGCCGGACGGCACAACTCTGATGGTTGATGGCGGCGGGCGGCCAAATATCAAACGCTCTTTCGCTGACGAAGGTTTCGACGAGCCATTCGAGCGCGATGCGCGCAGTATCGGAGAGGGCGTGGTATCCGAATATCTCTGGTCGCGCGGATTCGATCGGGTAGATTACATTCTGCCGACGCACGCCGACGCCGATCACATTGATGGACTGAACGACATTGCTCGTAACTTCAGAGTGCGTGGAGCAATTGTGACGCGAACGCCATCTGACGACGATGAGTATGCGAAGTTCGCCAATACGATGAGAGAAGCCGATGTACCGATAGAGAAAATTGGTGCCGGCGATGTATTGCGGTTTGGAAACGTAACAGCGGAGGTTCTTTGGCCATTAGCGAGTGCCGATATTAATGAGCCATGGCGCAACAATGATTCTGTGATTTTTCAGATCCGTTATGGTGACAAGTCACTCTTGTTCACGGGCGACATCGAAAAGGAAGGGGAGGTCGAAGTGCTTAAGGAAGGCATCGATTTGCACAGCAACATCGTCAAGGTTGCGCATCACGGGAGCAAGACCTCATCCATCGATGCTTTCGTGACTGCGACCCGACCCCAACTCGCGATTATTTCAGTTGGGCGCACCTCTATGTTCGGCCATCCGAACAAGGAAGTCGTGGAGCGGTGGCGCAGCAACGGAGCGGAAGTGATGACAACCGGGCAGCGTGGAACGATAACTGTGATAACGGATGGACACATGAGCGCGAGGCGCGAAATGGCAACTTGGCCGCGCTCCTTAAGCGATTTAGAAAAGATCCGTTGCGCCGGCGAGGCGCTGCGGGCGAGGGCGCCCGCGTTCCCAGTAATACAATCTGATTAGCGAAACTGCATCATTACCACCGTAAGAAGGTCGTAACGTATCAGGCAAACATATCTCAGAGAAAATCCGGGTCGGCTGGCGTGTAGAGGTCAATTGTCGAGCTGCCAAGCTTGTAAGTCTTCAGCACCCCAAGAGGTGGCGCGTAGATATGAATCGTGACCAGGTCGCGTCCGCTGACATCGGGATTGCCGAGCTGATGAATGTCAGGAACTTCCGAACCTGTCAGGCCGCCCTTCCGCAATTCTCGGTGAGCTTTGTAGCTCAAGCCCGCCTCAGCGGCATAATCAAAGGTCGTCTCCCACAAGATGCCCTTTTGAACAAACACTGCACCATGCGAGCCATTGTGATCGTGAATCGGTGTGCGCTGGCCCGGCTTCCAACAAAGCACCAGCATCTCGACGAAATCGTTACGCATCACGCGGTGACGCGAATAGTTGCCGGTTTTGAAACCGAGATATGGTTGCAACTCGTCAGGCGAAATCCTTGTGCGTTCGATTAAATCGTAGAGCTCGGAAAGAGAAGGAAGTGACTGTAGGGCGCTGAGTTCATCGGCGAGGTCTTTAAACGAGAAGCTTTTGGGTTCGAGCTTAGCTGCCAACATTACCTCCTAAACAACTTCCGTTACTGAGCCGCTTGCGTTGCGACCGGATTTCAATTCAGTTAGTAGCTTATATTCCCCGCTCATAACGGAGTCAAGACTCGGCAAGGATTTACTTCGTGTAATGAATTGCAGCTTTGCCGCCCGACAGTACGGTCAGGCTTTGCCTGACCGCGCATCGCCACTTCTTGATTTGCGGAGGCTGAGCCTCGCCGCCATGGTAAAGAAGGTGCTTGACTGCGGTAAGGCAAAGCCTTACCGCACGAAAGCGGCATAGCCCCGTTCCCCAATCCCCCTACGCAGTCGCCAGCATGATTCGAATGTCGCGTACGTTCGTTCCTGTCGGCCCGGTGGTAATGGTGTCGCCAATTGCGATGAAGAATGAATAGGCATCGCTGCGATCCAAAAAGTCCCGCGGATCGAGACCGATCGCCTCTGCCCGATCAAGCGTGGTGCTGTCAACAATCGCTCCCGCCGCGGGGCTGTTTCCATCAATGCCATCGGTGCCGGCGCAGAGCGCGACGAAGTTTGATTCTTGCTCTCGCCGGTTGCGACGGTTGTTGTATTCGATCACCAGTCGTAGCGCGGTTTCCTGATTTCGTCCGCCGATACCATTACCGCGAACCGGGCAGGCGAATTCTCCGCCGGAAATCAAACAGGCTGCGGGCGTGGAGCCTTTAGGCGATCTGTTTCCCCTGGCTTGTTCGCACAGCAGGCGGAGTCGCAAAAATAGCTGGTGGCTGCCCTCTTCGATCGGTTGATCGACAATGTCACGGGCAACCTCGCAGGCGAAACCGCTTTGACGCGCCGCTTTGGCTGCGGCTTCAAGCGCGCTCTGATTGTCGAGCAGCACAAAATGTCTTCGCATTTGTCTTGCTTCCGGATCCGCCCGCGAATCATTTGCGTGAATATCTATTGCACGCAACACGGCATTTGGTAGTTGAGAACGAAGATCGTAGGTCCTGATTACTTCTTGAGGACCTGCTGCGTTTTTCGGCGGCGGCAGAGTCGGACCGGAAGCGACGTTAGCCTCCTCAGCCGGTGGAACGTCGGAAACAATCAGAGTGATTTGCTCACAATGGGGCGCGCGAGCCGCCAGTCGCCCACCTTTTACCGCGGAGAATGCTCGACGTACAGCATTAACTTCAGTGATTGAGATGCCGCTCGTCACCAATGCTCTGTTCGTCAGACGCAAATCAGACAAGGTAATGTCATTGCTGATCGGCCATTCGAGCATTGCGGAACCGCCGCCGGAGATAAGGAAAACGACCAGCGCCCGTTCTGCATTGGCGCGTTCAAGCAAGTCGAAACAGGCTCGAGCTGCGGCCAGGCTCTGTTCATTTGGCTCAGGATGGCCGCCGCGAAAAATGCGCCAGCGAGAAAGGAGCGCAGGCATCCCTGCCTGCGGTTCACCCGCAGCCCTGCGGGCGCTTACCCGGTCGCCACTGCGGGCGGTTCCGTAACCGGGAGCCTTACTCGCAAGCACGCCGGCTGCCAGCCCATTGCCGAGGATTTCGTTGAGCGCCGAAGCCATTGGCAATGCTGCTTTGCCTATGGAAATTGAATAGATGTTTCGATTTTCGATATCGTTTATCGTGTCGCAAATCGCCAGTCGCGAGCCTTCCATCTGAACTGCCTGACGTACAGCCGCGGCCGCGTCAACGCCGCGCAGAGTCTCAGCAAAAATTTCGCGCGCGGCAATTCGGAGCTGGGTGAGATTCGGCATGGCAGTGGAAAAGTCCGATTATAGCGCGGCGTTACACGGACGTGGGTGATTGCCGCAATTCAGCTTTCGCAAGCGGATCTCAGATCAGCAGCTCGACGAGCTCGCGAAGCGAGTGGCAGAATTTAGCTCCGGGCGTAAGCCCGGGGTACAAGCCCAAAATTATTGAGCCCGCGAAGTGGGCGATAGAGTTTTGTACTGAACGTAAGCCGCACGAAAAGTGACCCTAAGGTCATGAGTCCCGAAAGGGTGGATATTGTTCTTGTTAGACATTCTACTCGCGTTGGGGCACTAGCCCGACCGTCAGGGAGGGCTCAACTTAATCGAACACCGGCAGATCACCGTCACCGTGTAGCCAAGTGCCGTAGCATCGAAACGTGATTAGATAAGCTAACGGAAAATCATTGTCATCAAAGTCGCGTATAGGTTCCGGTCATCAGATCTGAGCCCTCCCTGACGGTCGGGCTAATGCCCCGTTGTTACACAATTGATGTTGCCATTCTAAATTTCTTAGGAATTTCAACACGGAGACGCGGAGAACACGGAGTTTACACGGAGAAAAATGTGATTATTCCGACAGACTCCTTCGCGGGCTTAATTAATTTCTTTCTGGTGGGATCCCCGGGCTTACGCCCGGGGATAAATTCTGCCGCCATCGCCGGGGTCCCCAGCGCGGCAGCCGCGCTGGGGTGGCTGAGATGGCTCGTTGAATGGTTTATTCAATAGTTATCAGATCTCTATTGATATTGATTCGCTGGTTTATTTGAGGAGAAGTCGTCGGCTGCTGAACGTCCGCCTGGGTTTGACTGGTTTGTGTTGCGATCGCCGCTTCTTTGCCTGATCTGCTTGATAGAATGTTATGGCGCGATCGCTTTACGCAAGCACAGAATGAAAAAATGACCGTCAGCGACAAAAGCGTAAACGATATTGGTCGAGTATCAAAAAAAGAATATGAGCGGGTTAGCATTCGAGATTGTTTCCGCGAAAGCTCCGGGTTGAAGCTCCGTAGGAGCGGAACGTTTATAGTTCGAGGCGGCTAACTAAATCAGCTGCTCCGTAGAAGCGAAATATACAATGATCCAGGAGTCAATCGATTAGTATTCCGCTTCTATGGAGCTTGAGGCAGTACCTGGAACGAAGCTATAAACGCATTCCGTCCCTACGGGACTCAGGAAGATACGACGCCACCAAAGCAATAGCATTCTTCGATCAAGCCTCTGTTTCATGAATGAGGTTGCCGATCAAAAAGGGAATTAAGCGATGCCGCTCACGAGTGCAATTTGCTGGAAGTATTTCAGTAACAAAAAGTTGCGTTACAGCAAGGGGCGATCTTCACAAACTTTTCCACAGAGAGTGTGGAAGGAGAAAGCTTCGAATCCATGATGTCGCTCTGTTCAACGCACGCAGTA
>WNFY01000348.1_pt1 | contig 39558 bp, 35 predicted proteins | sample 5400091 | NCBI WGS metagenome assembly WNFY01 (sample SAMN13153364, study PRJNA577476) | soil metagenome | isolation source: 60 cm soil or saprolite under grassland replicate 1 | place: USA:California | collected 2016-06-15 | reverse complement strand
CGTTGGTCATGCGAAGCTCGTTCGTCAGTCCGCTAAAGCGGACTAAAAGTGCAGTTAGGGAAACGGGCTGACTTGAGCTAAGTCCTTTGAAATGTGGTGGCCAGGGACGGAGTTGAACCGCCGACGCCAGCCTTTTCAGGGCTGCGCTCTACCACCTGAGCTACCTGGCCACATTTACGCTCGCTACTTCGCCGGCTTCGTTCGTGTGGGACGCTCTGGAACTTCAGCGGAACTGAACGACAGATGCGAATAAGGAAAAGCGGAGCGTGCTACTTCGTTCACGATTATAACAATCGCATCAGTTTCGCTCAAAACCTGTGCTGCGGAACAGCGAGCCATTCGCAACCACTGCTTCACAGGAATTCATTCCCATCCAGTAAGCAATCTCACGGTAGTCCTTCACGTTGAAGATGCCGACGTCCGCATCTTTCCCGGGCTCGATTGACCCTTTACTTTTCTCAAGTCGCAGCGCCCATGCGCCATTGATCGTCGCGGCCGCAATCGCCTCGGCGGGTGACATCTTCATCTGAATACACGCCAGCGACAGCACAAACGGCATGCTCGTCGTAGGCGAGGACCCAGGGTTGTAGTCAGTCGCCAGCGCTATCGCAACGCCTGCGTCAATTAATTTGCGCGCAGGCGGATATTTTCCGAGGCCCAGAAAGTGATTCGCTCCAGGAACAAGCGTGGCAATCGTGTTGGAACGTGCAAGGAGCGAAATGTCCGAATCATCCACGTGATCAATGTGGTCAACCGATGCCGGATCAAAGCTGAGCAGATGCTGCAGCGGCGTTCGGGTAAGTTGCGAAACATGCGCCCTTACGGGCAGGCCATTTTTTCGTGCGGATTCAAATACCCGCAGGGAATCCTCATCGCTGAATGCTCCTCGGTCGCAGAAGACATCCACGAATTGCGCCAATTTGCGTTTGGCGCTTTGCGGAATCATTTCCTCGCAAACCAATTCGACATACTCCGTTCGTTTCCCCTCGAATTCGAGGGGGACAGCATGTGCCCCCAACAACGTTGAGATCACGGTGCCGGGCCACTGCAAGGCAGCCGTGCGGATGGCGTCCAACGACTTCAGTTCCGACTCAACTGACAAGCCATAACCTGACTTGGCTTCGATCGTGGTTGTGCCTTGGGCCAGCATTTCGTCCAGCGACGAAAGAATTTTCTGCTCCAACAACGCCTTCCCTGCGCGCCGCACGCCTTCCACGCTCGAGCGAATTCCTCCCCCGGCCTCCGCGATCTGCTCATAGCCCGCGCCGGCGATTCTTTTTTCAAAATCCACCAGCCGAGGCGAAATGAACGCAGGGTGAGTATGCGAGTCAACAAACCCCGGCAGAACAACTTTGGCACGGCAGTCAATTTCGACAACGGCTCTCTTATTTTTTTTTACCCATCCGTCCCGCAAAGCGTCTTTGGTCTGTCCGGTCGAGACGATTTTGCCACCGGCGCACAGCACTGCGCCATCCTGAATAATGCCGAGTTCCTTCAGTTCTTCCCCCCGCCGCGGGCCCCGGCCATCAGCGGATTGCATCGTGACAAGCTGCTCGATGTTAAACAGCAACAGCGGCCTGCCGGAACTCATTCTTCTCATATTGGAATCAATTATCCAGAAGTCAGAATGATACAATCAGCGCGCTCTACAAAGCTTGCCGCATGCCACCTAATCTTCAGAGAGTCGGCTTTGTGCCAGCAATTCCCGCTTCCCTGCTGCTTTGTCTGATGATCGGATGCGGCGGCGGAAACAGCACGGTCACCCCTCCACCTCCCACGGTGACACTCGCGCAGGCCGCCGCGCACCACAATATAAAGGTCGGAGCGGCCGCGGATTCCCCATATCTCAGCGATAGCAATTACGCGACGATCCTCGGTTCCGAATTCAGCCAGTTGCAAGCCGAAAACGAGATGAAGTTTTCCATCATCCACCCCTCGGCCGGCGCCTACGATTTTAGCGGCGGCGACGCGTTGGTCACGTTTGCACAGGCGCATTCCATGGCTGTGCGTGGACATACGCTGGTTTGGCACAACCAGGTGCCATCCTGGGTCACCTCCGGCGGCTATACTTCGGCGCAGCTCTCCACCATTCTTCAAGACCACATCACGACCGTAGCCACGCACTACGCCGGCAAACTGTACGCCTGGGACGTAGTCAATGAGGCATTTAATGACGATGGCACAATGCGCGACACTATCTGGTATGACCAACCCGGTATTGGTTTCGCAGGGATGCGCACACAATATATTGAGCAGGTGCTGAACTGGGCGCATGCCGCCGAGCCGAACGCCAAATTGTTTTATAACGACTACAACGACGAGACGATTAACATGAAGTCGGACGCCATCTATGCCATGGCGCAGGATTTCAAGACGCGGGGCGTTCCGCTCGACGGCATCGGCTTCCAATTTCACGTCGATCCGTCGTTCGACAATCCAACCATCCTCGCTTCCGTGACCAGCAACTTTCAGCGATTCGCGGCCCTCGGGCTTGAGATTCACATCACTGAACTCGACATCCGGCTGAATAATTCGAGCACGGCCTCGCTTAACTCGGAGGCAAAGCTCTACGGAGAACTTGCTACGATCTGCGTGCAACAGCCGTCGTGCAAGCTATTTCAGACCTGGGGATTCACCGACAAGTATTCCTGGATTCCTTCATTCTTTCCGGGCGAGGGTTGGGCCCTGCTCTGGGACGCAAACTATCAGAAGAAACCAGCATACAACAGCGTCAATAAAGCGCTGCATTAGTGACTAATTGGGTGGGCACAGACCATGTGGGGACGGGCGCCCTCGCCCGTCGGGTCGCGCAACAATCGACACCTCAGGGTCGCGAGTTAACCCACCAAGACTTTAACGCCGTTCGCATCTTTATTAGGCAACCATTTCGCTTCCGAACCAGAGCGCGAATACTAGAAGACTCGCAAGTGCCAGCTTGCCCTTCGCGACCTTGCTAGTAATGGAAATCACCAGAACAGTCAGCGATCCCAGCAGAAACCAGTCAGCCGAGCGAGTCGTAAGGTAATGGGTGCCGAACCCTCCTATTTGTCCGATTGCGAAAAGGAGAATGAAAGAGAACCATATCCCCAGCAACAAAGCTAAAGCGATCACAGGCACAGCTCTTGATCGCAGTCGTGCGTCCTCACTGTTCTTCAACTCTCGCATGGCAAGCCCACCAAGTACTAACGGCGACAACAGCCAAACGGAGAATATTCCGACTTTGGCTATCGAAACCATTGAAGCTAGTGCCATCATCTTCTCCTCACCTGATGCCGATTCACCGCTGACGAACAGAATCAACCCATCGGAACCCCAACGCCCTTGGTGGTCGCGAATTTCCTTGCGTCTTCATAACCTGCATCGGCGTGTCGAATAATTCCCATTCCCGGGTCCGTTGTCAGAACGCGCTCGATTCTCTTCGCCATGGCTTCGGTCCCGTCGGCGACGGTCACTTGTCCGGCGTGCAGGGAGTATCCAATGCCGACGCCGCCACCGTTGTGAATTGAAACCCACGATGCACCCGCGGCCGTGTTGAGCAGAGCGTTCAGCAAAGGCCAGTCGGCAACGGCATCGCTACCATCTTTCATGCTTTCGGTTTCGCGGAATGGAGACGCAACCGAGCCGCAGTCGAGGTGATCGCGTCCCATGACAATGGGAGCTTTCAATTTTCCTTTTTTCACCAGATCATTCATCGCTAACCCAAACTGCGCGCGCTCGCCGTAGCCGAGCCAGCAAATGCGGGCTGGCAGTCCCTGGAATTTGATTCGCTTGCGTGCCAGATCAATCCAGCGGCGCAAAATGCGGTTGTCAGGGAAAAGTTCGAGAACGAGATCGTCGGTGACGTGAATGTCAGAAGGCTGGCCCGAAAGCGCTACCCACCGGAACGGGCCGCGACCCTCACAAAATAGCGGACGGATGTATGCCGGCACGAATCCGGGAAAGTCGTAAGCGTTCTTGACTCCGCGGTGGAAGGCAAATGTCCGAATATTGTTGCCGTAATCGAACGTGACCGAACCCATCTTCTGTAGCCGCAGCATGCCTTCGACATGGCGCGCGATTGCATCGAGAGACTTTTCTTCATACGCTTTGCGATCTCGCTGGCGTAGATCGAGGGCCTCAGAGAGTGTCATCCCATTCGGAACATATCCGTTCAGCGGATCGTGCGCTGGCGTCTGATCGGTCAAAATGTCCGGCACCACGCCGCGCTCTGCCAACTCCGGAATGATGTCGGCGCAGTTCCCTACCAGTCCGACGGAAACATTTTCTTTCTTGCGTACGGCGTTCTTCAGGATACGTAGCGCCTCATCCAGCGTTGTGACCATGAAGTCGCAATAGCCGGTCTTCAGCCGCTTCTTGATGCGCTCGGGATCAACATCAATTCCCAGGAACGCCGCGCCGTTCATGGTTGCAGCCAGCGGTTGCGCTCCACCCATACCACCCATGCCACCGCTGACAATCAGCTTGCCCGCCAGGTCGCCACCAAAATGTTTTTCGCCCGCGGCGGCGAAAGTTTCAAACGTGCCCTGCACAATTCCCTGTGAGCCGATGTAAATCCACGAACCAGCGGTCATCTGGCCGTACATCATCAGTCCGGCGCGCTCGAGTTCGTTGAATTTTTCCCAGCTCGACCAGTGACCGACCAGATTTGAGTTCGCAATCAGTACGCGCGGCGAATACTCATGCGTTTTGAAGACCCCGACCGGCTTGCCGGACTGGACCAGCAGCGTCTCATCATTTCCGAGCTCTTTCAGCGATCGCACAATCGCGTGATAACAATCCCAATTGCGCGCCGCTTTCCCGGTACCACCATAGACGACCAAGTCGCGCGGACGCTCACCGACCTCCTCGTCCAGGTTGTTCATCAGCATGCGCATGGCGGCTTCCTGCTGCCATCCTTTGCAGGAAAGCGAGTTGCCGCGAGGCGCACGAACCGGGGTGTAGCTTGGAATTTCGGTTTCAACGGGCATGCGTAGATGGTAGTGCTAACGACGGATGGGATTCAAACGGTAGACCTTAGTACTGGTTGTACGGTTTACCGTCGGTGCCCACCGCTGCGGAGGAGCTGTGAACATCGCAGATACCACCCTGATCTTGTTGATCCGGTGACGAGATCTCATCTTCTGGGCATTGATCAACCCCCCAATCTGCCTGCCGTGTCATCGGGTCGATTGGTATTTCCTTAAAATACTGCCCCTTCAAATCATCGAGCGATTGCGGACGCTTCTGTTTGTCAACGTTGTATTCGGATATGAGCTTGCGGAGCGTAAACAAATTTTCGCGTAACACGGCTTCGTGCGCTTGTTTGATTGAGGCCCTAAAGTTGGGCACCGCAATAGATACCAGGATCGCCATAATGCTGATCACGATGATCAGCTCCAGCAACGTAAAGCCCCGGCTACGGCCCTTCTTAGAATTGGGCTTCATCTACCAGTCCTTGTACTTCGTTCCGTCAAGCGCTGTTTCTTGCGACTTGCTGTAAACGTCGAAAAGATCGTCACCGCTCCATGAATCGGAAGTGGGGTCGTCTTGCCACGAGCGCTGACCCCATTCGGTATTCCCGGTCATCGGGTCTATCGGAATCCGGCGCAGGAACTTCAGTTTCTTCCCGTTTACGTCTTCTCCGTTGACCAGGGTGTCCAAATCTGGCGGATAGCATTCGGAACCCACCTTGCTTCGGAATGCGGCCCGGTCGCAAGCATCTTTGTAACGGTCAATGGCGTCCCGCATCTGCCATATCGCGTAGTGCAAATCGTGCTCCCTCTGACGCTTGATGTTCACGCGCTCCAGCGGGATAGCCAAAAATGACAACACTAGCAAGATGGATATCGCCGCGATCAGCTCAATGAGCGTGAATCCGTGACATTTTCGAGTCTTCGAGAGCATCTGCTTGTAGAACGGTTTAGCCGCCGGAATTTGCATGAGAAAACAGCTATTAGCCTTTAGCTCTTAGCCACGACAGTGGGAGGCTCTCCGATTCTCGCTAAAGGCTAAGAGCTAATAGCTAGAAGCTCTGGCTTATTGGATTGTAACCGTTGCGCTGGCGCCTGCGACAGGCAGGGCCTGCATCGCCGGATCGCGAGCTCCGCCTTTGGCAATAGTCAGCGCCGCCTGCCCCGGAGCTTTGGCCATAAAAGTCAAAGTCACTACCGGCCCTTGGCCAGAAATCCCCGACGCTCCCGGCGGACGCGTTGCCGTTACTTGCATCGTTCCGTCGTCCTCGCGATGGCTGACCGTTACCAGTTGCCCATCCTGCGAAAGCAATGTCCCATTCGACACATTGGCAACTTGCAAGAGTTTAGAGTCATAGGAAAGCTGCAGCGGCACCGTGTGTACATTCTGAGCGCCGTTAAGCAAGACGTTTACCGTGAAAGTCGAGCCCACCGGTTGGACCACAGTCGGCGGGTCGAATGCGAAACTCGCCTGCCCGGCGCCACGCGGAGTCAACTGCGGCGGCGGAGCAGCACTGACCGGCGGAGGTTGAGGCACCGCCACCGAGCCCGCACCTGAAGAAGGGTTCGCCGCCGGCGTGGCAGCCGGAGCCGACTGGCTCACGCGGCGCAATCCGAGCGCACTCGCCGTGCCCACGTCCAATGCCTGCTCGTTCAGCGCGCTCAGCACTTGACGACGCACGATGTGCGGAATCAGAACAAAGACAGTTTCCGTCTCAGAATGCTCAACCGAGGTTTGTCCAAAGATGTACTTCAGAATCGGAATCTGGGCTAGTCCAGGAATTCCGCTTAAGCTCTTGGTCTGACTATCCTCGAGCATTCCGCCCATCAGGTTGGCTTCACCCTCGCGCAGGCGCACGACGTGCTCGATCTTGCGTTGCCCAATCACCGGCTGCGAGATGCCACCAATATTCGACGTGCCGGTCACCGACGAAATGTCCATGGCGACTTTTAAGGTGACGTCTCCGTTCGCGTGCACGTTCGGCGTGACGTCAATGTTCACACCGACATCCAGATATTGGAACTGTGTATTAACCAGCGGGTTGATGCCCACGCCACCGATGCCCGGCTGAAATGAACCGGTCGCCACGGGAACTTTGTCGCCGATTTTGAGCGATGCCTTCTGCCCATCCAGAGCGCGAATTTGTGGGTTCTGTATCAATCGTGTGTTGCTATCGGAAAAGAGCGCGCTGATGGTCGCCGAATCAATCGTGACCTGAAAATCCGTGGCATTCAGGTTCGCCAGCGAGTTCAAATTGATGGAACCGGTCGAACTCGTACCGTTGGTTCCGGTGGTCCCGGTCGTCCCGGTGGTGCCATTGTTATTGTTGTTATTGGTGCTGTTGTTTGTTGTCACGTTCGGCTGCAGCGTGAGAGTCATGTTCTGCGGCGGGTTGACGCCCAGCGTCCGTTTCTTGTCCCGATTGATCTGCATCACTGCGACATCCACCACCACCTCTGGTTTCGATTTATCCAGATCGCCCACCAGCTTTTGCGCCAACGCAACCTGATCGGGCGTACCCCGCACCACGATCGCGCCTTCGGATGGCAGCGGCTGAATCCGCGAAATTTCCAGGATCTGTCGCAGCGCATTCACCACATCCTGCAATTCGGTCGGTTGCGAAAGATTCGACAAATAAAAAGTTTTGATCACGCTTTGCTCAAGATCTTTGCGCTTGGCAGGATTGTCCGCCGCGACAAAGATCGTATTCGGCGTCACCGGACGCCAGAACGTCTTCGACTCCAAGGCAACGATCTGGAGCGATTCTTCAAGCGAAACCGAATTCAGGTCAATCTTGATGGCGCGCGAAGTGTAGTCGGGATCAAACAGCACATTAATTCCCGCCAACTTGCCGATTGTTTCGTAGGCCACTTTGCTGTCTGTGGTCTGCTTGATTGTCATCGGCATGTTCGGGATCGCGCCCAGTTCGACCGGTCCGCTCGCCTGCTGCAACCGCCTTTCCAGAATGGTGGGTTCGTGGGTTGACGCTTGCGGTGTCCCCCCTTTGGCAGCGGCGTCAATCATCTGCCTAGTAACTTGCCGCTCCTGCTTCGCAATCGCACTAGCAGGATCAATTTCTGTGGCTTTTTGAAATTCCGCCAGCGCTTCTTCCAATCGCCCAGCCTCCCTCAACAGCTGCCCACGGTGTACGTGCGATGCGCCAGCCAGAAACCGCAATCTCTCATACGAAGCCCGGTACGACACGTCTTGCGGCTTTTGGTCGTAGGCCTGCTTATAAAGCTCATACGCCTGTTCGTAGTTCTGGCGCGCCTCGGCAATTTTGCCTTTGTTGTAAAGCGACTTTGCGCTTTCGGCCGCGGAGAAAAAACTAAGGTTAAGCAGCAGAGCGACAGTCAGCGCCCGGCGAATTGCGCGTTTCATTAATAAATCCTCAGAGGGCATTCCAGCCCATAGGCCGCTGCGGCCTATGGGCTCTTTTAGCTGTTGAGAAAGCGCGATTATAGCATCGCAGGTAACTGCCCAGATGTTACTGTGAGCTTTGCGTTTACACATTGGTACTAGTACTAAAGTAAGCGTTTCAAGGTTCCAGATACCCTCTTTTCGCTGCAGCAGACTCTCGAAACTTTGAAACCTTCGAAACCTTGAAATCGGCTCCTGTTACCCTTATCTCCATGCCCCGGCAAGCCACCCATCCAACCAAGCCTAAACCGGAGAAGAACCCCCGTCGCGACCCCACCGCCGCCGGGCAGAGAGATGCCTCCATCAATAGGATCGCCTCACACAACTATTTCTTGCTGGAAAAATTTGAGACTGGGATTGCCTTAACTGGTACGGAGGTCAAGTCGGTCCGTAGCGGCCAAGTCAACCTGAAGGACTCCTACGGCTTGGTCAAAGACGGCGAACTCTGGCTCCTGAACTGCCATATCGGCGCCTACGAACATGGCAACATCTACAACCATGCTCCCCTGCGCACGCGGAAACTCCTGGTGCATAAAGAAGAGCTCCGTAAGCTGATCGGCAAGACCCAGCAGAAAGGCCTGACTCTCATCCCAACGCGAATGTACTTCAAGAACGGCAGAGTAAAGGTTGAACTTGCGCTGGCTAAAGGCAAGCAGCTCTGGGACAAGCGTGAAACCGAACGGCGAAGGACTGCGGACAAAGAAGCACGAGAAGCGATTGCTAGATCCAGAAGAAAATAGTCCCTCACGCGGAGACATGCCTTCCGATCAAACGCTACCCATCTTCCGATTAGTTAGTTACGGTGACCCCGATCGTATTGGAGTCCACGACCCCTTGCCGAATTCCGGAGGCAGGTCCAGTTCTAGATGCAAGGTATATGTCCCGGGAGCCTCCCGGTCATGAGCGAACTTGACTTCGATAGTTGTTTGAAGCGTCTCATTCGAGTTGATAGTGACCATAGTATTCCTTTCTGATGGCGGTTCTGATGGCGGTCTGGTGGTGCCACCCTGTGGGTCAAGAACCACCGTGACCGGGATCGGATCGAGGTTGTGGAGCGCAGTGGCTCTGAAGTCTGTGTTGCTGATGGCGAGATGTACAACTTGGCTTGACTTGTTCTGCATAGTCACGGTCAGAGGCAGTTGGTCGTCTTGTTTCCAGGTCGCCGGCTGTTCCGGCTTTCGAGGAGTTATTTCAAGCTGAAATGGCGGATTGTCCAGCCGAATCGTGCGGACCAGTTCGAGAATGTAGTTCCTGTCAGCGTCCAACATGAGGATGTTGTATCGCTGACCGGCGATCTCCACTGGTTGCGGATAGTTGATGAAAACTGCGGCATCCCAAGGTGCGCCTTGGTCTTCGGACGGCCAAATGAGACAGGCAGGCTGGCCGTCCACTTCCATTGACCGGATGGAGGCATTCGCTCCGAATGGCTTCAAAACGTGTTGGGTCTCACCGCGACACACCTGTTCCGGCGTATCGCTCTCGCTGGCCATTGCATCAAGCTGGAAAAATCCGCGTGCCAAGCTGCCCGGATGTCTCTCCACCCCAAAATATGGCCGGTCGTAGTAGAGGGGATCCTTCTTCCACTCCCTAGGAAAGCGCAAACTTACTTTGTAATTGTTGTCGATATATGTCTGCCAGGAGTCGTCGGCCGCTCGCGCTGCGCTGCCGAGAAAAGAAGTCGCAAGACACAGAAGATCTAACAACACAATTGCGGTTCGCATGATTCTACCTCTGCAATTCGATTTTATCGGCGCCCCCAAAAGTGCGAATCGGAGGCCCGCATTGCGAAATCTTTTAACTCGGCAAAGTGCATGGGTCACATGATGAAAAGGGACGGGTGAGGGCACCCGCCCCTACATGCTTAGTTGTCACTTCTGGTCTGTCGTCGTTAGTTGAGCTTTTTCCGTGCCGAAGTCAGCTCTCGTTCTCTCTGCCGAGGGTGTCTTTTCTGCATTCATCACGCCTGGTACTTCCGCATCCTTGATCCTGGCGGTGGTAAGAATCTTTTCCAGTTGACGGAAAACCTTCCCCCGGTCCACTTGCGCGAGTTCTTCGTCAGTCTTGCGTGAAGTCTCCACGTCGAGTGCGAATTCATAGCACGCGCCGTTTTTGAACAGATGGAAGTATTTCAGATCGGACTGACGAGTCGTCTCACCACTCATCTGCTCAAGTTCGGTGAACTCGTTCGAACCCAGCTTCACCGTGGTAGCCTTTGCTGCTTCAGTGTCCTTTGACGGCACAAATTGCCCGCATTCATCAGCAGTCATGCCGGTATTCACGGTCACATTGAGCAAAGCACCAGAGAAATCCGTATCAGGATACGAATCGTCGGGCATATCCACGGTCGCAACCTGCACGGCTCCGGGCTTCAGGAAATTCGCCTGCACGGGTGCGGATGTATTATTGTGTCCTGCCTGCAAGCTGTATTTGCGTGGATAACTGAATGAAACTCCGTACGTGCCATTCACGTAGGTCGCGTTCGCCGGACGACGCTTCTTGACAGCTTTCTTCGGCGCCTCCGCCGGTACCGATGCTGTCATGCCGGGTGCTGGATTCGTAACCGGCCCCGATGGTGCGCTGATCTTTGCTGCATTGTCTGACTTCCTCGAACAACTAACTGCCAGAAACAAAACGATCGTCATTAGAATGCAGGCGCAAATTGCCGGCAAATAAATGCTCGCCCACGTGTCACCCTCGATTTGCTTGAAACTCTGATTACCACTTCCCTTGCTGCCATTGATATTGAGCGTTGCCATATTCCCCTCCTTGGGACTGCGATAAGAGGAATGGCACGAACAGCACCAACCTGCGGCTCATTGATTTTTCACGGCTTAGGGACGGCCCAGCCGAAAACGCTCGTCAAAGAAGGGACACACTGTTGATTGAAACACACGCAGCCAAGACTATGATCTGGGGGCATGGGCGTCCTCGCCCGTGCATTCTTTGCCCACTGCCTCAAACGTCATTTCCTGCGCCGGACTTCCGGTCTGCTTCTTCCAGGCTGCGAAGAGTCCGCCATACGTCTCGGTGATGTAGTCCTTCGGATCGACGCCCAAATCTCGCGCCATCGAATCAATCCACTCAGGCGGGCCTTCGATCTCAGCAAAATTGCCGATCGGAGTTTCGTCAATCACCACGTGCCCTTCATTGCCCTTCCATTCGGCGCGGAATTTTTCGTAGCGAAAACTAGGCTCGAACTGAAGAGCGCGCAGGATGGTTTCCATCTTTTCGCCATCTTCGACGCGAGTTTCGGTTTCGACTCGCGTCTTATGAGGACCATCTTTCTCTTTGCCTTTAGCTTTATGCGTAAGCACCCAGGATTCTCCATACTTGCGCAGGCGCAGAAGATCGCCACGGGCGCGAAGGGGACGGCCGGGCAGATCGAACAGCACGTTCATCTCGTGAGTGCGCGGAGTAACTTGCTCCAGCCCGAGTTGACGTAGACGGTCAACCAGTGAGTTGAGATCAGTGATGCGAAACTTGATTTCGATTTCGTGCGAGGACGACATTGAGGTCAGTATAGCGATGTTTATTAAGCACTCAGCACTCAGCACTTGGCACCGCGCATTCAGCCAAACCAAACCTACTCTATGCTGCTGTTATTCCAAACCGCTATTAGCGATGATGAGGAACATGCTTTTCATTGCCGCATGGGAACAGTAGGTTCCTCAGAGCTAAAGGTCTTCGGAATGACAGCAGGATAGAGCTAGGTTTGGCTGAGTGCTGAATGCTGAGTGCTGAATGCGTTTTCAACTGAACGTCGGCAGCTTCACCAGATCGCTTGCCGGCACCTGTTCAATCGGTTGCCCGGCTTTACGCCATGCGGTCAAACCACCAACAATCACAAACGCGCGGAATCCTTGTTGTCTCAGTAACAGCGCCACCCGGGCGCTGGTCGCTTCGCGCGCTCAAGTACAGTAGAGATAAATGTCCTTGTCCTTGGGAAGAAGCTTCAGTTCGTCCGCCAGCTTGTTTGGCTCCAGCCGAATTGACCCCGCAATGCGTGCTGCATCTGCGTCGTAGTAGCCATGGCTGCGGACGTCCGCCAGAATGATGTCCTTCTGCTCTTTGGACGCCAGTCTTTGTGCCAATTCCGCCACCTCCACCCTGGGCACAACCCCCGTCATCCGGAACCGGCGGTATTGCACGACACGATATACCACATAAACAACGATGGCCGCGATCACCATCTCAGCGAACACATGACCCGCGCTCTGCATACCTTTGGTGATCTTTGCTACCAGGTCGCGAAACAAGTAACCGACACCCGCATAGGCGATGATATAGAGGCACCCTCCAGCAAAATCGAATCGTAAAAACTGCGTAATCTTCATCTTCATGCTGCCGGCCAGGGGCGGCGCCATGGTGTTAATGCCAGGAATAAACTTCGCGAAAAGCAGTGTGAGCCGGCCACGCTTGTAGAACGATTCCGCCGAGCGCAGAATGCAAGTTTCGGGATTCAGCGAGAGACCACAGATGAAACTCAACAGCGCCCATCCGGTGTAGCGGCCTAGTACGAACAGCAGCACGTCGCCTAACATCATCGCAACGATTGCCGTTCCGAAGACGACCGGCGCAGAGAGAACATGTGCCGCCGCTGCTGCCCCTGCAGCTATCAGGGCAAGGGCCCCAGGGGCCGGTAATCCTGCGGCTTCGGCAAAGACCACCAAAAAGACGACCAGATATCCGTGATGGGAAACCGCAACTAGAAGATTGTTCATGTGTGATGCCAGTATAAGAAAAAAGGGCGGCCGCAGCCGCCCAAAGCATTCTATGCTCAAACCTACATCGAGGATTTAGCTGCTGCTTTCATCATCTTCACGCTCATCACATGAATCTGGCCCTTATCGGCGTAAACGTGAGCGCTGACACTCACATGATGGCCAACATGATCCTTCAGCGTCTCAGGATTCATCACGTCCCAGCTCTTCTGGTCCGCATCGCTGACGAAGGAAATCTTGTCTCCCTCTGACTTAACGGTTCCCTTCAGCGTTTTCAGCGGCGCTTTAGCCGAGCCCGCTGATTTGCTCATGTCGCAGCTCTTGGGGGCTTCCTGTGCTACTGCGGACATACTCAATACAACACACACTGCCAGTGCAACCACCCACAGCTTCTTCATATCGCGCAATCTCCTTTAAGTAAATTGCCCCGTGAAATTAGACTCCTGTTCCCAAGTACGAATCAAGCCGGGATTTGGATGTACGGGCAGGACAAGAGTTACGGCAGGAGGGAAATTTATTTTTCTCTGGCCACGACGAATTCCGGCGCCCACAGGAGTGCGCGCTTGATTTCCGAGTCAGGAAATGTGCAAATTGCCTTGCGCGCCGACTCCGAATACTGTCCGGCACGCGCCGACGCCGAATCCAGCGAGCCGTACCGCTCCAGAATCCGCAGGATTTCGGCGTGGGTGACTCCGTTAAAAGCCCGTTGCTCTACCACGGTTTCGATCATGCTGCGCTCTTCGGATGTGCAGCGTTCAAGTGCGTGAATCACGGCCATAGTCACTTTGCCTTCGCGCAGATCGCTCGCCACCGGCTTTCCCAACACGCTTTCTGACGCCGTGAGATCAAGCACATCATCCACGATCTGAAACGCCATGCCAAGATCGCGGCCATACCGTCCGACTTGCTCCTCCTGCTCGGGCGTTGCACCCGCCAGGATTGCTCCCAGGCGCATGCATACCGAGAACAGGCACGCAGTCTTGCGATAAATCAAATCGAAATGCTCTGCGAGAGAGATGAGCTTGCCTAGCTTCTCCATTTGCAACAGCTCGCCCTCAACCATCTGCTGGGTGAGCTCAATCAGCGCGTCAAGAATCCGGAAGTTGCGTTCTTGGACCGCAACCTTGAACGCCTGCATGTACAGCCAGTCGCCGGCGAGCACGCATTTCGAATTTCCCCATTGCGTGTTGGCTGCAGGACGCCCACGCCGGGTCTTCGCTTCGTCAATAATGTCGTCGTGAACGAGTGTTGCGGTGTGGATAATCTCAACCACCGCCCCGAGCTTGACCGCGCCGCGACCTTCATAGTTAAACAGTTTCGAGGAAAGCAACAGCAGCGCAGGCCGGATGCGTTTCCCGCCACCGCCTCGAAGGTATTCGCCGATCTCGGTGATCGCTGTGACACCGGAAACCGTGTCGCGACCGAACTCCCGCTCGATGGCAGCGAGATCGTCGCGAAGAAGCTCGAAAACTTCTGCTCCGTTGATAGCGCTGGTGCTCATTCGTATTTTTTCACCACGGAGACACGGAGGCACAGAGAAAATTCATAGCGAACACCTCGTCCTACAAGAAGTCCCTTTTGGCCGGAAAATATCTCGGCTTGTTTCCTCTGTGTCTCCGTAGTGAACTAGTTTGTCCGGTAATTCGTAAATTGCATATCAATTCCGAAATCCTGCTGCTTCAACAAAGCGATGATTTCCTGCAGCGTGTCGCGATCTTTCCCGCTAATGCGCACGAGGTCTCCCTGGATTGAAGCCTGAACCTTTTTCTTGGAATTCTTGATCAGTTTCACAATGTCGCGTGCTTTCTCTATGGGAATTCCCTGCTGCATTGTGATCTTCTGCCTGGCGGTGCCGCCGGCAGCGGGCTCAATTGCACTGTAGGTAAGCCCTTTCAGCGAAATGCCGCGCTTCACCAATTTCTGCTGCAAGATGTCATTGACTGCCTTCAGCTTGTAATCGTCAATCGATTGCAGGACGATTCCTTCTTTTTCCTCCAGCGCAATGCTCGACTTCGAGTCTTTCAAGTCGAAGCGCGTGTGGATCTCTTTCAGCGCCTGCTGGATGGCGTTCGAAACTTCCTGCAGGTCAATCTTGCTGACAATGTCGAATGTGTTCTCTGGCATGACGTAATAGATTAACGTAGTTGAGGCTTGGGTGCGTCCTGAAAAGCTGTAAACGACAGAGGGCGCTGAGATCGTAGCCGAGAGTGTGCAGGATGGCTGTTGGCGAGCTTTACAACTCACGTAGGGGCGGACACCCTCCTCCGCCCGAAATATCAGGATCTATTCTCGTCGTGAATTTCTTTTTGCGCTCTTTGCGTGCTTTGCGGTTAAAAGCTCTTTTGCAGATCAGCCGTGAGCGAAAAGAAACGACAGAAGTTCTGCGAGGTTTGATTTCCGACGTCTTCCGCTGGAAGACTGCGCAATTCCCCGATCTGCCGCGCCACTTCCTTCACAAACGCAGGTTCGTTGCGTTTGCCGCGATACGGAACAGGAGCCAGAAACGGCGAGTCGGTTTCGATCAACATGCGATCCAGCGGAACTTGCAAAGCCGAGTCGCGGATCTGCTGGGCTTTGGGAAATGTCACGTTGCCCGTGAAGGAAATCATAAAACCCATGTCGAGCGCGCGTTTGGCATGCTCCCAGGCACCCGTAAAGCAATGCAGAATTCCGCCCAGGCCCGAAGGCTTCCAGTGCCGCTCAATCAGGCTGAGGCAGTCTTCCCAAGCATTGTTGCTGTTATCAGATGGCCGGCAGTGAATCACGATCGGCAACTTGGCGGCACGGGCAAGCTCCATCTGGCGGATGAAAACATGCTGCTGAATTTCCTGCGGAGAATGATCGTAATAATAATCGAGCCCAATCTCTCCCCAGGCGATGACCTTCGGCTTGCGCGCGAGTTTTTCTAGCTGATCGAAATCCGCATCGGTCGCGAGCTTGGCTTCATGCGGATGAATGCCAACCGTCGCATAAATGAAATCATACTGGTCGGCGATCTTGACCGCGCAATCCAGCGTTCCCGGCCCATCACCAGTTCCGACGGCAAGAATATTCATGATATCGGCTTCGCGAGCGCGTGCAATCACTTCCTTGCGATCTGGATCGAAGCGCGAGCCGTCAAGATGGCAGTGGGAATCAACGAACATTTGGGCTTGTCTCAAGACTAACTCAGAATTGCCAACAGCTTGCGCTCACGATTGTGTCTCCAACCCGTCGAATTTCATATGCGAATTCTAAGAGTAGCCCTGGTTCCAATTCTCGCGTTCTTAGCCTCGGCAAGCGCACAGGAACTGCCGAGAGCAGACGCCGTCCGCATCCGCGAGTTCTACCGGCTTGCCACGGAGGTTCAGGACAAAGTCTGGCCACGTTGGAGCGAAATACCAGCCCCGTTGTTACTGGTCACCGACAAAGCCGAGTTCCTGATCCATCACCCCGCGCCGCCAAAGGATTTCAAGAAAATCACTGAGGACATCTACATTCGTCCGCGGCAGTTCCCGACCAATCTCCTGGCCACCTTCCCCGCATTCGGGCCGCCGTCGGTGATCGTGATCGGCGAAGCAGAAAATACGAGCAGCAAGACGAGCACGCCCTGGCTGATCACGCTCATGCACGAGCATTTTCATCAGCTACAAAACGCCCAGCCCGGATACTTCCAGGCCGTCGAAGCTCTTGCCTTGAGCCACGGAGACAAGAGCGGCATGTGGATGCTGAACTATCCGTTCCCGTACGACAAGCCGGAAGTGACGCAGGCATTCATGCGAGCTCGCGATTTGCTGCTCGACGTGCTGAACGAATCCGACGAACACAAATTTGCAAAATTGGTGGTGGAATATGTTGCTCAGCGAAAGGGCTTTTTCGCCCAACTCTCTCCAGATGACCAAAAATATCTCGCATTCCAACTTTGGCAGGAGGGGATCGCCCGCTATACGCAGATTAAGGTAGCTGAATCAGCAGCGCAGTATCAGCCGAGCACGGAATATGCAGCACTCCCCGATTTCGAGTCGCTCGGGGCTTATGCGTCCCACGCAAGAAAAGATACGCTCGGCGAGCTCCGGAAAGCCGATTTACGCAAATCGAAGCGCGAGGTTGTCTATGCGTGGGGTGCGGCTGAGCGCTTACTGCTGGATCAGATAAGACCAGGATGGCGAGACGAATACTTTAAGCATCCATTCTCGCTGGATTCGTATTTCGATAAGTAACGCGGCCGCTATTTTAGCCTGGCGCCCAGCGGTACATCTTCCAGGAATCCCGCCAATACTGGCTTCCCGCCTTCGAGCGACGCAGCAACGATCATGCCGTTTGATTCGAGTCCACGTAATTTTCTGGGCGCGAGATTGGCAACGATCACGACCTTGCGCCCAACCAGAGTTTCGGGGGCATAGGCCTCAGCGATTCCCGCAACGATCTGGCGAGTCTCATAGCCCAGATCAACTTCGAGCCGCAGCAACTTGTCTGCGCCTTTTACTCTTTCCGCGACTTTCACTTGCGCGACGCGAAGTTCAACTTTGGCGAAGTCGTCAATCGTGATCTTTCCGTCAGGAGAGACACCGGCAGTCACAGCAGCAGCCGCAGGCTTGTTCAGCGGCGCAGAACCTTGCGATGCGCCTTCCGCAGGTGCTGCATTGGCCGCAGGTTGTGCCTCGGTCGCCGGCGTTTCAATCGTCGGTGTCCTTCGCTGCTCCTCCATTTTTTGCATCCTCTCAATGGCGCTCTTATCGGCACGCGGGAACACCGGTTCGACTTTGCCCAGCTTTGTTCCCAACTGCAGTTGTCCCCATCGCAAATCCGCCAGCGCCACCTTCTTAATGTCGCCCAGACCCAGTTGCGCCCAAATTTTCGCCGTAGCCTCCGGCATCACCGGATGCGCAAGCACAGTCACAATCCGCAACGACTCAGCCGAGGTATATAACACAGTCGCAAGCCGCGCTCGGCTGGTCTCATCCTGCTTCTCGGCCAGCGCCCACGGCTCATTTTCCACGATGTACTTATCCACCGCCGCCACCAGCGCCCACGCAATTTCCAACGCGCGAGAGAACTGATACTGCCCAAACAGCTCGTTAAACTCAGAGATAGTGTGCTTCGCAAGACCTGCCAGCAAGTCTTCCTCTGCAGTATGCGCGGCTTTTTGCGACGGATACGGCACCTCGCCACGAAAATATCGCGTGATCATCGCCAGGGTGCGGCTCGCCAGATTTCCCAATCCATTTGCCAAATCGGAGTTATACCGCTGCACCAGCGCATCGAATGAAAACGATCCATCATGCCCGAACACCACCTCCCGCAGCAGAAAATAACGTAGCGCATCCGCGCCCAACACATCCAGAATCGTCTCGGTGCGCACAATGTTCCCGCGCGACTTCGACATTTTGCTTTCTTCAAACAGCAACCAGCCGTGCGCCACAATGGACTTCGGCAGCGGCAGCCCCGCGGCCAGCAGGAGCGCCGGCCAATACACGGAATGAAAACGCACAATTTCCTTGCCAACCATGTGGACATCGGCAGGCCAGTATTTTTTGTATTTCGTATCTTCCGAAGATCCATAGCCGAGCGCGGTGATGTAATTTTCAAGCGCGTCCCACCAGACGTAGATCACATGCTTCGGATCATCCGGCACCGGAATGCCCCACGAAAAAGTTGACCGGCTGATTGAAAGATCGCGCAGGCCCGAACGTACAAACGCGATCACTTCGTTGCGACGCGTCTCCGGGCGAATGAAATCCGGCTGCTTGGTATAGAGTTCTAGCAATTGCTCTGCAAACGCCGACAATTTGAAAAAATAATTCTCTTCCCTAATAGTTTCCGTCGGACGCCCGCACTCCGGACAAGGCTCGCCCGGCCCAACTTCCACGTACATCTCATCGAACACGCAATACTGCCCGGTGTAGCTATCTTTATAGATATATCCGTTGTCGCGAATCTGTTTCCAAAGTTGCTGTACGCCACTCTTGTGACGGTCCGACGTGGTTCGGATGTAGTCGTCATAAGTGATGCCCATCCGGTCCCACAGCGCGCGGAATTCACCGGAAACTTCGTCGGTGAGCACCTGCGGCGATTTGCCCGCGGCCTCTGCGGCACGCTGGATCTTTTGCCCGTGCTCATCCGTCCCTGTGAGAAACCACGTATCGCGGCCCATCATCCGCTGCCGCCGCGCAATCGCATCGCACACAATCGTCGTGTAAGCGTGCCCAATATGCGGCCGCGCGTTGACATAATAAATAGGGGTCGTAATGTAGAACTTTTCAGACATTGTCCGGTGGGGCAGGGACTGAACCCTGCATTGAGAGTATCAAAACTAGCGCGGCTTTAGCCTCTGACGGACCTCGCGTACGCTTCCATCGCTTCCATCATGACCGTCTTCAATGGCACCTTCTTCTCTTCTGCAATCCGTCTGCAGTCCTCATATTCAGGCGCGTAGGTGCTTACTGACCCATTCAGGCTCGCGACTTTGATCCGCACTTCTCCAAATTTTGTGCCGACCGTTTCCCATCGACGAGCAAGCGTCTGCCGTACCTCTTCTCGTCGCCGCACCCCCAGCGTCGTCGTCTCCGCAAAAATGATCTGCGAAAATTTGGCCGCGTCTCCCGGCTTTGCGAGCACTGTCAACAGAGTTCCTGGACGATTTTTCTTCATCTGCACCGGAGTCGCGAACAGATCGAGCGCTCCTGCCTCCAGCAACCGATCCATGACATACCCAAAAACCTGCGGACTCAAATCATCCAGGTTGGCCTCGAGGACAAGAATCGTTTCAACCTGTGTGGCGAGGGCGCCATCGCCCGCGTTCGCGTCGGCTGTTGATTCCCCGACCGTGATCCGCAACACGTTCGCGTGGCCCCGAAAATCCCTCGTTCCTGCCCCATATCCTGTCTTCTCAATCTTCATCTCGGGAAACGCTGCGAAGCGCTTCGCCAATGTCGTGACAATGGCGGCCCCTGTCGGTGTCACCAGTTCCGCTTGCAGCCCCGTTGAATACACCGGTGCGCCCCTAAGCAATTCCACTGTGGCCGGCGCGGGCACAGGAAATGTTCCATGAGCGCAGTTCACGGTGCCTGCTCCGACATTTAATGGCGAGCAAACGAACTCGTCAACCGCCAACGCCTCTGCTCCAACCGCCGCGCACACAATGTCCACCAGCGCGTCCACCGCGCCCACTTCGTGAAAATGAATTTCCTCGATCGGCACATCGTGGATTTTCGCCTCCGCCGCCCCGAGCTTCTCGAAGATCGATAACGCCGTGCTCTTGGCAGATTCGCTCACTGCGGCCTTGCCAATAATCTCGCGGATCTCAGCTAATCCGCGACCATGCTGATGTGCGTGGCTCGGTGATGATCCCACTTCTCCCAAAACCGGGGAGAAGTGGGGCACCCCATGTTGGGGTTCGGTGTGAGTGTGGCTGTGTTCATGCGAATGAGAATGCCCGTGTGGGTCGGACATTCCCTTCGACAAGCTCAGGGCAGGCTCTATCCGACCATGAGTTGAGTGCTGACTCTCCTGCCGATCATCAGCCAATCTGGGCGCATCCTTCTCTCCATTCACCACGACATCCACTTTTGTTGCACTAGTCCCGCTCCGATTCACACGCGAAATCTCCAACCGAGCACCAACCACTAACGCCGAGACCGCATCCTCGAAGATTTTCGGCGACACTCCGGCATCAAGCAGCGCGCCCAGAAACATGTCGCCACTAATTCCCGAGAAACAATCTACATAAGCAATTCGCATAAACCGTCGTTGGTCGTTGGCTATTGGTCGTTGGCCAAACCGAATCTCGTTCCGATTCTAAACGTTTGGTTCCCCGAGCATCGGCCACAAGACGGTTTCACAGCTTGAATCGCCGACGGACCAACAACGATGCATCTGCTAAACTCACTATTCCCTTCAACCACTTAGGAGAAGTTTTTGTATCGCCAACTCGAACGCCGCCTGGGCCAGCACATCCGCGAATTTGTGCGTCGGCAGTACGGGCTTGATTTCGAGAAAATCGTGATCGAGCAGCCTCCAAAAGTTGAATTCGGCGAATACGCTCTGCCTCTCGCTTTCGAGTTGGCCAAGAAATTACGCAAAGCACCCAGAAAGATTGCCGAAGAAATCTCCGCCGATGTTGGCCCGATTGAAGGCTTCACCAAATTGGAAGTTGCAGGCGCTGGTTACATCAATGCGCGTGTGGATCGCGCCGCTCTCGCCTCCGCGGTATTCAAAGACGAAAAGCCACTCGTCGAAATTCCGTCCGGCCAAATTCTCGTCGAGCACTCGAGCATCAATCCCAATAAAGCCGCCCACATCGGCCACCTGCGCAACGCGATTCTCGGCGACACTTTCGTGCGCTTGCTCCAGTTCGCCGGTCGCACCGTCGTCGTACAAAACTACATTGACAACACCGGCGTGCAAGTTGCGGATGTAGTCGTCGGCTTCCTACATCTCCAGAAGAAATCTCGCGCCGCAATTGAGCAGCTGGCAAAGAAGCCGCGATTCGACAACTACTGCTGGGATCTCTACGCCAAAGTTTCACAGTGGTATGAGCAGAGTGCCGAGAACAAGAAAGTTCGCCTGCAAACGCTCCACGAACTCGAGCAGGGTGGAAACGAAACCGCCACTGTTGCCGAACTGATCTCCATTGCAATCCTGCGCCGCCATCTTGAGACCATGGACCGCCTCGATATCGAATACGACTTCCTGCCGCGCGAGAGCGAAATTCTTCATCTGCACTTTTGGGATGCCGCGTTCACCAAACTTAAGGAAGCCGGCGTTCTGTCGTTCGAGACTGAAGGCAAGAACAAAGGCTGCTGGGTGATGCGGCGAGCGGGAACTTCAAAGGCGTTCACCGCCGAGGAGGCAGAGCATGCAGAGAAAACCGCAAGCGCTGGGAAGAAACTGAATGGGGCACCGAGCGACGACGATGACCTCATCAAGAGGATTGAAATCGTCAATGGTGTCGATATCCGAGCTACTCAAGACCAAATCACCGAGGAAGACCAGAAAGTCATCGTCCGCTCGAACGGCACCGTCGGCTACGTAGGCAAAGACATCGCCTATCACATGTGGAAATTTGGACTGCTCGGGCGCGACTTCGGCTATCGCAAGTTTTACTTATATCCGAACGGGCATCAGTGCTGGATCTCCGCCGAGCACGGCGAACCCGATCACCCGCACTTCGGAGACGTCGCGGAAATCTACAACGTGATTGATACCCGCCAGGCCGAGGCGCAGAACACGGTCATCGAGGCGCTCCGCGGCTTGGGCCACAGCGAGCAGGCTGAGCACTACACGCATTTTTCTTACGAGATGGTTGCTCTCACCCCACGCTGTGCCGCCGAACTCGGATACGAACTCTCTGAAGACGACAGAGCCCGCGCCTACATCGAAGTCTCAGGCCGCAGGGGCTTCGGCGTAAAAGCTGACGATCTTCTCGACGCGCTGATCTCGGCCGCAAAACAAGAAGTGGATTCCCGCCATCCAGAACTTGCCGCCTCCGACCGCCAGAAGATTTCCCGGCAGATCGCCATCGGTGCCCTGCGGTTTTTCATGCTCAAATACACCAAGCCATCCGTGATCGCTTTCGACTTCAAAGACGCATTGAGCTTCGAAGGCGAAACCGGCCCTTACGCGCAATACGCCGTCGTCCGCGCCACAAACATCTTCCGCAAAGGCGGCCTCGATCCAGATACTTTCTGTACTGACGTTGCTCAGAACTTGTCGTCTGACCTACTGTCCCGCTTCCTGAACGCAGGGCAATCAAGCAGCGACGTTGAGCAAACGACCAACGACCAACAACCAACAACGGGCCCAGACGATCTCTGGGAACTCTGGCTATCGGCCTCGAAGACCGCCTACGTGATAGATCAATGCATTGCCACAACTGAGCCCGCGTATCTGGCTAAGCACGTCTTTCAACTCGCACAGCAATTCAACACGTTTTATCACCGATATCCGATCCTGAGCGAAGAGAATGAATCTCGAAAACAATTTCTGCTGGCGACCGCCGCGGTCGTGAGACGAGAGCTGATCCGCGCGCTCGGTGTAATGGGAATCGAAGCACCGCCGGTGATGTGAAATCAGGCGCCTCGCCTGCGTCCCGCAATCATCAGGCCCGCTCCAACCACCAGCAATCCCACGCCAACATACGGCGGCAGCATTTCATCATGGTGCGTGTTCACGCCCAGGTGAACATCACCTGCGTCGATGCCATGGTGCTCGGTGTGCGGCAGCGGGACGAAGAAAGACAGAATTCCCAGCACCAGAACCACGAGTCCGACTATGAAGAGAGCTTTCATTGGTCCTCGTTCGCTTGATCTGCGAAGTTGATTTGATCTGCAAACTCACAACGCATTCAGCTCTATTTTACCGCCGCGTGTGGCTTTTCCTGACGGCTGGTGGCTGATTTGCCCGTGTGCATCGGACACTCCTGTCCGACGCCTTTGCCTTTGCATTTGCTTTTCGGGATGGCTAATAGCTATTTCATCAACGTTGACTGGCTGGACGCGCACAACCACGCGCTGCCTTCCTTGATCCAGGTATCCGTGAACCTTCCGTGGTGGTAGTACGGTTTGCCGTTCAGCGTTCCTTTTTCGTGGTAAACACCGGTCACAATCACCGCATCTCCGTGGACCCGGCTCAGCATGGATTCGCTCCGGATGCTCTCAATCCGTTCCGTGCGGTCGGTCACGCTACTCAGAAATTCCGGCTTGTTTCGCAGGCTGCCATCAACATCCGCAAAAATAAATGTGCTGGCCAGCAGTTGATCAAGCGAATGGATGTCCTTCTCCACCTCGGCCTGGTTCCACAACTGTTCGAGCGAGAGCACTTTCGCGACAATGCCGTCATCGCTGACACGCTCCTGCGCCTCCAGGTGGGCAAATAGGCCCGCTCCAAAAAAGTTCGCCCCAAACAATAATGCCATCGCTGCAATCATCACAGCCGCCGCGCGCAATTGTCGCGACAGTCGCCAGAGCAAATCACTGCCTGCGATAGCTTTCATCTTTCCTCGCTTACAGCAATGGGTATTTGGCCGGAGTATTACAGGCCAAGAACTGATTGTCTAGTTGATCACGAGTGTCTGCCAAGCCCAACTCTGTTATCTCTATGCTGCAAGACCTGATACCAGTTCGCATTAGCAACGCCCGCTGGCTGAAGTCGCGTACAATATCCGCTTCCCCTTTCACTTGGGACAGAAATCATGCATCGCTGGTCACAGCTTTTTATCCCTACTCTGCGCGAGGCCCCGACTGATGCCGAGGTCGCGAGCCATAAATTTCTCGTGCGCGCGGGCTACATTCGCCAGTTATCTGCCGGCATTTACTCATATCTCTTCCTCGGCCAGCGTTCGTTCAACAAGATTATCGGAATCGTGCGCCAAGAAATGGACCGCATCGGTCAGGAATTCTATTTGCCCGCCCTCCATCCGCGCGAACTGTGGGAAGCCAGTGGCCGCTGGTCGGTGATGGGCGATAACCTTTTCCGCCTGAAAGACCGCAAAGGCGCCGATCTGTGCCTCGCCATGACGCACGAAGAGAACATGACTGAAATCGCGCGGAAAGAGCTGCGCAGCTACAAGCACCTTCCGCAAATCTGGTATCAGATTCAATCCAAATTTCGTGACGAACCACGTCCGAAGTCCGGGTTACTGCGGGTGCGGCAGTTCATCATGAAAGATTCTTATTCTTTCGACATCGATCCCGCAGGCCTGGACGTTTCGTATCACAAGCACCGAGACGCGTATCAACGTATTTTCGACCGTTGTGGCTTGAATTACCTGATTATCGAAGCGCACTCGGGAGCCATGGGCGGATCGCAGTCGGAAGAATTCATGGTCTATACGCCTGCGGGCGAGGATCAGGTTGTAAGCTGCGCGAATTGCAAGTACGCCGCGAATCTGGAGAAAGCCACCTCAAAGGTCGACGCAGTCCAAGATCTCGCGCCGGAAGGCGATGGCAAGCCGCTTGAAATACACACGCCGGGGCAAAAGACAATCGAGGAAGTCGCGCGCTATCTTGGAGTCTCGCCTAAGAACAAGATCAAGACCCTTGCGCTGATGATCGATACGACAGAGGAAAAACCTGCCAGACCCTCGTCACGTCCAGTAGTCGTTCTCATGCGCGGCGACCATCAATTGAATGAAGCAAAGCTCTCCACCGCGCTGGCGGGAAAAGAAACCCGGCCAATGCAGGAAGAGGAAATTCGGCAACTGTTCGGTTCACCCGCAGGTTTTTTGGGTCCTCTGGGAATCGCCTGGACAAAGGACCTCAAGAGCAATGGGCCCATTCTGTTGGTTGATAGCGCTCTCGAAGGCCGCGTCAACCTGATCGCCGGAGCAAACAAAGAGGATTTTCACGTCAAGAACATCACGCCCGGCAAAGACTTTCAGCCCACCGCGTATGTCGACCTTCGTGCCGTCGTGAGCGGTGAAGCCTGCCCGAATTGCGGCTCGTCGCTGCGCATGGATACAGCTGTCGAAATCGGCCACATCTTCAAGTTGGGGTATAAGTACTCGGAATCGATGGGCGCGAGGGTGCTCGACAAGAATGGCAAGGAAGTCACGCCGATCATGGGCAGCTACGGAATCGGTATCGAGCGAATCCTGACGGCGGCCATCGAGCAAAGCAACGACGAGAATGGATTCTGGCTGCCGCGACAGATCGCACCCTTTGACGTGGTCGTCACACCCACCAACGTCTCAGACGAGAAACTCAAATCCACTGCGGAGGACATTGCAAGCTGCCTCGAATCCGCCGGATACGATGTGATCCTTGACGACCGGGATGAACGGCCCGGAGTCAAATTCAAAGACGCTGATCTGGTAGGTATCCCATTTAGAATCAATGTGGGAAAGAAAGTTACCGAAGGAACTGTGGAAGTGGTTCAACGCTCGACTCGGCAATCCCAGGATGTTAGCATCGCTGCTATAACCCAGTATTTTCAGCATCTTCTGGGTACTACTGGCGAAAGCCAGCCGTAGCGGAGCGTGGGGCGAATATGGGCAGTTTCAAGATGTTCCTCGGAATTTTTGTTATCGCTGGAGGCGTGTACGTAGGCGCGAAGCTGATTCCGCCCTACTTCGAGAACTACCAGTTTCAAGACGCCGTCAAAGACGAAGCCACTCGCGACAGCTACGCTGCAAAGAGCGAAAGCGACATTCAGGAAAGCGTGTTCAAGAAGGCACAGGAGTACGACATTCCCATCACTCGTGAGGCAATTCACGTGCAGCATCAGGGAAATCAATTTAGTGGGACGATCACCATTAGCGCACCTTACGTAGTTCATGTGGACCTTCCCGGATACCCGGTTGATTTGCACTTTGACGCTTCCACGCAGAACAAAGGCGTCTTTTAATCGAGTTTTGCCAGAACGTCAGGTTTGGCCGAGACCTGGAATCCTGCTCGCGACTCATAACCAGCATCGTCCGCGTAAGTAGGATTCGGTTAGAATTAAGAGAACTTCTTACTGCGTATGCTGGGTTGTAGGTCTGAAAACGAATTCTCGCGCCGCCTCATCTCACAATCAGTAGTTAAGAACTTGACTGAATGCGAGGCATAGGTCCGCCAACTCAAAGTGGCCATCAAACTTAAAATTCCGCGTCAGAAGGGCAACGCCAGCGTCCGCCACGATCCTGTGTTGAGGTTCGCTGCTGGAACCTTTCTCGTTTTGGCGGCAGCTTTCGTGGTCGCCTTTTCATATTTCTATGTCAAATACGACCGCAAAATCGAGGAACGGTTCAAAGGCCCGGTATTCGCCAATTCCGCCCGCATCTTTGCCGCACCCCGCTCAATTGCAGTAGGGGAAAAAGCCGACGTCAAGGAGATAGCCGCCGAGTTGCGCCACACCGGCTATTCCGACAAAGACAGCCAGTCGTCCATGGGCAGCTACCATCTCACCGGCGCAAGCATTCAGATTCAGCCTGGATCCAGTTCGTACCACAGCCCTGAACCCGCAACCATTCGGATCCACCAAGGCCAGGTCGAGAGCATCACCGGTGATTCTGGTAATCAGCTACAGGCGTATGAGCTCGAGCCCGAGATGATCACTTCGCTCTCGGAAGGCGACCAGCGTTCGAAGCGGCAAGTGGTGAAGTATAACGACATTCCTAAGGTCATGGTTGATGCGGTCCTGGCAATCGAAGACCGCAAATTTTTCGAACACAATGGCATCAATTTTGGGCGTTTTGCTGAAGCTGTTTGGATTGACGTGGTGCGGCAGAAACACCCACAGGGCGGATCAACCCTCACCATGCAGCTCTCCCGCGGGTTCTTTCTGACCCCCGAGCGGACGATCAAACGCAAGCTTACGGAAATGCTCATCGCTACGGAGCTGGAGCAGAAATTCTCGAAACAGCAAATTTTTGAAATCTATGCCAACTGGGTAGACCTGGGTCAACGTGGCTCGTACACAATCAGTGGCTTTGCCGAAGCTTCACGTGCTTACTTCAATAAGGACCTGAAGGACCTCACGCTGCCCGAAGCCGCCCTGTTAGCAGGAATTATTCAGGGTCCGAGCCGTTTATCGCCCTACCGACATCCTGAACGCGCGACCGAGCGCCGCAATCTGGTTCTCGACAGTATGGTCGAAACTCACGCGATCACAAAGGAGCAAGCCGAAAAAGCCAAGGCTACCCCGCTAAAGCTGGCGGCTCCGAACGTCGAGGCCAGTGATGCCCCCTACTTTGTGGACTTGGTTCGCGATGCATTGAGCAGCAAGGTGCCTGAGCGTGAAACAAACGAGCAGGCTTATCGGATTTACACCACACTAGACACTGATCTTCAGCGTGCGGCCGCTCAGGCTGTAGAGAGCGGGATCAAGCTGGTGGACGATCAGGTCACAAAGCGTCGCACCAAGCGCATAAAAATCGGCAAAGGCAAATACGAAACTCAAGTTGAACCTGGTCCGCAGGCCCAGGTAGCTCTCATCGCCATGGATCCTCACACCGGGGAGGTACTGGCGCTGGTTGGAGGACGCAATTACGCTTTCAGCCAGCTGAACCACGCAGTCGCCAAGCGTCCAACCGGATCCATTTTTAAACCTTTTGTCTATGCCGCAGCGATGAATACCGCTATAGATGGCAGCACTGCTGTTCTTACGCCAGCTTCTATCGTTCCCGACCAGCCGAGCACGTTCGCTTATGGTGACCAGATCTATGAGCCCCGTAACTACAAGGAGGAGTACCACGGCGACGTAACCGCGCGGTATGCGCTGGCGATGTCTCTGAACAACGCCACAGTTAAACTGGCCGAGGAGGTTGGTTATGACAAGGTTGCAGATCTAGCAAAGTCGGCAGGCATCGCATCAGTTAAAGCCACTCCAGCGATGGCCTTGGGTGCTTACGATGCCACACCTCTCGACATGACCGCGGCGTATACGGCATTCGCGAACAATGGAACACGAATTTCGCCGCTCATGGTGAAATCCGTCAGAAATGCGGGCGGCGATCCAGTGATGAATTTCAACACCGATTCACGCCAAGTGCTAGATCCGCGTGTTGCCTACGTCATGACCGACATGCTGCAGGGGGTTATCAACTACGGTTTGGGATTCTCCGCGGTACGCGGCCGTGGATTTCAACAAGCCGCCGCAGGCAAGACTGGGAGTTCGCACGACGGTTGGTTTGCCGGCTACACCTCGAATTTGGTTTGCGTGGTTTGGGTGGGCTTTGACGACTATAGCGATCTTCACCTTAGCGGCGCCCAGACGGCTGCCCCCATCTGGACTGAGTTCATGAAAAAAGCCGCTGCCATCCCGCGCTACTCGGATATGCGGTCGTTTTCGCAACCTTCTGGTGTGGTAGATGTCCAGCTCGATAAGCTAACCAATCTTTTGGCTACGCCCTCATGCCCGCAGACCTACTCGGCGGCATTTATTGTTGGCACGGAACCCACCAATACTTGCGAGCAAGGCACGGGTATCCATGGCGTTCTGTCCAAGATTTTTGGATTGGGCAATCAGCAGGTTGAGCCGCCGCAAAACGGGGCTTCGGGAGAGAACCCGCAAAAGAAAAAAGGCATATTTGGCAAGATTGCTGGTATTTTCAAGGACGAAAAGCAGTCGAACCCTCCTCCGAAACCGCCTGAACCGACTGGCAGTAGCCACTAAGGGAACTTATCCATGCTTGACAGTGTCTTAGGTAGTAAGGAATAGTCTGCTCTTAGGAGAGCGCCATGTTGCCTCCCTATACTCGCTGGTTGCTGACGTCCTTCGCTTGCATTTCTCCGTTTTGCCTCACGCAGACCCCACAGACCGATCGCATTCAAGTTGCTCCTCCCGTCATGCAGGTCCAGTCGCCGCCAAAAGATGCTTCTCCGCAAGAACTTGAGAAACAGGGTGATGAACTGCGAGCGCGCAAAGAATACCTGGACGCGGTTGATTATTATCGTGCCGCAATGGCCAAGCAATCTAGCGCTTCCGTCCTCAATAAGCTGGGAATTGCGGAGCTGATGATGGAGCGTTACCGCGACGCCGGACGCGATTTCGAACGCGCCGTCAAAATGGACCGCAAATTCGCAGAACCCTACAACAATCTCGGTGTGGTTGACTACAAGCGGAAAAAGTACGGTGCGGCGATCAAGCTATACAAGAAGGCCATCGATCTGGTTCCCGATTCGGCCTCCTTCTATTCCAACCTCGGAGCGGCTTACTTCGCTAAGAAGAATTTTGAGCAGGCCAGTCAGTCCTACGCTGAGGCCATCCGGCTGGATCCGGAGGTCTTTGAGCACAGCTCGCACAACGGAATTGCGGCGCAGTTAGTTAGCGGTGAAGATCGTGCACATTACGAATACGTACTGGCAAAGCTGTATGCCAAAGTTGGGGACAAAGACCGCTCGTTCGAATTCCTGCGCAAGGCAATGGAGGACGGCTATAAGGAAGTGAACGAAGCAAATACCGCCCCCGAATTTGCCGACCTGCGCAAAGACTCGAGATTCGCGGATCTAATGAAGCAGAAGCCGCCAGCCCTTCCTGAATGAACCAAATCTCGGCTTGTCGCCGAAGGAAACCTCACAAACAAACCCCTGGTCTCCCTCAATTTTTTTGCTTTCCGCCGAAACTTTGCCGGAACTGGCGGTGTTCACCCTAGAAGACCGAAACACGCCCGCCGGCCGCCGACCCGAGCACGCCCCAAGCAGCGCGGCCGGTATGGGCCTGTTCTTTGCCACTGTCCGCCGCACCTTTTAATCTCCAAACTGGCGCTGTCGTCCGCGCCACTGATATCCTGATCGGTCTTGTAGAGATGTTGCTTACAACGTCTGGGAACGCGTAAGAGGTGGCAGGCTGCGTCTTTACACCAGTCATCATTTTCCTTCAGGAGATCCGATGTCTTTCAGCCTCGAAGGCCGTGTGGCCGTCGTATTCGGAGTCGCGAATAAGCGCAGCATTGCCTGGTCCATCGCTCAAGGATTGCACCAAGCTGGGGCAAAGCTGGCAATCACTTACCAGAACGAGCGTCTCGAACAAGAGGCCAAGGACCTGATACTCTCGCTACCCGGCGCCGAAGCCTTCATGTGCGACGTCTCCAAGGACGAAGAGATTGAACGGCTGTTCTCGCGGCTGAGAGAACGCTACGGCAAGCTGCATGCCCTCATACATAGTGTGGCTTTTGCCCAGGCCGAAGACATGAAAGGCGAGTTCATCAATACTTCGCGTGAAGGCTTCCGCATTGCCCACGACGTCAGTGTCTATTCGCTGATCGCAGTTTCCCGGGCGGCAGCGCCGCTTATGGAAGACGGTGGCAGCATCATGACTATGACTTACTATGGCGCGGAAAAGGTCGTGCCGCACTATAACGTGATGGGCGTCGCCAAGGCGGCATTGGAGTGCACCGTAAGATATCTGGCAAACGATCTCGGGCCCAAGAAAATTCGCGTCAATGCCATTTCGGCGGGACCAATTAAGACCCTGGCTGCGCGCGGCGTTTCGGGTCTAGGCGAAATGCTCAGATCACATTCCGAACGCGCGCCGCTGAAACGCAATGTCGATGTAAACGAGGTCGGTTCAACGGGGGTATTCCTGGCCTCGGACGCGAGTTCTGGCATCACCGGGGAAGTGATCTACGTGGATTGTGGATACAACATCATGGGATTTTGAGTCGATCGTAGATTTCAGATTGTAGATTCCTGACGTCCGGAGTCTCAGTCGCGTTGAATCTTAATTTGAATCTTCAATCTCAAATAAATCTGATTCGTCGTTCGTCTTCCGATACCCTCTCCAGCATGATCTCTACGTCCCTTTCATTCTGAAACCTCTCGAACTTCTCTCCCCACTCGATCAATAGCACACTGTTCTCAGTCGTTAAGTCGTCCAGACCTAACGTCTCCAATTCTCGCTGTGTTTCCACACGATACAGATCAATGTGAAAAAGGGTCGCTGACGGCCCGCGGTATTCATGTATCAGCGTGAAAGTGGGGCTGGTCACGTCCTCTTGTGACGCCGCCTCGAAACCTTCCGCAATTCCTTTCACGAGTGTGGTCTTTCCTGCACCCAGATCGCCGCGCAGCACGACTAGCTTGGGTGGCGCCAGCAAAGACCTGAGCTCCCGCCCGAGCGCAATGGTTTCTTCAGGAGATTTGGTTGTGAATTCCCGCATCATCCGGCTGGTCTTTGCTGGACGTCAGCAAGCGACAGTATAGCCGGAGGCGGATTAGAAGCTTCGTGACACGAGCCCGAGAAAGTTGCGGTCTCCGGAGGACTCTATTGCCATGCGTAAGGCTTGGTGGGCCTCGTCTTCAATGGCCACGAAGCGGAAGGCCTGGAACACGCTTCCCTGCCCTTTGCCCACTGGATGCAGCATCTCCGCCATGCCCTGGACATTGCCGGACTGGGTCTGAAACGCAACTTCCACGAAATCGCCTTCCGAGAGGCTTCGCGCCAGCTGCAGCAATCCGCCATTGACGGAGACGATGTGAATGTTGCCTTTGGCCTGCTTACCGTCGCCGAGCTTGACTACGACTGGCGTGGTTGCGAGTTTGACGCGATTAGCACGATGAGTGGGATTGGGCTGGGGAAAGTGTGTCATGCCAAGGCCACTATGGCATTGGCAGGAAAATCGGGCGAGATTACCGAAGCCCATTGTCCAGATTCGCTGGCCTTTCGTGCGCTAGCCGGCGATTTTTACCCATTTTCCCATGCCTTCCGCACGAATTCGCTGCAAGGCTTCGGGAAGTGTTCGGATGAGATCGGTCGCAACCAGCGAATGCTCACCAACATGATCGCGTGCGATGTCGCCCGCGAGGCCGTGCAAATATATAGCGGATAGAACAGCCTCAAACCCGCGCCGCGGGTTCTGCGCAATCATTCCGGCGACGATTCCCGTGAGAATGTCTCCCGTTCCGCCAGTCGCCATCCCCGGATTGCCGCTCGGATTCACCCAAGCTTCACCGTCTGAATTAGCGACAATTGTACGGTCGCCTTTGAGGACGAGAATCACTTCGTGCTCTTTTGCAAACGATCGGGCAACGTTGATGCGATCGCGCTGAATGGCCTGTGTGCTCAATCCCGTGAGTCGCGTCATTTCGCCTGGATGGGGTGTGAGAACCAAAGTTCTGTGCGTTTGCTCCGCAGTTCCTTTGCGACCTTTGCGTTCTTTGCGGTTAAGAGCTTCTGCGTTTCCTTCAAACGCATTGAGTCCGTCGGCATCAAGTACGATCGAAATTTCGGAGTCTTGCACGATTTCCCGCACCAGCTTCGCCGTTTCCTCGTGCCGTGATATGCCGGGCCCAATCGCCAGCACGGTTTTCCTCTCAACAACCCGCTCAAGGGCCTTGAGCGCCTGCAATGAAATGGTACCCGCGTCGGTTTCTGCAAGCGGCTCCGTCATCAGCTCGGGATGAAACCCGGCGACGGTCGGCAAGACGGAGTTTGGCGTTGCGACTGTCACCAGCCCCGCGCCAGCCCGAAGCGCCGAAAATCCCGCCATTGCCGCCGCGCCCGCTTTTCCAACCGAGCCGCCTACAACCAGCACATGCCCGTACATGCCTTTGTTCGAATCGTGAGGCCGCGGCCCAATCAGCGCAGAAACTTCCGTTGGAGTTATTAAGTTCAGGTTCAGAGAAGATTGGATCGCTTCATCCGGCGATCCGATTGGCGCAATGATCGTTGGCCCGGTCGTGAGATTTCCGAAAACGTGTGCCTTACGAGGCGCGGTGAAGGTCACAACCGCGTCGGCACGGGCGACTGCTCCGGTCTGCTCGCCCATCACGTCAGCATCCGCGCCGCTAGGAATGTCCACGGAAATCACGGGAGCGGAGGCCGCGTTGACCTTTGCAATTGCTTCCGCATAAACGCCGCTGACGGGAGGACGAAATCCTGTTCCCAGGATCGCGTCAATCAAGACGTCACATTGGAATACAGACTGGGCGCCAGGGGCTTTCAACCCCTTAAAGATTTCCAAGCGCGAAACTGAGGATCGCGACGGTGCCCCACCCTTTTCGCGTTCTTTGCGAAAGGGTGGGGACTTTGACTTCCCTAGCAGAGCTCTATAGTTTGTGGCTGCATCTCCACTCAACTCCTTCCCATCGCTGAGCAAGAGCACGCGCACTTCTCTTCCGGCCTGCTGCAGTTTTCGCGCGACTACAAAGCCATCACCGCCGTTATTTCCCTTGCCGCAAATCACGCCGAAGCTTTTGGCGGAAGGATATGCGCTGAGGGCAAACTCTGCGACCGCCGAGCCGGCGTTCTCCATCAGGGTGAGCGACGGAACACCGAATCGCTCGCTGGTGATGTGATCAATCTCGCGCATCTCGGCAGATGTGACGATCTTCATGGAAGCTCTCAGCTGTCAGCTGTCAGCCCTCAGCTTAAACCGGTTGCCCCGGAAGACGGAAATTCAACAGAAATAACAGCGGGAGCAAATCAGCCGGTCAACCGCGCGGGAAATTAAACGTAACCACGGGCGAGGACGCCCGTACCCCCACGAACATTTGTTGGGCCCAGGCGTCCCGTCCGTGTAAACCTGAGAGCTGACAGCTGAAAGCTGAGAGCTATTTCAGTCCGCCATGGTCGGTGCTGGGGTCCTGTTCGCCTCGCGCTCCAGCGCTTGCACCTTGCTGTGATGGCGGCTGTAGGTGAAATACACAATCAGCCCTACTGCAAGCCAGACTATTAGCCGAATCCAATTCCACTTACCGAGCCGAAGCATCATGTAGCCGTTGAAAAGGATGCCGAGAATCGGCACTACAGGCACCCAAGGCGTCCGGAATGGCCGGGCCTGGGCGGGATTCGTCCGCCGGAGAACCATGACCGCGATGCACACTATGACGAAGGCTAGAAGAGTCCCGATGTTTACCATTCTGCCGATGTCGTCAATCGGCGTAACGCTCCCCACGGCGGCAGCGAGAAGTCCGACGAGAATGGTGTTCTTCCACGGAGTACGCCACTTGGGATGGATATCGGCGAAGAATTTTTTCGGCAACAAGCCATCATTCGCCATTGAGTAGAGCACGCGAGTTTGGCCGAGTAGCATCACTAGCATCACGCTCGTGAGTCCAGCCAACGCGCCCAGCGTAATGATGTGAGAAGCACTGCTGAGTCCGCGATCAAGGAATGCCCGCGCAATCGGGGCCTCGATATTCACATCGCGCCACGGCACCATTCCGGTCAACACTCCGGCCACGAGGATGTAAAGGGCGGTGCAGATTAGCAGTGAAAGAATGATCCCGACGGGCAGGTCGCGCTGCGGATTCTTGGCTTCCTGCGCCGTTGTAGAAACCGCGTCGAATCCAATGTAGGCGAAAAATACGTAGGCGGCCGCGGCGCCAATTCCTGAGAAGCCATAAGGAGCAAAACTCGACCAGTCGTGTCCCCAGTTGGAGAAGCTCACATACCTAAATCCAAGCCCGATCACAAACAGCACGACCGAAACCTTGATCACCACGATGCTAGAGTTAAAGCGAGCGCTCTCCTTGATCCCGACCGCAAGAATGGCCGTGATGATCAGCGCAATCAGGAAAGCAGGAACATTGACACCGATCTCCATCCCAAAAAGATGAGGAGCATTCAGAAGCTGATGACCACGCTCTACCAGCTCAGTCGATTGGGCACTCATAATATCGGCTACCTTGGCCAGGAAAGCTTGCGTCCCCGGCACTAGAGACGAATCTGAGGCCTGTGCCATTTGCCTTGCGATGGTGCCTTCCGCAATCCGAAGTCCTGTCCAGTGGTCATAGGCCAACCACAAGGGCATTCTCACGTGGAAGATCTCTAGCAATTCGATGAAGTGGTTTGACCATCCCGAGGAGACGGTGCTGGCGCCCATGGCATATTCCAGCGTCAGATCCCAACCGATGATCCACGCAAAGAGTTCCCCCAGCGTGGCATACGCATAAGTGTAGGCGCTGCCGGCGAGAGGAATCATCGCGGCAAACTCGGCATAACAGAGCGCGGCGAACGCACAGCCAGTACCCGACAAGATGAATGACAGCATCAGCCCCGGCCCCGCCATGCTGGCGCCCAGTCCCGACATGACAAAAATTCCCGCGCCGATTACCGCGCCCACGCCCAGGGATGTCAGTTGAAAGACCCCCAAAGTTCGCTTCAGGCTGTGTTCGCCTGTTTCGGCAGCCTCGGAGCACAACAGGCTCAACGGTTTCTTGGCAAACAAATTCGCCATGTTCTCCTCAAGCGGCAGATGGTTCGGTGACCGTCCGTCGCGAATGCCATGCAAAATACACCGGAATTCCCAGCAGCACGATTATCAATCCCGGCCAGGTGAATTGCGGCTTGTAGCGTAATAAAACAATATCAATGAAAATCGCGAGCACAATGTAGATTGCCGGCAGCACAGGATATCCAAATGCCCGATAAGGACGCTCCGCATTCGGCAACTTGTATCGCAGCACGAACAATCCTGCAATGGTCAAAATATAGAACACCAGTACGGCAAAAACCACGTAGTCGAGTAATTGCCCGTAGCTCCCAGAAATGCACAGGATGCAAATCCAGACCATCTGCACCATGAGCGAGACGAGAGGCGTCTTGTAGATGGGATGCAATTTCCCGGCGCCACGGAAGAACAAGCCGTCCCTTGCCATGGCGTAATAGACGCGCGCTCCGGAGAGAATCAGGCCATTGTTGCAGCCGAAGCTGGAAATCATGATGGCGGCGGCCATCAGGTAGCCAGCCACGCCGCCAAACATCTGAGAGAGCGCCGCGGTCGCAACACGATCTTCGGTCGCATGCTGAATTCCGCGTTGCAGGATGGTTGCCCCATCAGCAGAACCCGCGAGCGGCAGGACGTTCAGATAAATCACATTGCACGCGATGTACAACGCAATCACTACTCCGGTTCCCAGCGCCAGCGAGAGTGGCAGGTTGCGCTTGGGATTGATGACTTCGCCGGCTGTAAAAGTAACGTTGTTCCATGCGTCGGCGGAAAATAGCGATCCTACTTGGGCCACAGCGAGGATCGTCAACGTTCCCACCAGTGTGATTCCGCCAGCAGCTCCCACCTGCACTGGGTGTAGCGCGCTCAGTCCCGCGTTGCGCCAAAAATTTGCGCCGAAATTCGCTATCAGAGCTTCTGCATTTCTACCGATGAAGAGTCCGACAACCACTAGACCTAGCAGGGCCGACACTTTTGCCGCTGTAAAAATATTCTGAATAAGCGCGCCAGTCTTGACGCCGAAGATGTTAATGACGGAAAGCGTCACCACCATCAGGATGGCGATCAGGTTTTGAGTATTCAGCCCAACCTGCATGCCGCCGAGCCGCACTGGGCCGATGTCCCACGTCGGGACAGCCCAATGAAGGCCTGCGATCCAATGCGTTGACGAGATCGCGGGAAAGAAGACCCCGAGGAACCTGCCGAATGCAACTGCTACCGCCGCAATGGTTCCGGTCTGGATGACGAGAAAAAGCGTCCAGCCGTAGAGGAATCCCCAGAGCGGACCAAGTGCTTCGCGCAGATAAACATATTGGCCGCCGGCATGGGGCATCATGGCAGCCAGCTCGCCATAGCTCAAGGCAGCAACGATGGTTAGAAAACCGGTCAGAACCCAGGCAGCGATCAGCAGGGCCGGCGAGTCCACTTCGCGGGCGATTTCCGCTGAGACTAGAAAAATACCTGAGCCGATCATCGAGCCCATCACCAGCATGGTCGCGCTGGTCAGGCCCAGACCTTTCACGAATTCGCGGTCGGAGGAGGTTTCTGCTTTCAGCGGAATGGCTTTTGCTTCAGTGCTCAACGATTCTCCAAAAGGTTGCCGGTGGCTGGTGGTCGGTGGTCAATTCCTCGCGATTGCATGATCCGACTAACCACCGACCACCGTTCACTGCCTCCAAGACTTTACCCTAGAATCCGCAAAAATTCCTCTGCTGATTTTCCTGTGTCCGTTGCTAGATCGGATATCACCGCCACCGAATCGGCGCCTGCTTCAATCACAGAGTGGCAATTTGCTCGTGTGATACCACCGATCGCCACCAGAGATTTTTTCGTAAGCCTCCGCGCGGTTCGCACACCCTCGAGTCCAACGACTGGATCCGGATTGGCCTTGCTGAAGGTGGCAAATACCGGACCGATCGCAATGTAGTTCGCTGAGCTCTTGTCTGCCTCGGCGACCTGTTCCGCATTGTGGGTGGAAACGCCCAGCCAGCGCTCCGGTCCAATGATCTTGCGAGCACTCTCGGGCAAAAGATCATCCCGGCCAACATGCACACCATCGAAGCCTGCGGCGATGCAAAGATCAGCGCGATCATTCATGATCAGCTTTAGCGCATGTGGCGCGGGCGCCCTCGTCCGCGAAAGCTGTGTTTTTAGTTCACGTGTCTGAGCGAGAATTTCTCTAGCGTCGCCTGATTTGTTGCGGTACTGAATCAGCGTCACGCCTGCTTCCACCAACTCTTCGGCGGCGGAAAGCAACTCTTTCGTGGTTGAAAAGCAAGAAGTGTCGAGCACCGCATATAGGCGTGGCATCAAGATGATGGGTGAAATCGCGGAAGGCTCAGCCTTTTCCGTTTCTCGCAAAGAATCGCTCAATGAACGAGGTATCCGTATGCCCTGCTCGAAATTCCTCATCAGCCAGTATCTTCCGATGCAGCGGAATCGTGGTGTAAACGCCTTCTACGATGAACATCCCCAATGCGCGTGACATGCGTGAGATGGCTTCTTCGCGGTCTTTGCCCCGAACTATCAGCTTGGCGATCAGCGAATCGTAGTAAGGCGGGATCGTGCCTTCGGCGTAGGCGGCCGTGTCCACACGTACCCCGGTCCCGCCGGGGGGATGAAAGGTCGTGATCTTTCCCGCGGAAGGCGTGAACTTCTCGGGGTGTTCCGCATTGATCCGGCATTCGATGGCGTGACCGCGATGCACAATAGGCCCGTGGAGCACATTTTCCAGAGTTTCGCCTGCCGCAAGCAGTATCTGGCTCTTGACCAAATCCACGTCTGTAACCATCTCCGTGACCGGATGCTCGACCTGAATCCGCGTATTCATCTCAATGAAATAAAGCCGCTGATCCTGGTCCATCAGGAACTCGATTGTTCCCGCGTTCACGTAGCCGATATCGGAAAGCGTCTTGCACAACACTTGACCAATTTCTTCCCGCAGTTCCGGCGTGACTTGCGTCGAGGGCGACTCCTCCAGCAATTTCTGATGTCGCCGCTGAATGCTGCATTCTCGTTCGCCAAGGCTAGCAACCGTGCCGTATTGGTCGGCCAGAACCTGGAATTCGATATGGCGCGGGTGCTCCACATACTTCTCCATGTAGAGATCGCCGTTGCCGAATGCCGCTGCAGCCTCCGATTGCGCGGCGTTGAACAGACCGGGCAATTCCTGTTCCGATCGCACGATCCTCATACCACGGCCACCACCACCGGCCGAGGCCTTAATGATGACCGGAAACCCGACGGTACGCGCCCATTCCAGCGCCTCGCCCTCACCGCCTAGAACACCATCCGAGCCTGGCAGAATTGGTACACCAGCCTTCTTCATGGCCGCTCGAGCCTTCTCTTTTTCGCCCATCAGGCGTGTAACTTCTGGTGGAGGTCCAATAAATTTCAAATGGCAGGTTTCACAGACTTCGGCAAAATTGGCGTTCTCGGAAAGCAGGCCGTAGCCCGGATGGATCGCATCCACGTTGGCAATTTCAGCCGCACTTATTACGGCCGGGATGTTGAGATAACTTTGGGCAAGTTGCGGCGGCCCAATGCAGATGGCTTCATCGGCAAAACGCACGTGCAGCGAATTTCGGTCGGCGTCGCTGTAGATCGCAACCGTGCGAATGCCCAGCTCCTTGCAGGCGCATATGACCCGCAGAGCAATTTCGCCACGATTCGCGATCAGGATTTTCTTAAACATTTCTCTCGATCTCGGGTAATAGCACGGGCGAGGACGCCCGTGCCTCCACAGCTTAGGTTCGTGGAGGCGCGGGCGTCCTCGCCCGTGCTTACCCTCGTCATTTCTTTGGCCTTATTGCGAACAGCTCCTGCCCGTATTCAATCGGCTGACCGTTCTTGACCAGGCTCTTCACGATCTCTCCAGCGACGTCAGCCTCAATTTCG
>WNFY01000601.1_pt1 | contig 39564 bp, 38 predicted proteins | sample 5400091 | NCBI WGS metagenome assembly WNFY01 (sample SAMN13153364, study PRJNA577476) | soil metagenome | isolation source: 60 cm soil or saprolite under grassland replicate 1 | place: USA:California | collected 2016-06-15 | reverse complement strand
GTACAATATCCGGTACCTCTCCAGTCTCCATTTGATAACGATGATAGGTAGTTGGTGATGGATGGGGTGCTCGCTGGGCGAGTTGGCCAGGTGGATCATTCAGAGAGAGAGTTTGCTCTGCTATTGCTGCTTCTGCAGCCCGGGCCTGTTCAACGTTGATCACCAATGGAATCGAATCGGACATCGTCATCGGCGTCCTCCGGGGCTTCTTTGCCCCAACCTGACAACACGTTGTTCATATCTATGTAGACAACATGCACAGAACTCGTTCTGCGATTGCTTCCGTAAGGCTTTCGAAATGGGCATATGCCACATACGCCAGCTCGCGGCGAATTCACCATTGGTAACAGCATCTCTTCGCCACATGTGTGGTCCTTCGCGCATGCATCACACAGACATCCCTGATCTTCATAGATGCATCGAGTAACGGCCGCAGAAGCCGCCAGGAGAGGAGAGCCTGGCCAGGGCATGATATAATGAATGTGATGGTCTGACCCCCTTATGTGGATAAATGAGGTGCTATATGGCAATGCAACCGGCGCGGCAGTACATGACGTTTGAGCAGTATCTGCTGCTCGTCAACAACTCTGACCGGCGCTATGAATATTACGATGGTGAGGTACGCCTGATGGCGGGTGGAACATCAAATCATGCGACGATCGCGCTCAACTGTGGTGTAGCACTTGACCAAGCACTGGGTGATGACGCGGTTTGCCGCCCATATGTCACTGATAAACTGGTACGGGTAGCCCCCACAAAGACACTGATACCCGACGTCGTTGTCTCCTGTGATACCGCTGACCATGGGGAATCACAAATCATCGATTCGCCTGTCCTCGTCGTCGAAGTACTCTCAAGATCAACAGAGATGACAGATCGCTTTGTGAAGTTGGCACTCTATCAGGCAAAAGAGAGTATCCAGGAAATCATCTTTATTAGCCAGATCATTCAGCGCGTCGAGGTCTTTTCTCGCTCTACTACCGGCTGGATCTACCATCAATATGGGGCGGGGCAAAGCTTTTTCCTGACAAGTCTGGACATTGAAATCGAGGGACGCTCAAGAGCCATATTCACCTCGCTCTATGATACTTCTTTTATGAGCCTGGGAAGCACTTTAGGACTATAAGCATAGGCAAGAAGTTACTTTATCCTTCTCAGAAGAAGAGAAGTAACCTCATGTCGAAAATGCACTGATGTACTCGCTGTCACGTCCAGGTGCATCCAGTACATCGGGAGATCACGTCCTTCCACCAAAAGGAGGCATACCCCCGCGCTTCAATAGACCTCTATCAGCAACATGTTGAGCGTCTCATCGCTGGACGTGGACGATCCAATTATCAAGTTGCTTGTAGTTACCTTGCAAAAATTCGGTCTCTTTATGAGAAGTTGGATGAAACTGAGCAGTGGACAAACTACATCGCCTGGTTGCGCAAGCGACATAGTCGACTCTCCACCTTGAAAGAAGAATTGGCGGCTGCCGGTTTGTAAGGAGAAACACGAAGGAGGAATTGGATGCCAAGGGAAATCAATCCGCGGGCGATGTACCCACGCAAAACATCTACCTACTTTTCCTCTATTTGATACTGGGAGGCAACGATGAGTCCCAGCAATGCTGGTCAGGTGGACGACTTTGGAAGAGCGACTCATGATCGCAACGTGGGTACGGGAGGCGTTTGACCTGGATATCGATTGGCACGCTGATGATGTGAGCGACAGTGAGGACTTTGACGATTTTCTGCTGGGACTGGAAGCGGACACCATCGATGATGAGACCTTTCTACGTATATGTCGTGCTCCTGGCCATGTATCAGATGGACCCGAATTGGACACTTCCCTCAAAGGTCGACGATAACCTCCTGGTCTGGATGATACAGGTCAATGGGTTTATTATCGACGCGCGCCATGCCTCGCGAGAGATCCAGGAGGAAGCGTTCCGCAAAGGGTTGATCCCGTATATCCCTGCTGGGTGAGTGACTGTACGCACCTTTCGCCGGTTGTCCTCTCCCGTCGCCAAGAAATATCCGAGTAATCCCTTCATCGGCCAGACGTGATGGAGGAACATCCTTCTCTTGTACGTCCACTGTCCGGGAGGAGGAAACACATTGGATGATTTTGATCGCGACAAAGTAGATGAGATAGTACTTGCCCTCATGTCTCTCACCCTGCACGATTCCTATCGCGCCTGGAAAGGATTTGAGTGAGAGACACTCGATCGGCTGTATGAGAAAGCCTTTCTCGTCAAATATACATTGCGAGCAGACATTTGTAGCCTCGGCTCACACTCGATCGTCGACCACGGTAGCTGGCTGCTCGAGCTGCTTCAGCCAGGTGCCAAGCTTCAGCAACAGCATACCGAGTTTACCGACTGTGCGTGTGCTGATGCTCCACTGCTTGGGCAGACGCCCCAGCAAGCGTCTCTCTTGCAGCTCGCGTCGCTGAGCGTGATAATGGGCCGGACCTGCAGGGGCCCGATTGCTCGTGCCCGTGATGGAGATCCTTGCGTTCCCCCATCGCACTGTTGTATAAATGAGCAGAAATAATCTATGTCGAACGAAGTCATACACAAAAACCCCTGTCAGAGGCGTTCATACAGCGACACCAAGCGCAAGAGCTGGTTGGGCAACCAGTGTCATTTGTGAGGATAGAGGAAGTAAGCATGATGGATTGTTTGCATCCTACAGCTCCCGATGATGAGGAGCGTTTACGATTTGCCCTCGACGGTGAGGCGTTATCTGTTGAAGCGAGCAGGCACCTAGAGGAGTGCTTCTCTCTAGACGCGAAGTCGTCATCGAAGGACTAACCATCGAACAAACGTAAAAGGTATATTTATAGCGTATGTAGTCCTATGATATCGTCCGTTAGTCAACTGGGGGCTAACCGTCGAATATGGATACCAACCTATTTTTACACTACCTCCGCGACCACACATTAGAAGAGAGCCGCGCCTACATTCAGGAACACATCGCGGAGCTAACCGATCACAAATTCATCGGCGAATTGCTGGAGGAAGAGGCACTGCGTATACTCTATACTCCCTTTGTCTCGCTCAAACTGGCCGAGCTGCTCATCTTCTTTGGTGAATATATTTCGCATCTCCCATCTCACGCGCTCGGCCTCAAATGCAAAGGAGACGCTTTGATGATGATCGGTCATCACCAGGCAGCACTGGAATGTTCAGATGCCGCTGGAGAAGAATTCCTGTGCTTGGGAGATGAAGGAAACTGGGCGCGCACACGTATCGGTTGGACCTATTCTGCGGCCCATTTAGGACGCGCCGAAGAGGCGTTACTAGAAGCAAAGCGTGCTCGCGACGTGTTTATACGACTGGGTGCGCTTTACTGGGCCCTAGCCATCGACCATAATACAGGTTTGATTTATGTCTACTTAGGGCGCTATCAGGATGCACTCGAGCTTTACGAGAATATGCGGGCAGTTTATCCCACGTTGACGGATCAAAACGAAAGCGCAATCAAGCAACGGATAGCGTTAGCTGAAATGAATCAAGCATACAATCTCGCTTGGCTTGGTAATTTTGAAGAAGCATATCATCTCCAGCAGCAAGCGCTCAATCATTTTATCTCTCTAGGCGAAACAGATTTGATTGTTAATGCAGAGGTTAATCTGGCCGACCTCGATTATGCCCAGGGCTACTACGGCTCGGCTCTTCGGCGGTACTATCAGGCCCGTGATATTTTCATACAGAACAATCTTGATGATCCCGCATTGCTGGCAGAACTCAAGCTCTATATTGCTAATTGCCTGGTAAAACTCAATAGACCACAGGAAGCGTGTGGGCTGGCGAATGAGGCTGTTGCGTTATATCGGCAGTTCAATATACCTTTGAGTTTGGGCAAAGCGCTACCCGAATATGCAACGACACTAGCAACTTCTGGTAGACTAGAAGAGGCTCTGACTACCCTCGATGAAGCCTGGACGATTTTGGATGAGGGGAAATTCGACTCTTATGCTTCTGCTACGAAACTTCGGCAAGCCGAACTCTTCCTCACGAAAGGCGATATTGGAGAAGCTTATCATCAGGCTTGTCTCTTAAGAAACTATTTTGATGACAAAGGTATGGGGAGCTACTCAGTTCGTGCTAGTCTGGTAGTCGTTGGTGCCCTGATTGAAAAGTCGAAGCAGGCTCGGTCGCAGCAGATGGAGGGGCAACAAGATGCGTTTCTACAAGAGGCTCTCCTGCTATGTAAGCAAGTGGTTTCACAAGCGCGCCAGTACAACTTGCAAGAGGAAGCCTATAAAAGTCACTATCTCCTGGGCCGATTGTACGTCCTTCAAGGGAGTCCTGGAAAGGCTGCCAGACACTATGGAGTTGCTATTGCTCGAATTGAGCGCATTCTGAATGACCTGGTATACGATTTATCTCCTGCTTTCTTGCAAAGTACATGGGCAGTATACGAGGATATGATAGCCCTGTGTCTCCAGCATGCTCAAGCTGAGCGAGCTTTCACCTACCTTGAACAGGCCCGTTCGATGGCCTTACGTCAGTATCTGAACAAGTCGAAGACGATAGCGACAGCTACTCTAGAGCGAGACGAGCATACGTCGCTCGCTACCGTGCACCAGCATAACGCAACTCTATTGCGCACTCGGTACGAACTGAGGGATGAACAGGAGCAGTATCGTTACTATAGTTTGCTCCTTGCAGATAGCTATTCCCTGGCATCTGCAATGGTTGATCGATCAGTGATCGAGCAGGCACTCAAACAACACGAAGATAAAATTAGCGAGCTCTTGGAGTGTTTGTATCTCTACGAATCAAATGCTTCTCTCATCTCTTCTAAGAGAACTCGCAAGACTGCTAACGTGAAACAGGTAGATATCGCACAACTGCGCCAGCTCCTTTCACCTGAGCAGGTGCTTCTGACCTATTTTCTGTATCAGGGAAGGCTGGTCATTTTTGCCGCTACCGCAGAGCGTTTGATGACTCAAGAACTTCCTGATGGTATGGAACAATTGGAGCGCTTGTTACCCCTACTGCACGCGCATCTCGATCCGAAGGGCTGGATTGATGTACAGAACCCTCCAGAAAACATCGTTCGTCGCCTGCTCAACAAACTCTATAACCTGCTGGTGAAACCTGTCGCTGAGTTCTTGTCTTCCCGAACTCGACAAATAACAATTGTCCCCTACGGCCCTCTACATAAGTTGCCGTTTCATGCACTTTATGATGGTTCTCATTATCTGGTCGAAAATTTCCAGGTGCATTACCTTCCGGCAAGCAGTATTCTTATGCATCTGCAAACTCGTGCGCGTGAACGAGCCCTTCATTCAGATAGTACAGAAATCGCTAGCCAGCCACCATTGGTGCTTGGTTTCACAGAAAATGAGTACTTGCAGCGTATCCATGACGAGGCGCAGACTATAGCTTCTTTGCTGAATGGACGCTGCTATCTTGATAGGGATGCAACCATTGAGAAGCTTATTGAACAGGCTCCCGGCAGCCCCATTATTCACCTGGCAACTCACGGTCAGAGCCGACTCGATGCCCCCAATTTTTCATATATACGCTTGGCCGATGGCCCACTCAACGCTATTGATGCTTTCAGTATGGACTTGAAAGCATGTGAGTTGCTGACGTTGAGCGGCTGCGAAACTGGACTTGCCTTGAGTGGCGGCGGAGACGAACAGTTAGGGTTGGGAAGAGCGTTTCTCGCTGCTGGCGCAACCTCGCTGGTCATGAGCCTGTGGCCTGTAGAGGATAACGCGACCAATGAGTTGATGAGACTCTTTTACCAGAACCTTTTAAGAGGAGAGAGCAAAGGGCAGGCCCTACGCGTCGCTCAACGCCAGCTGATGGAGAGCAAGAGTTATGCCCATCCCTACTTCTGGGCTGCTTTTCGCCTGGTCGGAAACGTCGGTCCCCTCACGTTTCAGCATACCACAAATTCTACTTCTGCGCAGATAACTCAACCCCTAAAAAAGGAACTCCAGCGCGTTTCAAAGGTGAGCATGTGAGCGTGATTTTGTACATGTGCTTTAACGAAATGTTAGTAGTGATTCATGGAGGTAATCATGGACGACACACAAATGCACAGGGATCCCTATGTGCACAATACGTACTGGCACGAAGATCAGATATGCATTACATTTCAGCTTAGCCATACTTTCCCTTCGATCGTATTAGTTCCTCATGAAGCTGCTGCAGCCGACGAAGGCGGGGAAGGCGAAACAGCCCAGGAAAAACCAGGTACCGCATCCCCGCCCACTTTCATAAAAACAGCCGCTATTGCCGCCATGAACTTGCAAGGTCTGAATAGTTTCCTTGCGGGAAAGTATAGCCTGAGTTCTTACAAGGTTGAAGACACCTTGCAGCCCGAAGGTACCCCAGTAGCTGTTGCGCATGAAGAAGATGATATCAACTCTGAGGTTGGCAAGTACCTGTTTGCTACCAGAGTTGAGCAGGGGCGCTTTGTCCCTACGGTGATCGGTTTCTTCCATTTCAAACAAGTTGGTCAGATTCAGGCAAGCACAGCTTCCACCTTTGCGGATTTGTCTCCAACGTTTAAATCCCCTCCTGCCACCGTCGGGACTGGGAATACTCCTCACGCCGCTGATGATAACGGTGGCAGCCATGAACACGGAATGCCTCTACCAGCCTCGTCTGTTGTCGATCTGGTCAAATTGATCAATAGCAACCTGAACGAACTGCAGAAAAAGGATGTACCAATCGTTGCCGCCTCGCCAGTCTGGCTTATAGGAGCAACCGGTCCCAAACCCGTAGGCTGCCCCCTCACGCCTCCTATGCCAGTGCCGGGAGATGTCGCCTGTCCTTCATCTCCCGGACTTTTCCCGATCACTTTGCCTGAACTCCCGCGTAATCTGCAGTCAATGACTGGCGATGGAGTGACAGCGTTTGTTCTTGATAGACTACTGCACTGGTAGCCTCCCCACCTTAACCAAAGCACTCGAAGGCATACACAACCGTATGCTATTGATCAATCCAGATACGAAAAAGTCAGATAGAACATACGAGCAGGGCGACTTGCTGAATAAGCCCGTCGTGGTGAGCCTGAGCCTGGTGATACCTGACGATATGGACGTGATCCCCCACGGATTTGAAGCATCCGATCTAGACAATATACGCGAGGGGCTGCTTCACACCATCCAGAGCCTTGTGGATTTCGGGGTGGTCTTTGTAGCTTCGGCTGGTAATGAAGGAGACTCGCGCTATAAGCGTGGCAATCCCGATGGAGTGCGCCCCAAAGCCCTCTATCCCGCTGCTTTCGCCAATCATGGACTCGTTCAACCTGGAATGATGATTCCAGTGGGAGCTGTAAATAAGGATAAAAAAGCTGCATCATATAGCTGCTACCCAGGAGAATTTGGAGTCTCCACCTACGGAGGAGAACTTCCAAAGGCAAACAACGAGCACTCTTCTGACTGCTTCACCGAAGTCGGGGAGATCGACGCTCCCATAGGGCTGTACACTGCTTTGTCTTCTCCAGCCCTCTCAATTGATGATTGTGAACCTACGCGCCCGGTCCCCAACGCCAACGCATGGACTTACTGGACGGGTACATCTTTTGCAACGCCAATTATAGCAGGCCTGGTGGCCCGTATTCTTGAATACATGTTGATACTCTCTCCTCCTGGTACCAGGCCCAGCCCTAATCCACACGTCTGGCGTGGACTCACCGACTCCGCCTCGCAAGAGATTGTCTGGGATAGAATTGAAGGGGCTAAGCAATCAGAAGTAGGTCCTATGATCCTGGCCGTTCAGAAACAGTGACGGGATGATGAAGGAGAGGATTAGAAATGCAAGCTGGCTAATTAACAGGAGGAGCGCAGGGATAGCCGCCCTGGCAGCGTTGTGCCGATAATGCTTATCCCTTATTCTGTCAAATTGGGTTCAAGGCCAGGAATACTGTCCTGCTTTACGGAAGTCACGAAAAAGACGAACGCTCTTCCAGCCATTGTTTCTATCAACTTGCCTTTATAGCCTCTCCGGATCCGACAGAAGAGAGAGTAGGGAATACACGCCAACTTAATAGCGCACAATCGCTGCTTCGGTATCGGTGTTGCCAAAGCTGGTTGCATAGGCGCTATCGCGGGGTTGGGCACAACTACCGTCTTGGAGCCAGCGTACACAGTATTGCGATAGTCATCAACCGCCTGGCCGGGAGTTGTACTGTGTGCATCAGTCCAAACGACGTAGGCATCGGTGGAGGTGGCGACGACGACTTGCAGGCTGGGGAGATTGGTCGAGTCGGCGTTCTCTGTCCAGAAGACTTCAACGGTGCCGTTCGAGGAGAAAATACTCAATTGCTAAACTATTATGATGCCCATACCCATCCGTTGACAATCCTCTGTGCGTTCAGTATACTTACATTGTGTTAAGTATCACTACACTTCACCCGGTCGACTTGACTATTTTACTCTCGTACTATTGAGAGGAGCAGGGTATGCGTCTGGAACCGATGAACGGGTCTTTAGAACTCAACTACGACGTAGAACTCCTCGGCATCAGCAAAGTATTTGGTACGACTCCGGCGGTACGCGAGTTAACACTTCAGGTGGAGCGGGGCATCTTCTTCTCGCTTCTGGGCCCGAGCGGATGTGGAAAGACAACGACGCTGCGCCTCATTGCGGGCTTCGAGCAGCCGACTACCGGTCGCGTGATGATTCGCGGCGTCGATGTGGCGGGTCTGCCACCGTACCGCCGGAACGTCAATACGGTCTTTCAGAGCTATGCCCTCTTTCCCCATATGTCCGTCTCCGACAACGTCGCCTACGGACTGCGCCAGCGTCACATTAGTCGTACAGAAATCCGTCGCCGCGTGCAGGAAGCCCTCGAAATGGTCCGATTGGTCGGCGTGGAAGCCCGAAGGCCGAGCGAACTTTCAGGTGGCCAGCAGCAGCGGGTTGCGCTGGCCCGCGCGCTGGTCAATCGGCCTACCGTGTTACTGCTTGACGAGCCCCTGAGCGCACTTGATCTCAAGCTCCGCAAGGAAATGCAGGCCGAACTGAAGACGTTACAGCACACGGTGGGCATCACGTTCATCTATGTAACGCATGATCAGGAAGAGGCTCTCACACTCTCAAACCGTATTGCCGTCATGAATGCGGGCCGTTTGGAGCAGGAGGGAACCCCAGCAGAGGTGTATGAGCGCCCGCAGACACGTTTTGTAGCGGATTTCATCGGACTGACCAATTTCATCACTGGCACAGTGCGCGAATTGCATGCATATGGGTCAGCGGGCACTGTTTCAAGGCAGGTAGTGGTGAGTACAACCATTGGAGAGGTTATTTGTGCTGGTATCCAGCCCGAAGTGACGAACAATGAGCGCGTGACCCTGACGTTGCGCCCGGAGAGAGTACAGGTGGTAGCCCCGGATATATCTATGGATACGGGTTGGAATGTCGTAGCAGGCATCGTTATGCAGGCAACTTTCCTGGGCGCACAGCACGAATACCGCGTGCGCGTCGGAGGGACCACTGGTGGCCAGGAAATCACCGTGCGTCAGCAAAATATGGGAGTTCTGACCGATGTCGCGGCATTGGAAGGCCATGATATCGGCCTGGATAGAGTCTGGCAGACGTTCGGTCCCGGTGAAAGGGTGTCGCTCGTCTGGCGACACGAAGCCAGCCTCATACTCCGCGAACCGGGCGCGGACAGGCAGCAGGTGGAGAGCGCAGGAAAGCAGGCATCGGCTCCCTACGCCTCCAAAGTGTAAACCGTCATCATGCACAGAGACACAGGCGTGAACGCATCGTTAGCGTTCCGCTCTCTCCCGGAAGGAGGCAGAAGTATGTCCGAATTTGATCGTCACGCGTCGGCAACACCTCTCGATCTCAGTGTATTTCAGTGGAATCCGCGCCTGTCCCGCCGAGGTTTCATCGCTGCGGCCGGGGCAGCCGCAGCAACCGCCTGGTTGGCAGCTTGCGGCGGCAGTCAGCAAACGACCAGTCAGGCCCCCCCTTCGCTTGGAACAAAGCTGGAAGGAACGGTCAATCTCTACAACTGGCAAGACTACATTAATCCTGATGATGTCAAAGCCTTTGAGCAGCAGTTCTCACAGAAGGTGACACAGGACTTCTATGTCAGCAACGAGGCGCTCCTGGCGAAACTACAGGCGGGAGCCAGGGGCTACGACGTGGTCGTCCCGACCGGCTATATGGTCGAAGTCATGATTAAGCAGGGCCTGCTATTCAAGCTGGCGAAAGATCACCTACCCAACTTCAAGTATGTAGACGCGAGATTTACCAACCAGCCCTTTGATCCAGGTAATCAGTACAGTATGCCTAAAGACTGGGGCACCACCGGATACGGCTACCGTACAGACCTGCTGCCACCGATGACGAGTTGGGCCGATTTCTGGCAAATGGCAACAACAAAGGCATCTGGGAAAGTGACCATACTGGACGGAGACAATGAGGTCATCGGGTCAGCGCTCAAGCTGCTCGGATACTCCTACAACTCAGTGGACCCAAACGAACTGAACCAGGCCAAAGCCAAGTTGATGGAACTCAAACCCCACCTGCTCTCGATCACCTCAACCGAGTACATCACCTTGATGCAGAGCGGGCAATCCATCTTATCCCTGGGCTGGAATGGCGACTTCTTCGCCGTACAGACCAAGCAACCCAAGGTTGTCTATATCGTTCCATCAGAGGGTTCAGAGCTCTGGATGGACAACTGGAGCATTTTGAAGACCGCCCCTGATCCAGTAGCGGCCCATGCCTTCCTGAACTTCTTGATGGGCCCGCATGTCGCAGCTAAGGAAATAAGTGTCACCTATTATGCCCAGTGCATCGCGGCTGCCAAACCGTATATCGATCCAAGCATCCTCAACAACCCCTCGATCTACCCTTCTGAGAGCGTGATCGATAAGTTGGAAGCCCAGAAAACAATCGGTGATGGTCCGCGGCTGCGTGAGGAGATCTGGACCGAGTTCAAGGCTGCTTAATGAAGCGCGCGTCAAGTGTGTCTGCGCAGGGCCTGGGTACTCAAATTATGGTTGCTGTAACCGCGTTCGAGTGCCCACAGGCCCTCGCTGTAGGAGGATTCTTTTGTGCAAACGGTAGGTTCGCTGCCATTCACTGAGCGAGTTTTTACGTTGCTACGCCGTTCTCCACTATGGGTGAGCAGTCTCGTTCTTTTGTTGCCCGCTATTCTTTGGTACGGCGTGTTCTTCCTGGCACCGCTGGTGCAGATGATCGGCATCAGCTTTGCTATACCTGGGCCGTATGGCGGCGTTGAGCCTGGCTTCGTCCTGGATAGCTACCAGGAACTTGCCAACCCATTGTACCTCAATATCTTCCTGGTGACACTGCGCATGGCTCTTATCGGAACATTTGCCTGCCTGATCGTAGGCTATCCGCTGGCCTACTTCCTGGCCACGCGGGCCGGCCGGTACAAAACCCTCCTGCTCCTGCTCATTATCGTGCCGTTCTGGACAAGCTTTTTGATCCGGACGTACGCCTGGGAAACTATCCTTGATCCCCAGGGCGCTTTCAGCCAGGCCCTTCAGGCAATAGGCGTGATTCATCAACCACTCCAGGTTCTGTACTCTCCGGTGGCCATCTTCATTGGCATTCTCTACAACTACCTGCCCCTGATGGTCTTTCCGCTCTACGTTGCGCTGGAGCGCCTGGACAAACGGCTGGTAGAGGCTTCGAAGGACCTGGGAGCGGGCCGATTCGCTACGTTCAGGCGGGTAACCTTACCACTGACCCTGCCGGGAGTAATAACTGGCTGCCTGCTCGTTTTTATCCCACTCACCGGCGAGTACTTAATACCAACCATCCTGGGTGGATCAAAAAATATCTTTATGGGAAACCTGATCGCCAACCAGTTTCTAGAGGCCCGCAACTGGCCATTTGGAGCAACGCTCGGAGTAGCTGTGATCGTCCTGCTGCTACTGCTGGTCTCTATCTACCTGGCGGTCTTCCGGCGCGTGCAGTCCGTGCCCGGGTCGTAGAGGCCATACAGGAGATCAAGGGGAAAGAAAGGAAAGGCCAAACCAATGCAGATGCCAGCACCTGCGCCATCCACCGGTGGTCGTGTGCAAGTTACCAGGACGGAGTATACGCTCTGGCGACGCCGCCTGCCAGGATGGCTTGTCGAGACATGGCTACGTACTCAAACAGCACTGCTCTACCTCTTTCTCTATGCCCCTATTGCTGTCGTAGTCCTCTTCTCATTCAACGACTCCCGCAGGGTAACGATCTGGGGCGGTTTTACCACCAGGTGGTATCAGGCAGCCTGGACGAGCCCAGATGTGTCGAGTGCACTCAAGATCAGCCTCACGGTGGCGCTACTCAACGCTGCACTGGCCGTTATACTTGGCACGCTGGCAGCCCTCGGAATGCGCACCGCCCCTCGCTGGCTGCGCGTTGGTTTCGAGGGAATGGTCTACATGACGATCATCACACCTGAGATCGTCATTGCTATCGCCTCGCTGCTGTACTTTGTCAACCTGAACATCGACCTCGGTGTGCAGACAATGGTGGTGACCCATGCGGTGTATAATACTTCCATTGTGGCGCTTATCGTCTCAGCACGCCTTGCTGGTATGGATCGTACGCTGGAGGAGGCATCCGCCGATCTGGGAGCGACACCACTCGGCACGTTCTGGCAGGTGACGCTGCCGCAGCTCTATCCAGCCGTACTGGCGGGAGCACTGCTGGCTTTCACCTTTTCATTCGACGACTTTGTCCTGAGTTTCTTCGTCTCAGGGGTAGGTTCAACGACGCTCCCGCTCAATTTATTCTCCCGGCTGCGCTTCGGGGTCTCGCCGGTTATCAACGCGGTAGCCGCAACCATGCTCTCGCTCACACTTACTGCCATCGTCGTGGCCCAACTGGTGCTGCGCCAGGGAACCCGGGAGAACACAAGCAGTGCGCGTAAATGGAGGAGCCGGTGGCTAAAAAAGGGAAAGGGCAACAGTGAAGCAGAATATCAGAAAGAGGTTTTGTAGATCATGACCAGCAAGAGCGGGCAAAGCGGTAGCAAGGACAGTGAGCCGATGCCCCGGGCAGATATACTTATTGAGGATGAAAGCAGCACGCAGGCAAGCGGGGTGAACGGGCAGGAGCACCGCTCTCCGGTCGAAGCACCAGGTGGGGTGCAGGTGCAGAAGGATACAGCAAACGAACCGGACCTGGGCCTGACCATTCGACGGCTGCGTGAGAGCCGCCAGCTCTCGCTCAAAGAAGTTGCGGCACGCTCAGGCCTGACCCAGAGCTTTCTCAGCCAGGTGGAACGCAACCTGACAAGCCCATCGGTGGCCTCGCTGCGCAAGGTTGCCCAGGCATTCGGCGTTCCATTGACGAAGCTTTTCCAGGGGCCGGTAAGACCAGAAAACCGCGTTGTGCGGCGCGCTGAGCGCAGGCAACTGATCCATCCTGGCCGGCAGTGGCGCGACTACTTACTCACCCCGAGCCTGACAGGTAAACTCCAGGTGATCTTGAGCGTGATCGAGCCAGGTGGTGGCTCTGGAGAAGAACCGTATGCCCATGATTCAGACGAGGAGTGCGTGGTAATTCTGCGCGGGCAGCTGGATTTCTGGGTCGGTCCCGACCGCTACCTACTCGAAGAGGGAGATAGTATCGTCTTCGAGAGCCGTATCCCGCACCGCAACAGGAATCCTGGGCCAGAGCAGACCGAGGTGCTTTGGATTACGACGCCGCCTTCTTATTAGCAGTTTTAGAGAGATGAAAGGCAAGCGGAAAGATGAGAGCAGTTATTCTGGGGGGTTGCGGCGCGATGGGATCGGAGGCGACTCGCGATCTGGCCACTACGAGTGATTTTGATGAGATCGGCATCGCAGACCTCGACAGGGAAAAGGCCCAGGCTCTAGCCGACAGCCTCAATGCCCGCACAGGTCGTGGTCATGTGCAAGCAGTGTTCGTAGATGCCTCGGACGAGGATGCATTAGTAACGCTACTCCGCGGGCAGGATGTGGCCGTCAATACTATGACCTACCACTTCGGGCTGCAAGCTACACGCGCTGCCATTCGCGCTGGCGTCAATTACCTGGATCTGGGCGGCCTGCACAACACGCCGAAACAGCTGGCTCTGGATCATGAAGCACAGGCAGCAGGGGTTACCATTGTCCTTGGGTGTGGCGCCACACCAGGTGTCACGAATATACTGGCGCGTCGAGGAGCAGATGACCTCGATACGGTGGAAGCCGTCCACATTGCCTTTGCCAGCCACCGGAGTATTGCCCCGTCTCCGGGCCTTCTCGATACCATTCTCGATGAATTCAGCCCGGAGGCATCGCGCTTCTACTACAAAGATGGCCATCTCGTTCAAGTCCAACCGTTCGATGGTGCGCGACTCATCACCTTTCAGCCACCAGTGGGCGAACAGGAGGTTTACTTTGTTCCACACTCGGAAACGCATACGCTGCCTCGTTTCATCGGTAAGGGACTCCGCCTTGTCGATGTGCGTGGAGCATGGCGACCTGAAACGATGCAGGCGCTACGCCTCTTCCTGAACTACCGCTTAATCACCAGCGATACTATCCATGTCAACGGCATAAAGCTGCGCGCCAGAGAGTTCTTGCGCGCTCATCTGCTGCAGATAGCTTCCAATGGACACGCGAGGGATGCAGGCGACTGGGCATTCTTACTCTATGTCGAGGTGAAAGGCACACGTGCCGGACGCGAGGCCAGACGTATCTATCGCACAAGCCATCCTGGAATGAGCGATTGGGGGCAGCAGGCAACCGCGAAAATGACCGGCATCCCCGCCTCCATAGGTGCGCAGTTGCTCGCACGTGGAGAAGGGTTCAGGGCAGGAGTGATGGCCCCCGAGGCTGCTTTCACACCACACAGCTTTATTACTGAGCTGGCGCGCCGTGGTATACGCGTGGAGGAACGCATCGAGGAGCAGGGTATCATTGATAGCCGTCCTGCTGATGCACTCTCGCTGGGACATGAAATGACCTTTTGATTTCACCGGATTAGTCGATACCTTTTATGCCCTCTCGACGCTCAGTACCTGCTCATGTTACAATAATGCCAACAGATTAAATCTCACGGCACTGGCCATGCAAAGGCTGCAGCATATTTTTTGCTCTCCATCCTGCAGGGAGACCAGGGAATGCGATGATAACTCGCCCAGGCGTCAACAAGGGATACTCCCATGGTGCAGCAACCCTGAGCAACGCCTCTCCTTTTAGGGATAGAGGCCTTATATGTGATAAGAGCGGTCTATTTTAATAGAGTAGGGGGCATAGATATGTCAGGACATTCAAAGTGGGCACAGATTCGTCGTTCCAAAGGGGTCAACGATGCTCGAAGGGGGCAATTGTTTACGCGCCTGGGACGGGAAATTGTTGTAGCTGTGCGCGAGGGCGGTGGTGGCGATCCCAATGCCAATTTTCGCTTGCGCATGGCTGTCCAGCACGCGCGCGACGCCAACATGCCAATGGACAATATAGAACGCACCATTAAACGCGCTCTCGGCGGCTCAGAAGGAGCGTCGCTGACAGAGAATACGTATGAGGGGTACGGACCTGGTGGGACGGCATTACTGGTATCCACGTTAACAGAGAACCGCAATCGTACGGTTGCAGAGATACGCAACGCTTTCAACCGCAATGGTGGGAACATGGGTGAAAATGGTTGCGTAGACTGGTTATTTGAAGCAAAAGGTATTATCGAGGTTGAATTACAGGGGCAGGATGCCGATGAGATTACACTGGAGGCGATTGATCTTGGGGCCGATGACGTTGACCCGGTAGGGCCTGACGACGAGGTGATCACAGTGTATACTGATCCCAGTGATCTTGAAAAGATCCGCCAGGGGCTGGAGGCGAAAAAGTACAAAGTGGTGAAGGCTGAGAGCACCATGTTGCCGAAGACCAAGATGGAAATAACTGAAGAGAAGGTGGCACACCAGGTAATGCGCCTCGTTGAAAAACTCGAAGACCTGGATGATGTGCAGAATGTGTTTACAAATGCAGATTTCCCTGAAGAGTTTGCTGCCTCTTTTGAAGGCTAATAACAAGGACTATTTATCTTCATTTCATTCTCATCGGCCACGGCGAAAGGATGGAGCAATCAATGGGTGATGTGACAGCGCCGCCCAGCCCACGTATCGCGTTAGGCATAGATCCAGGTACAGCTATTGTAGGCTATGCAGTAGTAGCAGCCAGGGGTGATGATCTGAGCATGATAGCCTGTGATGTGATTACAACACCTGCACAAATGCCCTTAGCTGAAAGATTTCAACATATATATCATAGCTTGATCGAAATTATTGGAACGTTTCATCCCCAGGAAGCCGCAATGGAAGAACTTTTCTTCGCGAAAAATGCCCGTACAGCAATGACTGTTGGGCAGGCACGCGGGGTCGCGATGCTAGCACTGGCAAACGGGGGGCTGCCAATTTCTGAGTATACGCCTAAACAGGTGAAGCAAGCGGTGACTGGATACGGAAACGCTCAGAAAGAGCAAGTGGGGGAGATGGTACGTATTCTTCTGAAACTCTCTGCTATTCCCCGACCAGATGATGCTGCCGATGCCGCAGCTGTGGCCATCTGCCACCTTCACACTGCAAGCGTACTCACGGACAACTTCCTCAAATTACGGTAAGAGCACTCATAGCTACCCAAAGAGAAGAAGTTACCTATTTGTATAGAAGAGGTTAAGGGAAAGGGAAAAATGATTGCGAGCATTCATGGCACATTGGAAGCATGCCGAGCAGATCAGGCGATTATACGTGTTGGTGGATTTAGCGTGCGTGTCTTCGCGCCAGCGACGACGCTGAATCGCTTGAATGAAAGCGGCATGGAGGTTTCGCTCTATACCCATTTTCATGTGCGTGAGGATGGAATGGCCCTCTATGGTTTTTCTACAGAAGAAGACCGGGATGCATTTGAGCAACTTATCTCTATCAGCGGCGTTGGTCCGAAGGTTGCCCTGGCGTTATTGTCCGTGATGGACGCGCGAACGTTGTTTAAGGCTATCGCCGATGAGGACCAGCAAAAATTAGCATTAGCTCCTGGTGTAGGAAAACGTCTCGCGGCGCGACTGGTACTTGAACTGAAGGGAAAACTTCCTTCGCTGGCCGCATTGGGTGGTGGAGCGAGTGGCTATACATCGGGCAAGATGCAATCCGAGGTTCTGGAAGCTCTGATTGGGCTGGGATATTCTACGGCAGAAGCACAAGCAGCACTAGGAAAGATTCCTCAAGACCAGAATATGACGCTAGAGCAGCAAATTACCTACGCCCTACGATCTTTCGCAGGTAATTAACCACTCTCTTTACACCTCTAACCGATGAGCCATGTATATCAAATGATGAGTTTACGTTCTGCCTCAATATAAGTGGGGCCGGCTTCGATAAAGCCCAGGCGGTGGTACAGATTGACGGCAGGAATACCAAGCGTGACATAGACAATAACCGTCGAGTGGCCCAATTCGTACAGGCGTTGCATGGTTTTCAAAGCCAAATATTGGCCAAGACCTACATGTCGGAAGGTTGGAGCTACAGCCATGTGACGTATCCGAGATACATTGCGCTCCAAATGGGCCAGGATGGAGCCTGCCAGATGAAAACGATCCAGGGAATGCTCAGTAACAAAACTGCATTCAGGGATAAATGGGCCAAAGCGACCCTCCAGAACTGCCCTGGCTTCTGCGCGCCAGCCGGCGAGGTCAGGATGGAGGTTGTCGGGACCACCGTTGTAGGCTCGTTGCAGCAAGGTACCTATATGATCTCCATCAGCAAGGGTCATTTGCCGAACGCGCAAGGAAGAAGGCAACGGAGACAGAGGTAATGAGACCTGGGTAGAAGCCATCATACCGGTACGGCTGCGAAGTTCTTGAAAGCCTGCCGCCGCAAAAGAGGCTATATAGGCCGCAGGATAGGTGGCTTTGACGTGGCGCATGTTTAGTGCCGCAGACCGCACCAATGATTCTGAGACCACCTGTGCGGCGACACTACCACCTGCCTCAGGTAAGAGTACCAATCCATCCAGTATAGCTGTGTCTTCATGAGTATAAAATCGAAGGCGCCCAATCGGTGTATCATCGCGCCAAAGCAGATAGCGCTGAGCCTGTTGTACTGCGTCTTCTTCCCTGTAGCGGGCGATTTGTGAGTCTTCGCTTTCAAGGGGCATCTGATCAGCGCTGCGCCGTGTCACGGAGACCCATATAGCGGCGTCTTCGGGCCGGGCTTGTCTCCATTCTACGATGTTGCGGTTCGTCTCAGGGTCAAGCATTGCAGAGTAACTCCTTCCGAATGTTACAGGATGATGTGAGCAGCAAAAAAATTAAATGGCTCTAGCAGTCGTTCATGAAAAAACCTCATAGATTAGAACCGGACTAGAACGGCAAGTTTTATTTTCGTGTTAAAAGTATACCCTATGAGACAAATAAGCTCAAGGGCTAGAGCGATTTGTATATACGGGCAGGCATACGGGGTACGCCGCCCCAACAAAGAATGGTAAGATGTAGGGGTTAAGGAATAAAAAAGATAGGAGTAGAGGAGTATGGAGCTACTTGTGGTAACGTTGGCCCATGTATTACCGGGAAGAGATGCAGAAGGCTTGGCGAGCATACGCCTTATTTCAGATACGATACGCAACGCAGTGGGATTAGTCAATGCGAGTTTTTATCGCTCCAGGAACAATGAATCGTACTACTTTATGCTCACAACGTGGGAAGACGAGGATTGCTGGTTGAAAGCACAGGACCATTACAATCCAAAGCAATTGCTTTTAGGATCCGCTGCCGAGTTGTTATTAGATCCTCCCGAGCAATGGCTCATGCGCTATCTTTGGGGCTACAGTCGGCCTTCGGTGGAGTCAATCATGGCGGCAGCACATTTGGGCACGATCCGCCCGGACCAGGCTGAGCGGGCACAACGTGGCTTGATCGAGTGTCTACGCAGGCAGGCAGTCCAACCGACCCTATCCTTTGCATTTTTAGCACGCGGCTTTAACGAAGATTTCATGCCATCGCAGGCTGCCATAATCGCGAAAGCTAATGGAGAAAGTGATAGACTCTATAGCCATGGCTCTATCTTCCTCAACCTGCTGAGTTGGGGAAGCCAGACCGATCGAGAAGATTTTTATGCTGATGCACATTACCAGGCCATCAGCCGTTTTCTCAGTGGAATGGGAATTGTTCAGATAATGGAGCTTGATCCGCTCTAATCACCGAGAGTGCTTTTCTGGCTTTCGGCGTACTTAATCGTCCGAGCTTTCTGCTACAGGTTTTCTGTAATATTTATAGAGTTCTAAGCGGAGCAGGTCACTGTTTGCCCACATTTGACTGGTAAATGTGTGATACTCGCCATCACACAAGGGTATAGAATCGGAGCAAATGCGATGGGGAGTAAGTCTAAAACGAATAGTATTGCCATTGACTTCTACCCAAATATGACGACGAGTATAGCCTGTGCCCCATTTGAGGAGTACGAGTGTGTCGTATTCTTCAAATGTGCCTCTTTTTCTTAGCTCATTTTTGTTGATTTCCTGGAGCATTTGCGCGAGGCCGCTCTCTCGTAATACTCGTTTCGCATTTTCACGTAAAGCGAGTCGCCTGGCTTCAATTTCCTGCTCGTTGAGGGGCCGTTCCTCTTTTCTGTTTTCTATCTCCACTTGTTTTGACTTCCTGGCTTAGCAAATTTCCTTTTGGTCTCAATGAGACTGCAGATTTCCCGCGGAATGAGAAAGAGGAGTAAGTGCAGGGGTGGTTAATAGACCTGTTGCTCGTATTCCGCCAGTACGCCTTCTTCAGCTAGATGCGGCAAACTATCCAAAGCAAGACCGCTAAATAACAATGATTGCGTATAGAATGAAGGTGAAGGAGAACTGACAGAATGTGATCGCTTTGAATAGATCTTGTCCCGTTGAGATGAAATATAGCTGATGTTCGAGGTGGATTGTTTGGCATTGCGCTTGGCTTCAGCGGCAAGATAACTCACTTCTTGTATGCTGCAAGGCCTGTTTGTCTGATTATTAACGACGCCGATAGATAAGGAGACGAGGGGGAATTGATACGGGCGACCTTTGCGGTCCACTCCACTTATGGAACCCCGTCTCAAATCATCAGGGCGATATAACGAGGCGCTATCCTCTTTATATCTTGCAGATATACAGCGGCAGAGCGGCTTTGTGCGATCAGGTGTGGTAACGACAATGAAATCATCGCCACCGATATGGCCAACAAAATCATTCGTGTTGCCGTATTTATAGACGGTCTGTTGGCAGATATGCCCCACCAGCAGGATCATTTTGTTGCCTGTCAGGAAGCCATACACATCATTAAAGGCTTTAAAATTGTCGAGGTCGAGATAGAGGATACTCCATGGTTCTACGCTGCCAAGTTTATAGTTGATTGCCCGCACTACCTGCAAGCCGCCTGGAAGGCCAGTAAGAGGAGAGAGACAACTCTGCTGTACCCGGCGAAGTTGCCTGCGTACGTGAGCGAGTAATTCCTCGGAATCGAAGGGCTTTGTGAGAAAGCCATCAACATCTCTCTCGTAAGCTCGGATTTTGTCAGCAGGTTGGCCTAAAGCGCTGAGAGCAATGATGGGGATGTGCATTGTCTTTGGATGGCTGCGCAATCGAAAGATCACGTCATAACCATCCATATGCGATAAACCTTGTACAGGTTTGAGCATAACATTCAAAATAATGAGATGTGGCATTTCATGGAGCGCAAATTGTACAGCATCTTCGCCGTTCAGGACGACAGTTGTCCGATAACCTTCGATCCCCAGAGTTTCGTTAAGTAACTTAGCGATCGATTGCTCGTCCTCTACGACTAAAATGTTGACCATAAGTTCTCCTACTTCGACACTTCACAAGTACTACGATAAACGCATGGCACAAAAGTACAGTAAAGTTCTACCAACAGAACAATATCAAGCAGTGCACTGGCTGTAGGGCAGCACCTTTGCTGCAAGCAATAATCACACATTCCCTATCGTAATCCATACCCCTGAAGGATGCACGAACAGGTGGAGCAGCGTCGCAGGAAGAAGGGAAAAATAAAATAGCAATTCCTGCCAGGCTATCACATCTCCCTGAGCTTGCGATTCGTACATCATCGCCCTATCTTCACATCGATCTAGCGATAAAATAGGATTTGTTCAAACTAATCTGACATACTGCATTAAGGTACAAAAATATGTAAACGTATGTCGTACACAGTATAACAACATTTTGCGCATTTGCAAAGTGCACGTACATACAAAATACCATGAATATGCTTTAATGCGCTAAAATCTCGTAATTCCGCATGAATATATATAACCATCTTACCAAACTGCTTGACGCAAGAACAGAGGTGCGATAAGATGTCTTACACATGGAAGTAGCTCAATCACATGAAGGGATACAGATGACTTTATTATCGACACAGACTGAGCGGATGATTACATTTCAAAGCAAGGGGCAACCATCGTTTCTCCTGGAAGGAGTATTACATGAACCCACGAACGTGGCCCGCGCACCAGTTGTTGTGCTTTGTCATCCGCAACCAGCCAGTAGCGATATGAATGATTCCCTGACAGTGGCGCTAGCCCGCAGCCTGGCAGCAGAGGCTGGAATGATTGCCTTACGCTTCAACTTTCGCGGGGTGGGTAATAGCCAGGGACAGCAGACGGATGGGCGAATGGAGCCACTAGACCTGGCAGGGGCCATTGATGTAGTAATGGCGCATCCAGGGGCAAATACCACCAAGGTTTGTGTGATTGGCCATGGATTTGGCGCAAATATCGCATTGATGTACGCGCCATATGATCCTCGCATTCGGACTGTCGTTGCCATTAGCCTGCTCCTTTACCGGGTTCCGAACGGGTTTTCCAAAGCATTTGAAAGCCCAAAGTTGTTTGTTACCGGTGAATATGACGAAATATGTCCTCGCCATAAGCTTGAACCATTTGTGGAGCAGCAGGCTGGTCACAAGGGGATGAAGGTGATTACGGGAGCACGATACTTGATGCGAGGGTATGAAGAACCAACTGTCGATACCATTTTGAAATATATGAAGAGATGGGCGGCTATGCAGGGAGCATAAAGAGATATGAATCCAACAAACCCAATGATCGTACAGAGCGATAAGACCATTTTATTAGAGGTAGACCATCCACAACACGCTGAAGCGAGAGACGCGCTGGCGCAATTCGCGGAGCTAGAGAAGTCGCCTGAACATATACATACCTATCGACTCTCACCGCTTTCGCTGTGGAATGCAGCGGCTGGTGGTATGACTGCGGACCAGGTATTGGCATTACTTACGCAGTATAGCAAATACGCTATTCCAATGAATATCGTCGTCGATGTTCGTGAGTATATGAACCGCTATGGTCGCATCAAATTGATTCGTGATGGTGATGCATTGTTACTGACATCAGACGATGTTGCATTGATGGCCGAAATTTACCATCATAAACGCACGCAACCTTACCTGATACAGCAGCTTAATAGTCATACTATCCAGGTAGATGCATCGCGTCGTGGGCATATCAAGCAGGCTCTGATACATATTGGCTTTCCCGCTGAAGACCTGGCCGGTTATACAGATGGTTCGCCTTTGCCAATGAAACTGCGCATGACGACACAACAAGGAGCGGAATTTGCACCACGAGCATATCAATATGCTTCTGCGGCAGCATTCTATGCAGGTGGGGCACCTAGCGGAGGAAGTGGAGTTGTCGTACTCCCATGCGGAGCCGGGAAAACCATTGTTGGTTTAGCGGCAATGGCGGATATTCAACGCGCCACCTTGATTCTCTCACCCAACACCATCGCGGTGCGCCAATGGATCAATGAAATCATCGATAAAACTGATGTTCCACCTGAGATGATAGGGGAATATACCGGGGATAAAAAAGATATCTGCCCCATTACAGTTAGCACGTACCAGATACTGACATATCGACGTTCAGAAGCAGAGGATTTTCCACACTTCTCGCTCTTCACCAGCTTTGATTGGGGGCTTATTATCTACGATGAGGTGCATTTGCTGCCGGCGCCTGTGTTCCGTATTACTGCAGAAATCCAGGCGCGCAGGCGGCTGGGCTTAACGGCGACCCTTGTCCGAGAAGATGGACGAGAGGCAGATGTTTTCAGTCTGATCGGTCCTAAGAAGTATGATGTGCCATGGAGAGAATTAGAGCGGCAGGGATGGATTGCGACTGCTGAATGTCACGAGATTCGCGTTAGCTTGACCGAGGATGAGCAATTAAATTACGCTGTCGCAGAAGAGCGGGAGAAGTATCGCCTGGCCGCGGAAAGTCCGGCCAAGTTGACGGTGACCCGCTACCTGGCAGAGCGACATCGCGATGACCAGGTTTTGATCATAGGGCAGTATATTGACCAGCTCAGAATCCTTGCTGACGAGCTTGAGGCGCCGCTACTGACCGGTAAAACGGCCAACAGGCAGCGAGAAAAGCTCTATGAGCAGTTCCGGCGGGGCGAACTCAAGCGCCTGGTGGTAAGCAAGGTAGCTAATTTCGCCATTGATTTACCAGATGCAAACGTTGCTATACAAGTATCAGGTACATTCGGCTCGCGGCAGGAAGAAGCCCAGCGTCTGGGGCGTATTCTACGCCCAAAAAGTGATGGGGGCCTGGCCTACTTCTACTCCATAGTCACTCGTGACACACGGGACCAGGAGTTTTCCGCTAACCGCCAACTCTTCCTGACCGAGCAGGGGTATCGCTATGTGATAGAGGATGCAGAAATGCTACTGGCGTCATGAATGACAGCGCAAATAGGACCCCGCGATCTGACCTCTAAGCACAGGATAGATTACCGTCCCATTTCTTCTTGACATCCCTTCAGACGAGGTGATACCCTTTTGGCACAACACATATAATTTGCAGAGATGAAGAGGGATATGATGGCAAACAGCTACTTCGATCTATCAGACGAGGATTTTACGGAAAAAGTACTCCAGGCACCGCAGATGGTGCTGGTGAATTTTTCAATAGATACCAGTGCGGCCTGTAAGATACAAGATCCCGAGTTTGAGGCAATCAGCAAAGAATATCAAGGGCGGGTGTCGTTTGCCAGGCTCAACGCAGACAAGTATGGAGTAATCACCAGTCAATGGAAAATTGATGGTATTCCTACTATTCTCTTTTTCAAAGGGGGGCGAGAAATTCATCGCATCAAAGGTATCATGATGCGTGAAAGGCTGCGTCGCCAGATTGAAGGGGCTTTGCTTGCAAATTAATAGGGTAAATTGGCTCTCAGGGCGACCCAGCAGCATCCAGGGAAACCGGGGGATGTTGCTGGGTCGCCTATTCTGACAGAGTAGGAGAAGGTTGTGCAGAGATTGTATCCTATCAGATTAGAAGGGTCGTTACATGAAACGATCTGGGGCGGGCAAAGGCTTCATGAATTGAAACGTCTACCTACTCCAAACATTTCCATTGGCGAGTCCTGGGAGACTGAAATACAGAACGAAGCTCAGAACGGAGCCCTTAGAGGTAAAACATTAGGCAGCCTGGTAGAAGATTTGGGAGCGGCGCTCCTGGGTGAGCAAGCTATTGCAGTCTTTGGCAAGCGTTTTCCGCTACTGGCAAAATTTGTCGATGCCCATGCTAACCTTTCAGTGCAGGTACATCCTGATGACAGTTACGCAGCCAAACATGAAGGCGGGAAGCTAGGCAAGACAGAATTTTGGTATATACTTGCCGCGGAACCGGGTGCTACCATCGTATACGGCTTCAAGACCTCTACCTCGTTCTCAGAAGTACGCAAGGCAATTGAAGATGTAACACTGGAAACCCTTCTGAATGAGATACCTGTTACGGCAGGCGATGTTATCTTTGTTCCTGCCGGCACCGTCCACTCTATAGGCAGTGGTGTACTGCTCTACGAACTACAGGAATATTCTGACATTACCTATAGGATGTACGATTATGGCCGCCTCACTACTGCTGGAGTCCCTCGCGAACTGCACGTAGATAAATCACTGGAAGTCTCACACTATGGCGTTTCGTCGCGCGTTAAGGTGCAACCTGTGCTATTGGCAGAAGAAAATGGCTACGAGGACCGGTGCCTGATCGCCTGCAGGTATTTTGTTACCCGCCAGATCACCTTCAAACAGAGAAACGGATTTCATGGCTATATGAAAGGGGCAACGAGAGAAAGTTGTATTATACTCACTGCTCTAAGCGGTGAGGTGCAGGTTGGCTATAGTTACTCTCTGACATGCACTGAGAAGCTTGCTCGTGGTCAGACAATGGTGCTTCCGGCGGAACTGGGGAATTATTGTATCGAGGGTGAAGGCATACTGATGTTGTCTTATATTCCATTACCAGGAGACGAGGCCTGGAGGGCCTGGGAGAAAGAGAATTGAAGCGAGGAGACCACAGCATAAAGGCAATTATTCTCTTCTGCGCTTCCTGCGCTCTTCTTCCAGATCTGTGACAGTACCCTCAACTATTTTACTTTCATCAAAATCTGCTTCCCCAAATTGAGTGTTGGAGCGCCGAGTTGAGAAGCTCTGTTGCATACGGCTCACGTCGGCCACTGTACGAGAAATTCTCGTGCCAACGTTGAAAAAGAAAAGCACGACAGCAAGCCCAAACCAGACGCTGAGGCCAACAAGCAAGGTAACGAAACCTCCTACGAAGCCATTTACAATGCCTTCATAGATGATTCCAGCGAGAATAGGGACCCAAAAAAAACGTACGAGTACTTTTAAGGACCATTGAAAGAACCAGAACACGGCTTTCACGGGATCAGAGGGCATATCCCAGGGTGGAATCAGACTACCCCTGTGTTGTAATTTTTTCACTTCAGCCTTCCCTTTTCGCGCCGCTGCAATAAGCTAAACATATTGTAGCAGTCTAGAGACGCTTTTGCTAGTGTTTTTTGGCGTGAAGCGACATGTTAATAGGGTGTTTGCGCCAGCGCCACATTCATTGCTGCAAGACCTTTCTGACAGCTTCGACATTGGCTGCGACCGCGACACTTTCCTCACGTTGTGGAATACCAGTCTGACTATCCTTGAGTAAGTTCCCTGTCAGGATACCAACCACAAGTTCCCCGCGTTTGATGACGCCGCCTTCGACCAGTTTACGTATACCTGCCAGCGTGGAGGCGGAGGCGGGTTCACAACCAAGGCCCGAGCGATCAATGATGGTTTTCGCTGCCAATATTTCCTCGTCAGTCACCTCTTCAACCAGGCCATTGCTTTCTTCAATGACGCGACGCGCACGGGTATAACTGACCGGATCGCCAATCTTAATGGCGGTAGCAACTGTATGGGCCTGGACCTGTTCTCGCTTGGCAAATCCCTGCCGGAAGCTGCGATAGAAGGGATTCGCTCCCGCAGCCTGAATTGAGGCAAAGCGCGGCATATGGCTGATAAGGGATAGTTGATAGGCCTGTCGAAAAGCTTTACCAATGGCAGAGGTGTTTCCAAGGTTGCCGGCAGGGAGAACCAACCAGTCGGGAGCCTGCCAGTTAAGTTGTTGCAAAATTTCAAAGCCGATGGATTTCTGACCTTCAACGCGATAGGGATTGAGTGAGTTGAGCAGGTAGATGCCCAATTCGTCACAGACCCGTTCGACCAGTCGCATGGCAGCATCGAAGTCACCATCTACCTGAATTGTCGTTGCGCCATACGCTAATGACTGAGCTAACTTGCCGGCGGAGACATTGCCAGCGGGTAAGAAGACTATCGCGCGCATACCTGCCTGGGCGGCATAGGAAGCCAGTGAAGCAGAGGTGTTGCCGGTTGAAGCGCAGGCTACAGCCTGCGCTCCTAGCAACGAAGCCATGGTGACACCAACAGTCATACCGCGATCTTTGAAGCTGCCCGTTGGGTTTTCGCCTTCGTGTTTCAGGAAGAGCCGTTCCAATCCGGCGTAATGCCCAATTTGCCGATGACCAATGCGGCCAGCCCCACAGTTTTCAATTCCTGCAGGATAGAGGTTCGTGTTTCCCTCTGGCCTGCTGATGATGAACTGCGCTGGAACTGGCAGGATGAGCTCGCGATAGCGCCAGACACCACTATGATCTGGGAGCATTGTGTCCGTATTAAGAGGCCAGGTTGGGGGAGTAGCTGCCCGCTGGTCAAAAAGCTGACGTAGGTGGCTTGCGCCAGCGGGGAGTCTTATTTCTACATCGAGAACGCCGCCACATTGGCAACGATAGCGGGGAGCCCACCCTGCTTCTATACCAGGATAGGATGTTGAGCATTCCACGCAACGTAACAAAATTGTCTCTAAAGTTTCAGCAGCAGCTGGCGTAAGGGTATCTTTCATTCGAGAGACACTTCCTCGTTTGGCCTGGCGGGCGGCCAGTAATACTGATCGTCAAAACGCGCACGCGCTTCCTTGCGTAGGCGACTTCGAGCCGTCTTGATAACCCGCGCACCCTGCTGATCCGCACGTAGAATCTTACCCGTTCCTCTTATACCGAATTGGCGGGCAGTATCCTGCATAGCTTGCAGGATTTCCTGAAAATGAGCACTGGCCAGCGCAATTAATGACGAACCTCCACCAGAAAGACAAGCACCGTGAGCGCCAGCCGCAATGGCGGCATCGATAATATCTGGCATGGCTGGAAAGAGTGCCTGGCGATATGGCTGGTGCAAACGATCTTGCATAGCTTCTCCGATCAACTCGTAGCGGCCAGTTTGCAAGGCCGTTAAAAGCAGGGCAACACGCCCGGTATTAAAGGTGACATCAGCTTTTGAATAGCTGGCTGGCAATAACTTCCTACCCGCCACAGTGTCCATTGGAAAGGAAGGCGTAAAAATGACTGCTCTGATCGCGTCCGGGAATGGCGTTTTGATCGCGTGTATCTTCCCGTCGACATTCGTTGTTGCAACGAGGCCACCAAGCAAAGCAGGAGCGACATTATCGGGATGGTTGCCTGCTTCAGCCTCGACGGCTAACGTGAGAAGCTCATCTTTGGATACAGAGAGGTCTTGCAAACGCAGGAGATCGTTTGCCGCCACCAGCCCTCCGACGACCGCTGTGGCGCTGCTTCCCAATCCACATCCTGGTGGAATATTGATAGTCATACGAATACGAACCGCGGGAAGCTCGACTTGTTGCCGTTCAAAGAGCAAGGCAAAAGCGCGAAAAAACAAGTTGTCCGGTCCTGTGGAGAGTCCCTCGCCCAGGGGACCTCGCACTTCGATATATGGAAGGTGAGGGTCACCTCCACTTTCGGTGACTTCAAAGCGATTATAGAGTTGTAGTGCCAGCCCGAGGCTATCAAAGCCTGGTCCAAGATTAGCGGATGTGGCTGGTGTCAAGACTATTGTTGAGGCAGGTAATACCAGTGCCATCGGTAGCATCCTGCCTTTCTGACGATGAAACGCGCATTGCTTTTTCCTTTTTTGATATGGCTATTCTATCATGATTACAGTTTTTTGTAACCCGTATCAGTACGTAATGAACGGTTTTCTGTTTTTTGAGCGAGGAGGCGCGACAAGTCGCGCCTCCTCGCTCAAAAAACAGAAAAGTGCTATTTTAAATGTCGGCCAAAACAGCTCCGGTATTGGCTGATGTCACCATAGATGCATAGCGTCGCAGCCACCTACTCTTTATACGTTCTGTTGGATGATGAACCTCACTGAGGCGTTGTTGTATCTCTTCCGGTAATAGATCGACATCGAGACGGCGTTCATCGAGGTCGATGTTGATCGTATCACCTTCGACAAGGGCTGCGATTGGACCCCCTGCCGCGGCCTCGGGGGAGACGTGACCGATACAGGCACCGCGAGTGCCCCCGGAGAAACGACCGTCAGTGATGAGAGCAACCTTCTCTCCCAGACCCATGCCCATGATATTGGCGGTGGGCGCCAACATTTCTTGCATCCCCGGTCCGCCGCGCGGACCTTCGTAGCGAATTACGACAACGTCGCCCTCTTTGACCTGCCCATTGAGGATGCCAGCGCAGGCTTCTTCCTGCGAATTGTAGATGCGTGCGGGACCACAGTGTTTTTTCATAGTCGAAGTTACGGCGCCAACTTTTACCACAGCACCATCGGGGGCAAGATTGCCAAAGAGAATGGCCAGGCCGCCGCGCTCGGTGTGTGGGTCATCAACTGAGCGAATGACCTCCGGGTCTTTGATCTGCGCTTCAGCAATATTTTCGCCGAGCGTTTTGAGGGTGACTGTAGGGCGATCAAGGTTGAGCACACCGGGTTTCCTGGAGAGTTCTTTCAAGATGGCGCTGATGCCGCCGGCGCGGTCAACATCTTCCATATGCCATTTGCCGGAAGGGCTGACTTTGCAGAGGTGGGGAGTACGCGCCGCAACCTCGTTGATACGCTCCAAAGAATAGTCTATACCCGCCTCTCGCGCCAGGGCCAGTGTATGCAGTACGGTGTTCGTGGAGCCGCCCATCGCCATGTCGAGAGCAAAAGCATTATCGATGCTTTCCCGGTTGACAATTTGCCTGGGAGTGAGATTGGCCTCAAGCAAGCGCATGATGGTGCGACCAGCTTCGCGCGCAAGTTCCTTACGAGCCTCGCTAATTGCAAGGTACGATCCATTGCCCGGGAGGGCAAGACCGAGCGCTTCCATCAGGCAGTTCATGGAGTTCGCGGTAAACATACCTGAGCAGGAACCACAGGTGGGACAGGCTTGCTGCTCCAGTTCAAGGAGCTCCTGGTCGTCTATCTTTCCAGCCTGATAAGCGCCCACGCCCTCGAAGATACTAATCAGGTCGACGCTGCGGCCATCGGCCAATTTGCCAGCAGCCATTGGTCCGCCGCTGACGAAGATGGTAGGGATGTCGATGCGCATAGCGGCCATGAGCATACCTGGGACGATTTTGTCGCAGTTGGGAATACAGACCATGGCGTCAAAGCGGTGCGCCTCGACCATTGTCTCGACACAATCGGCAATTAATTCACGACTGGGCAAAGAATATTTCATGCCAATATGACCCATGGCAATACCATCGTCAACGCCAATGGTGTTAAACTCAAAGGGAACACCTCCGGCGGCGCGAATAGCTTCTTTCACGAATTTCCCGAAGGCTTGCAGGTGCACATGGCCGGGTACAACATCGACATACGAGTTGCAGACAGCGATAAACGGCTTGCTGAAGTCTTTTTCTCCTACCACACCGGTTGCTCGCAGTAAGCCCCGGTGTGGCGCTCGTTCAAAGCCGAGCTTGATCTGATCGGAACGCATAGAAACAGACTCTCCTTAATAGACAGGGGTTACCCAGTCTCGATATTGTTCGATTTCGCCGCGACATGCAGCGAGATAGCGTTCTTGTAGTCTCATAGTGAACGGGCCGGGGTTTCCGCTGCCAACAGAGCGGCGATCGACACTGCTGACAGGCGAAACCTGGACGCCTGTACCGCACAGAAAAATCTCTTCAGAGGCATAAAGCTCTGTGCGGTCAATCCGCCTTTCCTCTACCGTCATACCAAGTTCGTTACGGATGAGATCAATCAAAGTATTGCGGGTCACACCTTCAAGGATATCATCAGAGAGCGCAGGGGTAGCGAATTTACCGTTACGCAGGATGAAGAGATTACATGCGCTGCCTTCTGATACTGTACCATCGTGAGTGAGCAGGATGGCCTCGTCGAAACCGGCGGCGTTCGCATCATCCACGGCGAGAGAACTATTGACATAGGCTCCTGTGACCTTGGCGCGAACGGGCATGGCGTTACTGTTGGCCCGCCTCCAGGAGGAGGTGCACACGTTGAGGCCAGCGCTGATATCGACGTAATTGCCCATCGGGAACGTGTAGATGGCAATAGCGTCTCGCAGAGAGCTGAGCGTGGGCTTAAGGGTGCGCGAAGCTTTATAGGCCAGCGGACGTACGTAGACATCCTCGTGATAACCATGCTTTCGTACAAGCTCAACAGTAATGCGGCACAGGTCGTCCACGGTTTCGCTGGGAAACATACGCAAAACATTCCAGGAATCCGCCATACGTTCATAATGCTCACGGAGTTTGAGCAGGTAGAGTTGCTGGTGATCGGCATTCCAGTAGCCGCGAATTCCTTCAAAACAGGCTGTGCCGTATTGTAGGGCATGTGTCGCCACGCTCACTTTTGCCTCACTCATGGGAACGATATTCCCTTCAAAGTAGGCATAACCTTCTTCAAGGCTAAGTTCAGGTAATTTGGGCGTCTCTGTTTGTGTCACCTCGCCATTTTGTTGCGTTATTGATGGTTTGATCTGGGTCAAGGGTTTGCTCCTAGGTTTGGAAAACGCTTCATGATTTTTACAGTGGTGCGAATGGCGCGCCGAGGCAATTCGGCACGCCATTCGCACAAGTTGAGAAATTAAATGGCTGCGGGCGTTTCTTTGCCACTTTCTACGATGTAGAGCAGGTCTGAATCGGTGATAGGTTTCTTTTGATCGGCCATGGCGACAAAACGGCGATAGGCTATTTTCAGTTCCTCGGCACTCAGTTTGTGACCCAGATGTCGCAAACGAGCATCAAGTCCATGGCGTCCAGAGTGTTTACCAAGCACCAGTTTGGTATCGCTCCAGCCAACGGATTGCGGGGTCATTATTTCGTACGTCAAGCGGTTTTTGAGCATACCATCCTGGTGGATGCCCGCTTCATGAGCAAAGGCGTTCGCCCCGACGACAGCTTTATTGGGCTGCACGGGGATACCCGTCAGTTGACTGACCAGTTGGCTGGTTGAAAGAAACTCCTGCGTTCTGATACGAGTACTGACGTTCCCAAAGGCTTCTGGTCGGGTACGGAGAGCCATGACGACTTCTTCCATGGCCGTATTACCCGCGCGCTCACCAAGGCCATTGATGGTTACCTCAACCTGTCGTGCGCCAGCTTTAATGGCGGCAAGAGTATTGGCAGTGCCCATACCCAGGTCGTTGTGACAATGAGCGCTCATGACCACCTCATCGATACCTGGGACACGTTCCAGCAGATAACGGAAGAGTGACTCGTACTCCTGCGGCAGCGTATAACCAACGGTGTCTGGAATATTGATAGTGGTAGCACCAGACTTGATCGCAGCTTCACAGACGCGGCAGAGATAGTCCCAATCGCTGCGGGTGGCATCTTCTGCTGAAAACTCGACAGTGGGAGAAAGGTTGCGCGCATAAGCAACCATTCTTTTGACCTGGTACAGGGCATCCTCCTTGTCGAGCTTGAGCTTATGCTTGAGATGAATTTCAGAGGTAGCAATAAACACATGGAGGACAGGTCGATCAGCTCCTCGAATAGCTTCCCAGGCGGCGTCAATATCGCTAGTGTCTGCGCGGGCAAGGCTAGCGATAGCCACGCCACGAGTACGGTACGCTATTTCTTTGACAGCCTCAAGATCACCAGGAGACGCAGCCGGGAAGCCTGCCTCAATGATGTCCACGTTGAGACGTACAAGCTGCTCGGCAACCTGTATCTTTTCCTCGATGGTCATCGATGCGCCGGGCGACTGCTCACCGTCACGCAGTGTCGTGTCAAAAATTCTAATTACATCAGGGTCTTCCATGGTTATTATTCCTCCTTGAGATAACAACGCTATCCTGTACAAAGGCTATTTTGTGGGCTCAGCAATTTCCGTTTTCTTATTTGGCGCGTTCAACCAGGGCATCATCGCCCGTAATTCGCTACCGACATGCTCAATCTGGTGCTGGGCATTGCTGCGGCGCATGGCCTGGAAGCTGGGGCGACCAGCCAGGTTTTCGAGGATCCAGCGCGAGGCAAACGAGCCATCCTGGATTTCTCGCAGAATCTTGCGCATTTCGTTGCGTACGCGTTCGTCGATAATGCGCGGACCAGAGACATAATCACCATACTCAGCGGTATCGCTGATAGAGTAGCGCATATAGCTCATACCGCCCTGGTACATGAGATCAACGATAAGCTTCATTTCGTGCATACATTCAAAGTAGGCTACCTCTGGCTGGTAACCCGCCTCCACCAGCGTTTCGAAGCCCGCACGAATGAGGGAGGTGACGCCGCCACAGAGAACGGCCTGTTCGCCGAAAAGGTCGGTCTCGGTCTCTTCAGCGATGGTCGTACGCAGCACGCCCGCGCGGGTGCAGCCGATGGCACGGGCATAGGCCAGAGTCACGGCTTCCGCGTTGCCAGTGGCGTCCTGGTGAACGGCCCAGAGGGCGGGTACACCTACACCCTCGCTGAAGAGGCGGCGCAGCATGTGACCGGGGCTTTTGGGGGCGACCATGGCGACGTCAATATCGGCCGGTGGGACGATTTGGGAGTAGTGCAGGCTAAAGCCGTGGGCAGTCATGAGCATTTTGCCAGGGGCCAGCCCAGGACGGATATCGCGCTCAAAAACTTCTCGATGATTCTGATCGGGAATCAAGATCATGATGACATCTGCCTGTTCGGCTGCGGCGGCTGGCGTTATGACCCGCAGGCCGTCGGCTTCCGCCTTCTGACGGCTCTTGCTTTCAGAGGGGAGACCTACAACTACATTGCAGCCGTTATCGCGCATGTTGAGAGCGTGGGCATGGCCCTGGCTGCCGTAGCCGATAACGGCTACTCGTTTCATTTGCAACAGTTCGAGGTTGGCGTCTGAGTCGTAATAGACGTTTGGCATAGATAAGATTGCTCCTTTTGTGTGTGTTATTCGTTTATTTCGGTGGTGCCGCGGGTCATGGCCACACAGCCGGTGCGGGCGACTTCGCGGATACCATAGGTTTGTAACAGGGTGACAAGTTTTTCTATTTTATCGGCGCTGCCTGTTACTTCAAGGGTGACCGTTTCCTGGTCTACATCCAGGGCATGTGCTCCGAAAAGATGGCCGAGTTCAATTATTTCGTTTTGATGCGCCGTTGTGCTGTTGACCTTAATGAGCGCTAGTTCTCGCGCAACGGCCTGTTCGGATGAAAGGTTGACAACTTGTCGAACATCGACAATTTTGCGTAGCTGCTCCATCAGCTGTTCAACTCCCACCTCGGAGTCATGCATAACGACTGTGATGCGCACCACGTTCGGAAGCTCACTGCGCCCGATCGCGAACGTTTGCATATTCGAGCGGCGGCGGCGCAGGAGACCAACGATACGGTCGAGCACGCCGTGGCTGTCATTGGCGAAGAGGACCAGGATGTGTGTTCGACTACCGTCCGGGGGGGCGTTTTCCTGGCCAGCTCGCCTGGGGGGAGCAGCGTGTCTAGTCATGACGGGTCTGTTCCTCCACATGTTCCTCTATCATGTTCGTGATGCCTGAGCCAGGAGCGACCATAGGGTAGACGTTTGACTCCGACTCAATAACGAAATCAATAATGACGGTGCCCTCAGTCTCCATCGCTTTGTGTACCGCCGCAGAGACGTCTTCACGCCGTGTGATGCGCATTCCGGTGAGGCCGTAGGCGTCTGCCAACTTCACGTAGTCGGGGCCAGTGATAGGGGTCTCTGAGTAGTTGCGCGAGTGGAAGAACTGCTGCCACTGGCGTACCATGCCCAGGTAGCCATTGTTCATGATAGCAACTTTGACAGCGACACCTTGTTGTTGCAGGGTAGCCAGTTCCTGAATGTTCATCTGGATACCACCATCGCCAGCCACCGCCCAGACATGTGCATCAGGAATGCCCATTTTGGCTCCCATGGCGGCGGGAAGAGCAAAGCCCATGGTGCCAAGCCCACCGGAAGTGATGTGACTGTTAGGACGCGTCCAGGTATAGTGACGCGCGGTCCACATCTGGTGCTGCCCGACATCTGTGACTATGATGGCTTCTCCATTGGTTTCCGCTCGAATGGCCTCCAGGATAGAAGGAGGATCGGGATACTGCTGGTCGCGAATGACGGTGTTGGCAAGCTCAGCGTTCTGGGTTTCCCATGATCGTATTTCGTCGATCCAGGGACGATGATCTGCCGGGCTAACCGCCGTGGTGAGAGCGGCGAGAGCGGTTTTGGCATCGGCGACAATCGGCACTGTTGCGACTTTGACCTTGTGCATTTCGGCAGGATCAATGTCTATATGGATTATGCGCGCGTGGGGCGCAAACTCACTGACTTTGCCCGTGACACGATCATCGAAGCGCAGCCCCACGCCTATGAGCACGTCGGTCATGCCGATAGCCTTGTTGACATGGGCGGGGCCATGCATTCCAGGCATGCCAATGCTCAGCGGATGAGTTTCAGAGAAGGCACTGATACCGAGCAGCGTGGTAATCACGGGGATATCGACTTTCTCAGCAAAAGTGCGCAATTCATCATATGCCTTTGATAGGATGACTCCATGACCAGCCATAATAACTGGACGTTGAGCCTCGCTGATGAGTTTTGCAGCTTGAGCGATCGCCGCCGTTGAAAGCTCCGGTGTACGTGTTGCACGGTAGTACTTAAGTGACTTGACGGTAGCCGATGGACGGCACAGCGCTTTAACGATCTGGATGTCTTTGGGTATGTCGATCAAGACGGGACCCGGTCGCCCACCAAGAGCCAGTTTGAAGGCTTCGTGGACAATATCTGCCAGGTCTTCAATATTCCGCACGAGGAAGTTGTGCTTGGTAATTGGTTGGGTGACACCAATAATATCCGTTTCCTGAAAAGCGTCACGGCCAATAAAGTGTCGCGCAACCTGCCCTGTGACGGCAATGATGGGGGTTGAGTCCATAAAGGCAGTGGCCAGACCGGTGACCAGGTTGGTGGCGCCAGGACCACTGGTAGCGACACATACTCCAACTTTACCAGTCGCGCGAGCGTAGCCATCGGCGGCATGGGCCGCGGCCTGCTCGTGGCGCACCAGTATATGGCGCAACGTAGGATACGAGGTGAGCGCGTCATAGAAGGGCATAATAGCCCCGCCAGGGTAGCCAAAGAGCAGTTCGACACCTTCACGCACCAGCGCTTCGCAAAGTATCTGGCTTCCGCTCAGCTCTCGCGCTTCCTCCAGGCCGTGTTGACCTGTTCCCCCTATTTGAGTGGGCTCAGCGTTCTGCTTTTGTGTAACTGTCGCAGCAATAACCATGAACGATGACTCCTTTGATATGATAAAGAAAAGACAATAAAAAACGAGAACCACCCGAACCGGGAGGTCCTCGTTAGGTTACCTGCTCTGGATTGGTCGCTTCGTTGCTTCCTCTAATCTCCCTCTGTAATGCCTTGGGTTAATCCTGTGCTAAGCCCTACTAGACCTCCAAGTCCAGTAAGGCCGCTAAGGTTGATAAGGATTCCAAGTACTACAAGGAGGAGGGTAAGCATCAGAGCAATTAAAGAAACCGACGTAAAAACGCCGGTTCCAATAATAATGATACTTGCAGCAGTAGCCATACACATGTATATTCCGTGCATGGCGGAAGGCATACGTTTCGCGCGGTCCTGGCCAGCGATCATTGCTGGCTGTGTTGCTGCGCTTGACATTGCCGACATAAATATACTCCGTTCAATACTACCACGTAACAAAGACATTTCTTGCAAAGAAAAAGTTCTCAGTTGGGGAAATCACCAGCAACATTGCGGGAGTTCACACTCAAATGAGAGGTATCTACTGTCTAAGAGAGCATACACGAATTACTGTACTTTTGTCAACCCCAAAAATGGGTCAAATGACACTCATCCGCGAGGGAACGCTTGGGATATACTCTTTGTAATAGTGTTCAGACTAATTTGCCATGCAAAATCATGCTTTGTGAACGCTTTTATAGCTCATCAAATGCGCCCCTGAAAGTGAGGGGATGAAAGAGGAGGCTTGGAATGTTACGAGGTCTTTATCGTTTTTATCTCTACTCGGTTTTTATCGCGATGCTGCTGTTTGCAACCACGGGGGTGATTCAGCTCTTGACGGTGCTGTTTCAAAACATCTTCAAGGAACCATACAATACACCCAGCGCAGCAAGCCTGGTGCAGGCTGTGGTGTTTGGGGTCGTAGCGCTGGTCATTGCAACCCTGTTTGGAGGATTACACTACTGGCTGATTCGCCGCGATATGCAGAATGACCCAATGGCGGGGAATAGTGCAGTGCGAACCTTTTTCCTGAACGCAGTAGAATTGGTCATCCTACCATGGGCTGTCATTTCAGGTGCATCTTCAATCTCTGCACTCGGGCAGCCACTTTTTGCCGGTATAAGCAGTAATTTGGCCTTCACGATTGCCTTTCTTGCTTTATGGGTACTGCTCGAATGGGAACGACGCCGCGCCCAGGCAAGCTCTGGTGCGGCTATCATCTTTCAGAGGCTGCACCTGTACGGTGCACAACTCATTTTACTGATCATCTTCACCTTTAGCTGGCTGCAAACGGTAGGTCAGCTCATGGATCGCATCATCTTTGGTGGAGCAGGAGCGGCCTCCCAGTGTAGTGGAAACATTGGATGTCAGGCTCCGAGCACGGCCATGTTAATCGCGAATACAGCAAGTTTGCTGTGGATCGCGCTGTTCTGGTTAGGCTACGGCTGGTTGAGCCGCAATGATACAGCATCTATGCTGCGCAGAGTGTTCCACCTCATCAGCATGGGCTATGGTGTCATCGCTGTGCTGGTGGGCGTCTATCGTGGAGCAGCGCTGATTATGCTCTCGATCTTCAAAGTGCCTATTGCAGCATATAGCATTTCAGGCCCTTTCGCAGCGTATGACGTGATATCGCCGCTAAGCCTGGGTCTCCTCGTGGCCGCAGTATATCTCTTCTGGCTGCGCGATGCCGCGCTGAAACATCCTGCGGAGAAGGTTTCGATCTTCCTGACAGGGCTGGCTCTTGTCGCCGCGCTCCCTGGAGTAGCATTCTGGTTCGGCTGTGGTTTTTTACTGCTAAATATATTAGAATTGATTAGCCCCTCCAATACGGCATTGACGGCGGAAATCTGGGCGAGTGCAATTGCCTATGTGGTTGCAGGTATTGCATACGTTCCGCTGGGCCTCCTACTGCGCGGGCGGAGTAAGAGAGAGATGTTCTTCGCGCCCTTACGCGGCTTCACCTTTGCCCTCCTCGGCGGCGGTATACTGGCGGCGGCGATTGGGGGTGCGACAGCCCTCTACGCATACGTTACGGCGGCCCTTGGTTCGCCGTTGGATAACTGGATGTATATAGCCCACGTAGGGATCGCGGCATTCGCAGTAGGTGTATTGATCGTGGCTATCTACCTGTGGACGAGCATCCGCGAAGGCTTCTTTAGCGGTGCGAAGCGACAGGTAGCGGCGGAAACCGCGCCTGCGGAAACGGCGGCGGTAGGAGAAGCACAGCCGTCGATACCTGTAACGACGCTGGCAGAGGTCACGGCCCCGCCGATCGTACAAGCTGGACAAGCGGGGCAAGTGGCGACAATGGCAGCTGTTACTCCATCTGTCGGAGTCATTGTGGATGAGTTGTTAGCGGGTAAGATTAGTCGCGATGAAGCGGTCAGTAGGATTGAGAAGATGGTGAAATAACTTCCCACATAGGAGTAGGCACGTGCATATTGAATCTACCAAAAATGCGGCAAGAGGGCCACTGCTTTCAAGCATGCGGGTGAATTGCCGCCCGCCCGCAGGCGGTCTAACCTGTTGACATACCTTTTCTAATGCATTAGGATAGAGCACATGAAAACATTTGAGTACAGACTGTACGTGAATAAGGAACAGGCCCACTTGCTCATGGCTTGCCTGGCTACGTCTCGCCATATCTATAATAGTATGCTTGAGATGGTCAAACAGCAGTATGAGGAGCACAGCACGTTCCCCAGTAAGTACGATCTGGAAAAGGCTTTCAAAGGTCAGGGCCGTGAACAGGTGCCCGCCACCACGGTCCAGCTGCTCGCAGACCGGCTCACGAAATCGCTGAAGCGGTTCCTTGCCGCGAAAGCCAATGACATCCCGGGTATTGGCTTTCCTCGCTTCAAGAAGCCGAACCGCTGGCATAGCATTCCACTGCGGCAGTACGGCAAAGATGTGTATTTGCATGAGGACCAGAAACATCTCATTGTTCCCAAGAAGCTCGGTCACTTCCTCAAGATCAAGCTGCATCGCCCGCTAGAGGGCACACCCAAAACTGTTCACCTGGTACGACGTGCCGACGGGCATTGGTACGCACTCATTGTATGTAAGATGGAGCCAAAGACTGAGCATGAACCAACGGAGTGTTCCCATCCTGACATTGGTCTTGACGTTGGTTTGAAAGTTTTCCTGGCTGACTCAGAAGGGCATACCGTTGAGAACCCCCGATTCTATCGCACCTCGCAGAAGACGCTTCGGCGCAAGCAGCGCCTGATAGCACGACGCAAGAAGGGTAGTCACCGCCGTAGAAAAGCCGCAAAAAGTACAGCACAGACGCATCTCAAGATCAAGCGGCAACGCCGTGATTTTCACTATCAAACGGCCAAACGATATGCCGAACAGTATCAGGTGATTGCGGTTGAGCACCTCACCATTCTCAACATGGTGCAAAACCATGCGCTCGCAAAGAGCATCATGGACGCCAGTTGGGGCGCATTTCTCGACATCCTTGAAGAAAAGGCTGAAAGAGCTGGTCATCAAGTGGTACGAGTCAACCCGCGCTTCACCTCGCAGAACTGTCACAACTGTGGTGAGATCGTACAGAAGAGTCTGTCGGTGCGTACCCATATTTGTCCTTTCTGTGGGTATATCGCTGATAGAGATGTTAACGCCGCCAAAAACATTCTAAACCGTGCAAGGCCAGGGCATGGCCTTCAGGAGCTAACGTACACCGATGGGTGCAGCGTTTCCTGAGAAGCCCCCGCATTTATGCGAGGGGAGTTGTCAC
>WNFY01000347.1_pt1 | contig 39590 bp, 36 predicted proteins | sample 5400091 | NCBI WGS metagenome assembly WNFY01 (sample SAMN13153364, study PRJNA577476) | soil metagenome | isolation source: 60 cm soil or saprolite under grassland replicate 1 | place: USA:California | collected 2016-06-15 | reverse complement strand
AACTTAGCGCCCTGAGACAGGTTCTTAAGCTGCCAATCTTCGCGCGCGACACCTATTGAGTAGATTCGTCCCCACAACTCCCGATGCACGAATGTCACTCTACTATCAATCAGCTTCATGACCAGAACATCCGGATGATCCTCGAGCATTTCGCTTACAGCGAATATGGTTTGAGCTTCTTCGTGAGCCCACCACGATCCTCGCGACCCGTCCTTTGTTATCAGGCGTCTGACACTAGGAAGAAAAGAATCCGACAATGGCAAGAATCCAAACTTCTCCAGTTGCAGGAAAACCTTATCAAATTCTCTTCTCACTTTTGCTGTCATTTCGCTGAATAGTACTCTAGAATGTGCGCACCTTAAATCCTCATCCTCAGGAGAACCTCATGCGAAGCAAAGACCTCATCGAGCTTGCTCGAACCTCTGATTTCATTTCTGGTATCTACAACTATTGCGATCGTTGGTGTGAAAGGTGTCCTCTCACTTCGCGCTGCCTCTTATATGCGAGCGAGAGGGAAGACGAAGGCCTTGACGGAAAAGGCTGCGAGCTCAATAACGCATCGTTTTGGCAGACACTCGAGGCAGTTTTACAGGATACGCAATCTCTGATTGATTGCTGGGTAAGACAGGCAAGGATCGATCTTCAGGAAGTCGCCAAAGATGCCGGCGCTCGGCGCGAGAAGCGTGGAGCGAAGGCGCACCGCGATGGTTTGGCAATAGCTGCTAAAGAATATGCGGCCGCCGTCGATGAATGGTGTCGCTCTTGGGATGAGACACTTAGAATTTATGATGGCTCTCCCGGCGAGAATGAGTTGGAGGAGTCCGAGCGAATAAAGGAAGCGCGCGAAATCATTCACTGGTATCAGTATCAGATAGCTGTCAAGATAGTGCGAGCGCTCTGGTCACGAGCGGACGAATTAGAATGGCAGGATGATAGCGACTCGGGGAATGATTCCGATGGCTTGATGAAGGTCGCGTTAATTGGCGTTGATCGATCGATGAGCGCCTGGCGACTCATGCAAATCACGCTTCCTGAGCAAAGCGAATCGATTGTGCCGCTTATTCTTCTACTCGAACGGCTAAGGCATAAGATTGAGAAAAGATTTCCGAAGGCACGAGGTTTCATTCGACCTGGATTCGACGAACTGCTGGGCGAAGCAAACTGACGGCACTGTAACCTTTGTTCAGGGGGTGGCGTTTGAGTCTAATTGATGAGAATTGCATCTTCTGTCAGGTTGGGACTAGAGAAAAATCTGCGGTGGTTGTATTTGAAGATGAGATTTCCCTGGCGTTTCTCGACCATCGTCCCTTGTTTCCTGGTCATTGCCTGCTTGTGCCCAGACAGCATTTTGAAACGCTAACCGATCTGCCGCGGGACATGGTTGGCCCTTACTTTGAAAACGTCCAGCTGTTGAGCTGTGCGGTGGAAGCCGGACTACAGACAGACGGATCGTTCATAGCAATGAACAACCGTGTTAGCCAGAGTGTGCCGCATTTACACGTCCACATTGTGCCGCGCCGAAGGAAAGATGGCTTGAAGGGTTTCTTCTGGCCGCGCAACAAATACAGTGGTGAAGAAGAAATGCGGGAAGTTCGAGAGCGGATAGTTGCTGCGCTCGAGAGTTGCTCAAATAAGTCGCCAAAGCTGAAAGGTCTCTGAATGAATACAAAGAGTTGAGCAGAGCGACAGGAGTTTTTGATGAAGAAAGTTCGCTGCAATTAACGCAGGTTTAGTTTTGGAGAGAGTAGAATTGCTGCAAGTTGTTATTAAATGCATTTGCCGCGAAAAAATTTCGAGCTCACCAAAATAAAACACACAAAAAATTGATCTAAAACATGTCCAGGAGTATAAACCTCCCTGTCACGAGGGTCGCGGCCTTCGAGACCAAAGAGGGGATCGGCAATCGGTGCGGTGACGCCCGAGAGAGAGAATTGACAGGCGGCTGTTGATTAGAAGACGCCCCGAATTGAAGCCGAAAGGCTTAGCTAGAGGAAGTTGCGAGACTTTCTCGAGCTACTCGGATCAAAACGAGTAGCACCCTTGGGCAAGGACCCGCCGAGGGGGGCGAAGTGGTTCAACGAAAGTTGAGCTTCGTTGCCGGAGCGTAACCGGCGGTGGAGGAAAAGCCACCACAACAAAAACCTAAAGGCACCGCATTCGCAAGGATGCGAGAAATGTGAAAACAAATCGTGTGCTGACCGGAGATCATACTGACCGCCAGTTGATAGTCGGGATACAAAATCGGCGGCTTGAGTGTGTACATGCTCTTGCTGCCATCCTATAGAGAGCTTCGGCGATTTATAGGACAACGGATTGCGCTGCTTTCAGCTTGCTGGGAGCAGCGCTTTTCGTTTTTTGGACGGCGCTCTTCAGCTGACTCCTGAGACCAATCCTAACCTTGGCTCCGCTTCTTTGTTGCTATATGACAAAAGCTTGAAACTTTGAGTGGGCAACCAAGCGTAAGAATACCAACTCCCAGTATCCTGATTCTTTTGTTTTGCGGAACAACTCCCAAACGGAACGACACCTTGGTGGAGTAGCTTTTTCTTTTGAGAGCGAAGCGCTAAAATTGGCGGAAAATTCCCACGAGCAAAACCTAAGTGATGCCAGACTGAAAGTTGGTCTGGAATTGCTTAAGAATAAGCTGAGAATGCACATTGGTCTCCCCGATCGTTGTTTGCGGCCGAATGGGCCGAACTGTTTTATCCTGTTGACTATTAAGGAGGATTGAACCAAATGACCGAAGCACGAATGCAAGAAATTGCAGATTACAAACCCGGTACCTTTTGCTGGGTCGAACTTGGAACGAGCAACAGCGAGGCGGCGAAAAGCTTTTATACCAAACTGTTCGGCTGGGGGTTCACTGATAACCCGATCGGACCAGGTGAGGTATATACGATACTCAAGCTTGATGACAAAGACGTTGGGGCACTATATCAGCTCAATAAAGAGATGACGTCGCAGGGAATTCCGCCTCACTGGTTAAGCTACGTATCAGTTACCAGCGCGGATGAAACCGCGCAGAAAATCAAGGATGCCGGCGGAACTTTAATGAAAGAGCCCTTCGACGTTTTTACTCTTGGCCGAATGGCGGTAGCGAAGGATCCGACAGGCGCGGTTTTCGCTCTGTGGCAGCCCGGTACTAACAAGGGCGCGGGAATCTACAACGTGCCGAATTCATTCACTTGGAATGAACTGATGACTACCGATACGAAGAGGGACGGTGATTTTTATTCGAATGTCTTTGGTTGGGGCAAAGACGTTAAAACTTTTGGTCCCATGGAATATACGATCTTGCTCAATGGCGATCGAGGCAATGGCGGTATGTTAGCCATAACCCGAGAGATGGGAAATATCCCGCCCAATTGGCTCGTTTATTTCGCGGTCGACGATTGCGATGCCAAGGTTCAAAAAGCCACTGAGCTTGGGGCCAGTGTAATGAAGCCGGCTGATGATATTCCGGGAGTTGGACGTTTCGCGATACTCACGGATCCTCAAGGCGCCGCGTTCGCTGTCATCAAAGTGGAAAACCCGCAAAGCTGAACTTGACGATTCCGAGCTGGAGGTTTTCACCTCTCAAGCTCGTGATCGAGGTTAAGTGATAGTGGCAAGTAGAGACTGCTCCTGGTCTCTACTTGCCGCTTCTTCTTTTAGATGGTTTGATTGTCGTCGCCCCATGAATAACTCATTCTGCGGAGAACTTGCCACTATATGAAAGCCCGCCTGGTTTGGCTTGTACTCTGCCTCATCTGGGGCTCGACCTGGCTGTTTATCAAACTCGGGCTTGAGGACCTTCCACCATTTACCTTTGCCGGTATCAGATTCGTAATTGCTTCCACTATTCTCTTTTCCCTCATCGCCGTCCGCCGGTTGTCCTTACCCCGCAAGCATAGCGATTGGGTACTGGTAGCCGGTACGGGAGTTCTCGCCTTTTGTATTAACTATGGTCTGCTGTTTTGGGGCGAGCAATACATCTCGTCGGGTCTCGCCGCCCTCTTGCAAGCTACTATTCCGGTGTTTGGTCTCGTCATTGCGCACTTTTATCTTCCGGGCGAAAGGATGACTCTCCCCAGGGTTATTGGCATCGTCATGGGAGTAGCCGGTGTTGCCGTAATCTTTTCAAACCAATTAAGTGTAGCTGGTCCCCGAGCGCTAGCGGGAAGTGCAGCTCTGGTTCTTGGCTCGGCGTCGGCAGCTTACTCTAACGTGCTGGTGAAGGCGCGTGGTAAGAATCTCGATCCGGCGATACTTGCAGCCGGGCAGATGCTCTTTGGACTCATACCTTTGTTCCTAATTGGCATTCCGCTCGAAGGTAATCCTGTCCGTTTTCATTGGACGGGGATGGCTATCGCAGCTTTGTTTTATCTAGCCATCGTCGGTTCCGTCGTGGCGTTTCTCTTGTACTATTGGCTAGTTCAGAACATGGATGTGACTAATACGATGCTAATTGCCCTGGTCACACCGGTTGTTGCTGTTACGCTGGGGGTGCTAGTACTAAATGAAGAGCTAAACTGGCGCACTCTGGTTGGTGGGGCGATGATCATATTGGGAATCACTTTCGTAGTCCTGCGCAGAAAAAAGGAATCACCGGTTCTGGTCTGAAAGAAGGTCTGACAGGGCGCGAAGGGCGAGGAAAGATAAGCCGAAACTGTTCAGCAATTTGCAGACCTTCTCGCTTCAAATCAAGGTCTAGCTTTGTAACTGGTAATAAGAGTCTTCAAGTTGAGCTGCTAGGTAGGCTTCGATCGCCGACCTTACTAATGGCGCCTCGCAAGGCGAATAGTATTCAGGCAGCTTTCGCAATTGAGCAATCTGATCGGTCAGCAACCAGAACCCGCCTACTTCTGCGCCGAATTGATTTTGGACCGCCAACTCGAGCGCAGTGCGATGGACTGCTCGCAGGTATTTGGCTGACTCGTTATTTATTGTGACCGTGCAGTCCCCCAGAGCGAAGCCGAGAAATACTACTTCACCCGATTGAGTCATCTCTTATTCCTTTTGCGGCGCCATGCTTTGCACCTGGTGTAAACCAGATCTGCGCAGCTACGCGGCTATTCGCTCATACTTGCGAATCAGGCCACGAACGACACCTTGAATCTGAATCCGCTCGGGTGTTTTTATGAAGATAGGCTTGAACTGCGGGTTAGCGGGTTCGAGACGAATAAAATCCGCCTCACGATAAAACTTCTTTACGGTGGCGTAATTTCCATCGATCAGAGCCACAACCATCTGGCCGTTTTCCGCAGTCTTTTGCGAGACGACAATTATGATGTCTCCGTCCTGTATGTTTTCTTCAATCATCGAATCCCCGCGCACGCGCAGGGCAAAAGTACGTCCGCGCCCCAGCAGATTTTTTGGGATGGGCACTTTGTCGTGAGTAAGAATTGCTTCGATTGGTTGACCTGCCGCCACAATACCGAGCAGGGGAATCTCGCTGTCATCACTGTTGCCCGACTGCTCGACCACTTCGATTCCCCGGCTGACATTTGGGATACGTTTGATCAGTCCGTCACGCTCAAGTGCTGAGAGGATACCGTGGACACTCGCCGAGGAACTCATCTGAAATTGTCTTCCGATCTCTGCAATTGTGGGCGGCTCTTCATTGGATTCGATATAACGTCGGATGAATTCATAGACGCGTCGTTGTTTGGCAGTAACAGGCATGGTATCGCTCTTCCTTCTCTTATTTTCAATTGTTTAAATAATTTTCGTTGACAAGCGAAAATCGAGCGAACATTCTCGAACAAGATGGCCGCCACGTCAAGCAGTATTTTTTGTCGAGGACTTATTGTAGAGGCGTCCCTTCGTGGGCGCGCCCACATTTCCGGCGACCAGGGACGCACACGGAGGGACGCCCCCTACAACTTAACGACAAACTGAAGTTCGTCGGACATAAAAATGTTTACTTAATCACTCGAGCCAGTTTTTTGAGGTCATCAACGAAGCGACGATGTTCAAGGCGGCGTGTTTGCTCGTCCGGAGCGCGGAGAATCGAGGAGGGATGAACGGTGGCCATTACGTAGGGTGCAAGGGTTGATTCGAGGAATTGACCACGTTGTTTTGTTACGCGAAATTGCGGACCAAAGAGAGCCTGGGCCGCCGTGGCTCCCAGGGCCACGATCACCTCCGGTTTGATTAGGGCGATTTCGGCTTGAAGCCAGGGGCGGCAGGCAGCGATCTCCTGCGCATTGGGTTTCTTGTGAATACGGCGTTTGCCGCGAGGTTCCCATTTGAAATGTTTGACGACATTGGTGACGTAAGTTTGGTTTCGATCGATGCCTGCTTCTTCCAGCGCGGCGTCGAACAGCCGGCCAGCCGGACCTACAAAAGGTTTGCCCGCAAGATCTTCCTCATTGCCCGGTTGTTCGCCAACAAACATAACTTTTGATCGTCGCTGGCCCTCGCCGAAAACAGTTTGCGTTCCTCTTTTCCAGAGATCGCAAGCCTGGCAATCAGCCGCAGCTTCTTTGAGTGTTGATAACGTCGGTCGCGAAGGAATTAAATCCTCCGCGCTTTTGGATGGAGATTTTCGTGTGGCCATTTGCTGAGTTATAAATCATGAGAGCAGCATTTTCCAAAGCCGAATTCGAAGCTGACATTGCTGGTCGTTTTGGTAAAGCATTCAAGCTTCATGAAAAAGCGGCTGCTATAACACTCTCTACCGGTGTCGCGGAGGTTGACGCTTTAATCGGAGGCATTCCCCGCGGCGCCATTAGTGAAATTTTCGGACCAGCATCTTCGGGCCGCACCAGCCTCATGCTTTCGCTGCTCGCCTATGCCACCACGCATGACGAGATATGCGCAATTGTTGACACTAACGATGTGTTCACGCCCGCAGCAGCCGCAGCAGCAGTGGATCTTGATCGTTTACTCTGGATACGTTGTGCTGCAAATATTGAACACGCTTTTAAAGCTACTGATCTTTTATTACACGCAGGTGGCTTCGGGCTTGTAATCCTCGACCTTGGCGACGTGGCGGGCAAAGATGCGCGACGAATTATTTCGTCCTGGTGGTATCGCTTCCGGCGCACAGTGGAAAACCAGCCTACAGCAATAATTGTAATGGCCGAAGAGTCATGTGCCCGCTCTTGCTCCTCACTTACTTTGGAGTTGAATGGATCTGCGAGGTGGTCAAGAACTAATAGCCTGCGTCCGTCAGAAAGTCAGAGAAGTGTTTTTCAAAGTATCGTGCCGGTTAGTCGACAGATGGCTCATGCGAATCTCAGAATAGCAACAGGCCCACCCCAGGTAACGCATGCAAATCTTTTGCGAATCAATTCCATAAAGATTAATCGCCGCCGGCCTGTCTACTATGGGCTGAATGAAGTTCAGTTCAGAGCTGGAACGTCTTTCTAATCACATCTATCTTCGCAACAAAGAGCGCAGAGAATTCATGCAGAAGCAACACTTACTGAAATCCAGGAAAAAGAAGTGAGCCGAATAACCGGTTCACTTCTCCTTCCGAGCTGCCATCGCAGCACAAATGAAAGCCCCCGCTTGGTCGCTGTATGGTTTGGGAAACGCTGTCGGCCAGTTTGCCTGGTCAGCATACATCTTGTTTAGACCTGCCTGAATCCCAGGATTGCCGCCTGTGAATCCTCTGATCAAGTTACCCCAACGTTGTGCAAGTTCCCCCGCTCTTGTGCTCTTTGGATCGACCCCTTCCGCGACGGCTGCCTCCACTTCGCGAATAAGAGTCGCCCAATCACGTTGCCCTTGTTCAATGACTTCCTGGGGTATCGTTGTGGCTCTTTCTGCGATCTTCTTTGCAGCATCTTCCGTATAATACTTCTTTGTCCACTCCATGTTGTTTTGCATATTAATCACCTCGATGATGTTTTTGAATGCATCCCAATCAGGTTCGTCATTAGCAGCCAGGAGGCTTTGGGCTTTTTCAATAGCCTTTATTGCCTGATCCAGTTGACCGCGTTTCTCAACAATGATCTCTCGTTGTTGAGTAAGTGCTGTCACCAAATCAAACGAATTCCGATTGAGAAGATCCTTGATTTGCTTGAGCGGGAAGCCGATGAATTTCAACGTCACGATCTGCTGTAAACGTACCAGATCCTGTTTGCGGTATAAGCGATAACCCGCCCTGGTGTACCCACTCGGTTTGAGCAATCCAATTCGATCATAGTGATGCAGCGTTCGCACGCTCACTCCCGCAACACGGGCAAACTCATTCGCCTGATACATAGGATCGTCAAGCTTCTTAATCAACTCTTCTCGCATATGTCGGATCCTAAAGCCTGACGTTACGTCAGGCGCAAGCATTTTTTTGTTTATGGAAGACTGGCAAACAGTCGGGCTACTTCCCCAAGTGGCAAGGAGGGCTCCAATAGTCGCAGATCCAGGAAGATCGCGACTACCTTGACAGATTTCGCAAATGTTCGTTAATCTTCGTTTCACGTTTTCCAAAAGAGGTCGCATATGTTTGTTTGTATTTATTGCCAAAATCTTCCTGAGGGCTTGTCTTTAGTGGATTTTGCCTATGCCTTTTCACCTCAAGTTGAGGAAACCAAACCAGACACCGTGGTGATGGATGTCGAAGGCTGCGAACTACTCTTTGGTTCTGCTTATGGGTTGGCCAATGAGGTGGCCGACAGAGCAACGAAACCCTCGGTCGACGGCGGCTTGGAAACAGAGGTCAATGTCTCAATCGCATCGAATCCGGATGCGGCCATCCATGCTGCCGCACATCTCAAAGGCATAACCTTTATTTCCCCAGGAGAAGAACTCACCTGCTTAGGAGAATTCCCCATTCTGACCCTCGACTATTTTCTGGTTAATACGGAGAAAAAACAGGCAGACGAAATCTTCGAAACACTGCGGCTCTGGGGCGTTCGAACATTTCGTGATTTTGCTGCGCTCCCTGTTACCGGTGTTGCCGAACGTTTAGGACCAGAGGGAATACAGCTACAGCAACTTGCTAGCGGCAAAACTGAGCGACATTTAAAACTCAAACAACCTGCCCCTGTGTTTGCAAACTCACTTGAGCTCGAATACGCCCTGGTCGAACTCGAACCGCTCGCTTTCATTTTTGCACGTCTCCTGAATCAACTTTGTGCAGCTCTGAATGCTTATGCATTAGCAACGAATGAGTTGTTGGTACAGATAAAACTCGAGAATCGGACTATGCATGAGCGTCGCTTGACTCTGCCGTATCCCATGCGTGACCACAAAGTGTTTTTGAAGCTGTTGTTGCTTGACACGGAAATACATCCGCCGCAAGCAGCCGTAGTGGCAGTTTCAATAGCTTGTGAGCCGGTGAAGCCTCGCGTATTGCAGAACGGATTGTTTATTCCTTTAGCTCCCGAGCCGGAAAAACTCGAACTTACTCTGGCAAGACTCGCGAAACTCGTAGGTCAGGAAAATATCGGTTCACCCGAATTAATCGACACGCATCGTCCAGACTCTTTTCGCATGAAACGCTTTGTTTTGAAAAACAAAGCCGACTTCAAAAAGCGCCGCGCTGGAATAGGAAATCGACAATCAGCACCCAGCAATCGGCAATCTCTTTTGGGTTTCCGAATGTTCCGCCCACCTTTACGGGCCATCGTTCAGGCTGATCAAGGTTGTCCTCTACAGATCAGTGCCTGGGACAAGCAAAGGAGTGTCTACGGAAAAGTTGTCAGCCGGGCTGGACCCTGGAGAACTACAGGTGATTGGTGGCGGAATGATCACTGGGCCAGGGATGAATGGGATGTGGCGCTTGAGGCAACTGCAGGGATTACAAGGAGAGATGAACCTGCAAGTCGGTCTCAAGTCCTTTATCGCATTTTTCGAGAAGTGAGTAGTGGCGTCTGGTTTGTAGAAGGTAGTTACGACTGAATTCTGTAAACTTCAGTAATGTCCGAGTACGTTGAATTACATGCCAGATCGGCATTCAGCTTTTTAGAAGGTGCTTCTGTGCCTGAAGAATTGATTGGTGCCTGCCGCCAACTGGAAATGCCCGCGATGGCGTTATTGGATCGCGATGGGGTTTATGGCGCGCCACGGTTTCATATGGCGGCGAAGAAGAACGGGATTAAAGCTCATATTGGGGCGGAGATCACTGTCCAAAGTCATTCACCTCTGAGCAGAGACGGGTTCTCCATTCCTTTGCTCGTTCGCAATCGGAAGGGTTATCAGAATCTTTGTCGTCTGATCACGTTAATGAAATTGCGCGTGCCAAAACACGCAAAGCCAGGCGAGTGTGCACTTAGACCTGATGAATTGGCGGCATTCGCGGACGGATTGATCTGTTTGACAGGAGGTGAGGATGGACCGCTTCACCTGAAAGATGGGGACACGCCGGGTCGGCGTGACACGGAGAAAATGCAGCAGAGTGCGGAATGGTTGTTAGAAGTGTTCGGCAAAGGAAATGTATATGCCGAGTTGCAGCGTCATTTTGATCGTGAGGAAGAAGCACGCAATCAGGCGGTGATTGAAATTGCCAGACGGACCGGCCTGCCGTTACTTGCCACCAACGGAGTGGGTCATGCGACACCTGAGCAGCGCGAAGTTGCTGACGTCTTCACTTGCATTCGTAATCATGTACGACTGCAGACTGCCGGCCGTTTGCTCTATCGAAATTCAGAGCGGTATTTGAAATCAGGCCCTTCGATGGCCAGGCTCTTTGCAGATTTGCCAGAAGCAATTGCGAACACGTCGGAGCTTTCTTCTCGATTAGAATTTACGCTGGCGGATCTTGGCTATGAATTTCCCAAGTATCCCGTGTCTGACGATGAAACAATGACGTCGTTTCTACGCAAGCGCACGGAAGAAGGGGCGCGTTTACGCTATACCGGTGTCAACGGCACACCCACTTACGATAAAGCGCGCCAGCAAATTGAACGCGAATTGACATTGATCGAGAAACTCAAGCTCGAGGGTTATTTTCTAATTGTTTGGGATATCGTTCAGTTTTGCTGGAGAGAGGGAATTCTGATCCAGGGGCGTGGGTCGGCGGCGAACAGCGCGGTCTGTTATTCCCTGGGCATCACGGCCGTCGATCCTATTGGCATGGAACTGCTCTTTGAACGTTTCCTTTCCGAAGAACGAGGTGAGTGGCCTGATATAGATCTCGATCTGCCGAGCGGAGATCAGCGGGAAAGAGCAATCCAGTATGTTTACAAGCGGTACGGTAAATTGGGAGCAGCGATGACTGCCAACGTCATCACATATCGCGGACGTTCTGCTGCGCGTGAGGTGGGTAAAGTTCTTGATTTTGATGAAGACACGCTCGCCCGGCTTTCCGGATTAGTGCACACCTGGGAATGGAAGGATCCCAAAGACTCTACGGAGCGGCAGTTTCGCGATGCCCGCCTGGATATTCGCAACCCACGCATTAAAAAGTTTTTTCAACTTTATCAAATGGTGCAAGACCTTCCGCGACATTTGGGCCAGCACTCAGGTGGTATGGTCATTTGCCAGGGACAGCTTGATTCTGTTGTTCCGCTCGAGCCAGCCGCAATGCCTGATCGGGTAGTGGTTCAATGGGACAAAGAAGATTGTGCCGATCTGGGTTTAATCAAGGTGGATTTGCTTGGGCTGGGGATGATGGCGGTCCTGGAAGATTCCATTAAGTTGATTCGCGATTCTTATGGAGAAGAAGTAGATCTGGCACGTCTTCCGCCCGACGACCCATCAGTATATGCTGCATTGCAGAAGGCCGACACCATCGGAATGTTCCAGGTTGAGAGCCGGGCCCAAATGTCATGTCTGCCGCGGCTGCAGCCACAGAAGTTTTACGACATCGTCGTCCAGGTGGCTATTATCAGGCCCGGCCCAATCGTGGGGAATATGGTGCATCCTTATCTTAAGCGCCGGCAGGGCAGGGAACCGGTTATCTATCCACACCCGTTACTCGAGCCCGTTTTGAAACGCACGCTGGGCGTCCCATTGTTTCAGGAACAATTGTTGAAGATGGCAATGATCTGTGCCGGTTTCTCCGGTGGTGAAGCGGAAGAGTTGCGTCGTGCTTTTGGTTTCAAGCGCTCGGAAGCGCGTATGAAGGAAATTGAAATAAAACTGCGCCGGGGCATGCAGCGCAATGGCCTTTCGGGAAAAATCCAGGATGAGATTGTGCAGTCGATTACTTCGTTTGCTCTTTATGGTTTCCCAGAATCACATGCGGCAAGTTTTGCGTTGATTGCCTATGCCAGTGCTTATCTAAAGTGTAATTATCCGGCGGCGTTCACGGCTGCGATTCTGAATAATCAACCGATGGGTTTTTATCAGCCATTTACACTCGTTAAGGATGCGCAACGCCATGGGTTGAAGGTGCTGGCTGTAGATATCACTCGCTCGGATTGGTTGTGTACGATTGAGGAAGAGGAAGAAGAAACGGGAAAGGAAACTAGGAGACGAGGAGCTGGAAAGAGGCAGCGCCATGAGGACGCGGAGTCAAGAAGACATGGGGACAAGATGTGGGGACAAGTTTGGCATCCGACTCCTCGACTCCCCGATTCTCCGGCTCACCCTACCCTGCTTCTTCGTCTTGGTTTGAGATATGTTAAAGGTCTCAGTGAACAATCTGGCCTGGCGATCGTGAAGGAGCGAGCAGCACGCCCCTTTGCCGGCATTGATGATCTGCGCAATCGCGTGCCTGAACTTCGTAAAGATGAGTTGAGGAAACTGGCTGCGGTGGGAGCATTGAATTTCATTCAAGCTACTTTTAGTCCAAAGCCAAAAGTTCAAAATCCAATGCCACTCCAAAAGATATTCCCAGCTGAAGATTCGGCAGGGAACACCAAAAGCACAAACCGTCGTGATGCTTTGTGGCAGGTTGAACGCGTCGTGCGCTCAGCAGGTGTTCTGTACGAGGGGTTACTCGAGAAGGATGGCAACTCTCCTTTGCTGCCTATGACTCTGCCCGAACGAATTGATGCAGACTTTCGCGGTACAGGCCTGACCATAGGTAAACATCCAGTTGCTTATCATCGGGCTGAGTTGAATAAGCTTGGTGCTTTGCGGGCGATAGATATGAGTAAGCTGCGTCATGGCAGTTTAGTACGTATTGCAGGGTGGGTCATCGTTCGTCAACGCCCCGGCACCGCAAAAGGATTTGTGTTTCTAACTCTCGAAGACGAGACTGGTGTTAGTAATGTAATCATCACACCTCAACTGTTCGATCAGAATCGGCTTGTCCTCGTAGATCACCCTTTCCTTTTGATCGAAGGTGCGCTACAGAACCAGGACAATGTGGTCTCAGTAAAGGCAAAGGCTGTGCGACCGCTTTCATTCAAAGTGGCGGCGACTCCTTCGCACGATTTTCATTGAGCGAGCAATCAAGCCTTGCCCTTAATCATAGCTGCCAACAAACCAGAATGGACAAAAGGCCAAACTCATGATTAGAAAACTAAAGTCAGGCAAATACCGTCTTTATTCGCGCAAAAAGGATCCGAAAACAGGCAAGAGAAAAAACCTCGGGACTTTTGATACGCGCGCCGCGGCGGAAAAACACGAACGAGCCGTCCAGTATTTCAAACGAAGGTAACAAGCCTTCACCATGAATCTGGTCACAGCCAATCTGTAGACCCAACTGGATGCGTGCGAGGAAGAAGCCTCTAAGCCGCTCAAAGATTTGCAAGACAGACGGGCCAACAATTTCTCGCGGCCGTAGTCTTGAAAGCTTTCCGAAAAAGCGTAAACTTCGTCTGCGATGTCGGGGTTCGACTACCGGCGATGAAACATGGGCCGATGACCGAGGTCGAGAAGATTGAGGTGGTCCGTCAGGAGTCGCGCGACTTTAAGACAGCTGACGGCTGGGTTGTTGGATGGACCAGCAGGGCTTCGTGATGCCTGCAAAAACTTTCTCGTCCATACCAGTGCCGCTTTAGAAGAACTTCCTGTCATTACCACCTCGACGGTCTCCCAGTCCAGGCAGCCAGGAGCCGCGCCTACTTTGTACCTAAGAAGGAAAAGAAAAAAAGACGGGTGAAAACCAGAGGTCGACCATTACGTGCTACTTCAAAACGAAGATTCGGTCTGCCCGACGGCTTTGTGCCTGGAATGCAGCGGTACAGAAGAAGTGTTCTTCTCGAGGACAATGTTTATCGTCTTCCAAACGGACAGGAGTTCATTCCTTGTCATCCCACTGGAACCCTGGGTAAAGCGCGTCACTTATACTCTCTTCTAACCGCGCAGCAGCACAAGCAGCGGCGGCGAGGATCGGTTTATATCCGCACCGACGGTAGGATTTTCGACTACAGTTTTGACCAGAAGGATCCGGATCGCGAAATCTTCGATACGGGCTATACAATTTATGATCTTGAAAGAACCGGCAGGTATGCGTCGCAAGATGACACAAGACAGATAAGCCAAACTGCGAAGCGAAAAACAACATCCGGCATAGCCAATGTGATCAAGCCTTGAGCTTGAGTTTCAACGGGTGAAAGCAGCATTAGGAGCTTTGCGGCAGGCAAGCCTTGAACCGGAAACGGCCGGGCACCGGCCAATAGTTTGTGTCGCTCCGGATTCTTTGCTTAGTGATTTGAAGGACTGAAAAACCTGGGTTAGGCGTGCCATGCCGAGCGTTTTGGCGGCGACTCAATTAGACCTTGCACAACTTGTGCGACCTGCGACAGCGGTTTAGGCTTTCTCAAGAATGCGTCGGCGCCACAGCGTCTTGCTTCATCTTCCATTTCCGCGGATCCGTATGCGGTGAGGACTACGATCTTGGTGCGCGGGTTGTGATCATGTATCAGTCTGATCATGTCGAGACCGTCGGGGTTGCGAGTAGTGCTCAAGCGTAGATCCTGAATCACTACCTTGTACTCCTTGGCTTCGATTAGTTTTTCCGCTTCCTCCATTTCTTGTGCAGTGTCGACATTGTACCCCTGCAGTGAGAAGTACTCGCTCATGGAAAAGCAGATTGACTCTTCGTCGTCTACTACAAGAAGACGAGGTCTCAGCCCATCCGTGGAAGTCTGATCGCGACCTAGCCACATTTGTCTCAACCTGCCTGAGACTTTCTTTAAGGTTCCAAATCGACTTTGCTTCACGGCACACCGGAGCGGCATACAGCGGACAATCGTCACACTGCTCTTGCAATTCACCGGATTCAAGATAAAGAGCTGGGGCAGTCAGTAACGTAAATTGCCGCCACAGATCTCGCCGGCTCTTCCTTTTTAGATCCACCTTAAGATCTGCCCTGCTTGTCGCCGATGGTACTGCTTCGTCTTGCCGACCCTCGCTGATCGAACTAATTCCCGAATTCAAAACCCTTATCGCAAAAGCAAAGCCTCGGCAAGTTTCCGAAGATGCCCAGGCATTTCCGCGGGTTCGGAAGGGGCTGGTGGGGCGGTATGACTGGACAGGAAGTGTGCTTCGGCCGCACAGAAGTCACATATCACCAGGTGGGAGAATATTTGTTGCCAGCTTTGGAGCGAGGAGCCAGTTGCTTGAAATAATAGCAGCTCACTAGCGGAAGGGCAGCCGCGGCCCTTCCCAAATGTCTCAACTGTCTCTGAACAGCTCATCGTTCCAACTCTCCCTCGGATGAGGCCAGGCAGTGGCAGAAGAGCTCAACTAAGCCGTGAGAGCCAAATCGTGCTGCCCGACCCAGATGCTATATCGCTATAGCAGCCCGCACATTGGGCCGTTGCGGAACAGGAAGCTTAATTCTTCCAGACACTGACGGAGACGCAGGTTTGGTGATGATATACAAAAGAACTTCACAAACCTCACGGCTGCCAGTGCCTATTGTGTTTCCCTTCTCATCCTGGAGAGCGTAAATCCTCCCATTGATGTCAAGGGGTAGAATCATCGGTTCGGCATACATCTTATACAAGTCTCCCTAGCCGCCCGCAGAAGATGCCACGGGCGGCTAGACATGCTCGAAGGTTAAATCGACCAACAGCGTATTGCCGGTGCCTTAACTGTTAGCTACGGCGAAACCGACGTCTCGCGGCCCCAGCCGCACCGATTAGTCCAGTTCCGAGCAAAAGCATGCTCGTTGGCTCTGGCACTGGATTCGCCGGCGCAAACCCTGGGTTATTGACGACGACTCCATCTGAGACAGCGAAATTGCCGCTGGTGAAGGTAACCGCGTTCGTCTGAATACTAAGTACGAGCGAGGTAGTGCCCACCGGGAAGACATTTGTGCCATATGAGAAATCAATGGTACTACCCGAGCCGGTGTTGCGCATGGCGTTCGTTGGTGTGACGGTTGCGGTTCCGTTCGTGAAGCCGTTACCCAGCAGAGAACCGTTTGTTATCACGGCCACAGCAGTAGTAAAGCCAGCGAAAGGGGCTGCGCCGATGAGGTTAATGTCATCGGCAAACGTGGTGCCGCCCGTGCTTACAACTTGATAGTAGAAAGTCAGGAAGCCACTGCTTTCACGCGCCACGATGGTTCTTGCGGTACCAGAAATAAACGCATTCGTGAAAGGTGTAGAGAGTACACCGAGGATGGTTCCGGTAGACGACAAGGTGGTTGTCACCGGAACGACGGTTCCCCCTGGAACGAGTGGCGTTCCCGGCAGAACCTGGTCAGCCATGGCTGTTGCAGAAAATCCTAAGACCACTAGCAAAGACATAAGTGGCAGGATTGATTTAACCTTAAAAAGCTTCTTCATCGAATCTCCTTTCGATTCCCCTTTGTTAAGATCGAGGTTAAGAACAAATCTGAATTCTGATTGTCCGAGTTAAACTGCCTGGTCTCCCGCAGGAGATCGACCAGAGGTTCAGTGGGGCTACTACCGAGCCCTGGTCAGTTGCTTTTTTTCGGATCAGTTACCCAGAGAAGCGCAACTTTTCCGAGCACCCTGTCTAGCTGGCCTGTCGCCTTCGGCGACGCAATGCTGTCGCGATTCCAACCAGGCCGATACCAAGAAGGAACATGCTTGCCGGTTCTGGAACGGAACTGGGTCCCCCCGGTACATGTTCTGTATTACCCTCGTTCGTTCCGAAGTAAAAGACGACATTCGAAATTTGGGCATTGGCCGGCAAACTCGCAAACGTCAGAGTGAAAGTGACGGTTTGCTTAATAAACGGATTGTGCGGTGCGTTGTTGTTGATAGAGCCGTTTCCAGTGTAAAGATTAGAACCGTTTGGTGGCCCTACAACTAACTCATCCGAGGGTAGCTTACCAGGACTGGCAAAGCCCAAAGCTGTTAACTTGAAGTTGCCTCCACCATTGATGGGAAATCCCCAAAAAGTATTACCGTCGCCTGCACTCAGGTAGCTGCCGTCACCTGCTATGGTGATGTGTTCTCCATGCTGGCTCAACGCCGCAGTTCCCGCACCGGCAACGCTGAAGCCCAATCCGCTAAGCGACTGAGCCACGTCATAATTGCTTACCTGACCCTGAAGGTTCTGTAGTGTCACCGTAAGAATGTTCCCGCTCTGGCTAAAAGTGACCTTCGCACTAACCGCTCCACCTGAGGTCGTTGAACCCCCTGGCGTAACAAAAACTTGATCAGCTCTTGCAGCTGAGGCGAACAAGCCAAAAACCGTACAAGCAAGAAGCGATACAGACAGTCTAAGAAAAGTCATGGGGCGTATACAGCTGTTTACTAAGAGACCATCAAAGGAAGGCTTGGTTTCAGCAGAGCGATGCGGGGCAAGTGCATTGCTCTAAGGAGCCCAGCCAATAAGTCTCTCGATTGTTACGCGAGAGAGCTGCACGTAAGGTTTGGCACACACCCCCGTCAGCAAATGGTGGGCCATACTGAGAAGAGTTGAAGTGCGATAGAAACCTTGGTTTTCCAAGAGGTAGTAGCGGATAGCGCCAGATGAGGGGAAAAGGGAGTCTGGAATTCGGACGGGAATTCTAGACTCTGGACACGGGGATCTGGTGTTTCTTGATCTTCTGGTAAAGAGAACTGCGGGGGATGCCCAAGCGCTTTGCGGCCTTCTCCACGCGGCCGTGCTCCTCCTGCATTACTCTTTCTATGTGTTGCTTTTCGAGTTCCAGAAGCGTGAGGCGGGAGTCGAGGAAAGGAGTACCCATCTTTGCATGTCCATCGAAATGCAGGTCTCTGAGACCAATATTTTCTTGTTCACTGAGTAGGACAGCGCGTTCGATCACATTGCGTAGCTCGCGTATGTTGCCTGGCCATGAATAAGCTTGCAGGGCCTTGACGCAATCATCGTCGAGTCTGATTTCACCACGACCTAAATCCGTGGAGAGTTTATTGAGGAGATAATCCGCCATGGTCGGAATATCTTCAATCCGTTCGCGGAGGGGAGGAAAAGAGAGAGGGATTGTGCTGATCCGAAAATAGAGATCATCACGAAATCTCTTCTCTCGAACTAACTGACCAATGTCCTGGTGAGTCGCGGCGATGAGCCGGACATCGACTTGCCGATCTCTCACATCACCTACTCGTCTGAACCGCTTGTCTTCCAACACCTTCAGCAGCTTCGGCTGAATCTGAAGATCGACGTCACCTACTTCGTCCAGGAAGATGGTTCCTCGGTGGGCCACTTCGAAAAGTCCTTGTTTCGATGCTATGGCGCTGGTAAATGCGCCTTTTTCATGCCCGAAGAGTTCTGTTTCAAGTAGTTCTCGCGAAAGACCAGCGCAGTTAAGGTCCACAAAAGCTTCTTCGGCCCGCGGACTGTTCTCGTGCAGCCAGCGTGCGAGCACTCCTTTGCCAGAGCCTGTTTCCCCAAGAATCAAGACGGGGCTTTCGGTGCTCAGAATCTTTCGGGCCTGGTCGGCGAGAGCACGTATTGCCTGACTCGTGCCAATGAAAGGATCGATTGCCGATCGGACCTGCCGCGACTTGCTGGCCAGTTGCTTGTGGTGATTTCGTTGTTTCTCGAGGAGTCGCTGCAAAATCACCTGGAGTGTGGGCATTTCGATCGGTTTTGTAAGGAACTGTTCCGCACCTTCTTTGATCGCTCTCACTGCCAGGTTAATTGAGCCGTGTGCCGTCAACACCAGCAGCGGAATTTCTGAATCAATCTCCTTGAGACGGGGTAAGAGATCCAGTGCAGTACCATCGGGCAACATGTAATCAGCGATTACGATGTCGGGCCTGGAAGTGCGGAAGAGCAGCTGCGCGTCACGGCAGCTTTCAGCTTCTTCAATTTCGTAGCCTTGGTTTTCGAGGAAGTCCCGGATACCAAAACGAATGCCGGGCTCATCGTCGACGACCAAAATTCGATTTCTGGGCATTAGCAGTCTTCCTTGGAGAGTAGCGGGAATTTCGCTACCATGCAGGCCCCGCCTTCAGGGTTGTTACCAGCCACCAGCTTACCCCCATGTTCTTCCATGATTCGTTGGGCGATTGCCAGGCCGAGTCCGGTCCCTCCGCGGCGCTTGGAAAAGAAAGGCTCGAATATCTTGGGTATATCCTGTTCCATGATGCCGGGACCCAGATCCCTGATGGCGCATTGGAGCCAGTTCTGATTGCCTTCGAAGATCTTCCGGGCTTCGATGGTAACCACACCTCCTGCAGGGGAATGCTGAATCGCATTCTCAACCAGATTCACGAAAACCTTTGACAGCCTTCGTCTGTCAATCATGATAAGGGGCAGGGATTCGCGGACGTCGTTTACCAGGGTCACCCGGGCCACTTCAGCAGCCGGCAGGCAGGCGCGGATCGATCTCGCAATCATCTCTTCTATCGAAACAGGATAAAGGTCCCCGCGGAAGGGTTTGCCGTATTCCAGCAACTCCTCCATAAGCACCGTGAGCCGGCCGATTTCATCGCGGAGGACGTTTGTATAGCGAAGATACTCTGTGCGATCGCTAAAACGGGTTTCAAACGCGTCCAGAATAGACGAAATTCCGAACAGCGGGTTCCTCACTTCATGCGCGACGCCGGCAACCAGGGATCCCAGCAAAGACATCATCTCGCTTTGTCGCAGCGAAGCCTCGAGCTCGGCCCTCTTCGTAATGTCCTGGGCGATAAGTATTGCCCGCTCACCGACTGAGCCAAATTCATTAACCAGATAGAGTGTGATAGCCCAAGTTTTGCCGTTTGCCAGGTCTTTGACTTCCTCAGAAACAGGAGAACGCGTGTCGCGAATGCTCTCGAGTAGCTGAGCAGCCTTCCTCCATGGCTCACTCTCTCCCAACTCGGCGATGGTTTGCCCGACAATCTGCTCGGCCTCGGAGCCCACAATTTGCTCCGCTGCCTCGTTAGAACGCTTGATGTTACCCGCCAAGTCAACTATCAAAACCGGAAAATCAATAGCGTTAAAGGTCTGCCGAAACTCCATTGCAGACTGCTGTAACGAGGCATGCATGCGTTGCTGCTTCTCGTCGAGGAGCTTTCTTTCAGAGACGTCGTTGACAATGACAAGCCTGGCATTCTTGCCATCAAAGACGACCGAATGTGAACTCATCTCAACATAGACAATCTTTTTGTCTTTGGTTTCATGGCGCCAGGGACTGGATATGACGGGCTCAGCCGCGTCCGGAGTGCTCTTGATTAGCAGCGCGGGTATGTCTTCTCGGGGACGAATGTCATTAATCGTCATCCGCAGAAACTCATCTCTTGAATAGCCATAGGTAACTGTCGCAGCTCCATTTACCGCCAAAAATCCGAGGGTTTCCTGGTTATACACCCAGATTGGCTGAGGCGTTGATTCGAAGAGCAACCGGTATCGTTCCTCCGACTCGCGGAGTGCCAGTTCGACCTGTTTCCGTTCCGTAATGTCGCGCGCCAAACCTCGGAATCCCACCGTCTCTTCAACCCTGTCGCGGATCGGGGACATGATAAGATCAAGCCACCTCACAGCTCCCGAAGCATGCAAGGCTGTGAACTGGTGGCGCAACTCTGTTGCGGACTGAGGTTGACTAAGGATCGCCGCGAAACCATTGTTCTGGGGGTCGATGCCCACAAGTGAAAAGAAGAATGCTCCGATCAACTCTTCTTGCCTCTTCCCCAAAAACCTTGCTCCCGCTGTATTAATGCTAGTCAACCGCCCTGCCAAATCCTGAGTAAAAATCATATCGCTGGCTTGTTCGACCAGGTCCCTGTAGGTGGCTTCCAGCCGTGCCCGCTCCAACAATCGCGATACCTTGGCGACGAGGCGGGTTGAGTCAAAAGGCACTTCAAGATAATCGTCAGCTCCGGCACGCAGACCGGCAACCACGCTCTCAGTGTCTTTCCGTTGGGCGCTTATGAGCAGAATTGGTACAGAGCGAAGTTCAGAGTCGGCGCGGAGTAGCCGGCAAAACTCCAGACCGTTTACGTGGGGCATCGACACATCGCTGATGACCAGATCCGGACGGGCCTGTTTCGCAAGGCTGAAAGCCTGGAGCCCGTCTTCCGCGGTAAGGACGGAGTAGCCGGCCTTGCGCAGCAGTTCTCCCATCAGCTTGAGTTGCTCTGGCAGGTCGTTGACTATCAGGACGGAATTGTCTTCGTGTCCGATGGAGAATTGTACTCCAGACATTTTCGAACTATACCTCGATCTGCTGAACGTATTAGGCTTGGAACTGCTAGAAATCACACTCTAGCTTGCGGAAGAGGCGATGCTCTATCCCATTTTGAGATAGAGATCCAAGGATTTTCAGGGTTTTCGGACGCGCGAGAGTATAGCACACAGTTCGACCGTTGTTCGATGAGAAAAATTGGGAATTTGTCAATAAAGTCACCGCTGGAAATAGGTGACATCCCTACCGTTCTCCTCGCCTGAGATCTCTAATCTAATCCGCTACTTCCTAGGAGATGTCTATTCCCAATGATTTTCCTGACATAAACGCAGGTAATCGGTTCTTTTTCTGGCCGCAACCGCTGCGATCTCGAGGACGTAGGCGACCGGAATCAGATTTCGGCGTTGTATGGTGGCAATACGGTCTCCTGAAAAAACTTGACGCCACCATCCGCAGGCCGTTACGTTGCGGAGAACTTCTCCGATGAAGGTAGTTGAAAGCGGATCCGTGAATGTGGGAGGTTTCTATGCATGCCCGAAGATGGTTCTGACAAGTTGCCACAATTTGATCGGCACCCCTGGGGAAGTTTCACCGTGCTCGACGAAGGTGACAACTTTAAGGTGAAACGCATTGAAGTGCTGTCAGGCAAAAGGTTGAGCTACCAAAAACACTCCCAGCGCGCTGAACACTGGGTCGTCGTTCAGGGCAAGGCGAAGGTGACCTTAGACGATCTCGAGATCGTGGTTGCCTCTGGCGGGGCTATCGATATTGCCGTTGGTTCAGCGCACCGGGTGGAGAATGCGGGTACTGACACGTTAGTTTTTATTGAAGTCCAGCGGGGCACTTATCTTGGCGAGGACGACATCGTGCGTTTGCAGGATGATTTCGGAAGAGCAAAAGAAAGCAGTTAGCCGTTTAGCCAGATGCGTTTTTTGACTACCCAAGCATCTAAATCCCAGCCCTCCAAACCTTACAGCCCGACCTTTCGTATAAAACGCCTTTGAGAGTCCCAGGAATTAGCAAGCCGCATGTGAGCCGAACCGATGCCCGAATCATCCGAAGTGTTTCCAGAGAAACAGTTCGTTGCCGCCGCGGTGGACGCGGATAATCCTCATCTGTCTTCCACACGCGAGACTGGCGCGACCTTATCTGCAGGTGCGCCATCACAAAGTCTGTGGGCCGCAGTACGAGAGGCACTTCGAGGGTCTCACCGCGACTACACCGTCGGACCAATAGGTCGAGCGATTCTCTTGCTCGCCATTCCTATGGTTCTCGAGATGCTCATGGAAAGCGTCTTTGCCGTCGTGGACATCTTCTGGGTAGCGCATCTCGGCTCCGATGCTGTCGCAACCGTGGGACTCACGGAGTCCATGTTGACCCTCATCTATGCGGTGGCGATTGGACTAGGTATTGGTGCAACTGCGACAGTGGCGCGCCGGATTGGTGAACAAAATCGCGACGGAGCGGCTCGCGCTGCGGTGCAAGCCATCCTGCTCGGGGTGATCGTCTCAGCGACATTTGCAGCGATCGGTGTCCCGTTAGCACCACGGCTCCTTTCACTGATGGGCGCTTCACCATGGGTGCGGGATCATGGCGTAGTTTTCACCGAAGTGATGTTTGCGGGTAACGCCAGCATCCTCATGCTGTTTCTCATCAACGCAATCTTCCGCGGAGCGGGCGACGCTGCAATCGCGATGCGGGTGTTGTGGTTGGCCAACGCCATCAACATTGCTCTCGGACCGTGCCTCATTTTTGGAGTGGGTCCATTTCCTAAGCTCGGCATTGCCGGGGCCGCTATTGCCACAACGATTGGTCGCGGCACTGGCGCCTTGTATGCGTTGAGTCGCCTGATAAGAGCGGGCGGACGATTTGATCTGAAAATGCGCCACTGGCGCATCGAGCCTGCGATCATGTCGCGTCTCATCCGACTCTCAGCAACAGCCACTTTCCAGGTGTTCATTGGCATGGCTAGTTGGATAGGATTGATCAGAACGCTGTCAACATTTGGCAGCGACGCACTGGCAGGTTACACCATTGGCATACGGGTCATTGTTTTTGCACTGCTCCCGTCGTGGGGCTTATCTAATGCAGCCGCTACAATGGTTGGACAAGCCCTTGGTGCTCGGAAGCCGGATCGCGCTGAACGCGCCGTTTGGAAGGCAGGTTTTTATAACATGATTTTCCTCGGCACCGTTGGCCTGATGTTCGTCTTGTTTGCTCGTCAGATCATCGGCTTGTTTACCTCTGATCCTTTGGTGACTCCCTATGGAGTTGATTGCCTGCGCATTGTAGCCTGTGGGTTTCTCTTCTACGCTTACGGAATGGTCTTGACGCAGTCGTTCAACGGCGCCGGAGATACATGGACGCCCACCATTATCAATCTCTTTGTTTTTTGGTTGTGGGAACTCCCACTCGCTTACGTTTTGGCGATTGTGCTGCAGGTCGGACCGCGTGGTGTTTTTCTTTCAATCACAATCTCTTTTTCAACTCTCGCCGTCATTAGCGCTATCTTTTTCCGACGAGGTAAATGGAAAACCCGAGTCGTCTAATTGGCGGTAATAGTTTCTGCCCCAGTAGTAAGTTTCCGAACACTCCTGTTGTACTTCGCTACGGTTTCCACGTACAAATCTCGATATCATTCCTGGATGGAGCTGCATTCTGGATTCAGGCGCAAATTACTCGACGGCCCGTCAATTGCTAGTACGTTCCCGGGGGAAATGGATTTTGACCACAAATCCATCTGCAGGCTGAGGCATGATCGCCAGGGAATCAATGAGCCGAAGCGGGTGGAATTGGACACAAACTGTCGCTTAAGAATGAGCGGTAGGGAGCAAGGGGGGATCTGAGATGGGAAAAAAGCTCGCAGGAAAAAAAGTCGCGATCCTGGTTGCTGACGGTTTTGAGCAAGTTGAACTCACCGAGCCGAAAAAAGCGCTGGACGAAGCCGGAGCGATGACACAAATTGTGTCGCCCGCAGGTGGCGACGTTCAGGGATGGAATCACGACGAAAAAGCCGACAAGTTTATAGTGGATGTGGAGCTCGACTGGGCGCGGTCGGACGACTACGACGCTCTACTGCTGCCAGGCGGCGTACGGAATCCGGATCGGCTGCGTATGCTGACCAGGGCCGTTGAATTTGTTGATGGATTCTTCGCGGCCGGCAAGCCCGTAGCGGCAATCTGTCATGGACCATGGACACTGATCGAGGGCGACGTGCTGAAGGGCAGGAGAGTCACATCCTGGCCGTCGTTAAAGACCGATCTGGAAAATGCCGGATCGACGTGGGTTGACCGGGACGTAGTGGTTGACGAAGGACTGGTAACGAGCCGCAAGCCTGAAGACATACCGGCATTCAACCAGAAGATGATCGAGGAGTTTTCCGCAGGCCGACATGTGAAACAAAGGGCAGCTTAGGCCTATGGGTAGACGATAGAATGAGAAAGAGCGCCACTTAACGGTGGCCCTTTTTCTTTTGCTGAGGCACCAAACCTTGTGGCATTCGCATGAGAGTTCTTCCTGACGTTTTCCGAGTCTTGACAACAATATTCCAGTGTCGGCACCGAATGGTGGTCCATGTTTGCTGCATGTTTCCCAATCATTGCTTTCAGTCTTTAAATCTTTTCCGATAATCCAAGTAACTTTTCGCCACGCGATAAGTTATATATAAGAGGTGAATCGTTACGTACGCGCTTAGGACTATTACTCTTGAACCTTTAAGCGTTAAACTTCGTATGCTCCGAAGGATGTTTCTAGTGTGGTGAACGTCACTTTTGCGACATCATTTGCCGTTTCGACGCAAGACCTGCACACGGAAGTTTCGCTAGCATAAACATCAAACTCGTTCGGACTCATTAACTCGATCTATCACGCGAGGAAGCGTCATGAAATTCAGCAAGCTGATTCTTAAGAACATCCTGCGTAATAAGCGACGTACGTTGCTTACCATCTCCAGTCTGGTTGTCTCTCTGTTTCTAATTATTACATTGGCAACGATCTTGACTGAGTTCTCACGCGGCAGTTCACGGTCGAATCCACTGCGCCTAATCACGCGTCATGCTGTCTCGTTAGCCTTCACACTACCTGTCGCACAACAGCAGCGAATTGCCACAGTGCCTGGAGTTAAGGCTGTGATTCCGTTCAGCTGGTTTGGCGGTATTTACAAGGACGAAAAGAACTTCTTTGCTAACTTCGCTGTCGACGCCGGCAGGCTACGTGAAGTGCTGACGGAAATGAAGATGTCGGATCCCGAGTGGCAGTCGTTCATCAACGACAGGCAAGGGGCAATCGTCGGACAAAAGCTCGTGAAGTTGTATGGTTTCACTAGCGGACAAAGAGTTACATTGCGCAGCCCTATCTATGACCGGAGTGTGGAGTTTATCGTGCGCGGTGTTTATACCGGGGGCGATGAAAAGACGCTCTTCTTTCATCACGAGTACATAAATGAGTTGGTACCGGCGTGGGCCAAGGACCAGGTGAGCACGTTCAGTATTCTGGCGAATTCCCCGGAAGATGTGCCACGGATCGCTCAGGCGATCGATTCGATATTTATCAACACTGATGCGCCAACAAAAACCGAGAGTGAACGCGACTTCGCGATCAGTTTTGAGACTATGATGGGCGGCGTTAAACAGTTCATGTACGGTATTATGGGCGCGATTACTTTTTCGCTTCTGCTGGTTATGGGTAACACGATGGCAATGACCGTGCGGGAGCGAACCAGGGAGGTCGGGATGCTCAAAGCACTCGGGTTCCAACGCGGTACGATTGCCGGGCTCTTCGTTGGTGAGGCACTCCTGGTAACTACGCTCGGGGCGTTGATCGGCATTGGTGGAGCGATGCTTCTCTTCAGGTCTGTCGACTTCAGTCTCATTATTCCGAACTTTCAGTCGTTTGTGCCAACTGCCCAAACTCTAATGATCGCTTTCGTAGTGTCGATCTTTGTAGGCTTAGTCAGCGTGGTCTATTCGGCCTATCGTGTTTCTGGGATGACTATTGCCGAGGCGTTACGTAGCACGGAATGAGTTGTTTGGACCACAATCTGAAGTTTTTAACACTAACTACTAAACCTTATTCGGTGTGGAATAAATGGCGCTACCTCTAAAGTACAACTTCCGCAATATCACCGTGCGCAAGTCGAGTTCGCTGGCAACGGCTTTTACAATCGGCCTGACTGTAGGCGTTTACCTGATGGTGATGGCACTCGCGCATGGAATTGATCTGACCCTGGCCAGTAGCGGCGAGCCAAATAACCTAATAGTGTTGCGTGAAGGAAGTACTGCTGAGTTGAACAGCAGCGTAACTCGCGACAATCTCAACAATCTGATCTATCTCGATGGGGTTGAGCGAGAGGGAGATCAGCCGCTGGCCGCGCCGGAAACCCTGACGCTAATCTATAAGGCGCGCAAGGGCATGAGTCAGGGATCAAATGTCACCGTTCGTGGAATCGGGCCGATGTCGAATAAACTGCGCTCAGGTTTCAAGACTGTAGCAGGCCGGATGTTCCAACCTGGCTTGACTGAGGCGGTCGTGTCCAAGCGTATTTCCGAACGCTTTCAAGGTTTGGATGTGGGAGATAAGTTCCGCGTACAAGCTACTGATTATACGGTGGTTGGTTTGTTTGAAGCTGGTGGCAAGGCTTTTGAGTCGGAGATCTGGGTCGATGTGAACTCCCTGGCAAGCGCTACGAAACGAGAATCTTACTCGTCAGTTCTATTGCGCGTGAAAGATCCGACCGTGTTGACATCGCTAGCCAAGCGAATCTCCGACGATCAGCGACTCCACTTAAAAGCAGTGCCGGAACGAGTTTTTTATGAGGATCAGCAAGGCGCAGCTTCTGGTGCACTTAAAGTGCTCGCGGTTTTCATTGCTTTCATCATGTCAGTTGGTGCCGGCTTCGCTGGAATGAACACGATGTATGCGGCAGTTGCCAGACGAACTAAAGAGATCGGCACGTTGCGGGTATTGGGATTCAGCCGGCGCAGCATTCTTGCCTCCTTCGTCCTGGAGTCGGTAGCAATCGCGCTGATCGGCGTTGGCATTGGCATCCTGCTCGCTTTACCGTTGAACTTCGTTTCCACCGGCACAGCGAACTTCACGAATTTTAGTGAAATCGCGTTTAATTTTCGCGTAACTCCTGACTTAATGCTGTCGGCTTTGATTTTCGGCGCGGGAATCGGCTTTCTGGGGTCACTGCTGCCGTCAATTCGCGCCTCGCGATTCAAGATTGTCGATGCTCTCCGCGCCTCATAGAATACTGTTGTCAATACCTCTAACCGTTGCACCTTCGACAGAAAGAGATGAAAGACTATCGGAATGGCTGTAAACCCTAAGACTCCGGAAGAGCAGGACAATCTTAATGAGCGACTCAGGAGCTTGAAGATAGATCGCACTCCTGTGTCTGCGCCTTCCACACAGAACCGGTTGCCGAAGATGTTGCTGTTGGGGCTCTCCGTGCTCGTAGCTCTTCTAGCCATGGGGTACTTCTATTTCTTTTCCGCGGCCAAGACAATTTCCGCCGCAGAGGTCAAGCTCGAAAACAGTGCTGGCTCACAGAGCGACACCGTTCTCTCAGCATCCGGATACGTAGTCGCACATCACAAGATCGCCGTTGGCGCAAAGGTGATGGGACGCGTGGCATGGATTGGAGTAGAAAAAGGCGACACCGTACAACAGGGTCAGGTGCTCGTTCGGCTCGAAGACAGTGACTTTCGCGCCCAATCAAACCAGGCGCGAGCCAATTTAGCTGCGGCGCAGGCGCGCCTTGATCAATTGCGGACCGGTTCGCGACCTCAGGAAAAATTGAAGGACCGGGCCGGAGTCTTGCAGGCAGAAGCTACTATGACAAACGCCGAAGCAGACTATGATCGTACGGAGAAGCTTTACCGGGCAGGAGTGTCATCTAAAGCCGAGTTGGATCGCGCCCTCGCTCAGCGCGATACTGCGCGCGCTTTGCTCGAGGCTGCTCGACAATCCAGTTCCATGACCGACGTCGGACCGCGCCCTGAGGAGATTCGCGCGGCCGCGGCCCAGGTTAGTCAGATGAAAGCTGCTCTCGACTATGCGGAGACACAACTTGCCGCCACGGAAATTAGAGCGCCCGTTTCGGGGACCGTATTGCAGAGAATTGTGGAGCGTGGTGAAATGGTGAGTCCTTCGTCTTTCGGTGGTGATTCAGGCGCTCGTACGTCAGTAGTGGCGCTCGCCGACCTCAGCGATTTGCAGATTGAATTGGATATCAGTCAGACGGATTTTGCGCGTTTACAGATGGGCCAGCGAGCGGAGATCATCCCTGAAGCTTTTTCCAACTTGAAGTACACGGGCTTTATTGCAGAAATTGCTCCTGAGGCCAATCGGGCGAAGGCCACGGTGCAAGTGAAGGTCAAGGTAGAGAATCCGGATGCGCAGTTACGACCGGAGATGAATGCCCGGGTCAACTTCCTTGGTAGCGCCAAGTCCGGGGCTGTGCCCGCGACTCCTCGAGTGCTGGTTCCTAAAGCTGCCGTGGTGCGAAAGGACGGCAGCGATTTTGTTTTTGTCATCAAGGGAAACAAAGTAGAGCAACGATCAGTGCGTCTTGGGAACGAGATGGGAGAGTTTTATTACGTCTTCGAGGGATTGAGTGGCGGTGAGTCGATAGCTGCTGCCGGAGCTGATAAGCTGCGCGATGGTGATCGGGTGAGGATTAGTCAGTAGTCAGTGGTCAGTGGTCAGCTATTGGAGTTTTGTGCTTGGTACTTGGTTCTTTGTCCTTTGTTCTTGTGACCGCCGATTATCGTGAAATTGAAGAGCAGCACCACCTACTAAGGAACAAAGTACTAAGAACAAAGCACCAAGCCCAAAGTACAACCACTGACCACTGACCACTGACAAACTGACAATCAACTCAACGAGGTTCAGAAAAATGCCAGGACCGATGGTGCAAGTCCGCAATGTCAGCAAGCGCTTCGCCCGTGACGGGTTTGAAGTGGTAGCGCTCGAACATGTCAACCTTGATATTCAGCAAGGGGATTTTCTGGCGTTGATGGGACCAAGCGGCTCTGGGAAGTCTACGCTGCTAAATCTGCTGGCCGGAATTGATCGCTGTTCTGAAGGTGAAGTGGATGTGCTGGGAACCGACCTCGCCAAACTAAGCGAAAGCCAGCTTGCCGGTTGGCGCAATAGCCATATCGGCTACATCTTCCAAACCTTCAATCTCGTGCCGGTTCTCACTGCGTTCGAGAATGTCGAGTTGCCCTTGTTGTTAACTAAGTTGTCGAAAGCGGAGCGCCGCAAGAATGTGAACACCGCTTTGGAGTTAGTCGGACTCACCGAACGTAGCCATCATCAACCACGGCAGTTATCAGGAGGCCAGGAACAACGCGTCGCAATCGCTCGCGCTATTGTGACCGATCCTGATTTGCTTCTAGCCGATGAACCGACCGGCAATCTGGATGCGCGTTCCGGCGAAGAGATTCTTAACATCCTGGCCACACTCAATCGAGAATTGCAGAAGACTATCATCATGGTCACTCATGATCCGCATGCCGCCCATTATGCTGGATACGAGCGCCATCTCGAGAAGGGCGTATTGCTGGACGGGGACGACGCTTCGGCAGCAACAAACTAATTTCTTTTGCCCTTGTTGAGGTTTATGGATGCGTGTCTAGCTGTTGCTTGAAGAAAGAACCGCGCGCATCTTTACGTGGGCGTGTAGCATCTCGAGGTAACAGGAGAAACGATGGAGCAAGGCCGCGCACTCTTTTGTCCCGCGCGCATCGATGATCAGTTGCCTGAAACTTTCGTATGTGCTCCAGTCTTTGAACATTAGGTAGCGCATGCTTTCTGCCCTAAAATCATCGACACTCTTGATAACCCGATCCATGGAGTGTTGATCTTCAGTCTGCGCATCTCGCGCGAGTTGAATGAGGGCGGTCAAATCCTGATCGAGCTGCAGGGACTGCTGTCGTCTAAGGTCGAGGTCGTCAAAGAGTTGGGTGGCGTCAATAGCTGGGTCAAACGCTCGGCAAAGAGTAATTGTCGCCTGTTGAAAACAGTTACAGAGTATGCCGTGGGCATGTACTACGCGAGGTCGAAAAGTATTGGACTGAGTGCCGGCAACTCGCTTTAACTCGCTTTCATAGACCCGGCGTAGTTCATGTCCGATGACATAGCTAACACCGTCTAGCGCCTCGTCGACTTTTGGAGGTAACCCTTCCAATGTTGTAGCGGATGTTTCTATAAATTCCAGGAGAAAACTCGCCTCTACCTGCACGAGCAGGAACGTCGAAAGTATTTCTTCAGCTGCACTAACCTGGAGCAGCAAATGGGTCTTCAAATGACCCAAGTAACCAAGTAGGCGAGTCAGATCAGCAAAGAGTCGCTTTACCGTTTCTCTCAATGGAGAATCCAGCCGCTCAACAATCGCAGAGAGTTGGTCCTGTGAGGGAGGGGTCGATGGGTGTGTGCTTAGCGTACTATCCCAGAGCACCTGCGTGTCCTCCGCCGTTCGGTATCTAACTTAGCATTCGATTGGGCTGCCTCGACCACGAAGGCGATTGTTAATTTCCCGTGGAAACGCACGACGGGCGCGCTCCACGTTAACATCACCACGAGAAGCTTTGCTAATCTAGAATTTGGGAAATACCGAAAGGCGGTCGTTTTTCATCACGTCCCAACGTTGATCGAGGTCATTGTCTGTGTCTTTGTTGGACTTCAATGAAAATCAGTATTGTGAATAGCTATTAGGGTGATGGCGACGCTTCCGACTCCGTCAGGTCGATTCGCGCATAGAAGATGTCCGTTTCCTTGCTCTTTTCATCCTGGGCCAGGACAATTGCGAGCCCCTCTTTCTTTTTTCCATCCTGGCGATTAAAAAGACAGACTGCTCCCTGGCTATTCTTGTCTTCTGTGTCGCCGATGCAGCCTCGTTCACTTGCTTCCCAACCCGCCGACTTCATTCGCTCCTTGGTGTAGAAATCCTGCACCTCCTGGGGAGACTTCCCAGTGGTGAAGGCGATGAAGCTCACCTTTCCCTGCATCATGGCGCGGATCATCATCCGAGCCCCAAGCGGAATCGCCAAGTCGGCCCTGGTCGCTCCTGCAATAGGAGGCACGTCTGGCCACAGGGCGCTTACCGTTCCGGCTTTTCCACCGCCCGTGAGGGTGTCAACCATGCGGCATGAACAGCACACCGTCACAATCAGCAGACAGCCTGGAATCAGTTTTCTGAGGCGCATTTCGTTGTTGAACCCTCGCGTAGTTTTTTCAAACCATCGATCCGGCTAGATCATCAGTCTAAAAAAGCTGCCCGCAAAACACCATCGCACCAATGACCCGCGGTCACTTCGGCTTTGGTTGTTGTCAAGGCTTTCATGCCAGCATATCGAGGATTTTCAAGAACAAGTCCTCCACCGAGAAATGGAACAAAAGGAGTGGCAACAGCGGCGCAACAGCGGCCGCTAACACGCCCAAGACCACCCCGCGACTCACGGGCACAATCTTCATCTTGCAAATGTTTTCGTAGCTGTTACCAAGATCAGCGAGTGACTGAATGTCTCCAGTACCGAGTAGCGGTTGATCTTCAGCTTCACGCCGGATCCACTTCTTATCAAATGATGCTGTGTATTTTCCTCCCAGCAAACCGTATTGCTGCAACCCGCGCACCTTGGCTGCCCAGAGCTTCCGATTGAAAACCACGAGTGGTCCCAGGATCAGCACCATGCAAAGGGCGATAAAGCCGGCCAGAAGAACCTTATAAGAGCCGAGATCCCCCGACTGCCAGATGATCCTCTCTCCAACGTGTGCTGAAGCAATGGCACTGGCTGCGAGGATTACAAGCGTGAAGGAAACCTGTCCGTAACCGAAGAATAGCAGGCCCCCGGCACGGTCTGGATGCGTTGGCCTCAGTATCAGATCCAGGCGTGAGATGCGCCAAAGAAGTACGCACCAGATCAGCAATCGCCAAACCCATCGATATAGCAGGAACCGCTGAATTGGACCGCTAACAAGGCCATACCACCAGCCCGCGATCGTCATGTGCTCTGTGGTGCCGGATATTGTGCCCAGCCACGAAGATCGCCCGTCGTGTAAGCCAGCGTTGATAGCCTGATAGGAAACTACCAATGCTACTACCATAAGAGCTATTTCAACCCAACTTGAATCACGAAGCCTTGCCGTTGCATGAAGCGCCGATTCAAACCTGGGGATTTCGCGTGGCGGGACGAGATCGGAATTGATGAACTGCTTGATAACGCCAGCCAACTCCGGATCGACAGTGAACTCCGCCATTATTAGCAGCGGCACGACAACCAGACAGCGAATGTTTATGTCGAGGTCATTGAGCAGCGGCTCGGCCACCTGACGGCCAAACGCAAAACCCTGGATCAGAGATAAAAGCAGGAGCGGAACCCAGACAATGAGTATCAAGGTTATCACGCGCTGTGCTACTCGAGGCATGCCCTTTTGCCTGACATCGAGGCGCCTCAGAAATTCAAATAACCGTCCGCCACTGGCCAGGGAGAAACGGTCATCGAGATCTAATCTGGAACTCGTGTTCATCAGTGGGAAGGATTTTTCATCTTTTACTTAATCTGAAGAGCCGGGTTTAGCGCGATCCCCAGGAAACAAAATCGGTCTGCAGCTCCGGGCCTCGCTCTTCATGATTCGGATGGAACTTCTTTGGCGAGAGGAGATCCGCTATCAATCGCCTCCTGCTCCTCTGCTATTTCGCGAGCTAGAAAATAGTTGAGGCCAGTACGAATGACGGCGATGGCTCCGAGCTTGCCGATTTGTGTCCAGCTGGGCGCGACAGCAGTGGCGATGATGTCTGCGGCGAGTTGAAATTCTAGACCAAGAGCCAGAAAGCGCGAAAGGGTCAGGCGCGTTTTTTCGTAGCCTTCAAGGCGCGGGCGTCGAAGTACCCCTGCCAAACCAGCCGTGGTGATTACGACTCCAATACCGATTAGAAGCGCACCAACTATTTCGATCACAAGCTTGAGCCAGAGCACAAGATTGGTGACCACTCCCTCGACACCAATTTCATCTGGAGACGGAAGGGCACCTAGCGATACACCCTCTATTATTAAGCTAAGCAGCATGGCTCGTGTCTCCTCCCAGCCGGGAAAGTCTGCGCACCCTCATTTTTTGCTGACACTATGGTGATGATAAGAGCGGCGCTCTCGCTATCGTCGTCGCATAATTCGATTGACAGGTCCGCGAATGAGCACGTAAGGAATAAGAGCGAGGATGGTTGCCGTCAATAGTATCTCGCCCGGATAGACAAAGCGTTGTACGATAATCTGATAAACAAGATCCAGGATGCAGGCAACAATGAAGATCTTGGAAACTGATCGCCAACCGTCGCGGAGTAGGTCTGCCCGAGATCCTGTCGATGTAAATAGCGCCCAGAAGTATGGGGGACGACCTTGTCGTGCGTCTTTCCACCCATCCCGTATTGCGAAAATTATGGCTACGGTGGGTTGAAGAATTATTCTGAAATGTAGCGGGCCGTCCAGCCTGGCAAAAAGATTCCCGACGATGCGAGAAAAAAATTCCAATGTTTTCTGCCTCCTAACGTTTGTTTCAAAAAACGTGACCGGCCTCGGGCCGGCTGTCGAAATCGGATGAGTCTCCAAGCATCAACCCTTACTCCGGAATTTCATGCATTCCGATTACCGCTGACACTTTGTCGTTGCCACGGTACTCCAGAGATGGACCGGAGAGCGTTTTGCATGCGTCGTCGGGCCCTTCTTCACGCGCAGCCATGGCACCGCTTAAATTTTTTGCCGCTGCCGCAGTAACAGGGATCGTTACGTCCGCCCTTGTAGTCCTTCGCGGCGTACATCTGCATGATCTCTGCTGGAGCGCCGTTACTGCGGACCAACTGGGCCATCGTTTGCATCGCGGGATTAACGTGATCGAAGAATGCTTTGAGACCCGCACACAAATAGTTGTGACCTGGCTCACCATCAATGGAATTGACAAAGCGATCCTTTGGGCATCCGCCATTACAAAGAAAACGGACTTCACATTCACGGCACTGTTTTGTCAGCGTCGCCTCTTTGTCATTCCCAAACTGACGTTGTTGGGGAGAGGCAACCAGATCCAGCATGTGGGTCTCGCCGATGTTGCCCAGTTTATAGTCAGGCTCGACATAGTGGTCGCAGGAATAGACGTCGCCGTTGTGTTCAATGGCTGGTCCATAACCGCAGGTAGGAGCATGAATGCAGAGCTTGTACGATCCAAAATATGCTTCGAGCGTTACGTCGAAGAGCTGCACATAAACCTTGCCCACGTCTCTCCGCACCCACTCTTCAAAGATATCGATTAGGAAACGCCCATAATGCTCAGGTTTGACGGAGCGGTCGGTCACCAGGCTGCCTGCCTGTGTGTACAGCAGACGCTGACCGCCCGGGCGGTCGCTCCAACCGAGATTGGCGATGGGCAGCGTCTCTTGAGTAGCACGCTCAATGATCGGAATGAACTGGATCCATTCGGCGTGCAATTCATCGCGAAAGAAGCGATAGACCTCGCGACCATGATTCTCGTTTGCGGCGTTAACCGTGCAGAGAATGTTGTAGTCAACGCCGTGTTTGTGCAGGTGTTCGAAACCGCGCATGACCTGTTTGAACGTCCCATTGCCGGCTTTGGTTACGCGATAGGTATCGTGGATCTCCTGTGGTCCATCGACGCTAAGTCCGATCAGGAATTTGTGTTCCTTGAAGAACGCTGCCCACTCGTCATTAATGAGAACCCCATTGGTTTGAAACGTATATTCAACCTGCTGACCGGGCCGCCGATACTTCTCGGCGTATTCGATTGAACGCTTGTAGAAATCCAGACCCATCAACGTCGGCTCACCACCCTGCCAGGCTACGGTGACGGTCGGTGTACTGTGCGATTCGAGCAGTTGCTTGATGTAGGCCTCCAGCATTTCGTCGGACATGCGCAGCGGATCCTTTGGATAGAGCATGTCCTTTGAAAGAAAGAAGCAGTATTTGCAATCGAGATTGCAGGCAGCGCCGGTGGGTTTCGAAAGCATGTGAAACCCCGGCGGCGCGTCTGACTTGCGAATTGAAGAGGTGATGTTGACTAACATAGATTCGTTGTTATGGAGTGCGGTCTCGCCACCGCTTTTTATTCGAAGGGAGAACGGCGACGAGTCGCCTCACTCCGTAGTCTTTTCTGACCGCACCGCTGATCCTTCCGAGGAAAATTCTGATGTCCTTTGCCAGCATAACAACGCCGGGCGTCCGTGGATGGGACGAGCTTTCGGCATTACGTCCGCTCGAATTGTCAGGCATCTCTGTCCTCCTTGCTGATGCAGTGCTTGCCTGTAGCTGAATCGGCCTCGTGCTTGTTACTGGATTTTATCTGCGCTCAGAAAGCAGGGTAACTGTCACTTTTGACAGGCGAAGGAGCCTTTCTATGACATCTAGTAGTTTTCGTTTATCCTGAGGTAAGCGCGACCTAGTTCGGAGATGTCAGTATCCTGGTTCCATTGTTTCCAGTCACCGGCCGGCGACTGGGCCGGTCATGATTCCGTATGACTGGAGAAATCCCACAATCCCGTTGAAAAAGAGACCCATCCCCATAGCCGAAACAAAAAACCCGGTGATGCGCGTTGCGGCATCGATCCCTTTCGGCCCGATTTTTGTCAAAATCCCTCCTGCGTAGGTCAGTGACATGCAGGTGACAACCATGGTGGCTACGATTGCCAGGAAACTGGCGAGATAGCTTTCGAGTTCCTGTCCTCCCGGTGAAAGGTGCATCGTCGCTGCCATGCCGATAAGCGTAGCGATACCCCCCGGACCAAACATGATCGGCATTGCGAGAGGAACAAAGGCAACGTCTGATCCGTCCGCGACATTACTCCCACCTGTCGGAACTATGCTTCCCGAGGACGACGGCGCAAACAGTTGAAAACCGATACGGGTGAGAATGATCCCGCCAACGATCCGGACCATGCTGAGCGAGACCCCAAACAATCGCAGGAGGATAGTTCCGAACAATAGGAAAAAGACCATTAGCAGGAAAGCATAAAGACACGACTTCCAGGCAACCCTGCGGTGCACTGCCTGGCTTTTTCCCTGCAACAGGTCGAGGAAGACAGGAATGGCCTCGAGTGGATTGATGATCGCCAGCAGCGTTGCGAACAAGCTGATGAAGTGGATTATTGAGGGTCTCAAAACTCTGCCGATCGAGCGTTGTTCTCATCCTTGATCTGGTCTCTCATCCTTTTAGTGATCGGCTGGTCCGCTCTCTTTCCATTCGCGACGGGAATTGTTCGGGCGCATCCGATTTAGAGGAGTTTGAACTGTGAACGAATCTCGCCCTTCGCTGCGATACCTTTCGGACAACGGACGATGGTGCCATTATGCGTTCCGCCCCAGTGCAAAGCGACCTGCTTGGTCCACTGGTATGGAGTGTTCATCACGTACGTCCAGGCAAGTGCTAAAAGGGAAATGTCTAGGAATAACGAGCGGCCGGTGGCCCGTGTGGACCGCCGGCCCGGTTGCGACTATTGTCGGCCCATTGCCGCAGCCAATACCTGTTCCGGTTTGACCATGTGGTCGGAGTTTTCCTTGCCTTCTCCAATCTCGAGCGCTATGCCTTTGATCGTTCCGTTAAATGAGTTGCCGGTCGGACCGTAGTCCGGCGAAACCGGAGCTCCGCTGTCCTCGCCGACGTCCAATCCGTCATCGGCGGAGTAAACGATCGCAAGTGTTGCGGCGATGTTGCCTTTGCCAACCGATTTACCGTCAACGAACAGTTCCACGGTGCCGCCCTTACCCAAGCCACCGCCGGCATAGGTAAATTCCATCCGCATCTGGTGGTCGCCGGGTGCCACCACGTCGGCTGACTCAACGAAATAGTTGTTGAACCCGCCAAAGTTGTAACAGTATTTGAACTTACCTTCGTGGAAATAGAGCGACCAGCCGCCGATGTTCGCACCCTGTGAGACTATTACGCCCTCGCCGCCGCCGTCGGGTATGGTGACCGCGGCCGTCACCGCATGCGACTTGTTCTTAATGCTAAGAACGCAGTTCTCTGAGAGCCGTCCCATGCCCGCGAATAAGAGCTGGGTCGTTCCCTTAATCAAAACAGGCCGTCCTGCCGTGTCGGGATTCATCTTCTCCATCATCCGGTCGTCCAATGGCAGAACCTTGTAGCGCATCGCCTCGGTCAACCACAAGCGCTGCAGGTGATGGAGCTTCTCAGGAAACTGCTTGGACAGATCGTTTGCCTGACTCCAGTCCTTGGTGTCGTAAAGTTCCCAAACGTCGTCATCGAAGGCGGGCGTCTTACTGTCCAAGGCGGCCCATGGAGTCCGGTGTTTCGTAACCGCGGTCCAGCCGTTGAAATAGATCCCGCGATTGCCGAACATTTCAAAATACTGGACGATATGTGTTTCGGGCGCCGCTGAGTCGTTGAATGAATAAAGCATGCTGCTGCCTTCGATCGGATCTTGGGCCCTACCGTTTACTGATTCGGGCTCGGGAAGTCCTGCGGCCTCCAGGACTGTAGGGGCAACGTCTATTACATGCGTGAACTGCGAACGGATCTCGCCCTTGCCCTTGATCCCTGCAGGCCAATGAATGATCGTGCCGTTTCGTGTTCCGCCCCAGTGCGAAGCAACCTGTTTGGTCCACTGGTAAGGCGTATTCATCGCGTGTGACCAACCCACCGCGTAGTGGTTGTAGGACTCTGGCCCGCCAAGTTTGTCTAGACGTGCGTTCAGGTAGTCAGCGGTTTCGAGCGCTTGAAGGCCGTTGAAGTAGCTCATTTCGTTGAAACACCCGTTCAACCCGCCTTCCGCAGACGCACCGTTGTCGCCGATGATGTAGTAGATCAGGGTGTTATCCATGATCTCGAGTTTTTCCAGGACATCAAATATCTTGCCAACGTGGTAGTCCGTGTACTCCATATACCCCGCGTACACCTCTGCCTCGCGGCGAAGAACGGGTTTGAAGTCTTCCGGCATATCATCCCAAGCCGGTATCTCGGCGTGACGTTTAGTCAGCTCGCAGTCGGCCGGGATGACACCCAGTTTCTTTTGCCGTGCAAAGGTCTCCTCGCGCAACTTGTCCCAGCCGCCGTCGAATTTGCCTTTGTATTTGTCAGCCCATTCCTTAGGCACGTGATGCGGTGCGTGGGTCGCACCCGGTGCGAAGTAAACGAAAAATGGCTGATCCGGCGTCAATGCCTTCTGCTGTCCGATCCACTTGATCGCCTTGTCGGTCATATCGTCGACTAGATGATAGCCCTGTTCGGGGGTCTTCTTGTTTTCAACGGGAACGGTTCCTTCATAAAGCGACGGATACCATTGATTGGCCTCACCGCCGATAAAGCCATAGAAATACTGAAAACCGCCTCCGCCCGTAGGCCACGAATCGAACGGCCCCACCGGGCTGGTTTGCCAAACGGGAACCTCGTGGCATTTGCCGAATTGGGCCGTGGCGTAGCCGTTGAGGTTCAGTGTTCTGGCCAATGGCGACATAGAATTCGGCAGCACGGAACAATACCCGGGTGCTCCGGTTGCGATCTCGGTTATACCACCCATGCCTGCAGAGTGGTGATTGCGCCCCGTGAGCAGTGCTTGACGAGTCGGCGAACAAAGTGCCGTCGTATGGAAGCGGTTATATTTCAGCCCGCCAGCCGCCAACCGCTCCGCATTAGGCGTCTGACACGGCCCGCCAAACGCGCTTGACGAACCGAATCCGGCATCGTCGATAAGAATCAGCAATACATTTGGTGCTCCCTCGGGCGGCCGGAGCTGTTCGATCGGCGGATTATGTGAATCCGGATCCTTAGCGTCGTACATCACAACCTTTGGCCGAACTGTGTTCGGCATCGGAAGATGCGAACGGTGTTTCTTGTCTTCTGTGCTCATATATTGTTCTTCTCTCTTTCTTTTGTGTCGATCCAGTGCGAGCGACCGGAGGCCTTGATCGGGCTGCTGGTCGCAGATGAAATCTACTCGGTGACATGAGAACGTTGGGAGGAGAGCCTAAAGTAGCAACCCTCCGAGAATAATCAGGTGAACTCGGTATTTTCGCAGGGGAAGAATCTGTAGCGACTAACCGGGCACGCTCCTTCACCGCGCATTTCGTCCTACTGATGCGCCATCATCACGCGTAATTCCGACTCAGCGTCCTTGATCATCTCGCCGCTCACTTCCACGGTCGTGCTAAACAGGGTTCCCGTGAACTTGAATGGTGGTTGATACTTGTCCCAAACGGGCGAGCCAAGGTCAGCCCCACACACAAAGCCGCCAGCAAGACCGATCGCC
>WNFY01002622.1_pt1 | contig 39632 bp, 44 predicted proteins | sample 5400091 | NCBI WGS metagenome assembly WNFY01 (sample SAMN13153364, study PRJNA577476) | soil metagenome | isolation source: 60 cm soil or saprolite under grassland replicate 1 | place: USA:California | collected 2016-06-15 | reverse complement strand
GTGGATCACCCCGATATCCTGGATTTCATCCACTGCAAGGACGACCTCACGCAGGTGACGAATTTCAACATCTCCGTGGCGGTCACCGACGCCTTCATGCTGGCGCTCGAGGCGGGGAAGTCGTACGACCTGATCCACCCGCGCACCGGGAAGGTCGTTGGTCAGCTCGACGCCCGCGACGTGTTCAAGCAGATCGTGCATGGCGCCTGGAAGACGGGCGAACCGGGTGTGTTCTACATCGATCGCGCCAACCAGTACAATCCGGTGCCACAGCTCGGCAGCTACGAGGCGACGAATCCCTGCGGCGAGCAGCCGTTGCTGTCCTACGACGTCTGCAACCTCGGTTCGATCAACGTCGGGCTCTTTGTGAAGCATCGCGACGTGGACTGGGACGGCCTGCGCACGGCGGTCCACCTCTGCACACACTTCCTCGACAACGTCATCGACGCCAACAAGTACCCGCTCCCGGAGATCGACGACCTCGCCAAGCGCATCCGCCGTATCGGCCTGGGGATCATGGGTTGGGCCGATCTGCTGGTGCGCCTCGGTATTTCCTACGACTCCGACGCCGGTGTCGCGCTCGGCCGCAAGCTGATGCAGTTCATCGACGAGGAGTCGAAAGTCGCGTCGGAGAAGCTGGCGGAGCAGCGCGGTGTGTTCGCCGAGTGGGAGCGGTCGATCTGGGGTCCGGACGAGAAGTGTGCCCGGAACGCGCGCGGCGAGCGGATCCGCCCGATGCGGCGCCTCCGCAACTGCAACCTCACCACCGTCGCCCCCACCGGCACGATCTCGATTATCGCGGGGTGCTCGTCGGGGATCGAGCCGCTGTTCGCCGTCGCGTTCATGCGCAATCAGGCGGGCGTGCTCATGCCCGACGTGAACGAGGACTTCATCGCCATCGCCAAGCGCGAGGGGTGGTACGCCGACGAGTTGGTGAAGCAGATCGCCGCGGCCGGTCACATCCACTTCGATGCGGTGCCGGAGACGTGGCAGCGCGTCTTCGTGACGGCGCACGACGTGAAGCCCGAATGGCACATCCAGATGCAGGCGGCATTCCAGGACTTCACCGACTCGGCGATTTCCAAGACCTGCAACTTTGCCAACGACGCGACCGAGGAGTACGTCGAGCAGATCTACCGCTACGCCTACGAGCTCGGCTGCAAGGGCGTGACGGTGTACCGCGACGGCGCGCGCGAGAACCAGGTGCTGTCGACCGGCTCGACCGCGAAGAAAGTCCAAGAAGGGGGGCCTCGCACATCGGTTGACGCGGCCGTCCAGTGGCAGTTGGCTGAGCTTCAAGGTCAGAACGCGGAGCTACAGGCTGCACTCGACCGAGTGAAAGCTCAGTTACACGAAGTTGAGGCGGAGAATCTGCAGCGGCGCGCGAAACGCTCGCGGCCCGATCTGCTCAAAGGCTCAACTCGTCGCGTCGAATCACCGCTTGGCACGCTATATGTAACAATCGGCGAAGATGAGAAGGGACAACCTTTCGAGGTTCTCATGACCCTCGGAAAGGCGGGCGGCGCTCTGATGGCCGATGTGGAAGCGATTGGCCGATTGATCTCACTAGCCCTGCGGTCGGGTGTTCCGTTGATGCAGATCTACCGTCAGTTGCGCGGCATCTCTTCGGATCGAGCGGTGGGCCTCGGGCCGCATAAGGTGCTCTCCGTTCCTGATGCCATCGGCATTGCAATTGAGAAATGGATGCAGGACAAGCAGGGAGTTCAGCAGGAACTGGGCATTAGTGGTGCGCCTGAAGGAGTCACGAGCGAGGTCGTACACGGCTCGCGTGGGGATGCCGCGCTGCGCGCGAGCCGAGGACCGGACCAGGACTTCATTGGAGCATGTCCCGACTGCGGGTCGCAATTGGCGTTCATCGAGGGATGTGCGAAATGTCACGTCTGCGGGTTTTCAGAGTGCGGCTGAAGCCCGAGGCGACCCCGAGCCCTGTGACACGAGTCACGACGGGGTTTGCGCCGGCAGGGTAGTCTAATGGCCATGGAAAGCACCAACCGGATGGTCACGCCCACGCGGCTGCAGGTGAAGGGTTGGGCGCGCGTCGGTCCTGCCGGCGCGCACACGCTGCGGCGCGGCGCGTGGTACCCTGTGGTCCGCATCTCCTCGAGCAACATCGTCGTCCTCGACGTGAACCGGCACAACGTGCCGGTGGACCGTCGCTTCCTGGAGATTCGCTACCATCCACCGGAGCGGTGGACCATCGTGCGTTGCGAGCCGCGCGTGATCGAACGGCTCGGCCGCATCTTCCCGCTGACGTACGCGGTGTGCCCAGCTTGTCGTCATCGGCAGGGCATTGAAGCCAAGACCAATGAAATGGCATGCGATCGCTGTCATAAAACGGCCGCCATGGCATGGGACGAGCTGAGCTAAAAACCAAAACGCGGACCTGCAAAGACTAGGCAACAGACGCACCGCGGTAAACCGGAAAGAGTCAACGGGACAATCCTCACGAGGGTTGTCCCGTTGACCGTTTATGACTGTGGCCCGCTGCTGCGTCTGAGGCCTAGCTGTTGCTTGTCCTAAAGCAGTGCGACCGCATCCCCCAACGACACCGTCCCTGTCCCTTCACCAACGCAGTAGAAGCCGCGCATCCCATTGTCGAGGAATTGGAGGTGTCGTTTCAATTCCTCCGGTTCGACAGTCTTGCCCAGTGCCCATCCCGTAAATGGGCGGCACGGGTGCGCCACCTGCAGCACCTTTAGCCGGACTCGCTCGCTGCCGTCGGGCGCCAGGATCGCGACGCCGCCCGCCAGGTCGTCATAGCCGAATCGGCGGTCGCTCGTCGCGATGATGTTCTCCCCCGCGCATCCCACCTCCAGCTTGCCGCCGAAATGCTGCCGCATCGCGTCGTAGTGCGCGGTAAACCCGAGCGAAAGGCCGTGCAGCCCGTCCTCGTTCTTGGTGTAGGGATGGGCGCGATGGTGCACGTCGACGATCCACGCGTCTGCTCCGTCGGGGCTGGCACCCAGCGCGCCCTCCGGAGTGACGTTTAACGCCGGGACGGAGAGGAGGGGAGTCGGATCGTAGACCCGCGTCGGCTTCTCGCCCTGCTTGAGTGAGCCGCGCTGGATTTGCAGCCGCGTGATCGTGCCGATCGTGCGCATAACGCAATGTAGCAGGGTGTGCTACATTGAGCGCGTTTATGGCTCCCCCTCGACCACGCGGATGGGCCCGGTGCCTCGATAACGTCGCCGACGTGCTGCGGCGCGGCGCCTGGTATCCGATCGTCGAAGAAACCACCGACGGGAAAGTGGTGCTCGAGGTGCGCAAGAAACCGGTGCGGATCAGCCGCATCGATGTGGCCGTCCGCGACACGCCCCCGGACCAGTGGAGCATCGTGACGCGCACCGGCCTGCTCCGCCCCACCCTCGGCAGCAGGGAAGGGGAGGAGGTCACGACGACGTACGCCGTCTGTCCCCATTGCCAGGAGCGGCAGGATCTCAGCGGCAAACCGGCTACGCTGAAATGCCTCCGCTGCACGAAAGAATCGACGGTCGACTGGTCGGAAACCTGCTGAAAACCCCGCTCTTGCGATACTGAAATGTATTTAGTATGTTAACTATCAACATGTTAACTACATGCCCGATCGCTCCGAGCTAGCCCTGCAGCTCACGGACGCGGTCGCGTCGGCCTACCAGGCGATCGAGCGGGCCGGCAATCGCGCCTACAAGAGCTTCGGCCTGTCACAGCGGGCGCACGCCGCCATGTCCGCCGTGGATCTGGGTGGCCCGGACGGCGCCCGGCCCAGCGACGTCGCCCGCGAGCTCGGCGTCTCGCGCGCCGCGGCCACGACCTTCATTCAGCGCCTCGAAGCGAAGGGCCTCGTCGAGACCACGACCGATCCCGACGACGACCGCGGCGTACGCGTGACCCTCACACGCCATGGGCTGGAGGTGCTGTTGCGAGTCGGCCAGCTGGAGCGGCGCCTGGCGGCGCGGACGATCGAGGGGATGCCGGCGTCCGCCATGGCGCGGGCCATCCACGTGCTCCAGGAGCTCAAGGCGCGGCTCGAACAAAAGTCGCTCGAGGTTGTCCGCTGAGCGCGTATACAAATGTGCGAATCTTTATACAGCCGTTGGCGGCCGGCCATCGGCCCGCTGTCGCTTCACGTATCACTTCAACAGCTGTCCTTAGACGTAGTGAATTCAAGCGATTCAAGTCGATTGCGCTGAAGGTACTGTCGCTTCCCGAACGGCTGAGATTCACTGTTCCAGTCTGGCCACTTTTCCACATCTCCAACCCTGCGTGCATTTGTGGATAACCGCTCGAAAGATGTCCCCCAGATCCGGCGCACGAAGATCGTCGCCACCCTCGGACCGGCCACCGGCACTGAGTCCGCGATCAGGGCCCTCCTCCAGGCCGGTGCCAATGTCGTGCGCATCAACGCGTCCCACGGCACAGCGGAGACGCGTGCCGGGTGGATCGCAGCAGCTCGAAAGGTCGCCGAGAAGGCGGGGATGCCCATCGCCGTGCTGCTCGATCTCCAGGGTCCCCGCATCCGGGTGGGTGATCTCCCCGCGCCCCGCGAGCTGCGACCGGGACAGGAGCTGGTCTTTGCTCCCGAGGACGAGGCGCGGGAGGATGAGCTGCCGACGACATACGACCGTCTCGCCAACGACGCGCGGATGGGGTCACGCATTCTGCTGAACGACGGGTTGCTATCGGTCGAAGTGACGGCCGTGGAGCCCCCGCGCGTGCGCGGCCGCGTGATCGATGGGGGCATGCTGACGGCCCACAAGGGGATGAACCTCCCGGGCGTGCAGGTGTCCGCGCCGGCGCTCACCGAGAAGGATCGCGAGGACGTTCAGGATGCGGTGAAGATCGGCGTGGACTACCTCGCGCTGTCGTTTGTACGACGTCCGGAGGACATCGAAGAGCTGCGCAAGCTCGTCCCCGGCACGACCAAGCTGGTCGCCAAGATCGAGAAGGCGACCGCGCTCGACAATCTCGACAAGATCGTGGCCGTCTCGGACGCCGTGATGGTCGCGCGCGGCGATCTCGGTGTCGAGCTGCCGTTCGAGCAGGTGCCGCTGGTCCAGAAGCGGCTGATCAGCGAAGCGAACCATCAGGGCAAACCGGTGATCACGGCGACCCAGATGCTCGAGTCGATGGTGCATGCGCCCCGGCCGACCCGCGCCGAGGCCTCGGACGTCGCCAATGCGATCCTCGACGGCACCGACGCCGTGATGTTGTCGGCGGAAACGGCGGTGGGGCAGTATCCCGTGGAGGCCGTGCGCGCGATGGACCGGATCATCCGCGAAATGGAGCGCCATCCGCTGCGCCATCGGGAAGAGCGGCGCAGGGAGAGCGAAAGCGTGCACACCGAAGACGCGATTGCGTGGGGCACGTTCGCGGTGGCGCGCATGCTCAAGACGCCGCTGATCGTGACCCTCACCAAGGGCGGCTTCACCGCCCGGAAAGTCGCCGCGCTGCGCCCGCCCGTGCCGATTCTGGCGGTCACGACCGAGTCCGCCACCTACCGCCAGCTTGCCCTGGTGTGGGGCGTCATTCCCGTCCTCGTGGACCGCGTCCCGGGCTACGACGCGATGCTGACCGTGGTGCGCGATCTGATTCTCAAGCGCCAATACGCGAAGTCTGGCGACTGCATCGTCATGACCGCCGGTGTCCCCTGGGACGTGTCGGGCAGCACGAACCTCATCAAGGTCGAGGTCGTGTGACGTGCGACTGACCTTGCTCGGCACCGGCACGTCGTTCGGGGTGCCGCAGATCGGCTGTCGCTGTCCCACCTGTACATCCGCTGACCCGCGCGACCGGCGCACGCGCAGCGGCGCACTCATCGAGACACACGGCAAACGCCTCCTGATCGACACGCCGCCCGAGCTGCGGCTGCAGCTCGTCGCCGCGGCGATCGACCACGTCGATGCGATCCTGTTCACGCACGCCCATGCCGACCATGTGCACGGCATCGACGACCTGCGCGCGCTCTCCGTGCGTCACGGCGGAATGTTGCCGGCGTACGGCTCGCGTGCCACGATGACCGAGCTGGTCGCCAGGTTCCCGTACATCTTCGATCCCTCGATCGTCGTCCACGCCATGACGAGCAAGCCGGAGCTCGCGGCGCATGTGCTCGAGCCCGGCGTCAGCACGGCGGTCGCCGGCGTCCCGGTGCTCGCGCTGCCACTGCCGCATGGCGAGCAGGAGGTCTTTGGATACCGTGTCGGTGGAGTGGCATACCTCACCGATGTAAAGGTGATTCCGGATAGTGTGATGGAGGCTCTGAGAGGTCTCGACGTTCTGGTACTGAATGCGTTGCTATCCCGTCCCCATCCCCTGCACTTGTCGATTCCGGAAGCGGTGGAGGCGGCACAGCGTGTGGGCGCGCGGCGCACGTTCTTCACGCATCTCACGCACGAATTCACGCATGCGGCGCTCGCCGCGCAGCTGCCTCGCGGGATCGCGCCTGCGTACGACGGGCTGGTTATCGACGTAGACGGGGCATAAATTCCGCCGCGAGGAGGCGGTTCGCTCATGCTCAAGGAAAGCGCCGACATTGACGCCTTGGTGCGTCGGGCTGTGTTCGGGACCGAGGACGAGAAGGCGCACGCGCGCTGGATGATTTGGGAGATGGGGCAGAAGGCCGGCGTGCGGCCCGCATCGATCCACGAGCTGTACCTGGCGCGGGGGCGCGGCGAAGTGCCGCCGTTCACGACGCCGGCGATGAACGTGCGGATTCTCTCGTACGACGCGGGGCGCGCCATCTTCCGCGCGGCCAAGAAGCTCGACGCCGGGGCGATCATCTGCGAGATCGCCCGCAGCGAGATCGCCTACACCGACCAGCGGCCCGCCGAGTACGTCGCCGTGATGACGGCCGCCGCGCTGCGCGAGGGGTTCACCGGGCCGCTGTTCATTCAGGGTGATCACGTCCAGGTCAACGCGAAGAAATACGCCGCCGACCCCGCTGCCGAGCTGCAGGCGCTCAAGGCATTGATCGAGGAAGAGCTGCATGCCGGCTTCTACAACATCGACGTCGACACCTCGACGCTGGTCGACCTCTCCAAGCCCAACCTCGACGAGCAGCAGCGCACCAACTACGAGCGCGCCGCCGAGCTGACGCAATTCATTCGCGACCGTGAGCCGGACGACGTGTGCACGAGCTCGACGCGTTCATGGAGGGCTACAACCGCACGCTCAAGCGTCTCGGGACGTACGCAGGCATTTCCAAGATCTCGGTGCAGACCGGCACGAGCCACGGCGGCGTCGTGTTGCCCGACGGGTCGATCGCGAAAGTGCAGCTCGACCTCGACACGTTACGGGCGCTGTCGCAGGCCGCGCGCACGAAGTACGGGCTCGGCGGCGCGGTGCAGCACGGCGCGTCGACGCTGCCGCCGGAGGCGTTCTCGAGATTCCCCGAGTGCGAGGCGGTCGAGATCCACCTGGCGACGAACTTCCAGACGATCGTCATGGATCATCCCGCGCTGCCCAGGGACCTGCGCCGGGAAGTGAACGAATGGGTCAAGCGCGAGGCGAAGGACGAATGGAAGAAGGGCGACACCGAGGAGCAGTTCATCTACAAGAGCCGCAAGAAAGCGATCGGGCCGTTCAAGCGGCGGTTCTGGGATCTACCCCCGGACGTGCGGACGGCGATCGGCGCGGACCTCGAGAAGACGTTCACCTTCCTGTTCGAGCAGCTGCGAGTTAAAGGCACGCGCGCCGCCACCGACCGCTACGTCAAACCGAAACTCGTGTCCCACGCTGCTCCACGAGCGGCGCTGGTATCGGCACCGGATGACGCGGAGGCGGGCGAATGAGCGAGCGCAGTGGAGGATTCGGCGCGTTCCTGTTCGGGATCGTGCTCGGCGCGGTGGCGGGATTCGTGTTTGCGCCCACCGAGGGGGGCGAAAATACGCGCCGCAAGGTGACGAAGGGACTGCGCAATCTCAAGGAGCTGGCCGAAGAGAAAGTCGATGAGGTGCGCGGGCTGTTGCAGGAAGCAGAGGAAGAGGCCGAGACGTCGGACGAGGAGGAAGACGAGGAACCGGAGATCACCACGCGCGAGCAGCTGCGCCGCCGGCTCGAGGCGGCCCGCCGCCGCCGCGCCCGTGCATCACGGCCGCCTGGGCCCCCCGCCCCCCCCGCCCCCCGCGCCCCCGCGTCTGAGGAGGAGGACGAGCCCCTCGCGTGAATCGTGAGGGCGGCTGGCATCGCACGGTCACCGGCGTCGTCCGGCGGACGCTCGAGGCCGCGTACGAAGACAACATCCCCTTTCTCGCCGGCGCCCTCTCCTTCGACATCCTGCTCACTGCCATTCCGTTCGTCGGGCTCGTCCTCGCGGTCGTCGGCTATCTCGTGCAATACCAGCTCGCCATCCACCAGCTGAATGTCCATGAGCTGCTGGAGCGGTTTCTCCCCGAGTCGAGCGGGGGAGAGGGCGGCACGTTCGGGTTCATCGAGCGCGGGCTGGCCGACCTGGTGGCGCGCCGCGGGCACATCACCGTCCTGGCGGCGCCCCTGTTCCTCTGGTTCTCGACCCGTATGTTCGGGGGACTGCGGGCGGCCCTGAACGAGGTGTTCGACACGGAGGAGAACCGGCCCTGGCCCATCGCCAAGCTCATCGATCTCGCCATGGTCTTCGTCTCGGGGGCGCTGTTCCTGGCCAACGCGTTCGCGTCCTCGACTCCGGGCTTCTTCTCCCAACTGCTGTCGCTCGTGCTCAGCACGCTGCTGTTCTTCGTGATCTTCAAGTTCCTGCCGAGCCGCCGGATCTACTGGCGCACGAGCGTGGTCGCGTCGCTGTTTTGCGCCGTGGCTTTCGAGATCGCGAAGCGCCTCTATGCGCTGTACGTGGCGCGGTTCGTGACGTTCGACCGCGTGGCGTCGGACGCCAACCTGATCGGCTTCCTGCTGTTCATTCTCTGGATCTACTACACGGCCTACATGTTCCTGCTGGGCGGCGAGGTGGCGGAGACATACGATCTGATGCGCATGCGGCGCCTGCAACGCGTGCGTCTCGGATGAACGTCATCGACCTGCGCTCCGACACCGTCACCAAACCGTCGGCCGCGATGCGGCGCGCCATGGCGGACGCCGAAGTCGGCGACGACGTCCTCGACGGCGACCCCACCACGCGCCGCCTCGAGGAGCGCATCGCCGCGCTGCTCGGCACCGAAGACGCGCTGTTCTTTCCATCCGGGACGCAGGCCAATCAGACCGGCATCGCCCTGGTCACCGAACCGGGCACCGAGCTGCTGCTCGAAGCGAACGCGCACCTCGTGCACTCTGAGGTCGCCGGCGTCGCCGCGCTGTCGGGCGTCCAGATCCGTCCGATCACGACACCCGATGGCCTCCTGACGCCCGAGCTGGTGCGCGGCGTGATACGCGCGCCGTCACCGCACGTGCCGCGCGCCACCGCACTGGCGATCGAGAACACGCACAATACGGCAGGCGGCCGCGTGCTGAACGCGGCGGCGGTCGATGCCCTGGTTCGCGTCGCGCGCGAGTGGCGAATGGCGGTCCACCTGGACGGCGCGCGCCTGTGGAACGCCGCGGTTGCCATGGGCGTGCCGCCCGCGCGCCTGACGCAGGGCGCCGACACGGTGATGGTGAGCATCTCGAAGGGGCTCGGCTGTCCCGTCGGATCGTGCCTCGGATTCAGGAAGTCGCTGCGGGCGCGGGCGTGGGAGATTCGCAAGCGCCTCGGCGGCGGGATGCGCCAGTCGGGCATGCTTGCGGCCGCGGGATTGTTCGCGCTCGATCAAAACCTGTCGCGGATCGGCGAGGACCACGCGAACGCCTGCCGTTTTGCGGAATTGCTTGCCGGCAGTCCGGCCGTCCGACCGTCCGTCCCCGAGACGAACATCGTGATGGTCGACCTGCTGCGCGAGCGCGATACGCCAGAAACGGTTGTGACGCGCCTTGCGACGGCCGGTGTGCGCCTCGCGCCGTGGGGGCCGCGGCGGCTCCGTGCCGTCACGCATCTCGACGTCGGCCGCCAGGACGTGGAACGCGCGGCGCGAATCATCGTGGAGACGCTGGCGTGAGCGCGCGCCCGGAGCCCCGCTCGCAGGCGATGCCGATGGAACGGGCGATCCTGTGGAACCCGCCCGCCGCGCCGGGCACGACCGCCCCGGGGCGCCCATCGAGCCGCTCGCCCTATCCGATTTTTTTCCAGCAGGAAGCGGTCATCGCACTCCAGGAGCATCTCAAGAGCTCGCCGACACAGGCGATCTTCGGCTTTCTCATCGGTGACCTCTACCGCGATCCGGAAACGGGCGTGCTGTTCACCGTGATCGACAAGACGCTGAAGCTGAGCCAGGCGATCTACGGCGATAAGACGGAAGTCGTCGTGTCGCGGTTGTGGGATCGCATGCAGGAGCAGCTGGCGAAAGCCTCCGCCTCGTTGCTCGGCTGGTACCACAGCCACCCGGGGCAGGGCGGCTTCCTCACCACGCACGACGTCGAGACGCACGAGAAGTTCTTCACCGATCCGTGGCACGTGGCGATTCTCGTGGCAGCGGAGGCCGGCGGCGTCACGGGACGCTTCTTTCGTACGACGCAGAGTGCCGACTGGCACAAGACGCCGCTGCCATTTTACGAGCTGCTCCAACCCGACTCGATCAAGCCGGACGGCAAGAAGCGTTCTTTTATTACGTGGCGGAACTACAAGGCATACGGGCCGACGCTGACCGGGCCCAAACCGCCAAAGCCGGCACCCGCTCCAAAGCCGGAAGCAGCGCCGCCCACCAAGGCGGAGGAGCCGGAAGACGAGGAAGCCGAAGTCGAGGACACGCAGGAGACGCAGGAGACCGCGCCGGCGCCGGCCCCCGAAAAGGGATTTCGCATCATGCGCTCGAGTGCGGACGACATTCCCGTCATCCGCACCAGTGCGGACGATGAGCCGGCGCCGCCCCCGAAGCCGGAGCCGCCGCCGCCGCCGCCGCCGCCCCCGAAGCCGGAGCCGCCGCCGCCGCCGCCGCCGCCCCCGCGTAAGAGCGCCGCGAAGACTCGGCCGGCGGCACCGGTGTTCGTGCCCGACGAACCTCCCCCTCCGAAGCCTCCACCAGCGCCGCCGCCTCCAGCGCGGAAGCCAATTGATGACATTCCCTGGACCGTGACACCGGAATCGGTGGCGTCGGTGCCGCCGCCGCCGCTGACAGCGCCTGGGCCGCGGCGCACGCCGACCCACACGTTCCGGCTGCTCGAGCAGGACGAGGAGAAGAAAAAGCACACGACCAAGGTGCGCCGCCGCAAACGCCGCGGGCCCTGGCTCCGGCGGTTCGCGATGCTGCTGCTATTGGCGGGCGTGGGAGCGGGCGCGTACTGGTACTTCGCGCTCCGCAATCCCGGCGTGCCGCCGCCGTGGGCGGGGTTGCTCGACAAGGCGAAGCAGTTGGTGTCGCGCGTGACGCAGAAGACCCCAGCGCCGCCGCCGGGTCCGCGTCGTCCGTCTCGTACAACCGCGAGCGCGCCCCCTGCCGCCACATCCCCTATCGCCGCGCCGCCGCCCGCGCCGCCGCCCGCGCCGCCACCCCAGCCGCGCCCGGCGCCGCCTCCGGCCCCACAGCCGGTCGTATCACCGTTCGCGCGGTTCGACCGCCTGAGCGACTCGTTGACACGGGCGGTGCGCAATTTCCAGGATCGGGCGCGCCTCTTCGCGAGTGGGCAGGTGGACTGCGCCGGACTCGCCACCGGCCTCGTGTCGGTCGAAAACCTGTGGATCACGTATAGCACGGAGCGACGGGCGCGCGTGGCGGCGTTCGATCAGCGGCGGGCGGTGCGGGATCAGGCGCTGTACGCGGCGGTGGACTCGGTTTCGCGACGCTTCGACAACTCGGGGTGCCCGCGGCCGTGAGCGCCTTGCTCGTCTTGCTGCTCGCGATGCAGGCGGGCGGAGCGGGGCCAGCGCCGCTCCGCAAGAGTGATCTGGTGCGCCTGCTTTCCGGCTCGGTGATGGCGCCCGCGGAGCTCAGACAGCTCGTTCGACGTAACTGCCTGACGTTCGACCCCACCGACCGCGATCGCCACGATTTCAGGTTGCTGGGTGCGGATGCGGCGCTGCTGGCGGCCGTCGATGATTGCGCACGCCGTTCGGCGACGCGGCCGGTACCTCGCCAACCTCCACCACCTCCACGCCCTCCACCCTCCTCCATCGCCTCCGCCACGCGTTCGGGCTTCCTGTCAGGTGGCGGCCAGCGCGGCTCTGCGGGTGCCCAGCTGCCGCGCGCGCTCGTGTTTGAAGCGCGCGACTCGGCGGGCGCACCGCTGTCGCGTCAGGCCGTCGCGTTCACGGGGATCAATGCGCGCATCGAGCCGGCTGCCGCGCTGACCGATGCGGCGGGACAGGCTCGCGTCGGCGTGACGTTAGGCGAGCGTGCCGGCCTGGCGACCGTCATCGCCTCGATCGGCGTGATCGAGAAACAAGTCGCCTTCAACGTGGCGGCGGGAGCAGCGGCGCAGCTCGTCGTGCTGTGTGGCCAGGCCAGCGTCGCCACCCGATTCGCGATCCGCCCCGACTCGAGTGTCACGTTGCGCGTGTCCGCGCAGGATGGCTTTGCCAATGCGACACCGCTGCTCGGACTGCGCGCGGCCGTCGCGGACGCGCGCATCTTCCGGGTGGTCCGCGTGGCGCAGGACAGCGTGTCTGGGGTCGTGGTGCTGAAGCCCGATCAGGCAGGGACCACGAGCCTCGCCGTGATCGGGAACGGGATGCGCCAATACTTGACAGTGACGGTGCCACCGAGGGCCGCGCCGGGAAAAGTGGACTGTCGCTGATTCCTGTTAACCGCTGTGCGTCGGTTGACCGTTGGCGGTTGACCGTGGCCCAGTAAATTGCCCCAGGCACCCCGCAACGAATCCCGACATCGTTTAGCGCTGCTCCCTGCGGGGGCCTGACGCGGTTCACGAGCGGAAAGCCTGCGGACCTGGGGCGTGGGAAAGCTACCCAGGTTAGATTCCGTTCTCAATGATCGCCCTCGCCCGCAAGTATCGACCGAAGCGGTTCACGGACTTGATCGTCCAGGACCACGTCGCCGCCGCGCTCCGTGGAGCGGTGGCGCAGGGTCGCGTGGCGCATGGCTATCTCTTTGCCGGACCCCGTGGCGTCGGGAAAACAACCGCCGCCCGTATCCTCGCGATGGCGCTGAATTGCGAGCGCCGCACGTCGGCGGGGGAAGGAGAGCCGTGCGGCGAATGCGATCCGTGCCGGCGCATCTGGACCGGAGCCGCCAATCTGGACGTGGTCGAGCTCGACGCGGCGTCCAACCGGGGCGTGGACGACGCGCGCGACCTGCGCGAGCGGGCCATGTACGCCGCGAGCACCGAGGCGGGATCCAAGGTCTATATCGTCGACGAAGCCCACATGCTCACCCGCGAGGCGTGGAACGCGCTGCTGAAAATTCTCGAGGAGCCACCCGCCCGGGTCGTGTTCGTCTTCGCCACGACCGAGCCGCAAAAGATCGCCAACACCGCCGCGCCGATCCTGTCGCGGCTGCAGCGCTTCGACTTCCGGCGCATCGGCCCGCACGCGATCGTCGCCCGCCTCAAGGAGGTCGCCAAAGCTGAACAGCTGTCGGTCGAGGACGACGCCCTGCATCTCATCGCGAAGAGCGCCAACGGCGGGATGCGCGACGCGCTCTCGCTCCTCGACCAGGTGCTCTCGTTCGGTGAAGGGCCGGTCACCGCCGGTCGGGTGCGCGAGGTCCTGGGACTGATCCCTGACGAGCTCTACGGCGAGATGCTCCGGACCATCGTGGGACGGGATCCTGCCGGGGTCTTCCCACTCGTCGAGCGGCTGCTCGAGGGTGGCGCGGACCTCGGCGAGTTCGTCAACGGCGCCGCCGAGACATTGCGCGCCTTGCTCCTTGTCGGCGTCGGCGGCCAGCCGGAAGGGATGACGGAAGGCCTGTTGGCCGTCGTGCGCGAGTACGCGCCGCAGCTGCCGCCCGGCGACATCGTCCGCTTGCTCACGATTCTGAGCGACTCCGAAGAGCGTCTGAGCCGCAGTGCCAACACGCGCCTGCTGGTCGAGGTACTTCTTCTGAGATGGGCAATGCTCGATAGGACTGTGGAGCTGTCGGAGGTAATCGAAGCATTGGGGAAGGGGGAGGGGGGACGGGGGAAGGGTACTACCGCGCCCGCATCAGTTCCTGCGCCAGCAGTACCCGTCCCCCCTCCCTCTTCCCCCGTCCCCGGTCAGAAGTTGGAACCCACCCTCGACAACGTTCGGTCGATTTGGGCACACGTGATCAGCGACGCCCGCGCGAAGTCGCCGATGCTCGGCAGCCTGCTGGCGGAAGCGGACGTCGTGGGCGTCGACGGCCGCGTCGTGACCCTCCGTCCCGGCCACGCCATCCATGCCGAGGGGCTCGAGCGGCAGCGCGATGTGATCGCGCAGAGTCTGGGGCGTTATGTGAGTGAGGCACCGCGCGTGAAGGTCGTCGCAGGCAGTGCGACACCCCCCGCCGCGCCCCCAGAGCGCATCACCGAGCAGGGGGCCAATGCCGAACGCCTCAAGAGTCTGCGCGCCAAGGATCCCACCCTGAGCGCGGCTGTGGACGCATTAGATTTGGAGCTGCTCGAATAGCTTGCCAACGGTCTCACGAGGGGTAACTTTCGACGTATGGCGGATTTATCTAGCCTGCTCCAGCTCTCCCAACAGATGCAGGGGCGGCTTACCGAGATCCAGACGCAGTTAGCGCAGCAGACACTGACCGTGTCGGCCGGTGGGGGCATGGTCCAGGCCACGGTCGATGGGCGGGGGCACATTCGCGGCATCAAGATCGATCCCCAGGCGGTCAGTCAGGGCGACGTCGAGATGCTCGAGGATCTCGTGCTTGCCGCGGTGGCGGAGGCGCAGAAGCGCGCGGCCGAGCTGTATCAGGCCGAAGTGCGGAAGCTGGCCTCGGGTCTGCCGTTCCCATTTCAGTTGCCGCTCTAGGCCCCCCGCCCCCGGCCTATCCGTGTCCGCCATCGAAGAGCTTGTGGCGGAGCTGGCCAAGCTCCCCGGGATCGGGCGTAAAACCGCCCAACGGCTCACGTTCCACTTGCTGAAGCAACCCGCGGAGACCGCGGAGCGGCTGGCGGAAGCGATCCGGCGCGTCCGTGGCACGGTCATGGCGTGTGGGGCCTGCGGCAATCTCTCGGACGAGGATCCGTGCCCCATTTGCCGCGACCCGCGGCGCGACGCGGCGCTACTGTGCGTGGTTGAAGAATCGGGTGACGTCGGTGCCATCGAGCGCGCCGGCCGCTATCGGGGCCGCTATCATGTGCTGGGCGGCCGGATATCTCCCCTGGACGGCATCGGGCCGGATGACTTGCATGTGGACCGCCTGCTCGCGCGGCTGGCGAACGGCTCGGAGGTTCGGGAAGTCATTGTGGCGACCAACCCGTCGATGGAGGGAGAGGCCACGGCGACATATCTCCAGCAGGTGCTGAAGCCCAGCGGCGTGCGGGTCACCCGGATCGCGCGCGGCTTGCCCGTGGGCGGCGACCTCGAGTATGCGGACGCGGTGACCATTGCCCAGGCGCTTGCGGCCCGGCGCGAGATGTCCGAGACTGACTGACTCCCTGACCCACCTCTAGGAGGCGCATGGCCGGGGCTGCAAGCTGGTCTTTCAACGAGAACGATTTCAAGCAAATCCAGACGCACCTGCAGGCGTTCCTGCGTGACTCGAACGCCCGCTGTGCGCTGCTCGTCGACCGCAACGGCCAGCTCGTCGCCACCGTCGGGGAAACGCCGCAGTTCGATCCGACCGCTTTTGCCTCACTGACCGCCGCCGATTTCAGCGCCAACGATCAGCTCGCAAAGATGATCGGCGAAGCGGAGTTCGCGTCGCTGGTACATCAGGGCGAGCGCGAGTCGATGTACCTCGCGGACGTGGCGAAGCGCGTGATTCTCGTCGTGCTGTTCGATCAGCGCGCGACGTTGGGGTTGGTGAAGCTCAAAGCCAAAACCGTCGTCGGCGATCTCAATAAGGTCTTCGAGGAGATGTTCAATCGTGTCGGGACGGGCCAGGCCCAGCAAAAAGGCCTGCTCGAAGGGGCGGAAGACGAAATTGACAAACTCTTCGGTTAAAGGGACGCGCCCATGTCGATGATCAACTACGCGTCCCGCGAGATCAACTGCAAGCTCGTCTACTACGGACCGGGCCTCGGCGGGAAGACGACCAACCTGGAGCACATCTACGGGAAGGTCTCGCCCAACACGCGCGGCAAGATGATCTCGCTCGCCACCGAGACCGAGCGCACGCTGTTCTTCGACTTTCTACCGGTCGATCTCGGCACGATTCGCGGCTTCAAGACGCGCTTCCACTTGTACACCGTCCCCGGGCAGGTCTACTACAACGCCAGCCGCAAGCTCATCCTCAAGGGTGTGGACGGCATCGTGTTCGTCGCCGACAGCCAGATCGAGCGCATGGAGGCGAACGTCGAGTCGATGCAGAACCTGTACGACAACATGGCGGAGTACGGCTACGATCTGACGAAGATTCCGTTCGTGATTCAGTACAACAAGCGCGACCTGCCCAACGCGGCACCGATCAAGGACCTGCAGGCGTCGCTCAATCCGGGGTGGCCCATCGAGGACGCCGCGCGCCAGAAACAGACGCCCGACACGGCGCATCCGGGCGAAAGCCTCGTCGACAAAGTCGGGGGCGAGTGGGTCGGCCACGCGGCCTATCACGAGGCGGTGGCGGTCCGCGGGGACGGCGTGTTCGACACGCTGAAAGCCGTGAGCAAGCTGGTACTCAAGACGCTGAGCTGAGAGTCGTCGCGATGCGGTGGACCCTGCCCAACATCATCACGCTGGCGCGTATTAGCCTTACGCCGGTGATCGCGTTGCTGCCGTTCATTTCCGGATACTGGCCCAAAGTCATCGCGTTCGTGGTCTTCCTGATCGCCGCGTTCTCGGATCTGGTCGATGGCTATCTGGCGCGGCGCTACGGCTCGATCAGCGAGCTCGGCATGCTGCTCGATCCGATCGCCGACAAGCTGCTGCTGTTCGCGACCCTGATCCCGATCTTCTGGATGACGCGCCACCCGACGATCCTCGTGGACTATCGCATCAAATGGTGGGGGAGCTTCCCGGTCTGGGTCGCGCTCCTCCTGGTGGGACGGGAGGTGCTCATCACCGCGTTCCGCTTCTTCGCCAAGCGCCGCGGGATCGTGATTCCCGCGATGGGTGCGGGGAAGCTGAAGGCCGTCGTCCAGAACATCTTCATCGGCGCGACCATCGCCTGGTTCGCCTGGAAGGATGCGATCGCCGAAATGCATCTGGCCGGAGCCTTCCGCAACTTCTGGGACCAGTTCCACGGCTGGTTCGTGGCGGTCACGCTCGCGGGCGCCATCGTGCTCACCGTGTATTCCCTCCTCGTCTACCTCTACCGCTACCGGACACTCCTCAAAGTCGGCAAGTGAAGCTCGAGGTCGTCACCATCGGCAGCGAGCTCCTGCTGGGCCAGATCATCGACACGAATGCCGCGGAGCTGGGACGGGCCCTGGCGGGCGCGGGCGTGGAAGTCGTCCGGCACAGCTCCGTCGCCGACCGGCCCGACGCGATTCGCGCCGCGGTGGCCGAGGCGCTGGACCGCACCGGCTTCGTCATCACGACCGGCGGCCTCGGCCCGACCCGCGACGACATGACCAAGAAGGAAGTTGCGGCGCTCTTCAATAAGCCACTGCGGCTGGATGCCGCGGTGCTGCGCGCGCTCGAGGAGCGCTTCCGGCGGCTGGGCCGCGCCATGCCCGCGGTGAATCGCACCCAGGCCGAAGTCCCCGACGGCGCCACCGTCCTGGCGAACCCTCGGGGCACGGCTCCGGGGTTGTGGGTGGAAGACCGCGGCCGGGTGGTCGTGATGCTGCCCGGCGTGCCGTCGGAAATGCGCGGGCTGCTGGCCGAAGAGGTGCTGCCCCGGCTCGCCGAGCGCAGCTCGGGGTTGGTAGTGCGATCGCGCACCGTGCGCACCACCGGCGTCGCCGAGTCGGCGCTCGCCGAGCGCGTGGGCGCGATCGAGGACGACATCGCGCCGTTGACGCTCGCCTATTTGCCATCGACTGATGGCGTGGAACTGCGTGTCACGGCGTGGGGACTGCGCGCCGATGACGCGGAGCGCCGTCTCGCCGCGGCGACGGCGCAGCTGCGCGAGCGAGCCGGCGAGGACGGCTACGGCGAAGATGGGGCCGACCTCGCTGCGGTTGTTCTGGCGCAGCTCCGCGCGCGAAAGGCGCGCCTGGTAGTCGCGGAATCCTGCACGGGCGGCCTGTTGAGCGGTCGGATCACCGCCGTTCCCGGCGCTTCCGATGTCTTCATCGGAGGGGTCGTCGCCTACGACAACGTGCTGAAGAGCGAGACCCTGGATGTTCGCCCCGAGCTGCTCGACAAGCACGGCGCCGTGTCGGAGCAAGTCGTTTGCGCGATGGCCGAGGGCGTGCAGCGCCAGTTCGCGGTGGATGCGGCACTGGCCGTCACGGGGATCGCGGGGCCGACGGGCGGGACGGCGGAGAAGCCGGTGGGGACCGTGTGGTTGGCCGCGCGCTACGGGGCCGACGTCCGGGCGTTGCGGCGCATCTTCCCCGGTGACCGAGGCGAGATACGCGCGCGGGCGTCGCAAGCCGCCCTCGACTTGCTGCGCCGTCTGATCGCGGGCGCGCCGTGAACCACGTCAATGCGCCCGACGGCACGCCCCTCGTCTACGACGCCTACGAGGCCACCCACCCCGGCGTGGCCGTCCTGTTTCTGCATGACTGGGATCCCGAACCGGCGAAACCGGGAGAGCCATCGGCCGCGACGGGAATGCAGCTCCGCGATGCCGGCTACGCCGCCTACTTCCTCGATCAGCGCGGGCATGGCCGCTCCGGTGGCCGCCGCGGTCACCTCTCCCGCTTCAGCCAGTTGCTTGGCGATCTACAGGCGTTTCGTCGTGCCGTTCGCCCGCGACACGAGGTCCCGCAGGTCCTGGTGGGCCATGGTTTCGGCGGCCTGGTGGTACTGCGCTACCTCGAAACGCAGCCGGGCGAGCCTCCCGCGGCCGCCGTCATCTCGAGTCCCTGGCTCGCGTGGCGCCGGCGGCCCGCGGCGTGGAAACGCGTTGCCGCGAGGCTCGCCGATCTGTGGCCGACGCTGCCGACGGGAACCGGAAGCCGCTACATGACGGCCGGCGCGCGGGCCGAGCTGCAGTGGGCGCAGCATGCAGTACTGGCGGACGCTCAGCGCATCGAGCGCCCGTTGCTGCTCCTGCTTGCAGGCGAGGATCGGGTGATCGACGCCGCGGTTGCCCGCCGCTTCGCCGACGATCTCGCGCCGCGTGCGCAGCTCAACTGGTACGCGGAGCTCCCGCATGAGCTGCTCGCTGTGCCACGCGTGATGGCGGACGTGACGCATTTCATTGCGACATATCGTCGCTCGGATCGCGATCCCAGCAGGGAATAGGTGCGGCACCTGGGGCGCTTTCCAGACAAACTGCCTCCGGGTATCTTGTTGCCAGACCGAAAGTTCCCTTATGACCAACAAACATCCGCGCCCCCACCAACCGCCCGTTCCCGCGCTCGACCCCGATAGGGGGGAAGCGGTCGAGACTCCTGCTGCGCCTGTTGCGCCGGCGACCGAACCGTCCGAGCTGGACGCCTGGAAGGACAGACATCTGCGGCTCGCTGCCGAGTACGACAACTTTCGCAAGCGCACGATCAAGGAGCGCGCGGAGACGTGGGCGCGCGCACAGGCGGAGTTGGTCGCGCGACTCGCGGACGCGCTCGACGATTTGTCGCGCTTTGCGCATATCGATCCCGCGGCTATCGACGCCAAGACGCTGCACGACGGTGTGGACCTGGTGGTGCGCAAAGTGTGGAAGGAGCTCGAGACTGCCGGGGTGACCCGCATCGACCAGGCGGGCGTGCCGTTCGATCCGCAGGTGCACGAAGCCGTGACGACCCAACCTGCCGAGAAACCGGAGCAAGACCACACCGTAGGCCAGGTGGTGCAACCCGGTTACAAGATGCGCGAAACGTTGCTGCGCCCGGCCCGCGTCGTCGTGCTCACCTGGCAGGGCAAGTAATGGCGGCACAGCGCGACTACTATCAGGTGCTGGGAGTCGCCGAAACCGCCACGACCGACGACATCAAGAAGGCCTTCCGGCGGTTGGCGAAGCAGCACCATCCCGACCGCAATCCCAACAACCCGCAGGCCGCCGAGCGCTTCAAGGAGATCAACGAGGCGCACGACGTGCTGAGCGACGCCGAGAAGCGCAAGAAGTACGACCAGCTGCGCCGCTACGGGGCATTCGCGGGTCCTGGCGGCGGAGCGGGGGGGCGAGGGGGGGGGGGCGGTGCCCGGCGCGGCCGCGGTGCGCCGGAGGACAGCGGCGACTTCGACATTTCGGATCTCGGCGGCCTGGGCGACATCTTCTCATCCATCTTCGGCCGGCGTGGAGGAGCGGCGGGGCGGGAAGCGGAGCTCGAAGAAACCGAGACCGAAGTCACGATTCCGTTCCGCACGGCGGCACTGGGCGGGACGGTGCCGATCACCCTTGCGATGCCGGAGGTGTGCCCGACGTGCGGCGGCAGCGGCGCCGCGAAAGGCGCGACGGTCAACATCTGCCCGGAGTGCAAGGGCCGCGGCACGGTCTCGTTCGGGCAGGGCGGCTTTGCCGTCAATCGTCCGTGTCCGGTATGCCGGGGGAAGGGCACCGTTCCGTCGCAGCGCTGCCCGACGTGTCAGGGGAGCGGCGAACTGCGCGTCGAGAAGCGCGTCAACGTCGAAATTCCCCCCGCCGTCGAGGAGGGGGCCCGCCTGCGCCTCAAGAATCAGGGGCCCAAGGGCCGCGGCGACTTGATCGTGCAGATCCATGTAGCCCCCGACCGCTTCTTCCGGCGCGAAGGGCTCGATCTCATCGGCGTCGTGCCGATCAATCTCGCGCAGGCCCTGCTGGGCTCGCGCATCAAGGTGAAGACCCTCGATGACAAGCGCGTGGTCCTACGGATTCCAGCGGGAACGCAGCATGGCCAGAAATTCCGCATCCCGGGGCACGGCATCGAAAGGAATGGCCGGCGCGGCGACATGTACGTGGAGGCGCACGTCACATTGCCCGAGAAGCTCAGCGCGGAAGAGCAGGAGGCGGTGAAGAGTTTTGCGGAGAAGGCGGGCTTGAAGTACTGAGACGTGGACTGCAACTTGGTTTCTTGGCGTCCGGCAACTCTTCCTTTGGGGTGTAGGTCAACTGGCAGACCGCCCGGCTGTTAACCGGGAAGTTGGAGGTTCGAGTCCTCCCGCCCCAGCTTCGCAGTGAACTTCGCCGCTGTTTCCAAATTCGCGTACTGGCTGGATGCCGGGATTCGCATTCCCGGCACCAACCTGCGATTCGGTCTCGATCCCATCCTCGGATTGCTCCCCGCCGTCGGTGACGCGGCTGGCGCCGTCCTTGCCGGGTGGATCCTCGTAGAAGCGGTCCGGCTGGGCGCATCACGTGCCACGTTGTTGCGGATGGCCGGCAACGTGGCGCTCGATGCGGGATTGGGTGCCGTTCCGTACCTCGGGGACGCGTTCGACTTCGCCTGGAAAGCCAATCTTCGGAACGTGGCCCTGCTGGAGCGGCATCTCGCGGCGCCGGTCCGGGCCGAGCGCGCCGATCGCTGGTTCGTGGTGCTGGTCCTCTCCGGCATTTTTGCTATGGCCATCGGGTTGCTCGCGCTGGGACCGCTGCTGACGCTGTGGATGCTCCGCGCGTTGGGCGTCGCGTGAGCCAGCAGGCCGTTCCGCTCGCCGCCGCACTCGCCGATCGCTACACCGTCGAGCGTGAGCTGGGCCGCGGCGGCATGGCCACCGTCTACCTCGCCGAAGAAAAAAAGCACGGCCGCAAAGTCGCGATCAAAGTCCTGCGGCCGGAGATCACCGCCGCGCTGGGCACGGAGCGATTCCTGCGCGAGATCGGCATCGCGGCCCGGCTTTCCCATCCGCACATCGTGCCGCTGATCGACTCCGGCGACGCCGGTGGTCTCCTGTACTACGTCCAGCCGTACGTCCCGGGCGGCTCGCTACGCGAGCGGCTCGCGGAGGCGCACCAGCTTGTCGCTGACGAATGCATTGCGCATCGCGCAGGAAGTCGGCGCCGGCCTCGACTTCGCCCACCGCAACGGTTTTGTGCATCGCGACGTGAAGCCCGAGAACATCCTGTTCGCCGATGGCCACGCCGTGCTGGCGGACTTCGGCGTCGCACGCGCCTGTTGCGATGCGGAGACTCAGGAGCGGGTCACCGAAGTCGGACTCGCGGTCGGCACGCCGGAATACATGAGTCCCGAGCAGGCGAGCGGCCAGGCGGACCTGGGTGCCGCCAGCGACGTCTACAGCCTGGCCTGCGTCGCGTACGAGATGCTCGCCGGTGAGCCCCCGTTTCGGGGTAGCAGCCCTCGCGCCGTAATGGCAAGGCAGGTGACCGAGTCGCCGCGGCCGCTGCGCGCCTTCCGGCCCGAAGTGCCGCTCGCGGTGGAGCGGACGATCATCCAGGCGCTCGAGAAGAACCCCGATCAGCGCATCAACAGTGCCGCGGAATTCGTGTCCGCGCTGTTGGCGGCCGATACGCCGCAGGTGGGGCGGACTCCCGCGATCACCCGTTCGATCGCCGTGCTCCCGTTCGTCAATGCCAGCTCCGATGCCGAGAACGAGTATTTGAGCGACGGCATAACGGACGAGCTCATCGACGCGCTCGCCAAGATCGCCGGGTTGCGGGTGTCGTCGCGCACCTCGACGTTCGCCTTGAAAGGCAAGCCACTCGACGTCCGCGCGGTGGGCGCGTTGCTCGGCGCCTCGGTCGTACTCGAGGGGACCGTACGGAAGTCGGGCGATCGCCTCCGGATCACGGCGCAGCTGACCTCGACCGACGACGGCCGGCTGCTGTGGTCGCAGCGCTACGACCGCCAGCTCGTCGATGTGTTCGCCATCCAGGACGAGATCGCCGCGACGATCGTGAATACGCTGCGCGCCACCATGTTCGCCGATCTGTCCGAGCACACGCCGCGGCGCTACACCGAAAACATCCACGCCTACGGCCTGTATCTCAAAGGACGGTACGCGTGGAACAAGCGGACTCAGGAGGGCGTCGCCGAGGCGGTCCATTACTTCGAGCAGGCGATCGCGGAGGACCCGGGGTACGCACCCGCGTACGCAGGGCTGGCCGACTCCTATGCGCTCGACGTCGATTACCGGTCGATTCCCGTGGCGGCGGCGTATGCCCGTGCCAAGGAGTATGCACGCAAAGCGTTGGCGCTCGACGAGTCCCTGCCGTCGGCGCACGCGTCACTGGCCTGGAGTCTCTTCGTCTTCGACTGGGATTGGGAGGGCGCCGATCGGGAGTTCCGCCGCGCCATCGAGCTCAATCCGCGGTATGCGAGCGCGCATCAATGGTACGCGTTTCTCCTGGCGTCGCGCGATCGAGATGAACCCGATGGCCGTCGAGAGCTATCGGATCCTCGGCTCGACGCTTGGCATGCAGCGGCAGTGGGCCGAGGCGGAGCGGATCCTGCGTGACGCGCTCGCGCTGCCGGGGGCAGGGGCGTACACGAAGGCGACGGTGGCGTTTGCGATCCTGCACGTCGGCCTGGGGAATGTGGATCGCGCGCTGGATTGGGCCGAGCGCGCGTACGACGAACGGCGGGGCTGGCTGGCCTACTTCAAGGTGAATCCGATGCTCGATCCGCTGCGCAGCGAATCGCGTTTCAAATCGCTGATAGACAGGATGCGTTTGTAGCTGCATGCTTTTGACCGTCCCCGTTCTGTTTCATCCCACCGTGGAGGGCAGTCGTATGCGCGTTGCACGTCTCACCACCGCGGTCGTGGTCTCCGCCGCGCTACTGGCATGTTCTGAGCAACCCATGTCGGCTCCGCAGACTCCCACCCCCAACTTCATCATCAACGGCGTTCCCACGGGCACTGACTTCGCGAGTGTCGGGGCGACACGCCACCCGGCACGCAATTCTACGTGTCGTTCGCGTCGGATTTGTACGGCTCCTCGTTCCAAGCGATCCAGGCGACCGGGTACACATTCGATCCCGCGTTTGGCCACGATCAAGCGGACTTGCACGACCTCGCCGTGGTCTTCCTGCCGGCGAACGCCACGAAGGGGATGAAGATCTATCAGCTGCCGACCGCCGGGCTGCTCGAGCGACTGTCTTACCAGAATGGCTTGAAGGACGCCGTGTTCGTGAACGTTGGGTACGGCACGTCGAATACGCGCACGGGCGTGCCCGACTTCCCGTATGACGGTCTCCGCAGCACATCGGAATCGGAATTCCTCGGGCTCCAACCGGCGTGGCTCGGCCTCAACATGAACATCAGCGCGACCGATTTGGGCGGTGATTGCTACGGGGATTCCGGCGGGCCCAAGTTCCTGAAGGGCAATCTCAACGTGATCGTGGCGACGGTGACGACGGGGGATTATCCGTGTCGGGCGACGAGCTGGGATTACCGCACCGATACCCCCAACGCGCGCGCGTTCCTGGGGCAGTTTGTGACGCTGCCCTAGCCCTGCAGCGCCGGCGCGCCGGCGAGAAACTTGTCGATAGCCTCATTGCCGACGGTGGGCCGGATGTGCTCCAGCACGATCCGGCCCAAGCGCGGCACGTCTTCCTTGCGGAAGCCCGCGGCGGACAGGCCCGCCATCAGGGCGGCGGGTCCCGCGACGCCGATCATTTCGCCGGTGCGCGCACCGCTCATCAGCGCGCGCCCCATGTAGCTCTCATGGTTGGGCACGGCGACGCGCACCTTCTCGAACGTCGCCTTGTCGACCGCCATCCGCATCGCCATCAGAATGGCGCCGATGCCCTTCTCGGCCTGGCCAGGCTCGACTTCCAAGTTGGCAACGATCTGGTCGACAAGATCCATGAGGGCCTACAATAACACCGAAAAACGGGGACATGCAAAAACTAGGTTGCAGACGCACCGCGGGGATCGGTCAAACGTCAACGGGACAACCCGTGGGAGGGTTATCCCGTTGACCAGTTACTGAAAACCGCTGTGCGTCGGATGACTAGCTTTTGCATGTCCCCGCTTTTTATTGCCCTACCGTGAAGTCAACTCTCTTAAGCACGTTGCCCGCCGCGTCGCGGATCTCAACGTGCCAGGCGCCTGTCGCGTCCACCGGAATCGTCTTGCGGCTCCACGTGCGCCACGGCGAGCCACCGATTGCGAGCGGGACGGTTCCGACTTCATCACCCCCATGGAACCACACGGCGCTCACCGTCTGTCCGCTGGCGCCGCTCACGCGCATCCACAGCACGACCGTTCCCACGCTGTCGGGGAACGCCGTTCCCGTGTCCTGCGGCACGCGGTCTACGACCGACCGTGCCAACACCGCTTCGACGCTAACGTTTGCAGCCGGAGCCGCCGCCGCCGGCGCCGGCGCGGCGGCTTTCGTGGTATCCTGCGCCGCGACCTGACCAACAAAGCCGACCAATAGCAACAGCGTCAGCATCGCTTTCATGAGGGCACTCCCTGGTTGAGTGTTGCACGCTCGGCCGCGCGTCGCCGGCTGCGCCGCTCCAGCGAGGCGCCCACGACGGCGGCGATCAGACAACCCACCAACGTTCCTGCCATCTGAAATCCCAGCTGATACTCGAGCTGAATCCAATGACACTTGGGGGCGAATATCGGACCGACGAGCCGCCCGCACTTGTCCTGGGAAAACGCGAATCCCCAACTGGCCCCCAGACCAAACACCAACGGCAGGAGGGCCACGAAGAAATGACGCAGCAGAGTCATCGGCCACGCTCGATGTGCCAGCGGTCCATAACACGATCTCCTTCGAGTACCACATACTCGTCGAAATGTGCCTCGGTGAGGCAAGAATGATTGGGAATGATCTCAACCTGGTCGCCAACCCTGAACTTTCCATCGATCGCCGCGGGCGCGGCGGCGCGGATCACGCCGTGTTCCTGCGACACCGACGCCACGGCGAGCTCCGGATGCCCTTTGACCTCTCCGAACGCCGTCGCGAGGCCGAGGTGCGTCGGCCCGAGATCCTTCGAGAGCGACAGCGCCCCCGCATCGACGACGAAGTGCGTCGCGCCCGGTTGGTGGGATACGACGGTCGCGAGCACGGAAACGGCCACGTCGCTCGGCTCACAGCACCCGATCAGCACCATGGTCCGGTCATAGAAGATGTAATTCCCCGGGCGCGCTTCTGTGACGCCCGTCAAGTCTTTTACGGCCGCCATCGCGGGCGTCGACCCTACGCTTACCCCGCGCACCGGCAGCCCGTCTTTGCGCAGCAATTCAGCGAACCGGACCATGACCTGCCGTTCCTGCTCCGCGATCTGGGCCGCCTCTGCCTTGTCGCGCGTGCGATAGGCGAGACCCGAATGACTGAGAATCCCGTCGAACGTGAGGCCCCCTTCAGCGCCCAACTCGCGCGCGACCTCGAGTCCATAGTGCGACGCGGGATCGACGCCCGCCCGGTGGTATCCACAGTCGACCTTCAACCACACGTGGAGTCCGCTTCCCGCAAGGGCCTTCGCCGTCGCCAGATCGTCCAGGATGACGCGCAGCGTCACGCCGGTTTGGGCAATGCGCTGGACGTGCGGGATATGCGCGCGGTCGAGCGGGAAGGCCCACGTCAGGTCACCGAAGCCGCCGCCCGCGAATGCCTCCGCCTCGTGCAGCGTGGACACGGTGATGCCCTGCGCGCCGTGCGCGACCTGGCGGTGCCCCAGCTCGAGACATTTATGCGTTTTGATGTGCGGTCGCAGTGAGACGCCGAGCTTTTTGGCCCGGCCGGCCATCTGCGTCAGATTCCGCTCCATCACATCGCGATAGAGCAGCAGGGCAGGGGTTTCGACGTCAATCAAGGCGGCGGCCCGTGACCTCCACTCGATGCATGCGCTCGATCTTACCAGACCCACCCACGAACGCCGATACGACCCAGCCTGTGAGCCCGACGATGATGGCGCCAAGCGTCGCCGATAGCAGTCCTGCGACATGGAATCCCGGGACCAGCCAGGCGACGAGCGCGAGCGAGATGCCGTTCACGATCAGGACGAACAATCCCAGGGTCAGGATGGTGAGCGGCAAGGTGAGAAAAAACAGAATCGGCCGGATCAGCGCATTGACCGCGCCAAGCACCAGCGCGGAGACGATCAGCGCGCCCGTGCCGGTGATCACGATGCCGGGGAGGAGTTGATCGGCGACCCACAGCCCCAGGGCGGTGATCAGCAGTCTGACAAGGAATCCTCTCATGGCGCGGAAGATAACCGCTGCGCACGCCCCGCGACGAACCGGGCCGTCATCCCGGGGCGCGCCTGCACGCCCAGCTTGGAGTCGAGGAGGATCGAGCCGCTCAGCGAATCACGCCCTGACGGCGCGAGCGAAACCCCCGCGAACGGGCCCACGTCCGCGGGCCAGCCGCTGACGATCGCCTGTTCCGGCTGGCCGAACCAGTTCACCGCCAACGTTTCAGGGCGCGGCACGCGAAACACGATCCGGCCGCGAAACAGGCACTCGCGATTCATGACAACCGTCGCGGTATCGAGGATGATGTCCCCCAAACGGAAGCGATCGCTCATGGAGGGCGCGTCGGGGAAGGTGAGCGTGTCGCCCCGCGCGACGACCCAGTGGCCGGCGTAGGGCATGGAATAGCGGCGCAGGCGGTCGAACTGATGACCGGAGCAGGGGTTGTGCGGGCCGCACGCGGCGACCACGAGCACCACGCCGCACATCACGGCGCGCATCAGAACTCCGTTGTATCCCTCGCCACGCTATCGGCACGCCGGATGCCGGCGCTGGTCGAATCGGCGGCCTTCATCGCACGCCCGACGGCGCGGGCGTTGGGAATCCGCGAATTCGCGAGAATGCTGTCTTTCTGACGCTGCGTGAGCGTGTCGCGGTTCACGGTCTCATGGGACTTGTCCGAACCGCCGCAGGCGACGACGAAGCAGAGAGGAACGACGAGAAGGATTGATTTCATGGCTCGCAACGTTAACAATCTGCCCTACGGTTGCAACTCAACGTAGCCCAGATGGGAGACCCCATGCGCCGTTTGCTGATCCTCGTCGCGCTCACAGCGTTTTCCGCGTGTCGCAGCCCATCCCTCCCCGACCGTCTGTCAGCGGGGACCTGGATCGACCTGACCTATACCTTCGACTCCACAACCATCTACTGGCCGACGGCGCAGCCGTTCCACCTGACCGTGGTCTCGGCGCGGCGCATGCCGGCCGGCTACTACTATGCGGCGAACAACCTGTCGGCCGCGGAGCATGGCGGCACACACCTCGACGCGCCGGTGCATTTCATCGAAAAGAAGCGCACCACCGATCAGATCCCGCTCAGCCAACTGCTGGGACCGGCTATAGTCATCGATGTGACCCGGCAAGCCGACTCGAGCGCCGATTATCGCGTTCACCAGTCCGACATCACGGCCTGGGAGGCGGCGCACGGGGACATCCCGCCGGACGCGATTGTATTGATCCGGACCGGGTGGGGGAGCCGTTGGCCTGATCGCGCCCGCTACCTCGGTACGACCAAGACGGGTACGGCGGGGGTTGCAGAGCTCCACTTTCCGGGCCTCGACCTGGATGCGGCGCGGGCGCTGGTGCGGCGGAAGGTCAAAGCGGTGGGCATCGATACGCCGAGTATCGACTACGGTCAGTCCACCACCTACGTCGTTCACCGCCGGCTGTTCGCGTCGAACGTCCCCGCCTTCGAGAATGTCGCCCAACTGGACAAGCTTCCGGTGACGGGAGCATTCGTCATTGCGTTGCCCATGAAGATCGGCGGTGGCAGCGGCGGCCCGCTGCGGATAGTAGCGCTGCTTCCTTAAGACGCGGGCAGCCCCTTCCGCAGCACGTCCTCCATCACGTCCGCGAAGCGGTCGATCTCGGCGAGCGTCGTGTAGACGTTGGGCGTGATCCGCAGGCAGTTGAATTCCGGGTGGGCGATCGGCGTCACGATGATGCGGTGCCGGTCGAACATGTAGCCGGCAAGCTTCCCGACGTCGAGCTGCCCGGGCGTGAATGAGGCGAGGCCGCACGACTGCGCCGGATCGTACGGGGTCAACAGCTTCACGCCGGGCACGCGCTCCAGCCGTTTGGCCCAGCGGTCCCGCAGGAAGCGCAGCCGCGCCGCTTTCCGTTCGGGGCCGATTCCGTCCAGGAAGTCCAACGCTTCGACGATCGCGTTGTGGTTCGCCGCGGGATGGGTCCCGATCTCCTCGAACTTGCGGATGTTCTCGTTCATCTCGGGTGGCGCCGCCATCATCGGCCAGATCTTCGCGATCTTGGCGCGCCGCACGTACAGGAAGCCGGTGCCGATCGGCGCGGTCAGCCACTTGTGCAGGCTGGTGCCGTAGTAGTCGCAATCGAGCTCGTCGCGGGTGAACGGGAAGTGCGCGTAGGCGTGCGCGCCGTCCACGATGACCTCGATGCCGCGCGCGCGGCCGAGCTGCGCGATCCGCTTCACGGGGAAGATCTGCCCGGTGAGGTTCGTGATGTGGCAGATGTGGATCACCTTGGTGCGCGGCGTGATCGCCGCTTCGACGCGTTGCGCCAGGTCGTCCTGTGACGGGGGCGGGACGGGGAACGTGATCTGCTTGAGGACGATGCCGTCGCGCCGCTCGCGCTGCTTCCAGGTGGTGATCATGCGCGGGTAGTCCTGCGTGGTGGTCAGGACTTCGTCCCCGCGCTGCAGCGGCAGTCCCAGCTGGAGGATCTCGAGCGCCTCACTGGCGTTGCGGGTGATCGCCATCTCTTCGGGATCGCAGCCGAAGTTCGCCGCCAGTCGCCGGCGCACCGCCTCGATCTCCGGCTCGATCCAGGCCCACATCGTGATCGCGGGCGCCTGGTTGGAGACGGCGAGGTAGCGCTGAAATGCGGCGTTCACGACGCGCGGGCTGGGCGCGACGCCGCCGTTGTTCAGATTGATCATGCCGCGATCGATGTCGAACGCCGCCTGGATCTCGCGCCAGAAATCTTCGTCCGCTGCGACCGCCGCCGCGCTGCGGCCATCGGCCTGTCGCAGGGTCGGCAGGATGCGCGATAAGGCGTCGTTCTTGAGAGCCGGCAGGGTAGCGGTAGCGGCGAACAGCGATTCGAGAAAGCGGCGACGGGTGGGCATCAGGAGCCTCGCGTGAGACGACGGATGAGCAGCGTATAGGCGACGGCATTGATCACGAGTACTGCCGTGCCAAGCACCGCCTGGATGCGCGGCGTGAGGCCGGACGGATAGATCGCGGGCAACAGGTAGTACTCGACGAAGCCGCCGCTGTAACCCTGCTGGCCGGCCCGCGCCCGCAGCGTATTCTCGAGCGGTGTGAGCGGGCAGATCCAGCCGCGGTACTCGATCAGCATACCCCACAGGGCGCAGGGGATGTGCAGGGCGGCAACCCAGCGCCAACGCCACGCAATAAAACCGCCGAGCACGACGAACAGTATGAAGAGCGCATGGACGGCGGCGACGGCGTTCGCGAGCAGCCGATAAAACACCTCTACGTAATACGGCAAAACCCCCCGCCCGGCCAGAGCCGGACGGGGGGTCTCGACTACCGGACTGGTCGATTACAGGCCGGCGAATACTCCGATCGGCGCGAACAGGCCGTTCACCGCTTCCTGGAAGTGATCGACCGCATCGAACAGACGATCGAGCGCCGCGAGGTCCTCCACCGTCAGCGGCTCACCACCTGCGTCCACCCATTGCGTCGCTGGGTCTGTAGGATCGCCGCTGATCGAGGCAACAGGATGGCCGTCCACCGACACCGTAACCGTCACGGTTGTGATACCACTCGAGGTGTTTAAGACGATGTGTGCGACCGTCCGAATCGTCTCGCCGTTCTGAATCAGCCGGAAATCGGCGTTGATGATGATGTTGGGATCGTCGAACGACAGCGACTCGTTTAACAGCATGTTGATCGCGGGATTGTTGAGGCTGAACGACGCCTGCACGCGGATGCCGGTGGCACTGGCCGTCAACGTCTCGTCGAACGTCAGCGTCTTGGTGGCGCCGCCACTCAACCCGTTGGAAATCGTGCCGCTGACCGTCGCCGAGGCCGAAGTCGCGCTGCTCTGGATGGAAGCGGTGTAGTCGACGTAGGTCGGCGTCCCACCGGGCCCCTGGACGAGAACATTCAGTTGTAGCTTGGTCGGAGTGCTCTCATCGATGATATCCAGCGTGCCGATTGCGCTGACCGGCTCGACGACACTGCCGTTGAGGCCGGTGGCGTACAGGATGAAGCGCACGCCATTGAGGCCGGCGACGGTGCTATCCTGCCACGAGTATTGATTCGCCGCGGTGTCATACTCGAACACTCGGCCATACATCGAGTCGGGGATGATCCGGCCCTGGGCGGCGGAGACGCTCAGATTGGGCGCGATTGCCAGGAGACGCTGCGCCCGCAGCAGGCCGGGCAGGAACACCTGGCCGCCCGTCCGCGCGAGTTGCGGGTGGACCGTCTCGAGCAGCGTCGCCGCCGGACGAATGGCCGGCGAGGTGGCCGCATCGAGCATGAGGGTGGCGCCGTTGAAGCTGCGGAAGACGTCACTGTCGAACGCGGAATCGACCGAGGAGAGGTTTGCTTCTATTGCGGCCGGATCATTGAAATCGACGGGAGTCGGCGAATCCTTACCACACGCCGTCGCCAGCAAGCCGAGGATGATCCCGGCACCAAGCAGCAACCGCATACGGCCTCCAGATGGGAAAAGTGGGACGAACTTGAATTCTGCATGCGCACCCGCCGGAGACGCTGTGACCTCCCGCACGCCGTGAGAGGCTAGGCGATTACGCCACCACCGAGCAGCTGGTCTTCGGCGTCGTACAGCACACCCGACTGCCCTGGCGCGATCGCCCGGACCGGCTCGGCGAGCCGCAGCGCGATGCGGTGGCCCGCATGCGCAGCAATCGTGCCGGGGACGGCACGCGCGCGATAGCGGCATTGCACCCACACGGCGTCGCCCGGCGAGAGCGGATCGGCAAGCCAGTTGACCTCTTCGAGAGACATCTCGTGTCCGAACAACTCCGCCCCGCGGCCGACGACGACTTCGCGCGTCTCGGCGCGGATGGCGACGACGTAGAGCGGCTCGCTCGAGCCGCCCGGCAGGCCGCGCCGCTGCCCGACGGTGTAGCGCGCGAAGCCGTCGTGCTCACCGATCACAGCGCCGCTCGTCGTGACGAATGCACCGGGCGCGAGGGCCGGTGCGCCCGCGGGAAGATGGCGCTCCAGCACCGCGACGTAATTGTCGTCGGGCACGAAGCAGATCTCGACGGACTCGGGCTTCTCGGCCGTCAGCAGGCCAAGCGTGCGTGCCGCGGCGCGCGTTTCTGACTTCGTCAGCTCACCGACCGGTGTGAGCATGCGGCGCACGACGGCGCGATCGATGCCCCAGAGGAAATAGGACTGATCCTTCTGCCGGTCGAGCCCGCGGAACAATGCGCCGTCCCTGGCGATCGCGTAGTGCCCGGTCGCGATGGCGTCGCAGTCGAGCGCATCCGCGTGATAGAGGAAATCGCGGAACTTGGTGAAGGAATTGCAGCGGACGCAGGGAATCGGGGTCCGGCCGCGCGCGTACTCCGCCACGAAGTTGTCGATGACGTCGTGCCCGAACCGGTCCTCGAGATTGAGCACGTAATGCGGGATGCCGAGCTTGTGCGCGACGAGCTTGGCGTCCGTAATGGAGTCGAGCGAGCAGCAGGGCCGGTCGGGGACGCTATCGCCGTAACAAAACAGCTTCATCGTCGCGCCGATGACCTCGTGCCCCTGCTCGACGAGCAGCGCGGCGGCGACGGAGCTGTCGACGCCGCCCGACATCGCTACCAGCACTCTCATCGGTGCAACACCGCCGACAACGATCTGACCTTCTCCACGACCCGCGGCAGCACCGCCGCGACCGCCTCGACGTCTTCGATCGTACTGTCCTTGCCGAATGAGAACCGCAGCGCCGCCACGCCCAGCTCGCGCGGCACGCCCATCGCGGTGAGCACGTGCGACGGCTCGACGGCGCCGGTGCTGCACGCCGAGCCCGACGAGCAGGCGATACCGGCGAGATCGAGATGCATCAGCAGTGCTTCGCTGTCGGTGCCGGGGATCGACACGTTGGAGATGTGCGGCGCGCGCTCGCCCTGCCAGCCGTTGATGACGGCGTCGGGGACGATCCCCAGCACCCGGCGTTCCAACTCGTCGCGCAGCTCCCGCAGGCGCGCCGCCAGCGACTGCTGCTCGGCCGCTGCCAGGCGCGCCGCCGTGCCCAGCCCGATGATGCCGGGGACGTTCTCCGTGCCCGGCCGGATGCCGAATTGCTGCCCGCCGCCGTGGATGATGGCCTCGACCGCCTTACGATCGCGCACGATCAGCGCACCGATGCCCTTGGGGGCGCCGATCTTGTGCCCGGAGATCGTGAGGAGCGCGCAGCCCGAGTCGTGGAGCGATACCGGAACCTTGCCGAACGCCTGGACGGCATCGGAATGGAATAGCACACCGGGGGGGGCCCCGCGACATCGGGTCGCCAGTTGCGCCACCGGCTGGACGGTCCCCACCTCGTTGTTCACCCACATCACGCTGACGATCGCGACGCCGCGGTCGAGTGCCTTGTCGAGTGCCTCGTGCTCGAGCAATCCCGAGGCTGTCACCGGCAGGATGATTTCCTCGCCACCCAGGTGCTGCACCGCGTGCGCCGCCGCCAGCACGGCCTTGTGCTCCGATGCGGAGACCGCGACGCGAAACGGGGCGCCACGGTCCTTGGCCGCCAAAGCGGCGCCGATGATCGCGAGGTTGTCGGCTTCCGTGCCGCCGGAGGTAAACACGACTTGGTTTGGCTCGGCGCCGGCGGCGTCGGCCACCGCGCGCTTGGCCGCTTCGATGCCGGCGCGCGCGGCGCGCCCGAACCGGTGCGCGGACGACGGATTGCCGAAGGCTTCGCTCCCGAGATAGGGAAGCATCGCCTCCAGCACCTCCGGCCGCACCGGGGTCGTGGCGGCGTTGTCCAGATACGTGATGCGCTTGGTCATGGAAGCCGCAATCTACAAACTAGATCGACTGCACGCCAAGCTTGAGCACGTCGTCCACTTCCTGCGTCTCCGCGGTATAGAAGGGCTCCCCGTAGCGCCGCCGGATGAGCGCCCCATAGTGGGCCGACTGCACCCGAATCAGCTCGTACAGATCCTGACCGGTTGGGTGGATCTCGCCGGCCGCCTTCGCGCCGTCGAACTGGGAGGCGTAGCACTTGATCGCCTGCATCTTCGCTTCGAACACGTCCGAGATGTCGACCACGAAGGTCGGCTTCACCGGGTCTTCGCGGTACGCGAGCGCATACAGCAGCTTGTACGGCCGGTGCGCCTCACCGCCTGTGCCAGGCTCATACTTGGCGAGGCCGGCGAGATAACAGGCGTCGCGCCCCAGCTCTGATGCGATGCGGTGGTCCGGATGCCTGCCGACGGGGAAGGGCAGGATGACGACCCGCGGTCTCATGCGACGAATCAGTTCGACGGTTTTCTTTCTTGACGCTTCATCATTTGTCAGATGCGCATCGCGCATGCCGGCATTGAGCCGCACGGCGACCCCGAGCGTTGTCGCTGCCTGTTCCGCTTCCGCCGCCCGCGTCGCGGCATCTCCACGCGTCCCCATTTCGCCCTGGGTGAGGTCGATGATTCCCACGCGGCGTCCGGCCATCGCCGCCTTGGCGAGCGTGCCGCCACACGTCAGCTCGACGTCGTCGCGGTGCGCGGCAATCGCGAGAAGGTCTACGGATTCGGTCGGGATGTGAGCTCCTTTCATCGAGATACGGGATGCGAGAGGCGAGATACGTAATTCTGCGCATCACCCACGCATCTCGTATCCCGCATCGCGCATCCCGTCATTCGTACCTTAAGGCCTCGACCGGATCCAGTCTCGCAGCCCGCGCGGCTGGGGCGATACCGAACACCAAGCCGACCAGGATCGATGCGGCCGTGGCAATGGCGGCGGGCACCACCGGTATCGTGGTACTGAACGCGAGCAATCGCTTCAGGAGCTCACCGACCCCGATTCCGAGCACGATGCCGATCATGCCCCCGAGCAGTGTCAGCGTCGCAGCCTCGACCAGAAACTGCCAGAGAATGTCGCGGCGGGTTGCGCCGAGCGCTTTGCGCAGCCCGATCTCGCGGGTGCGGCTCGTGACCGACACCATCATGATCGCCATCACGCCGATTCCTCCCACCATCAAGGCGATGCTCGAGAGCACCAGCATCACGAAGAAGAAGGCGAACGTCAGGCTGTCGAAGATACTCAGGACCTGGTCCGACGTGAGCAGGTCGAATGTGTTGGTGTCGCCGACGCGCAGCCCGCGCAGCCGTCGCAACGTCACGGTCGCGGCATCCATCGCCCGGTTGACGCTGACCTGCGGCTTTGGCTTTACGAGAATGATGAGGCTGTTCCACTCGTCGATGATGAAGCTCCGCCGTGCCGCTTCGAATGGCACCACCGCGGCGATCTCGGGTGTCCCGGGCACCTCGAAGATATTCGTGGGTCGCTGCCAGACCCCGAGGATTTTGAACGGATGCCCCCCGATCCGGACGACCCGGCCGAGCGGATCGACGGCGCCGAACAGTCGATCGATGGTCCGCTGCTCGACGATCGCGACCGGCTCGCCGCCGCGCAGCTCCGCCGCGGTGAACGAGCGGCCGTTCGTGATGCCGCCGCCGAGGATTTCCATGAACCGGTCATCGGCGCCGAACACGCCGAGGATGCGCGTGTGGTTGCCGCCGTACTCGAAGCGCTGGAACACCTGAGTCCAGATCGCCGCGTAGTGGATCTCGGGGAGCCGGGCGATCGCTGCGGCGTCCTGCGGAACGAGCTTCGGCCGAATGCGCACTTCGCGTGGCACGGCGTCGGGATTCACCCCGGTGGTCGAGAAATAGCGGAGCACCCGGAACGTGGTCGGGCCCACCACCTCGAGCGTATTGACGATCTGCTCGCGAAACCCGGCCACGATCGACGCCATGGCCATCACGGTGGCGATCCCGATGACGACGCCCAGCACGGTGAGCGCGGAGCGCAGCTTGTTGGCGCGCAGCTGGTCGAGGGCGATGCGCCATCCCTCGCGCACCGAGTGAAGTGGAGCGGGCTCGGCCATCTATTCCTGGCGGAGCGCTTCGATGGGATCGAGCCGCGAGGCGCGATGCGCGGGGTACACGCCGAACGCCACCCCCACGACCACGCCGAGCGCCAGCGCCAGGCCGATGGACCATGGCGTGACGCGCGCGGGCAACGGCGAGAGGACCTGCACGAGTCCGGCGAGTCCTGTGCCGACGGCGAGGCCGGCGATCCCGCCGAGCAGCGACAGCGTCAGCGCCTCGGCGAAGAACTGGCGGCGGATGTCGCGGCGTGCCGCGCCCAACGCCTTGCGGATCCCGATCTCGCGCGTCCGCTCGGTGACGCTCATGAGCATGATGTTCATGATGACGATGCCGCCCACGACGATGCCGATGACGACGACCGCGGGCACCACGGTGAAAATGACGCGCGTGAGCTTGGCCCAGAACGCGATCAGTCCTTCGCCGGTGTCGATGGTGAAGTCGTTGGCCGCCCCGGGGCGCAGGCGGTGCGCGATGCGCATCGCTTCCTCCACGCGGAGCATCGCGGGCGCAACGCCCTCGGCCGCACGCATCTTCACCGAGATCACCATCGTCTGTCGCCGGCCATACATCGACTCGAAGGTCGTCAGGGGCAGCATCACGAAACCGTCCCACGATTGTCCCAGGACCGTGCCCTTCTTGGCGATCACGCCTTTCACGCTCAGCTGAATCCCGTGCACCCGGATGGTCCGGCCAATGGCGGCCTCGACATTCCCGAAGAGCTTGTCGGCGACGTCAAACCCGAGCACCGCGACGTACCGCCGCTGCTGCAGGTCGATGTCGGTGAGCGGTCCCCCCGCGGCGAACGCGTAGTCCTGCACGATCACGTAGGGGGCGGTGACGCCGAAGATGAAGACGTCCCCGGTGGTGCGGTTGCGCCACTGCACATCCGCCATCGGCGTCGGCCATCCCGATTGCAGCGCGATCGCTTCCGCATCGGGAACCGCGCGCTGGATGAAGCCGACGTCTTCGGGGGCGATGATGGGCCGCCGCTGGATCTGCTTCCACGCCTCGTCGTCGATGAACCCGACCTGAATCGGATCGCGGCGGATCTGAAAGGCGTTGACGCCCACGATCGCGCCCGCGAGCCGTTCGCGGACGTACGCATTCATCCCCTGAATCACCGCGACGACGGCGACGAGAAACGCGACCGAGACGATAATGCCGAGCAGGGTGAAGAACGAACGGAGCTTGTGGCTCCAGATCGTATCGACGGCGAGAATCACGGCTTCGAAGAGGGGCACGCGGAAAAACTAACGGGAAACGAGAACCGGGACACGGGAAACGTGACCGCGAGTACGTTTCCCGTTTCTCGTTTCCCGGTTATTCGTATCTTAGCGCTTCGACCGGATCCAACCGCGCCGCACGACTCGCCGGATACAAGCCGAATCCCACGCCGGTGAGTGCCGACGCAGCGAGCGCCGCCACGATGGACCAGAGCGGCACGTTCGCCGGAATCGGCGTCACCTGCGAGATCACGAACGCCAGGACGCCGCCGGCGAGCATGCCGACGGCGCCGCCCACCAGCGTCAGCGTCGACGCCTCGACCAGGAACTGCCAGAGGATCGCGCGCCGGGTCGCGCCCAGTGCCTTGCGGATGCCGATCTCCCGCGTCCGCTCGGTCACCGAGATCATCATGATCGCCACGACGCCGACGCCGCCGACCATCAGCCCGATGGACGACAGCACCAGCATCACCAGGAAGAACATCCCGGTGACCTTGTTCCAGGAATCGAGCAGCTTGTCCTGGGTGACGATGGAGAAATTGTTCTCCTGGGCCGGCTTGAGCCCGCGCAGCGAGCGCAGCGTCGCCACCACTTCGTCCATCGCTTCCTGCTGCGTGTAGGCCGGCGCCGGCGCGACGGCGAGGCGCATCCACCCCTTCAGGTACGGCACGTGCTTGACGAAAGCGCCGTGCGGTACGCCGACGAACGGCGGCGTGCTGCCGGAAAACAGACTGGGCGGCGGGGTGTACACGCCGATCACCGTGAAGGGCACGCCGGCGATATGGATCGTATGACCGATCGGGTCGCGGCCGCGGAACAGCTGATCCTCGAGCTTGCGGTTGATGACGGCGACGGGCGCGTTGGCGAGATCCTCGAGCCGCGAGAACGTCCGTCCTGGGTAGACGTCACCGCCGTTCACCTCGACCCATTGCGCCGACAGGCCGGATATTTGCACCGACTCGAGCCGCAGGTCGCCGAACTCCACCGTCGCCGAGCTCTCCTCGCGCCGGGTCACGAACCGGACTGACGGCAGCAGGGCAATCCGATCGGCTTCGGCCCCCACGATTTCCGGATTGCGGCGCCACGGACTGTTCTCGTCGGACCCGTCGGAGACATTGACGCCGGCCTGGAAAAAGCGCCACACGAGGAAAGTGCGCGGGGCGATCGACTCAAAGATGTTGGAGACGCTCTTGTTGATACCGCTGATCATGGCGGCGATGACCATCACCACCACCACGCCGATGGCCACGCCGAGAATGGTGAGCGCCGCCCGAAACTTGTTGCCGCGCAGCGACTCGAGCGCGATGCCAACCCCTTGGAACGCCTGAGTCATGTCTCGTGCCGCAGGGCGGCGATGGGATCGAGGCGGGCGGCGCGCGCCGCCGGATACACGCCGGCGATGATGCCGACGCCGGCGCCCAGCAGCACCCCGACCACGATCGACCAGGTCGCCACCGCGGCGGGCAGCGGCGTGGTCGCGGCGACCACGGCGGCGAGGCCGACCCCGAGGGCGACGCCGCCGGCAGCGCCCACCGTGGCGAGCGTGGTCGCCTCCACCAGGAACTGGCGCAGGATGTCACTGCGGCGGGCACCCAGCGCCTTGCGGATGCCGATCTCGCGCGTGCGCTCGGCCACGGCCATCAGCATGATGTTCATGATCACGATGCCACCGACGACCAGGGAGACCGCCACGAGCCCCGGCAGCGCGACGAACAGCACGCGGCTGATCTTGCCCCAGAAGTCGAGCACCTCGTCGGCGGTCTCCATCGCGAAGTCGTTGCCTTCGCGCGGCCGCAAATGGCGCCGGCTGCGCATCACCGCCTCCGCCTGTGCCATCGCCTGCCGCATCTCGGGCTGCGATCCGGCCTTCACCGCCAACGCATCGACCACCCGCGGCGGATTGACGAAGCGCTTGAGCGGCGCACTCGCCGGGGCGACGGCGAATTTGTCGAGCGACAGCCCGAACAGGTTGCCCTGTTTCTCGACCACGCCGATGACCCGGTACGGCAGGTCGAAGATCTTCACCTCGCTGCCGATCGGGTCCTGTCCCTCGAACAACTTGTCCGCGAGGTCATGGCCGAGGACGAGAACCGGCACACCGGTCTGCACCTCCTGCGCCGTGAATGCACGGCCTTCCTCGAGCACGAGCGAGCGGATCTCGAAGTACAGATCCGTCGCGGCCGTGACCTGCACGTCCTTCACCTGGCGGCGGCCCGCGACGAGCGCCGCCCGCGTGCTCGATTCCCAGGCGGCAAGCACCGGCACCGTCACGCCGCGCATCACGGCCTGCGCGTCTTCGTACGTGACGCGGGGCCGTCGCAGCCACGTTCGCCACATCGAGTCGGTGACGTTGCCGATCTGTACGT
>WNFY01001126.1_pt1 | contig 39654 bp, 37 predicted proteins | sample 5400091 | NCBI WGS metagenome assembly WNFY01 (sample SAMN13153364, study PRJNA577476) | soil metagenome | isolation source: 60 cm soil or saprolite under grassland replicate 1 | place: USA:California | collected 2016-06-15 | reverse complement strand
CATACAAACCCTCGTTGTTGGTAACAAACTTCGTAACCACTCCGGTATCGTTGTTCGTCACCGTCACAGTCGCGCCACTGATGGCGGCGCCTGATGTGTCGGTTACGGTACCACGAACATCGCCGGAATTCGTGTTTTGTCCGAAACCGAAACCGCTCAGACACACCAGTAAAGACATCACGATCAGACAACGACGCAGCCTCATGGCTAACGCCCTCCTTTAGAAATCTTTTTCCAGCTTGAGTAGCTCAGGCCCACGATTCTTGTCCCCAGACCGCCCTGTCGCGACACTGGAGACAATCGTTTGCGTTATTCAGGGGTTAACCTGTTTCGCCCAAACACTATGCTCGTGCCAAAACGATTGTCAAGCAAAAAAATATTAGTTTTTGTGACATAGACAACCGATTGTTCACTATAGTTATGGCTCTTCGGCGATTGTCGGCCCTTGACAGTTATCCAGCCAGGCGACTAGTTTGCGAAAGACAACGATTGGCGCGGGCCTCTGTTTTGTCGTTAGTGCCGCAAGCCGCACTTAAGGTATGTGGCTACGATGGGAACTATTAGAGTCATCACAGCTATCTTCCTGTTATTTCTCGTTTCGACCGAGACTAAATCGCAACAGATCAGTACTCGAAAGCGAGAGATCGCCCTCCACGCTGAGCAGGCGAGGCAATTTCTGAGTGCCAACCAGCCTGATCAGGCAATACCAGAGTTTCGGGCCATTATCTCCCTCGACCCTAATAACGTTGACGCCCACGGAAATCTGGGCGTTCTGTTGTTCTTCAAGGAAGATTTCGCGCCAGCGATTCCAGAGCTCAAAGCTGCTCTCAAACTTCAGCCCACCCTGTGGAAAATTCAGGCCCTCTTAGGCATGGCGGAGAAGCGAACGGGAGACGTTGGCGGCTCGATTGCGAATCTCGAACGCGCATTTCCCAAGCTGGAGGAGAGGGATATACAAATCAAGGCCGGTATGGAACTGGTTGAGATCTATTCGGGGCGTGGCGAGTTGAATAGGGCCGCCGGAGTTGTTGACTTCCTACGCGATAAGTATCCGACGGATACAGGGGTGCTCTACGCATCCTACAGGATTCACTCAGACCTCGCGGGAGAGTCCATGCTGAGTCTTTCGCTCGTTGCCCCCCATTCTGGTCAGATGCATCAGGTCATGGCGCATGAACTGGCTAGGCAGGGGCAGATGGAAGCGGCGATTGCAAACTACCGCGAAGCTCTCAAGATCAATCCCAATTTGCCGGGTCTCCACTTTGAGCTGGCCGAAGCGTTGAATGTCTCTGACACACCGAAAGGCAAGGAAGAGGCGAAGAAGGAATACGAGGCCGCCCTGTCTGTTAATGAGTTCGACGAGAAAGCCGAATGCCGATTGGGAGCAATTGCTTACCAGGCCGACGACCTGAAGGGTTCCTTCTCGCACTACTCTCGGGCCGCGCAGTTAAAACCCGATGATCCGGAAGCCAACTTAGGCTTGGCAAAAAGCCTGATGGCAATGAAGGAAAGCCAGAAGGCACAAGCCCTCCTTGAGCATGCCGTCCAGCTGGACCCGACCAACTTCGAAACTCATTTTCGCCTGGCTACGATCTACCGCCTGAACGGCCGGGTTGCAGATGCAAAGAATGAACTCGATCAATACCAGAAGTTTCGGAACATGAAGGAAACGCTCAGGAAGATCTACCAGGAGATGCGGGTGCAGCCTGCACGGCAGGAGCGAGAAGAGGAGATGGATTCGCGGTAGCGCCTCCCCCAGTGCGCTCGCGAGGCTAAACTTTACCTTTCCGCGATAGTGCGGATCCGGCGTCGACCGCTACCATATGTACGTTCCGACAGACTCTTCCGGCAAACTCGTCGTAAACGACTGTCCGTGATACTTCACGGTGAATTTCCTTTCGAAGTTCGCAGTATTGGATATCACCAGAACGATCTTGTGATCGGGATTCACAAATGCCGCAGTGGCCAATTGCTCGGCTTCGCTTGAAGCGATCCGCACTGAGCCGGGACCCGCAAATTTAGAAAAATGCGCAATGGTGTAGTACGCCAAGTTTCGGGTAACGTGATTGCCGTCAAGAGTTATCGCACCAATGCAGGTCGTACATCCGCCGTCATTCGTGTGCGGCCCCGTGCGAGGATCGGCCGCAAGATTCCATAGCAACACGTTCAGGCTCCAGTTGCGCACCGCACCGATCGGCACATTTCGCACTGCCTCGGCAATCCCTAGCGGTCCTTCACTTCCCTGGCTAACGTCCTGCTCAGTCATATAGAGGTCCTTATGGGGATACTCATTATGCACCGCAGTTAAGGTAGAGACGTCTCCGCCATATAAGTGGAATGCTGTACCGCCAACATACCTGCTGGCTTCTGAGTCTGCCAAAATCGAAAGAGGGTAGGAGGGGACATCGGGATTGTGGTCGTACAGCAGTGTCTTCGTCGAAATGCCTCCTTTCTGAAATGCAGGTCCCACGGCCTTGGCAATCAATGCCGCTTCTTCCGGTGCAAACAGGACCATACTTGGTGTGTTCTTTGGATTCAGAGGTTCATTTTCCAGAGTTATGGTATCCAGAGTAATTCCTTCATCTTTCATCGCTGCGACGTACTTCACAAGATAGTTCGCGTAGGCTTGGTAATATTCGGGCTTGAGGTGACCGCCTTTCAGCTTGTCATTGGTCTTCATCCATGCGGGTGCAGACCAGGGTGACGCAAGTATTTTTAGCTTTGGATTGATCGATAGAATCTCCTTCAACACCGGAATCACATCAGTACGGTCCAGTGCCACGCTGAATTTGTCGAGATTCGCATCCGTCTGACCGGGTGGAACATCATCGTACGTGTATGCATGATCATTCATGTCCGACGAACCGATGCTTACTCTTATGTAGCTAATCCTGATGTCGTCGCTTTTGGTCCCGAACAGTTCTTCCAAAAGCGAAGTCCGTTGGGCCCGATCCATTCGCATGAGAAGTTGCGCACTTCCGCCGGTCACCGCTACCCCGAACCCTTCCATCCGCTGATATTGCGCCATATCGTTGACTTCGATCGCCGGCTCCGGGCCGTTGGACGCGGAGAAATGCAGCGAGTTAGTCTGAAGCGATAACAATGAGGAGCGATCAGCGGTTGTTAACCACGTTTGAATAGCATCCGGCTGCTGCGCCATCGAGGAGAATGCGTGCAACATCACGAGAACAGGAACAAGCAACAGTGCCGCAGGCTTCACATCCATCTGAAATCCTCCTATATCCGTTTGTTCCATTGAAAGCTCAATGTCACCGCAGAGAGTCGCTCTGGGAGTTCAAACCGACAATGGTTCGTTTCAACTAGTTTGGCAATAGACCACTCCACGCGCTGCGTATTCGGCACCAACCGTCAGACCAACACCCGGTACCGCACAAAACTGATTACCAGACAAACGAGGTAATCGAGTCTGGCGGAAGAACAACCTGCAGTGCATGCGCTGCGAGCCTGCAGTGAATTCGCTGTTCAGCGTTGTTGCTGTTGGTCAGTACGAGCACGCGGCTCTTATCGGGATTCTGCGCTGCAACGTGATCAATACCAGGCAAATCTCCCGACGATGCGAAAACATGCGCTCCTCTCTGGATAAGCTTGGAGTAGTGGGGAAACGCATGATAATTTCCGCTATAAGTCAGCTCTTTCGACCTTGTGTCGAGGGAAACGAGTCCGTCGCGTCGCATTGGCCGCGGCGGATTAGTAATGTCGGGCCGGCCGTTTTCGTCCAAGAGAAGATTCCAAACGCAAATGCACCTGGCCCAATTACGAAGCATATCCGTAAAAGCGCTCGACCATCGTGTCCAATCGGTCCCATACGGCGGAGACATACGCCGGCGCGGTTGCCCTGGCGAAGGCTGCTCAGAAGGGCCAAACAGGTGGGCAGGTGGCCCTCCCTCGGTGAAGTACATATGTTTGTCGGGGAACATATCATGAACACGGCTCATGGCATCCGGATCTCCGATGTAAGAATGCCAGGCCACGCCATCGACATACTTGGCAACTTCCGGATTGCTCAATTCATCAACAACACGGCCCCAGAGATTGTAGTTGTGATCGAGAATCCAGATCTTGATATCGAGTGACGCTTTTTCTAGCGCAGGCCCTAAATAAAGCGCCACGAAGACCATTTCATGCTGCTGCGCCCAGAGTGTGGCAGGAAAATGGCCGTCCTGGTCGGTGTCTACCTCATTATTGACCGTGATCGCGCGAACCTTCACACCCGCGTCGGAGTAGCCTTGCAAAAACCTGACAAAGTATTGAGCATGAGTGGCAAACCAGCGCTCCTGTATGCAGCCCCCCAGCATCGATCCGCCGCTCTTCATCCATCCGGGAGGACTCCATACGCATGAGAACAGGCAAAGATCGGGGTTGATTTCCTGCGCTTCGCGCAGCGTGGGAATGATCCAGGTCCGGTCATGGTCAATATTGAAATGCTTCAACTCTGGATCAGGTTCCGGACCGTCGTCATAACTGTACATCTTGGTCGAAAAGTCACTCGCTCCGATGCAGGTTCGTCCGACAGAGAGTCGTAATCCTGAAGGGCCATAAAGATCAGACAAGAGAGCACGCCGGGCATCCGGCGCCATCTGGTGCAACAGATAACAGGAGGCGTCGGTGAAAGCTCCTCCAAACCCAAGTATTTCCTGATAAAGCGTCCCGGGCTCAAGATAGATTGCGAGGGGGGATATATCCTTGCCGGTTCCCCATTGCGCTGGCGATTGAACGGGCTGGAACTTTTCATACTGTGTCGTTCTCCACGCTCGCACCACACCTGGAACGCTTTGGGATTCGGCGTATAGAGGTATGGCCCGAGCGGAAGCTACGCCCGCACCCGCGGCCGATGCAACCACCTTCATGAAGTCGCGACGATTTGCTTTGTGCATGACTTCTCTCCGTGGCAAAAACTACCTGGTCAGCTTAAACACGTGATTCTGGTTTCTTATTTTGCTCAGACTTCGTTTCGCCATTTGGCTAACAACCCCAACAGCCGGTGATAGCTCTCTCGCGGCGTGCCATCTGCGCGGATAAAGCCACGGTTGTAGTTGAACTCAGACATGCCCCCTTCTCCGACTGATTAAACGATTTAGCACCACACAGCGTTGGGTTTCTTGGAAGTCACCACAGTAGCGACAGCCGCAATCCGTTGCTCCCTCCCGCATCCGCAAGATGAATCTGGAACTCATAGTTGACTGCTTCATGTGATCCCAAAAAAACCTGGCGGGAAACAGTTGTACCAAAACAATCGATTGTGTGCAATACTTCCTGCTGTTTTTAATACCCGGGTGGCAGTTGGCTCTGACGAAGGACGACTCCATACTGGAGTGCTGATGGCAGAGAGTGGAATCCATTGCGCGGTTCTCAGAAGGCCAGCAGATACGAATACTAAACGGGGGTTCGGCAAATTGAGGGACACGAAGCTTCGTTGCGTGTCCATCGGCAACGGTACTACATCATTCTTTGCACGTTTCTCCTGCTTACTCGCCTTATCGTCGCTCTTGGCAGGGGCGGCGGATCATTATCGCGGTAAATCATTTCACGATCAGATGTATCACGGTGGGCCGCAGCAAATTCCTGGACGGGTGCAGTGCGCCTATTATGACCTGGGCGGCGAAGGTGTCGCGTATCATGACACCGACGCGAAAAATAAGGGCAGCGGCACTCTGAATCCGGCAGACGGTTCCTATCTCAATGAGTTCCGAATGCACGAAGGAGTGGACACCTCGTACACCAAGTATCACGACGACATTGACCAGAACCCTTATTAGACAGTGCATCCGCCGAAGGACCAACTTTACGTTGGCTGGACTGATCCGGGTGAATGGTTCAACATGACCGTTAAGGTTAAGCACGCGGGGCGCTACAGTGTTGGTCTCTTCTATACTTCCAGCCGTGGTGCGACTACTTCGCTGGCGCTGAACGCTAAGGACATCAGCGGGTCGATCAAAATCGAATCTACTTATAATGCCTCGGATCCGATTGCCTGGCGACAGTGGCACCACTGGAACTATGCGAAGAATCTTGCCACGGTCACGCTGCCAAAGGGCACAAGCGTTCTTACCTTGCACATTGAGGCGGAGGGCAACGTGAATCTCGCATATCTGGATTTCGCTAAGGCAGAGTAGGACCAAAGCTAAGTCCGCATCGCACGCGCGCAACAAAACAACCGAATCGTTCAACGATAAATCAGCGGGCCATCCTGATTGAATACGTTACCCACAACGATCGCCGAGCCTGTTTGTGTAGCGCCGACCGGCGACCGGTGCGGCGAAGGGGTGGTTTGGCATGAAACCCACGGTGCAGTCTATTCGACTGACATCAATCGATTCTTAATTCACCGCTTGAATCCGGTAGATCGCACCGTTCGCTCATGGTTCTTCGATGAACCGGTGACAGCGCTAACGCTGACTGATCGCGATGAGGTGCTCGCTGTGTGTCTCGGTTCGCGAGTAATCCTTTGGGAGCCTTCATCTGACCGGCGAACCAAGGAGCTTTTTCGGCTGGACTGGTGGCCGAAAGTCCGCCTCAACGACGGCCGAGCCGATCCGCGGGGTTCGCTTTGGGTCGGCTCGATGCGCAACAACATCAAGCCAGATGGACGTAACCTAGAAGCCGGCGGTAAGGATGGCGTCCTTTACCGGTTGGATCCCAACGGTGTGGTGACAACGCATCGAGCGGATATTGGCGTCTCTAATACTCTAGCCTGGAGTCCCGACCAAAAGCATTTCTATTTCGGCGACTCTCTGGCCAACACCGTGTGGAGATTCGATTACGACCCTAGCACCGGTGATATCAGCAACGAGACTCCGTTTCTACAGAACTTTTCCCGCGGACTTCCAGATGGTTCGACTGTAGATGCGGATGGTTATTTGTGGAACTGCCGCTTCTATGGGGGGCTGCATTGTACGTGTGGCGCCGACCGGGAATATCGATCGTGTCATCGAGATGCCAGTCAGAGATGTCACCACCTGCACCTTTGGTGGCATGGATTTAAAGGTCCTGTATGTCACAACGGCGGCGGGTGACGCGCCATCCGGCGACCGTTTGGCTGGCGGTCTCTATGCGCTGAGAACGGAGATTCCAGGCCAGCCGGAAAACCGCTTTCGGGCATTCCGTTAGCCGCCCGTCAGATCTCGGAAAACGTGGTCGTTGAACATTTATCTTGAGCTTTCGGCGCGAAGGAAGTCAGGAGCGTGGACCGGCGAAGCCATCCTTTTCAGAGATAACTGGGTGGTCCGGTCTGCCACTCCGGCACAGCTGCCTGGCTCAGGTCGGCGAAGCCGAAGCGAGCCCCTGAACGCATGTTCTTTCTTCGCGGATAACGAGAACATCGGCAATAAACGTTTTAGATCGACAGTGCAACAAGGTATTGTTAATATCACCACAGAGATTTGAAGAAGAAATGACAGGAAAGCACCGGGTTCCAGCGAGGTCAACGAGTTTGAAGAAACTCGCTGAGCGCCTGGGTCTTCACCCGGCGACCGTTTCGGTGGTTCTCAACGAGGTTCCGGGACGGGCTATTTCGCAGTCAACGCGCGACCGCATCAAAGCGGCGGCAAAAGAATTCAATTATCAGCCGAGCCTGCTTGCGCGCTCTCTTCGCAATCGTCGCACTTTGAGTATCGGAATCTTGGTGCCCGACCTCGGCGAGGCCTATCACAATCAGATAGTAAGTGGCATCGGCGATCATCTAATGGACTCCGGATATTTCTATTTCACCGCCCATCATCGTCGCAAGAAACATCTGTTCGAAGAATATAGTCAAATGCTGCTTGGTAGAGGTGTTGAAGGGCTAATTGCGATCGATACGCAGCTCGAACATTCGTTTTCCGTGCCTACGGTTGCTGTTGCCGGGCATCGCTCGATTGAAGGAGTAACCAATGTTGTAATCGATCACCGCCTCGCAGCCGAACTGATTTTGGATCATCTGCAATCGCTGGGGCACCAACGGATTGTGTTCGTACATGGACAAACGTTCAGCGCCGACGCTGAGGAGCGTTGGCGCTACTTGATGGAAATCGCGCATGAAAGAGGCATCCCCGTCCCGCCAGAATTCGTAGTCCAACTCACGGGAGACACGCACTCGCCAGAACTGGGATATCCCGTGATTCAACAGTTGATTGCAAGAAAGGCGCAATTCACCGCTGTCGTGGCTTTCAACGACATGTCCGCGATCGGGATGATTCGTGCGCTCCAAGATTTGAACATACGCGTCCCTGAGGATGTTTCTATCGTTGGATTCGACGACATCGAGGCGGCCGGATTCACCGTTCCAAGACTTACCACGGTTCGGCAGCCGTTATCCGAGATGGGAAAAATCGCGGCACGATGTGTGTTGAACCGTCTCCACCGAACAGAGAAGTTCCGCGAAGAAATAACCGTTGAACCAAGTCTTGTAGTGCGTGAATCAACGCAGGCGATCACGCGAAAAAAAAACCGGCAATTGGATGGGAAACAACTTGCTGTGCGTACCTCAATGCGGGTTTGAACTGGCTTCTCGATGTCCCACAGAAACCCCGGAACACTGCGATACCCAGCGGCGCTCAGTTTAAGAAATTCTCTACGCGATTGCGACAAGCTGTCCTCCTTAATTACCGCAGGTTCCTTTAACGTGTTCAGTGACCTGTCCCAGGCAAACTGCAGACCCCTCAACACAAGTGATGCGAGCTTGATCTGTGCCGTCCTCCACCCGCGTTCGGCTGTGTGATTCTAAACAAACGCTTGTCTAAAGGACAACAACAAAAGCTTGGCTTGACAAAGTGAGGCGATGGGCATATGTTTCTGGCCGGATTTGTATGACGACAATCACTCACAGCATACGCACAAATGGTTTACTCATCACGCCAGGCGCGGAGCTGCTGGAGCATTGGCAAGGTCTGCTCTTTATTCTCGAGCCCCGTCGTATCTCTGGATCGGGAGTTCTCCTTTGTTCGGTCGCTCGACGCAAACGCTGGCGAACAGTCTGGGATCCGGTGGCGCAAATGGCGGTTTCAATCCTTTGCACCAGATCGGTGGACCGCGCTCGATCCAGTTGGCACTAAAGCTTCAATTTTGACCAAGGTCACCGAAAACGGAGAGCCGTCAGGACAGCTTCTCTTTGTCTCTTTCGCTGGACACGTGCTCCATACAAACCCTTCTCTGACCAGCGAAACCGCCAGACGACATGTCCCTCTTTACGAATGACTATCGCAAGATTTCCGCGTTGCAGCCTGATCCTCCTGCGCCACGGTTTGGCGCAACAGAATCTTCACGCATCGGGGCGAACAGCGATGTGTGGGAGCTGCGGTAGTGAATTGCTTTGCGGCAGCAATGATCGGTGGCTGGGACCCGTGCACTCTACTTCCGCCCTGTGACACGGTATGTTGTGCTCCTTCTAAAATTCGACGGAAAACGCGTTACAAAGCGGCTGCGACAAGCCGGTAACCCGAACGATATCGGAAGAACGGGACACGGAAAAGATTAAAGATGAAGATGCCGGATCAAAAACTTAAGGAGTTGAGCTTCCAAACGGCGGAAGCAGATCGAAGCTCGCACCGCCCGGCTCCTTGCGGAAGAAACCACCCGTCGTGCATTGCAACGGCATTAAGCCATCGCGGCTCGATACTCAGGGGAACATCGGTGGAGCCGTTCGGTGATTTTGATTCCGACTGGCGAACTCAGAATCAGCAAACAGGGTGCAGGGTCATAATTATTTTGGTTCGCGGATCCCGACGGCTGTGGAAAAAATCTGAATGAAAACTGAATGACCAAGTCGCCGTTCTCGCCTTTGCTGGCACTCACGCCAGTCGTGTAATCAATAACTTGCGTGTTATCATTACCGCGTTGCGGTTCAAATCCACCCCCGCAACCAACCTTTAAGTTCCACGAAATTCTGGGTTTCTGAATCCTGTGCGCCCGGCCAACTACGTCGTCCCGAGCCTGCTGACTTCGTGGTTAGTTCTCTTCTTACTGGGATTCACGGCGGCGCAGTCTACCAGGTCCCATTCTGCCGAAGTCCGCGACCATCTTCATAAGGCCGCGGAGTACCTGAAGACAAAAAATGCGAATGCCGCGGTCAACGAGTTCAACGCGGTGCTCGCGCTCGATCCCAAAAACTCCGAGGCGTACGCAAATCTGGGCGTGATCGCGTTCTTCCAAGGTGATTATCAGAAAGCTTCCCAAAATTTGCGCAAAGCCCTAGCGATTAATCCAACCCTACTGAAAACACAAGCTCTCCTGGGAATCTGTCAACGAAGATTGAGGGACCCGTCCGCTCGTGCTTCGCTGGAAAAGTCGTTTGCGAAGTTAACAGACAAACCGTTGCGCCTGCAGGTGGGCATGGAACTGGCTGGCCTCTACGATCAGCAAGGAGATCTCGGCGCGACTGCCGCAGTAATGCACTCTCTCGTGGACCTCGATCCTGACAACGTAAATGTTTTGTTCATGGCGCAACGCGTGTATTCGGAGTTGGCCGACGACACCATGAATAAGCTGGCCGTGCTCGCTCCCGGCTCGGCGCGCATGCAGCAAGTGATTGCGCAACATCTGGTGAATGGAGGAGATCTCAAAGGCGCGATCGAGCACTACCGAAAAGCGCTGCAGATCGATCCGCGATTGCCGGGCCTGCACTTTGAATTGGCAGAAGCCATTCTCGAGACAGCGCCTTCCGACGCGGGAACGCAAGCAGAAGCTCAACAGGAACTCGAATCTTCCGTGGCCATGGAAGGCGACACGGCCAAGGTCGAATGCGAATTCGCCAGAATTGCATGGTTGCAGGGCCAGACCGACCAAGCGTTTGCGCGTTACCAAAAGGCCTACCAACTCAATCCGAATGAAGTGCAGGCGCAGTTGGGGATAGCAAACTTCCTGATGAAACAGCAGAAAGCGCAGGAGGCGATCAAGTATTTGTTGATGGCGATTCAGTCCGATCCACTGAATACCGAGGCGCACTACCACCTGGCACAAGCCTATCAGCGTGCTCAAATGCCGGAGAAGGCAAAGCGGGAATTGACGCTTCTGAGCGAGATCAGGAAAACAAAGGCTCAGGTGGAAGAGCTATATCACCAGATGAACATTCAGCGGAAACCGCAGTCTGATCAAACTCCCGAGGATGCGGATGGAGCGAAAGTGCAGTGAATCCTAGCCTTACCACGCACACCCGGAGTCACGAGTACCGTTCGTTGAACCGAACAGCTATTTGCAAACCGTTTGGCTATACAAACAAGCTGAACCAAGCAGCCCACTGCCAGTGTCGTTCAAAAAGCCCGATCTACAACGTTTCAGGTATTGACGCTAAGTAATTCTTAATTCCAAGATTCTGCTCCGCCCTCGTCGGCTTTGCACACCACCAATTCAGCCATGTCCGGTGCCTGCTTGAGGAGCACACAATGCAAAAAGCAACAAACCTGTGGAGGATTTGCCTCTCCACTCTCCTATTCGTGGCTTTAGGTCTGGGCTCCAAAGAGTTCCTGACTCACTTCAAACCAATAACGGTTTCAGCCAATTCACACAATTACCAGTTTCAAAATGTTGTCATTGGGGGCGGCGGTGGCTTCGTACCCGGGATTATCTTCAGCACGCGTCAGCCGAACCTTATGTATGCGCGCACCGACATCGGAGGCGCGTATCGCTGGGATCCCGCAACCAGCAGCTGGATTCCATTGCTGGATTGGATCGGATCCAATGACCGGAACCTGAGTGGAGTGGAGAGCATCGCCGCAGATCCAATTGATGCCCGGGGTTTATCTTGCCGTGGGCACCTATACCAATGAATGGACGAGCCAAACGGCGCGATTTTACGTTCGTTCAACTATGGTCAGACATTCCAGCGCTTCGACTTGCCTTTCAAAGTCGGCGGGAACATGCCGGGCCGCAACATGGGCGAGCGGTTGGCGATTGATCCGAATAATAACAGCGTTCTTTATCTTGGAGCGCGCAGCGGAAACGGTTTGTGGCGAAGCGCCGATTCTGGTCAGACGTGGTCTAAGGTCACCAGCTTCCCCAATCCCGGAGCCTATTTTCCGGATCCTTCCAGTTCATACACGAGGGACTTGATCGGCATGGTGTGGGTCACATTTGATCCGCATACGCTGGGCCGGATGGCACCACGCAAACGATTTACGTTGGCGTAGCCGACCTCGGCAACAGCGTATATCGCAGCAACGATGGCGGCAAGACCTGGGCCGCAGTGCCCGGACAGCCAACTGGCTTCCTGCCTCATCACGGGAAGCAGTGCCCGGACAGCCAACTGGCTTCCTGCCTCATCACGGGAAGCTCGCTTCGAATGGCATGCTCTACATCAGCTATAGCAATGGAGCCGGGCCCTACGATGGTTCAAGCGGAGACGTGTGGAAGTTTGACACTTCTGCCAGCACCTGGACTCGCATCAGCCCCGTTCCATCCACCGATACCGCAAATGATTATTTCGGATACGGCGGCCTGACTGTGGACGCGCAGAATCCAAACATCATCATGGTCGCCGCGCTGAATTCCTGGTGGCCCGACACGATCCTGTTCCGCAGCCTCGACGGCTGCCAAAAGTCTGGCCGGCGATCGAGTTCATCCACGCCAACACAGTCGAGATGCCGGTTTATTGGGAGCAGTTCGAACCGGAGCCCGACCACTTTGATTACAGCGTGCTTGGACGCGCTGTTGGCGCAGGCCCGCGAGCATCATGTTCATCTGATTCTGCTTTGGTTCGGCACCTGGAAGAACGGGAGCTCGCATTACATTCCCATGCGGATAAAGCGCCAACCGGAGCGCTATCCACGGATGATGATGAAAGACGGGAAGCCGATTGACTCTCCATCGCCTTTCGCGCCGGCAACGTTACAGGCGGATATTCATGCGTTCAGTGCTCTGATGAAGCATCTGAAAACCGCGAACCGCAGCGCACCGTGATCATGGTGCAGGTGGAAAATGAAGCAGGTACGTGGGGTAGTGTGCGGGATTACTCTCCCGCGGCGCAGAAGGCTTTTGATTCGCCGGTTCCGTCCGAATTACTAAGGCGCTGAATAAGGGATCCACGACTGCTCATTGGCAGGAAGTCTTTGGAGATGACGCCGAGGAATTTTTCCACGCTTGGGCAGTTGCGCGCTACGTGGAGCAAGTCGCAGCGGCTGGCAAGGCCGACTACCGGTTGCCGCTCTATGTAAATGCCGCGCTTCGCGATCCGTTAAAACCGAGTCATCCTCCGTCGTATGAAAGTGGTGGGCCCACTGATAACGTGATTCCGATCTGGAAGGCGGCAGCTCCGTCCATCGATTTGCTAGCCCTTGACATTTACATGGAAAATAGCGATCAATATCTCAAAGTGCTGGATCTGTATCATCGTCCGGACAATGCGCTCTTTGTTCCGGAAACTGGAAACCGACCGGAGTTTGCCCGCTACTACTTTGCCGCGCTGGGCCACCAGGCAATCGGCTTCTCGCCTTTTTGGAATTGACTACACACGTTATTCCAACGCCCCGCTCGGGGCCACTCGTGTGAACGAGGAGACGCTTGCGCCTTTCGCTTTGAACTACGAGCTGGTCGGCCCCATGCAGCGCGAGGTCGCGCGCCTGAATTTAGCGTTGCGTATGGACTCCCACAGTTCGGGCCAGGGAACAATCCGAAGGGGAATTCGGAACCGGCAGGAGGCGCATTGGTCGCGCAGTTAGGTGACGATCAGTTCCTGGTAACCGGCTTCTTCTGTCGCGTGGACTTCCGGCCTGCGGGAGTGAACGCAAGCAAGCAGCGGCAATTCATGCGCGTTGAAGAAGGTACCTACAAAGACGGCAACTTCCATCCGATTCGAATCTGGAATGGCGACCAGACGGATTGGGGCCTGAATTTCAGCTCGGTTCAACAGGTGCTGAGAGTCTCTCTCGGTACATATTAACGCCGCGATTCGCATACGATGCGTGATGTTAGTCGCCGCAACTCTAACCTCTCGCCGTAACGATAGCGACACGCGAAATACAGGCGGATACTTCTCACTTACTGTAGGAAAGCGGTTCATCCCGCTGTAGGAAAGCGGTTCAACCCGGCTTCTCTACAGTATTTGCTGTAGGGCTTTCGATTCTTATTTCTGATATCAATCCAAAGCTAGGTCTGGTCGAAGGTTTCCGATCTGATATTCCCGACCGCATTGCACATACTCGGCACAAAGGGCCAGTCATCAGGATGAAAAGGGGTATTCTCGCGCTCCGCCTGGCCAGGAGACGATGATGAAAAAGAACAATCGCCCCACAGCGATTGCGGCTGGCGCGCCGGTAATGACCACCGAACCCAGCAACGGACATCCCAGCTATCAGCAGTCGCCTGAACTCGTAGCGATTCTCGAAAGTCTGCAAACCCTGCGCGATGGTGACTTCTCAGCGCGCCTGCCCGGATCGTGGGTTGGTCTCCCCGGAAAAATTGCGGACACATTCAACGACATCGCTGCTGCCAATCAGCAGATGGGGCAGGAACTCAAGCGGCTCGGTCGGGTCGTAGGCAAGCAGGGCGAAACTCGCGAGCGCGCCAGATTTTATGAGTCCCGCGGCGCGTGGGGTGAAATGGAGGTCTCGTTCAACACACTGGTGGATGATTTGCTGCGGCCCACCGTCGGAGGTGACAAGGGCCATTGCTGCAGTCGCGCAAGGAAATCTTACGCAGACAGTACGGCTTGACGTGGATGGGCGCCCTCTTGAAGGCGAATTCCTGCGATCGGCAGACATCGTCAACACGATGATTCAGCAGTTAGGCGTATTCACAGCAGAAGTGACGCGTGTAGCACGCGAAGTCGGAACCGACGGTAAGCTCGGTGGCCAGGCTCAAGTACCAGGGGTCGCGGGCACGTGGAAAGACCTCACCGACTCGGTCAACTCTATGGCCAGTAACTTGACTGGTCAGGTACGAAACATCGCTGAGGTTGCTACTGCTGTAGCAAGCGGCGATCTCTCTCGAAAAATTACGGTTGACGTGCATGGCGAAATTCAGCAGCTCAAAGAAGCCATTAACACCATGGTGGACCAGTTGCGCTCGTTCGCTTCCGAAGTGACGCGCGTGGCTCGCGAAGTTGGCACCGACGGCAAACTCGGCGGACAGGCGGTGGTTCCTGGCGTCGCCGGCACCTGGAAAGACTTGACCGACTCCGTCAACGCGATGGCCGGAAATTTGACGGCGCAGGTCCGAAACATTGCCGAGGTCACGACAGCTGTTGCCGGCGGTGATTTGTCTCGAAAGATCACGGTAGATGTGAAGGGAGAAATTCTCGAGCTGAAAGACACCATCAACACGATGGTGGACCAACTGAATGCTTTCGCCGGCGAAGTGACCCGCGTGGCCCGCGAAGTAGGTACAGAAGGCAAGCTAGGAGGACAGGCGCAGGTACCGGGCGTCGGTGGCACGTGGAAGGACCTCACAGACAACGTGAACTTCATGGCCAGCAACTTGACCGGCCAGGTGCGAAATATCGCTGAAGTTGCGACCGCAATTGCGAGTGGCGATCTATCGCGCAAAATCACCGTGGACGTACGCGGCGAGATTCTGCAGCTTAAAGAAACTCTCAACACGATGGTGGACCAGTTGAACCGGTTCGCGGGCGAAGTCACCCGTGTGGCGCGCGAAGTCGGAACCGAAGGCCGTCTTGGTGGTCAGGCCAATGTGCCTGGAGTAGCAGGCACGTGGAAAGATTTAACTGACTCGGTCAACTCAATGGCCGGAAACCTCACCGGTCAGGTACGAAACATCGCGGAAGTAACGACTGCGGTGGCGCGAGGAGATTTGTCCCGCAAGATCACCGTGGACGTGAAGGGCGAAATTCTCGAACTTAAGAACACGATCAACACGATGGTGGATCAGTTAAACGCGTTCGCGGGCGAAGTGACCCGCGTGGCGCGCGAAGTCGGGACCGAAGGAAAGCTGGGTGGACAAGCGCAGGTGCCGGGCGTCGGAGGCACGTGGAAAGACCTCACTGACAACGTCAACTTCATGGCCAGCAACCTTACCGGTCAGGTGCGAAATATCGCGGAAGTCGCGACGGCTGTGGCCCGCGGCGATTTGTCGCGCAAGATCACGGTTGACGTGAAAGGCGAAATTCTCGAACTCAAAGACACCCTCAACACGATGGTGGACCAGCTGCGTTCATTTGCTTCAGAAGTGACTCGCGTTGCCCGCGAAGTTGGAACTGACGGCAAGCTCGGTGGTCAGGCGGTCGTCCAGGGCGTTGGCGGCACCTGGAAAGATCTCACCGACTCGGTCAACTCGATGGCTAGTAACTTAACGGGTCAGGTGCGCAACATTGCCGAGGTTTCGACGGCCATCGCAAGCGGCAACCTCTCTAAGAAAATTACGGTGAACGTGAGTGGCGAAATTCTGCTGCTGAAAGAAACCATCAACACCATGGTGGACCAGCTGAACGCGTTTGCCGCCGAAGTCACACGCGTGGCTCGCGAAGTGGGAACGGAAGGGAAGCTTGGCGGACAGGCGCAAGTGCCAGGTGTTGCTGGTACGTGGAAAGACCTGACCGACTCAGTGAACTCGATGGCTGGAAACCTGACCGCACAAGTGCGAAACATCGCCGAAGTCACCACCGCAGTCGCGCGCGGCGACTTGTCTCGCAAAATCACTGTGGACGTAAAGGGCGAAATTCTCGAACTGAAGAACACGATCAACACGATGGTAGACCAACTGAACGCGTTCGCCGCGGAGGTTACGCGCGTCGCCCGCGAAGTTGGAACAGAAGGCAAACTTGGCGGACAGGCGCAAGTGCCGGGCGTCGCCGGAACGTGGAAGGATCTCACCGACAACGTGAACGTGATGGCGGCGAACCTTACCGAACAGGTGCGCGGCATCGTGAAAGTGGTGACTGCGGTCGCCAACGGTGAACTGACCAAGAAGCTGACCGTAAACGCGAAGGGTGAAGTCGCAGCTCTCGCGGAAACCATCAACAGCATGACCGACACGCTGGCTACGTTCGCCGATCAGGTCACGACTGTTGCCCGCGAGGTCGGCGTCGAAGGCCGTCTGGGCGGACAGGCAAACGTGCCCGGCGCTGCCGGTACATGGAAAGACCTGACCGGGAACGTGAACTTGCTCGCGGACAATTTGACGAACCAGGTCCGTGCCATTGCAGAGGTTGCGACGGCTGTTACCAAGGGCGATCTGACGCGGTCGATTCAAGTGGAAGCCAGCGGCGAAGTCGCCGAACTCAAAGACAACATCAACACCATGATCAACAACCTCCGCCTCACAACGGAGCGCAACACAGAACAGGACTGGCTAAAGACGAATCTTGCCCGGTTTACAGGAATGCTTCAGGGCCAGCGCGACCTGGCGACGGTCGGCCGCATGATGCTCAGCGAACTGGTGCCTCTGGTAAACGCGCAGCAGGGCGTCATCTACCAGATGGAGACAGAAGAATCCGCCGGCATGGTCCAGCTTTCCGCGTTTGCGGCGGATGGGCCGGACGGGTACCTGCGCCGGCTGAAACTCGGCGAGGGGTTGGTCGGACAATGCGCTCTCGAGAAAAGGCGAATGCTCATTAATGATTTGCCGGAAAATACTGTCCCGATCCGCTCTGGATTGTTTGAGGCAGTCCCGCGCAACGTCATCGTTCTTCCGGTCCTCTTCGAAGATCGCGTGAAGGCAGTCATCGAGCTCGCGTCGCTGAACTTCTTTACAGCTTCGCATCTCGCATTCCTGGAGCAACTGACCTCAAGCATCGGCATCGTGCTCAACAGCATTGAAGCGACGATGCAGACCGAAGCCTTACTTAAACAATCGCAGCAGTTGGCGACCGAGTTGCAAACTCAGCAGAGCGAACTTCAACAGACGAACGAGCAGTTGGCGCAGAAAGCGCAACAGCTCGCCGCACAAAACCGCGAAGTCGAACGCAAGAACGAAGAAATTGAGCAGGCGCGGCGCGCTTTGGAGGAGAAGGCCAAAGAGCTTGCTCTCACTTCGAAGTACAAATCGGAGTTCCTCGCCAACATGTCGCATGAGTTGCGCACGCCGTTGAACAGTATTTTGGTGCTGGGACAGCAGCTTGGCGACAATCCAGACCGCAATCTGACCGCGAAGCAAGTCGAATTCGCGCGCACCATTCATGGCGCCGGAACCGATCTGCTGAACCTGATCAGCGATATTCTCGACCTTTCGAAAATTGAATCTGGGACCGTGTCGGTTGACGCCGAGGACGTATTCTTCGGCAGTCTGCTCGACATGGTCGCCCGGCCGTTCCGTCACGAAGCCGAGAGTCGTAAGCTTAGTTTCGAAGTGCACGCCGATCCCAGTCTTGGCCGTAGCCTGGTGACCGACTCAAAACGTTTGCAGCAGGTTCTGAAGAACCTCTTGTCAAACGCTTTCAAGTTCACCGAGAGTGGCGGAGTGAGGTTGGCGGTTTCGGCAGCGAAGAGTGGATGGTCGAGCGAGCACCCGATCCTTAGCAGCGCGGCTTCCGTAGTTGCTTTCGAAGTGGCGGATACCGGGATCGGAATTCCTCCTGAAAAGCAACGCATTATCTTCGAGGCGTTTCAGCAGGCAGATGCCGGTACCAGCCGCAAATTCGGCGGAACGGGCCTGGGCCTAGCCATCAGCCGCGAACTGGCCAGCTTACTGGGCGGAGAGATCCAACTGACCAGCGCGCCCGGTCAAGGAAGCTCGTTCACGCTCTACTTGCCACAAACCTACGTGGGTCCTGCAACGGTGGGAGTGCAGGACAGAGTTTCTCCTGCCATGCCAACCCAGTTGTCGTCGCGGAATGTGTCGGATGCTCCCGCTGAAAGCATTCCGGACGACCGCGAGAACCTGCAGCCGGGCGATGCGGTTCTTTTGATTGTCGAAGACGACCCGCACTACGCACGCGTATTAGCCGACCTCTCACGCGATAAGGGTTTCAAGGTCCTAGTGGCTATGCGCGGTGCTGAAGCATTGACATTAGCCCGCGAATTCCATCCCACCGCAGTCTCGCTGGATGTCTTCCTTCCTGACATGTTGGGCTGGACCATTCTGAATCATCTGAAGCAAGATCCCGGAACGCGCCACATCCCGGTTCAAATGCTGACGCTTGATGAAGACCGGCAGAACGGATTGGCGCTCGGCGCTTTCTCGTTCGTTACCAAGCCGACTACGCCGGAGGGTCTGGGTAACGCCATCTCACGCCTCAAAGAGTATTCAAAGCCGCGCCTGAAGCGTCTGCTGGTGGTCGAAGATAATCCCTCCGAGCAGCTCAGTATCAAGGAGTTGCTCAATCATCATGATATTGATGTGACCGTGGTTTCTACCGGCGCTGAAGCGCTGGCCACAGTCACTGAAAAGCCATTTGATTGTGCCGTACTAGATCTGCGTCTACCCGATATGTCTGGCTTCGAAGTGCTCGAGCGCTTCCGGGACACACCGACACTGAGTGATTTGCCGGTGGTTGTTTTTACCGGAAGAGAATTGTCTTCGGAAGAGGATGCACGCCTTCATCAACTGGCACGCAGCGTAGTGGTCAAGAACGTGGAATCGCCAGAGCGCTTGCTCGATGAGACTGCGCTGTTTCTCCATCGCGTTGTTGCCGACCTCCCACTCGCGAAGCAGAAGATGCTCGAGCAACTTCATCGTTCTGACGACGCACTGATCGGCAAAAAAGTACTGGTCGTGGATGACGATGTGCGGAACATTTTCGCGCTCAGCAGCGTGCTAGAGCGGAGAGGCATGACCGTGCTGACTGCCGGAACCGGACGTCAGGCAATTGAACTGCTCGAGTCCACTCCTGATGTGGCCATCGCGCTGATGGACATCATGATGCCCGAGATGGATGGTTACGAGACGATGCACGTCATTCGGCAGAAGGCGTCACTTCGACGGTTGCCGATCATTGCTTTGACTGCGAAAGCCATGAAAGGCGACCGCGAGAAGTGTCTCGAAGCCGGCGCATCGGAGTATCTGGCCAAGCCGGTGAATACGGACCAGTTGCTGTCAGCGCTGCGGACTTGGCTGCATCGGTGATTGAACGCGGGTGGCGGTCGAGAGAGCGATAAGTACTGTAAGAAAGAAGGAGCGTACGGGGCCATGCCACAACAAGTCAACATTCTGATGGTCGATGACCAGCCTTCCAAGTTAATGACCTACGAGGTCATGCTTGCCGAACTGGGCGGAAATCTGCTCAAGGCGAGCTCTGCTCGGGAAGCGCTCGAAATACTGCTCAAGAATGATGTTGCGGTCGTGCTCACCGACGTCAGCATGCCGGACATGGATGGTTTCGAGCTGGCCGAGATGATCCGCCAACATCCTCGGTTTCAGCGAACTGCCATTATCTTCATCTCTGCCGTACACCTCACAGACCTAGATCGGCTGAAGGGTTATCAGCGCGGAGCCGTGGATTACCTCTCGGTCCCGGTAGTTCCGGAATTGCTGCGGGCCAAGGTCAGCGTGTTCGCCGAACTGCACCGCCAGGCCCAGCAATTGGAGGCGCTGAACCGGGAACTACGAAGGCTTTCCGGACACCTTATGACAACCCAGGACGACGAGCGCCGTCGCTTCGCACGGGAACTTCATGATGGGATTGGGCAGGAACTTGCCGCCGCAAAAATAATGTTGGACACGATGCAGCGGCATACTGCGATAAACGGCAACGGAAAGCTAGCGTCTGAGGCGAGTCAGGCGATTGACCGCGCCATCCGGCAAGTCCGCAGTGTTTCGCATCTGCTGCATCCACCTTTACTCGATGAAGGTGGACTAGTGTCGGCGTTGCGTTGGCTCCTTGAGGGGGTAAGAGACCGCACCGGGATTCAAACCACACTCCACTTGCAGCCCAGCGAATTTCCTCGCCTCACGCCTCAACTCGAAAGGGCGGCCTTTCGCATTGTTCAGGAAGCCCTAACGAATGTTTTCCGGCACTCTGGCGCGCGAAATGCCGGTGTCACGGTCACGCAGCAGGAAGCCAAATTGTCGGTTCAGGTATTGGACGATGGCAAGGGAGTGAGTGAACAAACGCTTCAGTTACAGCCGGGCAGTATCGGAGTTGGGATTGGGGGAATGCGGGAGCGCGCCCGGGAATTAGGAGGAGAGTTGCGCATGCGGAATGCGAACCCTGGAACAATTGTTGAAGTCGTGATTCCCTCCGTTATTCCTGTTCCCGCTGCAATGGCTATGGCTGATTAAGCGAAGCCTACTCACCATTGCCGTCGCCGACGGCTAACTTGCCTTTCGCCTTAGAGCCTCGCGCTCCTCAGACGTGTCCAGATCCGACTCTATCCATTTGTCAACTTGCTTTTGAGCTTCATCCTTGGCGATTCCATATCTCTCCTGGATGCGCCCGATCAGCTGATCACGTTGCCCGTTTATGACGTCAATATCATCATCCGTCAGCTTGCCCCAGCGCTCCTTGACAGAACCCTTTGCCTGTTTCCACTTGCCTTGAAGTCGATCGGCGTTCATGGTTTCCTCCTGGCATGATCGAGTAACAAGCAAATCCTAAACAGTCGCTGCAACACAAGCGATACGGGTGATCTTGTACTCAAGGACGGGAGATCACCCAACAACCTCGTGCCCCCATTAAAACTAAACACGACGGACGCGGACAGTTGAAGCGTGCATTCTATTCACACTATTTGGCAGTACCCCAATTGTGACACTGACCTACAGTGATCGGTGGATTGTCCTGGGTTTACTGACGCTCCGATACTGGGCGGTATTAGGAAGGCAAATCCATGCCGGAACGAGAAACCATCGAAGGGGCGCGAGAAGATTCCAATGAAGGTAAGTCTCCGTCCACACAAGCCGGAGAATTCGTTCGGGAAGAAATACATCACGTTCGCGAAGGCAAGCACGGCGCTCGCTCTCCGCAACAGGCGATTGCCATCGGGCTTTCTAAAGCACGCAGGACAGGCGTGACGTCCGGCGCTTTGAAGCGAGAATCCAAGAAAAGCGCAACTCGGCAAGCGGTATCGGGACAAGCCAAGCGAAGGTCGGCGAAGCGGGGCAAGCGAGCGCGCAGTGCTGCAGCCATGAAAGCGGCGCACACGCGTAGAGCAGCGTAGAGCTCCCGTTCTTGCGGTATAGGCAGTTAAATCAGCGGTCTTAACTTTATACGGAGGAAACTATGAAACCGAATTCATTGCAGGAACTGTACGTTGAACAACTGAAAGACCTCTATGATGCGGAGCATCAGATCATCAAAGCTCTGCCGAAGATGATTGATGAAGTCACTTCAAACGACTTAAAGGAAGCGCTGACTGAGCACTTGCAAGTCACCAAGACTCAAGCCACCAGATTGGAGAAAATTTTCGAGAGCTCGGGCGAAAAAGCGAAAGCCGAGAAGTGCAAAGGCATGCAGGGGGTCATTCAGGAGGGTAGTGATTTGATCGGAGACATAGAGGACGACGACGTTCGCGATGCCGCGATCATCGCGTCCGCTCAAAGAGTTGAGCACTATGAAATGGCGGGCTATGGTACCGCGCGCACCTACGCTGCCCTTCTCGGCGACGAGAACGCCAGCCAGTTGTTGCAACAGACACTCGATGAAGAGAAGGAAGCCGACCAGAAATTGACTGCGTTGGCTGAAGAAGTCAACGTCAGTGCAACTGCTGGAACGACTGGTGCGACCGCGGAAAAGCGCGCAGGCACTCGGAAGCGTGTTGCGTAAAGATCTGCAATGAAATGAAAGTGAACTAAGGCCGCTTTTTGCAGGTTGACGCAGACGCGGCCTTTCTCTTGCCCATGATTGTTACAGCAACGCAAGCGCAGAACGACGACAAATCGGTATTGATAATCGGCGGCGGAATCGCAGGGCTGGCTGCGGCTTACAAATTGGGCGAAGCCGGCTTTTCAGTCGTGGTACTTGAGGCGCGTAATCGGATCGGGGGGCGAATCTTCACGCAACTCGAGTCGCCGAGTGACGCTGCCGTCGAATTAGGCGCCGAGTTCATTCATGGTCTCGCCCCCGAGATATGGGAGCCGCTTCAGGAGTATGGAGCTGAAGTTACAGAAGTGGAAGGCGAGAACTGGTGCGTGATGGACAAGAAATTATCGCCGTGCAAGTTTTTTGCTCAGGTTGACGCGATCTTGGAGAAGATGGACGATTCGCAGCCAGACGAATCGTTTCTAACTTTCCTGCAGCGGCGGTTTCCGAACCCTAATCGCGACCCAGAACTGGAGGAAGCCAGGCAGCATGCCATTGGCTATGTGACCGGCTTCAATGCGGCCGATCCCGGAGTGATCGGTACACACTGGTTGGTTCAGGGCATGCGCGCAGAGGAAAAGATTGAAGGCCAACGCGCGTTCCGATCCAAGAATGGATATGAAGACCTGCTTAGCGCTTTTCGAAAACGGATCGCCCGCCAGGACGTCGAAGTCCGTACCAACACGGTTGTTGAACAGATCAACTGGAAGCGAGGGCGAGCAGAAGTAACAGCTCATAACGGCGACGACCGCGTAGTCTTAACCGTTTCGCAAGTTCTCGTCACGTTACCGCTGGCGCTCTTGAAGGCCGCTTCTGGACAGTTGGGCGTGCTTGACTTTGTCCCCCACTTGCCGAACGAGAAGGTGGAGTCACTCGAAAAATTGGAGATGGGGCAGGTCGTTCGGGTGGTACTCCGGTTTCGACATCGCTTCTGGGAGACGATCTCGCCACCAAATGACCAAAGCAAGTCACTTTCCAATATGAGTTTTTTATTTACGCAGGACGAATCGTTCCCAACCTGGTGGACCACGATGCCACACAAATTGCCGATCATCACAGGCTGGGCACCGTTTCGGTCAGCCGAGCGACTGGCGGCCCTGGGCCGCTCATCAATTGTTGAAGAGAGCCTGCGAACATTGGCAAATGTGCTCGGGGTAAATTTCAAAGACATCGAGAGCTGGTTGGAAGAAGCCTACTTCCATGATTGGCAGAATGATCCGTTTTCGCGCGGAGCTTACAGCTACGGCAAAGAAGGCGCGGACGGCTCGCAGCAAGCCCTAGGTGCTCCAGTTGAGAACACGCTGTTTTTTGCTGGTGAAGCGACTGACACATCCGGACACAACGGCACCGTACATGGCGCCATCGCCAGCGGGTATCGTGCCGCAGAGGAGATGATCTACGCGCGAAGTACATGATTTCTATGCGCCGCTTACAGTGGCTGGCCGATGGGATTGCCGTTCGATGAGAGTAAGTATGAAATAGGCGGATCGGGGCGAAGGAGAGTGCCGAGTTGTTGTCCAGGAGCGCCCGCTCGGGGAAAGTCACCTCCAGAAAAAGCCGGCGGATAAGGGAACATGATTCTACGGATTCCGTCGCTGCGCGTGCAGCGGAACGAGTCTCACGTCAAGCTACCCTAGCTGAAGTTGGGCGCGCCGCCGCCACCTGCCGAGCTTGTGAGCTGTGGAAGGCGGCAACGCAAACGGTTTTTGGAGAGGGTTCCACCAAAGCCCAGATCATGCTGGTGGGCGAACAGCCCGGTGATCAGGAAGACCGCATGGGTCGCCCATTTGTTGGTCCGGCGGGCAGGTTGCTGGATCAAGCGCTGGCCGACGCAGAGATCGAGCGATCTCAAGTTTATGTCACCAATGTAGTGAAGCATTTCAAGTGGGCTCCGGCGGAGCGTGGGAAGCGGCGGATTCATAAGAAGCCGCGCTATTCGGAAATTCAGGCATGCCGTCCCTGGCTTGATGCGGAACTTGAGCGGGTCAAGCCTGAAGTATTGGTTTGCCTTGGTGCGAGCGCGGCGCAGGCGCTATTAGGTAAAGACTTTCGCGTCAGCCGCCAGCGAGGACAACTCATTCCGTCGTCTCTTGCTCCGCATGTGATCGCCACTGTGCATCCTTCCTCGATTCTTCGCGCGCAAGGCGATGAGTCTCGCCACTCGCAGCTTGAGGCCTTTATTCAAGATCTCCGGCAGGTTGCGCGCGTCGTCAACGATCGGTTCATTGACTTTCCAGAAAACAATTTCTAGCAACCCGCATGCCATCTTCTCTGCGGAACCGAGGCATCCAAAAATACGAATTCTTACGGAGGCAATAATGAAGGCTGTTACTTATAAGGGCACACACAAAATCGCGATTTCCGATCAACCGAAACCAAAGCTAAATTCCCCGACCGATGCAGTTCTGAAAGTGACCACAAGCGGTATATGCGGCAGCGATCTGCACATGTACGACGGGCGCACTGAATTGAAGGAAGGCAGCGTGGTCGGACACGAGATCATGGGCGTCATCGAACAAGTTGGCGAGGCCGTGCGCAGCATCAAGAAAGGCGACCGTGTAGTGCTGCCGTTTAACATCGCGTGCGGCTTTTGCTTCAATTGCCACCGTGGCTACACGAATGCCTGCCTGACGATGAATCCCGAGTCGGCCAGTGCCGCCTACGGGTACGCGGGCATGGGTCCGTATCAAGGTGGACAGGCAGAGTTCGTGCTCGTCCCGTACGCCGATTTCAACTGCCTGAAGCTACCCGGGACGCCCGGTGACGAATGGGAAGACGACTTTCTTCTACTTGCAGACGTTTTTCCCACCGGCTATCACGCCACGGAACTCGCCTCTGTTAGTCCAGGCAAGACCGTTGCTGTATTTGGGGCTGGGCCGGTTGGTTTATTGGCTGCATACAGTTCTGTCTTGAAAGGCGCTTCAGAAGTTTACGTGATTGATAACATCGCGGAGCGACTCGAAAAAGCGAAGGAACTCGGCGCAGTTCCCATCGACTTCGGACAAGGCGATCCGGTCGAGCGCATATTCGAAATTCGCAAGAAGCACCAGGCAACACAACAGAGCCACCGTCCCGGTGAAGAAAAGATGCAAGGTGTGGACTGCGCTATTGATGCGGTTGGATATCAAGCGCGAGATGACAAGAATCCATCGCAAGAAAATCCTACTCAAGCACTTGAAAACTGCCTTCGCGTAGTGAACCCTACGGGAAGCGTAGGCGTTATCGGCGTCTATATTGCTCCCGATCCCGGAGCACGCGACGATCAGAAGAAGCAAGGTATCTTCTCTTTCCCGCTGGCTGATTTTTTCTCGAAGGGATTGACCGTCGGTACCGGGCAAGCACCGGTAAAAAAGTACAACGAATATCTGCGGGACTTGATTGTCAGCGGGCGTGCGAGGCCCAGCCTGATTGTCAGCCATCACATCAAAATTGACCAGGCGCCGGAGGCCTACTCCAAGTTCGATCAGCGCACCGACGGTTATACGAAGGTCCTGATTCGTTTTGACGAAAAGGCAGCGGCATAAGCAGGCGTTGAAGCGCTTCTCAGCTCAGCTGCAGGGTGATTTTGCTTACCGACGCGGCAGGAAAGCGGAAGACCCCGCCGCCGTCGGTGATCTCGATCTTCTGCGACGCCGGGGCTACGGCCTGACGATCAACGAATGTATTGTGCGCATGAATGTCACTAGCGGTCAGCACGGTTGCATCTGCTGAATTAATGCGCGCTCCTTGCACCACAATTTGAACTTCCAGCGGCGCGCTCACATTCGGATTCACTGCTGTGAGTACTAGTTCTTTCCCGTGAAGAGACGCAGAACCTTTCAGTCCCCAAAATGGCGTGCTCTTGCCATCGCGGTCGTACTGGATCTCCGGGGCGGTGAATTCAGTCCGTAGAGACTGCCCTCCCTGATGGGCCGCGTACATCGCGAAAACGTGACCGACTGGAGTCACGCAGAAGCGATCTTCGTGCGCCAAATACAAACTGTTCAGGCAGTTGATCAACTGGGCGCAACATGCGATCCCGACCTTCTCCGGATGCCGATTGAAAACGTCGAGGGTCATGCCACTAAAGACGGCATCACGCAGCGTTGGGGTCTGTTCGAGCTGGTCACCAGGCGTGAGTTCGCTGCCGGGACGATACCATGGTCCCCATTCATCGACCGCAATTTTGACGTGGTGGTCCTTGTCAAACTCACCCATGATTTGCCAGTGGCCCGTAATCATTGATTCCACCCGCTCACCTTCATGGAGCAATTCGTACCAGTCCACTGGCTCGAATTTGAGCGCGTCACCTTTGCCCTGATCCCAGTCCTCGGTCTTGCCACGACTCAGGTTCCAGGCATAGTGATGTAGGGCGAAGCCATGGATTCCTCGAATCTGTTGCTTCCCCTTGCGTACAATTTCTTCAAAGAAGCCCCGCGTCCATTCGCGATTGTCTCCGTCCGGTCCTGATGCAATGAAGGAAAGCTCCTGCCCGAATCCCGGAACCCAGGTTGTGTACCTTCGGTACTCAACTGCATATTCCTGCGCGGTGAAGTTGCCGCCGCACCCCCAGGACTCGTTTCCGACTCCCCAATAACGGACATTGAAGGGATCCTTGAATCCTGCCGCAGAACGCTCGTCGGCCAAGGTGGTGCTGCCTGCTGGCGAGTTGCAATATTCGACCCAGCGATAGAGCTCTTCTGCCGGGAGGCTGCGCACATTGGCCGCAAGGTAGGGCTGTCCGCCAATCAAACGGCAGAATTGCACAAATTCATTTGTGCCGAACAGATTGGGATCATAACGGTGATTCGCAGGCGCCGGAGGCGAATCACCAAAAGCCCAGAAGTTGGTTCGTCGCGGGCGTTTCTCTCTAGGCCCGACGCCATCACGCCAGTCGTAACTATCGGCAAAGCACCCGCCAGGGAAGCGCACGAGCGCAGGTTTGATCTTGCGCATTTCGTCCACCAACGCTTTGCGGATTCCGGACACGTTGGGGACCTTCGAATCCTCGCCCACCCAGATACCGTCGTAAATCACGCCGCTTAGATTTTCGGTGAAGTGTCCGTAGATGTTTGGCGAGATGTTTCCTAGGGGTTCATCAAGGAGAATCTCCACCCGCGCTCTGCCGCTCGATTGCGAAAAGGCCAGAGGCGAGAAGTTGCGGACAAAAGCTAATCCGCTAACAGCAGCTGAAGCGCGAAGAAACTCTCGGCGTCGAATCATGGAATATGCTCCTGACGTTTTCGCGAATGCAGTATGGTAAACGTTTGCTGGGCCGTGCGCCAGTTTGCCGACGGCGTGCCATCGGGTATGCTGTCTGTTCTCATTGCGTCAAATCACTCAAATAAAATTGCGGAGAATGTGAATGAGACTCATACGGTTTGGCGCGGCCGGAAAAGAAAAACCCGGAATCCTACTTGCTGATGGAACGCGCCTGGATGCTTCTGTCTTTGGCGCCGACTACGATGAAAAGTTTTTCGCTACCGGGGGCCTGGAAGCGCTTTCAAAGTGGCTGACAAGCAACGGCGGCTCTGCTCCTAAAGTCTCCGGCGAAGTGCGACTTGGACCGCCTATTTGCCGGCCGAGCAAGATCGTGTGCATCGGCCTCAACTTCCGCGATCACGCGCAGGAAACCGGAGCCAAAATTCCAACGGAGCCGGTCATTTTTTTCAAATCAACCACTGCGCTGGTTGGTCCCAACGATAATCTTACGATTCCAAAAAATGGGACCAAAGTTGATTGGGAGGTTGAGCTAGCGGTCATCATTGGCAGGCGGACGCTCTATGTATCCAAGGGCCATGCCCTCGAATACGTCGCCGGATACGCGCTGCACAACGACTATTCCGAACGGGCTTTCCAGACTGAGCGCGGCGGACAATGGGTAAAAGGGAAAAGCTGCGATACGTTCGCTCCACTGGGGCCGTACCTCGTGACGCCGGACGAACTCGCCGATCCGGGCAATATGAAAATGTGGTTGAAGGTGAATGGTGAAACCCGCCAGAATAGTTCCACCGCCAATATGATTTTCGATGTTGCAACGCTGGTCTCTTACGTCAGTGAGTTCATGACGCTGCTTCCCGGAGATGTGATCAGCACCGGCACTCCGGCTGGCGTTGGCTTAGGTATGAAGCCACCGCAATACTTAAAGGCGGGTGATGCAGTTGAGTTGGGTATTGAGGGACTGGGCGAGTCGAGGCAGCACGTGGTGAACTATTCCGAAGCGCAACACTATTCCAGCACCAGTTGATCCTCCTCGGTATATGCGCATTGACGTTCACCAGCATTTTTGGCGCTACAACGCAGACGAGTACGGCTGGATTGACGACTCCATGGCCGGTCTTCGGCGCGACTTCCTTCCGGAAGATTTGAAGACAGAACTGCAAGGTGCAGGATTCGATGGGGCTGTGGCCGTCCAGACGCGGCAGACGCTGGAAGAGACCCGATGGCTCCTGGAGCTGGCTGGATCCTCTCCGCATGTGCTCGGAGTTGTCGGATGGGTTGACCTGCGCTCTCCGGATGTGCGTTCGCAACTTGCCAAGTTTGCCGGAAATCCGAAGTTTCTCGGAGTTCGCCACATCGTGCAGAGCGAGTCGAATGATCGTTTTCTTCTGCAGCCTGAGTTTTTGCAGGGGATAGCGGCGCTTGAAGAATTCGATCTAACTTATGACATTCTGATTTATCCCAAGCACCTGCCAGTCGTAGCTGAGTTCGTCAAGCGATTTCCACGCCAGCGCTTCGTGCTTGATCATCTCGCCAAGCCTCAAATAAAGAGCGGAAGCCTCAATTCCTGGGATGCAGGCATTCGCGTGCTGGCCGAAAACAGGAATGTCTTCTGCAAGCTTTCTGGACTGGTTACGGAAGCGGATTGGGAGAACTGGAAGCCTTCAGACTTCGAGTCGTATCTGGATGTTGCCCTCGAATCGTTTGGCAGTGATCGGCTCATGATTGGATCAGACTGGCCGGTGTGTACAGTGGCGGGCTCCTACTCTCAGGTGATGAATCTCGTGATGGATTATCTCAGCAGATATCCTGACGATGTGCGCGAGGCGATACTGGGCGGGAACGCGACAACGTTCTGGAAATTGAAGCGGCGAGATCACGCACACGAATCGACCTAGCTGACCGCCAAGGTCCAATGCATGTCCGGAGCGCCGGGCTACTAATGCTTTAGAATTTGGACAGCTACAAATTCGAAATGCAAAACGTCCTACAACTCGATCCCCGCGACAACGTGTTAATCGCGCTGACCGATCTCAAGCACGGCGAGCCGGTCGAGTTTTCCGGAACGACCTACTCCCTGGTTTCCAGTGTTCCGGCGAAGCACAAGTTCGCGACTACTGACCTGCCAGTCGGTGCCGACGTCATTATGTATGGGGTCCTGGTGGGGAAAACTTACGAGCCCGTGAAAAAAGGCGAAGCCCTGACGCTCGGCAATCTGCGGCACGTATCTGCCGAATACCATGAGAAGTCTGGCGAGTATGATTGGACGCCTCCCGATGTTTCCCGCTGGCAGCAAGCGAAGTTTTTGGGTTATCGCCGCAGCGATGGCCAGGTGGGCACACGCAATTACTGGCTCGTTGTTCCCCTCGTATTTTGCGAAAACCGCAACATCGTGAATTTGAAACAGGCGTTCGAAGAAGAGCTGGGATTTGCCGCGCCGCAGGTTTATCGGCAACAAGTGGCGGAACTGGCTCGGCTTTATCGCGAAGGGAAGTCGGCGGAAATCAAGACTCACGCGATTCCGGGGAACGGAAGCAAGGCATCGCAGAAACTATTTCAGAATGTGGATGGCATCAAGTTTCTGCTGCACGAAGGCGGCTGCGGTGGAACCCGAGAGGATTCCAACAATCTTTGCGGTTTAATCGCGGGCTACATAAACCATCCCAATGTCGCCGGAGCAACTGTGCTTAGCCTTGGCTGCCAGCACGCGCAGGTTGAAATCTTGCATGAGCAGATCAAACACCGCAATCCGAAGCTGGACAAACCAGTTTTTATATTCGAGCAGCAAAAGAGCGGATCTGAGTACACTATGCTATCCAATGCGATATCGGCTACGTTTCAAGGATTAGTTGAGGCGGACAGGGCGCGGCGGGTCCCTGCGGAACTCGCTCATCTTTGTGTGGGTTTGAAGTGTGGTGGCTCCGATGGGTTCTCAGGTCTGTCCGCCAATCCGGCAATTGGCCATACATCTGATCTCTTGATCGCGCTGGGTGCACGGACCATTCTTTCCGAATTTCCGGAGTTGTGCGGCGTCGAGCAAGATCTCATCAACCGTTCGGTTAGCAGAGAAGTCGGAGACAAATTTATTCACCTGATGCGCGACTACGAAAATCGTGCTCGCGCCGTGCGCTCGAGTTTTGCAATGAATCCCGCTCCCGGCAACATGCGCGACGGGCTGCTTACAGACGCAATGAAATCCGCCGGAGCGGCGAAGAAAGGCGGTACCTCTCCAGTGACCGCGGCGCTTGATTATCCCGAGTATTCGACCGAGCAAGGTTTAAATTTGCTTTGCACGCCGGGTAATGACGTCGAGTGCGTGACCGGGCAGGTAGGCGCGGGCGCAAGCATTGTCCTGTTTACAACCGGACTTGGAACGCCGACGGGGAATCCAATTGCTCCAGTCATCAAGCTTTCTACCAACACCCCGCTCGCGCAACGCATGCCCGACATCATTGATATCGATACGGGAGCGATTATCACCGGCGAATCTACGATCCAGCAGATGGGAGAGGCGATTCTCGATGACGTGATTCAGGTCGCGAGCGGAGAACTGCGCACGAAAGCCGAGCAAAAGGGCCAAGAGGACTTTATTCCCTGGAAGCGGGGAGTCTCACTCTGACAACTGGTGCGAGTGGAGCTAGTGAGTTGCGGCTCGATGGCAAGACTGCGGTCATAACCGGTGCCGGCAGCGGCATTGGCCGGGCGATCGCGATAAAGTTCGCTGCGAACGGCGCCGCGGTCCACATCCTCGATATCAGTGAAAAAGATGCGGCTGCGGTTGCTGCCGAAATTTCCAGCGCCGGAGGTAAAGCATCGTTCCATGGTTGCGATGTATGTAATCAAACGAATATCTCTGCTCGCTTTGCCGAGATTTCTGGGCGTGAGCGCATCGACATACTCGTGAACAACGCCGGAGTTTCGCACATTGGAAACGTCGAAACAACGACCGAGGACGACTTTGATCGCGTGCTCCGCGTCAACGTGAAGGGCTATTACAACTGCATTCGCGCTGTCATCGGGCACATGAAGGCCATTGGCGGTGGCGTAATCCTGAACATGGCGTCGGTCGCGGGCTCCGCGGGATTGGCCGACCGCTTTGCATATTCGACCAGTAAAGGCGCCGTGATCTCGATGACTTACTCGGTTGCGCGCGACTATATCGCACACGGGATTCGCTGCAACTGCATCTCTCCAGCGCGCGTACATACTCAGTTCGTGGATGGTTACCTGCGCAAGAATTATCCGGGGCGCGAGCAGAAGATGTATGACAAGCTGGCGAAGACCCAGCCGATAGGGCGAATGGGCGAGCCGGAAGAAGTTGCGTCCCTGGCGCTGTTCCTGTGTTCCGACGCGGCGGCGTTCATTACGGGAGTAGATTATCCACTCGACGGTGGGTTCATGAATCTGCATGGTTGAAGTTGACTCATGTACATGAGTTAACTATACTCATGCCATGGCTAAGAGGCTGCAGGTTATAATTCAGGATCCGGACTACCGTGAGATCAAGCGTATTGCCCGCTCACGGCGTCTCACAATTGCAGAATGGGTCCGACAGGCACTGGATTTCGCGCGGCGACAGGAGCCTGGCGAGAGCATTGGCAGGAAGTTGGAAGCCGTCCGCGCCGCTGTGAAGCATTCTTTTCCGACCGCTGATATTGAACAGATGAATGCAGAGATCGAGAGCGGGTACGGCCGCGATGTGCAGTCGTGATCCTGGTGGACTCGAATATTCCGATGTATCTCGTAGGCGGGCCGCATCCTCACAAAATTGATTCCCAAAGACTCATCGAGAAGCTAGTTAGTGAACGACGACGCCTGGTAACGGATGCGGAGGTTCTGCAAGAGATACTGCATCGCTATACTTCTATCAAGCGGCACGACGCTATCCAGCCCGCATTCGACGCACTGTTGCGCGTGGTCGATCAAGTACTCGCAATCGACCGCGGAATTATGGAGCGAGCAAAGCAAATTGTCCTCGGGTACCCGAGATTATCGGCCCGGGATGCTGTACATCTCGCAGTCATGGATCAACACGGAATTGATCAAGTGTTGAGTTTTGACTCCGGCTTCGACGGCTACCCCGGCCTAACGCGGTTATCGGAGAGTAATCGGTGAGACAGACTGCCCAATCTAAGACATGGATTTAGGCCTCCATCACAAAGTGGTCCTCGTCACGGGCGGGGCCAAAGGCATTGGCGCGGCGATCGTACGCGCTGCAGTGGCGGAGGGAGCAATTCCCGTGACCGTGGATCGCGACGCCGATGCCGCCAGGGAACTGCACGCTGAAATCTCTACGGGCGAAGTCATTGTTGCCGAACTTTCGGCCGCCGAGAGCTGCTACGCAGCGATTCAAAGAACCATCGAAAAATTCGGCCGACTCGATGCTCTCGTCAACAACGCCGGTATCAATGACAAAGTGGGCCTGGAGCACGGCAGCCCGGAACAATACGTCATATCTCTCGGTCGCAATCTCTTTCACTACTACAACATGGCGCATTACGCGTTACCCCACCTGAAGAAGTCGCGGGGCAGCATCGTGAACATCAGTTCCAAGACAGCCCTGACCGGACAGGGCGGAACCTCAGGATATGCGTCGTCCAAAGGAGCCATTCTCGCTTTGACGCGCGAGTGGGCTGTGGAACTGCTGGAATATGGGATTCGCGTAAATGCCGTCGTGCCCGCCGAAGTTATGACGCCGCTCTATCGCCAATGGCTGGATACGTTCCCAAAACCTGACGAGAAGCTCAAGACAATCCTCGCGAAAATTCCGCTGGAAAAACGGATGACCACGCCGGATGAGATCGCGGCGATGGTAGTATTTCTCCTTTCCGCCCAAGCGGGGCACATTACCGGCCAGCACTCATTCGTAGATGGCGGCTATGTGCACCTGGATCGGGCCCTGACCTGAGTCATGACAGCCTCAGCACTTATCACCGAGCGCCGGTACGTCGCGCCCTTGATCCTCGTAACTACCCTGTTCTTTCTCTGGGCGCTGGGAGTGAATCTCAATGATGTTCTGATTCCTCACCTCAAGAAAGTCTTCGATCTGAATGACTTTCAGTCTGCGATGATTCAAGTGGCGTTCTTCGGCGGTTATTGTTTGTCCGCGCTTCCCGCTGGGCGGTTGATGGAAAGGATCGGCTACAAGAAAGGTATCCTCACAGGGCTAGTTACTTGCGCATCTGGAGCATTGCTGTTTATTCCCGCGGCTTCAATTCAAGTGTACGGACTGTTTCTGCTGGCTCTATTTGTCATGGCATGCGGCCAGGGAGTTCTGGAAGTCGCTGCCAACCCGTATGTCACCTTGCTAGGGCCTGCTGAAAGCTCCGAGCGGCGTTTGAATTTAGCGCAATCTTTCAATTCGGTCGGCGCAGTAGTGACGCCATTCATCGGTTCAGCCTTCATTCTTTCCGCGCTGGAATATTCGCGTGAGCAGCTGGGCGCAATGAGCCCGACGCAGGTGGCCGCATATCGCACTGCCGTGGTTAGCACGGTGAGAATGCCGTATGTCGCCATCGCGGCAATTTTTTTGGCGGTAGCTATCATGATTTCGCTTTCCCGGTTACCCGAACCCGGGGCGCTCGATGGGACAGCAAAGCAGGAATCAACCGGCGAGGAGTTGCGGGATATTTGGCAATTCAAACACTTGGTCAAAGGAGTGGTGGCGCAGTTCTTTTACGTGGGCGCGCAGGTCGGAGTAGGCAGCTTTGTCATTCGCCTGGCGCAACACAGCGTTCCAGGGATGCTGCAGAAGGACGCGTCGTTTTATTTGAAACTGCATCTGATCGGGTTCATGGTAGGAAGGTTTTCAGGCTCGTACGTGATGAAACGCGTTGCGCCCCCCAGGATCCTTTCCTTGTTCGCGATTTCGACCCTGATTTGCCTTTGCGTCGTACTCTTCGGCTCAGGTGTGGCCACCTTATGGGCAGTCGTCCTGATTGGTTTTTTCCACTCGATCATGTTTCCCACCATTTTCGCGCTGAGCATCAAACAGCTGGGGCGATACACGAAGCTGGGATCTTCGCTCCTGGTGGCATCAATTATCGGTGGCGCAATTTGCCCTGCCATCATGGGATTCATCTCTGACCACGGCAGTATTCGCGTGGCATTCTTTGTGCCGCTCATCTGCCAGGCTTATGTGCTGTACTTCGCTTTGAGCGGCTACCGGCCGGTCGCGGTTGGGCCGGAGCCGCAAGTTCCCCAATTGAGTGCCGCCCAATGACCCGCCGCTTCTGCTTCACGCTCGACCTAAAAGACGAACCTACCCTCGTCGCCGAGTATCGCAAATACCACGAGAAAATCTGGCCGGAAATAACCGAGAGTATCAGGAATTCCGGCATCGAGGACATGGAGATTTACCTGCTTGGCACTCGCCTGTTCATGATCATGGAAGTAAACCAAAGCTTCACATTCGAGAAGAAGGCCAGGGCCGACCAGCAGAACCCCAAGGTTCAGGAATGGGAAGAACTCATGTGGAAGTTTCAGCAGGCCTTGCCGGAATCAAAGCCCGGTGAGAAATGGCTGCGCATGGAAAGGATTTTCAAACTGGAAAAATAGTTCGCGAAGGATTCTCGCCTGATGCCTACTGCATCTGTTGCTTCATCCTGATGGCGTGCCGCTCCATCGCCACTTCAATCGTTGATTGCAGGTTGAGAGGACAGAAGGACGGCGTAGAAGCGGTTTCGGAAATCCGGCGACAAGTTGATGTGCCTATCGTTTATCTAACGGCGCATTCTGACTGTTTGACGGCTTCAGGATGAAGCCATCGTGCTCGTCTGCTTGGCACGTTCAACCGATTAACCCCCAATAGCCACATGATGATAAGCGTATTTTCTTTCACCGCAGCAAAGATTTAAGAGAATGTTCTGAACCCCGGGAATAACCTCGAGCAAGGTACCGACGGCCTTGTGCAGAGAGGCATTGTGTGGCTACAATGTAATTACGAAAGAAGGTGACAGCATACATGAAGACTGATCTGATTCGTATCGGGAATTCACGAGGTATCCGAATTCCGAAGCCGCTGATCGAGCAATGCGGTTTGGGCGAAACGGTAGAGTTGCGCATCGAAAAAGATCGTCTCGTCATTTCTCCGGCACGGCGACCGCGCCAAGCCTGGGAAGAAGCGTTTCGTGCGGCAGGGCCAGCGACGAATGACGAAATAGTACTTGAAACTATAGATCTGAACGAGTTCGATCTCACGGAATGGAAGTGGTGAACCACCCGGCGCAACGGGATGAGGTTTGGCTGGTCGGCCTCGATCCGACTCACGGTGTCGAAATCCGGAAGACTCGTCCTTGCGTCGTGGTATCTCCAGATGAAGCAAACCAGTATCTCCAAACCGTTATCGTGGCACCCATGACTACGGTCGAACGGCCATACCCTACAAGAGTTTCGATACGTTTTCAGGGAAAAACCGGTCAAGTCGCTCTCGACCAACTACGCGCGGTGGACAGGCGGCGGCTGGTCCGAAAACTGGGCGTGGTTGCGGTCAACACCGCCCAGGCAGTTTCGGCGACGCTCATCGAGATGTTCAGCCGGTCGTAATCACTCTGGTGCGCCCTTCAAATCCGCATGCAGCAATCTGTGAAACAGGTTTTCTCCCGCCTCCCGCCGCACCGAGAGCCTGCCAGCTCCATAGGCCCTCGATTTAAGGCCGCGTTGCACTGAGACGCAGATCGAGTGATCCTCATCCTGAATGCGTTCGCTCACGTCCATGCTCTTTCTATTTCTCTCTTCTGCAGAAAGCTCTATATCGCTAAAGTAAAACTCAAAGATCACTTTCATGTTGTCAATGCCGAGCGGCAGCACCAGATTGGTGTCCAGGTACCCTTCGTACCAGTTCAGCATGAAGTTCGGATATAGCCAATAATACAAAGCTTGTCCCTGCCGCACACTGGCTGTCATTGCCTCGCCGCCGGCGGCATCGATCGGGCTTGACTGCAGGCAGAAGTGCGCGCCATTAGCGATGGTGTAATTCGCGTAATTGAGAATGCTGTTCAGGCCTTTGTGCAGGTACGGCACGTGATAGCCGCCATCGAGATAGTTATCAACAAACACCTTCCAGTTGCAGTCAATGACCCACTCGCGGCGTCCGGCGAAGTGGAGTCCGTCGAGATGCAGTGGCTTGAACTGATGGACCATATCACCGAGATACTCAGTTAAAAGCATTGGGTTGGGATCGAGATGCACGAAAACGAACTTCTCCCAGACATCCACGTTCAGCGGAACCAGACCATTTTGTTTTCGGTCAAAATTCTCCACACCTTCGAAATCGGGGACTCCCTTGAGCGATCCGTCGAGCCCGTACGTCCAACCATGATAGGGACACTGCAAGCGCGCAGCTGTTCCGCAAGGCTCGGTCATCACTGCGGCAGCATGATGACGGCAAACATTGAAAAATCCTCGCAGCACGCCATCCTGTCCACGAACCACAATCACAGGCTCACCGCCAACCTCTGCAGTGATGTACTGGCCCGGCGCCGCAACTTGCTCGGCGCGTCCGACCATTTGCCAAGTGCGGCTGAATACAGTTTTCTGCTCGACTTCGGCGATTCGCGAATCGGTGTACCAGGAACCGGGAATGGTTGAAGCCGTCCCCAGCGGCTTGGACGGATCAAAGGTCGAAATAATTTCTTGGATGGACTGTGTCATGGGCTGAACCGGATGACTCGACATGCTACCACCGGCGGCGCTCAAATGCTTACCTCTGTTCTTCCTTCAATTTGTGTTTAGGATTGCTATGCTCACAGGAGGAGCAACGAATGGTTCTCGTCCTGATGGGCGTCGTGGGTTCCGGCAAAACCACGGTCGGCAAACTCCTCGCTCATGAATTGGGCTGGCAATTCGCAGATGCGGACGATTTTCATCCGCCCGGTAACATCGAGAAAATTCGTCGCGGAGTTCCACTGAACGATTGCGACCGAGCTCCGTGGTTATCCGCGCTGCACAAGGCGGTTGAACAATGGAATGAGAGCCAACACAATATCGTCTTGGCTTGCTCCGCCCTGAAGCAAAGCTACCGAGACCATATACGTGCGGGACCGGTTCACTTCGTTTATCTCAAGGGCAGCCACGAGCTTATTGCCGGCCGCCTGCGCTCACGGCAAGGGCATTTCGCTTCTGCGTCCATCCTCGCCAGCCAATTTACTGATCTGGAAGAGCCGGACGATACTCTCACCGTCCCGATCGATCAAACCCCCGAGGCAATTGCCGCAGAAATCAGAGCACAACTCAAACCGCCGCTGGTATCCTGATGCGGCACAAATATGACCACTCCAACAGGCACATTAAACGCCTTACCCCAGGCCGACCTGGGCGCGCGCGTCGTGCGTAAGCTGTTTTGGCGACTATTGCCTTTTCTTTTTCTCCTGTACATCGTCAATTATCTTGACCGAATCAACGTCGGATTCGCGAAGTTGCAAATGCAGGACCAGTTGGGATTCAGTGAACGCGTCTTCGGTATCGCCTTCGGAATCTTCTTTGCCGGTTACTTCTTCTTTCAGTTACCCAGCAATTTAGCGTTGGCACGAGTGGGAGCCCGACGTTGGATGGCTGCGATCATGGTGCTGTGGGGAATTATTTCCTGCTGCATGATATTCGTTCGTACGTCTATGGGCTTCTACGAACTGCGTTTCGTTCTGGGCGCCGCCGAGGCTGGCTTTTTTCCGGGAATTATTCTTTATCTGAAGAACTGGTTTCCGGAAACTGCACGCGCGCGTGCCTTCGCATGGTTCATGACAGCCAATCCAATTGCTGGGGTGATTGGCGGACCTATCTCGGGAGCCTTGCTCGGATTGCACCATCTCGGGTCACAGCAACTGGCCGGATGGCAATGGATGTTTCTCCTTGAAGGTCTGCCTGCGATTGCGCTTGCCGCACTTGTGCTCGTAACGCTTGAGGACCATCCCAGGGAAGCCAGCTGGCTGGATCTCACGGAGAAGGACTGGCTGACGAAAGCACTCGACCATGAACGTCAGGCACAGGAGGCAATTAGCGGTACCGATATCTGGGCGGCACTCCTGAGCTGGCGACTATGGCTGTTGACGATCGTTTACTTCGGGCTCACCACCTCGGCTTACGGCATTATTCTGTGGCTCCCGAGCTACATTCATTCTCTATCGACTCTCGGAAACCTGGGCATTGGGATCGTCTCGGTCATCCCTTACGTGGCCACAGCGGTCGCGATGGTCGTGATCGGAACACGCTCCGACCGCACCGGCAGCCACCGTTTGCATCTGACGGCGACAGCTCTCTCGGCGGCCGTGTTCCTGTTTGTTGCCGCGCAGACTAGCTCTATCGTTCCCGGCTTGGCGTTTGTGAGCATGGCTCTGATGGCGACTTTTTCCATGCAGGGGCCATTCTGGGCGACGGCGACATCCCTGATGAGCGGTACGGCCGCGGCTGCTGGCATTGCACTGATCAACTCCTTCGGAAACCTGGGCGGGTTCTTCGGTCCCTACATCATCGGCGCTAAACGCAGCTCCGGAGGTGGATTTCGAGAGGGCATGTTGATCATCACCGCCTTCCTGGCTCTTGCAGGAATTTTGGCATTCGTGGTTCGTCCTCCCACCAAACGCCCTTCGTCCGTGAAGGCTAATCCTTTACAATAAGGAACTTCGCTGGTCTTCAGCGTAGCAAGCGAGACCTTACCTGTAACTCGAGAACGTACTGGGTCATACAAGATTGCTCCAATCTCACTCCAACTCCTCCGGTGGGTACGTGTACTGGCGCGCCGAGGGCAGCCTTTTGGAACTGACCACGGTCCGCCCAATCGCCTTCTTTACCTGGAATGCGCAAACCTTCATGGAGCGGTCTTTGCGCCGCATTGCTGTACTCCT